>ERZ778516.2779-NODE-2779-length-11147-cov-4.049946_pt1 | contig 11147 bp, 10 predicted proteins | sample MGYA00510342_ERZ778516 | MGnify/ENA primary metagenome ERZ778516 (study PRJEB29527, sample SAMN07138961) | mouse gut metagenome | material: feces | host: mouse | place: China:Nanjing | collected 2016-01-25 ...
ATTTTTTTCGGACTCTTTTTTAAGATGTTTATCATCTGCCCAAAACCAAACATAATTTCTCCTCCTGATTTCTTATTTCATGCCTTGTGCAAAATTACTTGCTTCCATTTCAATTTTCTGTTCTATCGAAATACGTTCTCCAGATGCCTTCTGCAAAAGGCATGTTATGCTATTTCTATTAAAACACTATCCCAAAAAGAAATCAATCCTTATTTGCCAATGTTTTCCATTCAAAACATGATAACCCGAAACCATTTTGATACCTTTTCCAGTTTTATGAAAAAATTCAGGAAGCACCGCTTCACAATAAAATTTTTTGCATCACTGCTCCTGCTTTTTCACGGTAAAATACGAACGGTCCTGCCGCAGCCCTGCCTGCCACACGCTGCCCTTTTTGTGTTTCAGCTTCATATCCTGTTCCGCAACCTGCCACCCGCCAGACAGCTTCAGCCGGAACGATTCTTTCTGCATGCGAAGGCGGCTCTGGCTGGCAGATAAAATATCATACCTAAACTGCTCTGGCATATCCGCATATCCTTCTTCCATTACATATCGTCCGCCCGGCTGCTGTTTCTGCGTGCGTGCCGTTACCTGTATGGTCTTCCCCGCCGGAACCGTTACCGTTGCCATGGCATAAACAATCCTTGTCTCCGCAAACATCCGGTCAAATACTTCCGTCAGCTCGCTGCTGCCATAACGCATGTTCAGCCTGTAATAAAAGTCATCCTCATCCCCGATAATCGTCAGCACCTTATAGGCCGCGTCCGCCGTCATATATTCCGGCAGGCTGGCATCGTATATGCCCTGCGCATAGTCCTGCTCCATCTGCGAAGCCGCCGCATCCGCGCACAGGCGCAGCGCTTTCGCATAGGACATTTTCCGGCATTCCATCTCATACCGGACTTCCATAACCGGCTCCTCACAGTCCAGATTTGCATAAAATCCTGCCTGCGGCTCTCCGGCCAGCTCCCCGGTTACAATCAGATACCGGGCGCGCTCCTGCTCCGGTTCAAAAAAGCAGTAATTGGACGCACCGTCTCCCGTTTCAAACGAATGGTCAAATCCAAAAGACAGCACCTGTGCTTTTTCACCCGGCACGGTAATGCCGGCCACATACGGCTGGTTCCAGTCAGAAGCTTCGTTTAAGCGGATATTGGAAAAAGTATATACGCTGACCTGCCTGCTCCAGTCCGCTTCCTTTTCCAGCGCCTGCTCCTGGTATTCTTCCAGCTCCGTGCCTGTCCACGCTTCCCAAAACGAATCCGGGGTTTCATAGGAAGCGATGCTGTCCCCAAAGCTGTATGCGGCTTTTCCCGGCTCCTGCCCGTCGATTTCCAGAATCCCCGCGTCCATTTCCATATCACGGTTCAGTGTGGCCGTAAACGGATAAATGACCTGCAGGGTTTTATCTTCATCGGATGTGTTTTTTATCCGGTATTCATCCGTTACCTGAAACAGCGGCTGCATATGATTTTCTGCCTGCTCTGCCGTGATTTTTCCCTTTAACGTCCTGACTGTTTTCAGCTTCTGCGTATCGCCTGTCGCCGTTACCGGAAAGACAGGCCCGTCATAGCTCCCGTTTCGGACCGGCAGCAGCATCATCCGGTCTGTGCGGCTGTCGGCGGCCGCACCGGATTCGTCTGCATCGTCCTGCGGCGAGCTTTCGGCAGAAATATCCTGGCCGCTGTCCATGCCTGCACCAGCTTTTTTATTATCCGCCCCGCCCTCAGAGCTGTCCTGGTTTACAGAAGACATCGTAAACTGTGCTTCCCTGTCTGCTTTCAGATTATGATTTATCATATAATACGAGCCGCCAAATACAAGGAAAAGGCATGCTGCCACCGGCAGATATTTCAAATACCTACCCGCGCTGGCAGTCCGGCCCGGTTTTTCACGGCGCTTCCTGTTTTTCTGGCGCAGCGCTTCCGGCGCTGCCTGTCCGGCCGTTTCAGAAACCCCTTCTGCCTGTCCCATAGCGCGCATGCCTGTCCCGGCCCCAGCATCCATATCCTGCCTGCCGGATGCCGGTGCTTCCACGCCATCCTGATGCAGTACCCCAATCCCGCCTTCTGATTGTGCAGGCAGTTCCGGCGCTGCTGTTTCGCCGGCTTCCTCCCCTGTCCCAAGAACCAGTTCTTCTGCTGCTTCCAGAACAAATTCATCCGGAATCAGCCCGGCGGCTTCAAAAAGCCGTTCTCCCGCATTTTTTGTCATACTGATATTCCTTCCTTTTCCAAAAACGCTTTCAGCTTGTTCCTGCTGCGCATCAGCGAGGACTTTACCTTGCTCTCGCTCATGCTGTAACGGTCTGCAATCCGGGCCACGCTGTCCGCATACCAGTAGCGGCGCACAAAAATAACCCGGGCATCACGGGAAATCCCGCTCAGGAAACGGGCCAGCGCATCCGTAATCACGATGGCATCCGTCTGCCCGTCCGGTGTTTCGCGGCTGGCTATGCATTCTTCCAGCTCCTCATAAATGACATCCATGCATCCGGCTCCGCGTTTGGACGCCCGGCTCCTGCGGTAGCGGTCCAGAGACAGATTTCTCGTAATCTTTCCCAGAAATGCCTGGAAAAATTCCGGCCGCTTCGGCGGAATGACCAGCCAGGTCTTAAACCAGGTGTCATTTACGCATTCCTTGGAATCCTCTGCATTTTTTAAAATATTCTGTGCGATGCAGTAGCAGAAAGCCCCGTACTTTTCGTTCGTCTGCTTTAATGCTTCTTCATCCCGCTGCCAGTACAGCTCAATAATCTTTTCATCCTCCATTTATGTATGCTCCCCTGTCCTTCCTGCGCCCTGCCTGCCGTGCTTACAGCAGGAAATGGCAGACTCCTGCATAGATATCAACGCAGAACCGGTTCCTGCGGTTGCACCCGCAGCTAAAATTTCTGAAAAAAGAAAGCTGGAGCAAATCTGCCGTTTTCCCGCAGGTCTGCCCCAAATCCAGTATATCCTATGCCGTTTTGCATTTGAAATTCAAAAATCATCCACGTATTTTTTATTCCTCTACCGCTTCAAACCGATACTTTTGATGTATATCAGGATATTTTTTACCATCGACCTCAGACGCAAACATTTCATATGGTCTTACATAAATGCCATAATCACCATACAAAGCCTGATAAACTACATATAATTCTCCTGTCTCGGAATGCCGTGCAATGTGCAATACTTTATAAAAGTTTCCTTTAAAATGCTTATATTTTTTGCCTGTTTCAATTATTCTCATCCTATACACCCAGAAACTCTCTATTTTTCCTGCTTTTTATTTTTCTTGAAATCATCAAATAAAGACACTGCATTTTTCCAAAAGCTGTAGACGTATGCGCCAATACAAATCAGGCAAAGCCCACACGTAATCATGACTGTCGGCCATATTTCATCAACCATAACCGTTCCTCTATAATAGCCTATAAGGTCAGTCGCCTGATTAACAGCAAGCCCAACTACGAAGGCTAGCAAGAATCCGCTCCACATAAGAGACTTCAAATCTTCTATTTTCTGACGGTTTATCTCTCTGGCAGTTTCTATATTTACTTCCTGAAGCAATTCTTCTTTATATTGTGCTCTTATCTCGTCCACAATATCCTGTTTCTTTTTTTCCCTTAGTGCTGTAATAAGTTCATCTCTTTCTTCTGAAGGTGCCTCTCTCTGGATTAATTCCATCTTTGATTTCATAACGGCATCTAAAATTTTATCTAATTCACTCATCTTCTTCCAGTATTTGATTCCAAATGGAGTTTAATAATTCATCATCGAATTTTGCCCCCCTGAAAACATTGTCCTCATTTTGATAATGGGCATTCTTTTTATTTTTGTATGACTTGCTTTCTGATGGAATCCCGTCCAGTTCTTCAAACACAATCTGAGCAATGGTATAGCCAGGATAAATACGGACAGGATATTCCGTCGCATTAAATAATCCAATCCATAAATGCCCTGCATATGTAGAATTACAGTGCTGGGCACTGACCAGCATCCCAAGCCTTGTATACCTTGTCTTTGGACGCAAATGAGCGGTAAGATTTTCCGGAAGCTTTATATATTCAGCAAGTGAAATCAGAACATATTGTTTTGGTGAAACTGTATATCCTTCCTTTGAAATAGGAAGCTTCTGGTAAATTCCATCAATACTATCCTGTTTCGAAATATCAAGGCAGCGCAGCTCCTTTTTCATAACAACGAGTTCCGTTCCAATTGTCAAGTCATAAGATTCACTCTGTAAATGACTTTCATCAAAAGGATGAATAAGCTGATTTCTTTCTGTTAATTCTCTTATTTTTTTATCTGTAAGAATCATAACAACACCAACCTTATTTTTTATCCTATCATTATATCACATCAAAGCAGGATTTCAACTAATTTTTCAAACACTCTCCATACACTTCCCGCTACACCTTCGGTGCTTCTAATAAAAATACAAGGCCCTGATATGTACAGCAGTCGGGCCTGGTACTACAGCCCCAGCGCTTCCATCAGCATCTCCACCGCATCCCCGTCCGGCATCATAATGACCCGCCCGACATCGCGTGTGCGCGCGCCGTCTTCTTCCAGCAGCTGGAACCTTGTTTCTACCCAGATAGCCCGGTCTGCGGAAACGGCGTCCTTTGCGGGCACAGCCCCGGTACTGCCGATGCCGGCCCACTCATTTCCGTCTGAAAGCCTGTATGGCGTTACAAATATCCGCATGCCGGTATATTTGCCGACTGCGTTCATATATGCCGCCGAAAGCATGTTCGCAAATTCGGCCAGTGCGGAAAACGCCAGTTCATCTGCATACAGCGCTTCGCCTTCCAGGCGCTGTCCCGTCATTTTTTCTACCACATCATAAACAAAACCCCGTTTTAATACACACAGCACAGAGCCGCTTAACGGTTCTGCAAATTTCATCCAGATTCCGATGCTTTCCTGCCCGAGAGACGAAAGCAGCGACTGTTCCCCGGCTTCCCCGGCTGGAATAACGCTCGGTGCTTCCAGCTCTACCCGTACTCCCAGAATCCTGCCAATCGTAATGCTGGCCATCCCTACCCCCACATTACCAAGCTCGGACAGCGCATCCTCCACATCCGAATCCAGCCTTCCATCCTGGTCAAACAGATTCATATACCCCTCCCCTTCTATGCCGCCCCGGCAATCCCGCAGGACACGCAGATACCTGTCTGCTGAACACGCTTTTCAGACTCCCAGCGCTTTGTTGACCGTCTCCAAAAACTGTTTTTCCTCAAATGGCTTGATAATAAAATCTTTTGCTCCTGCCTTGACCGCATCCTTGATAATCAGCTCCTGCCCGATGGCCGAATTCATGACAATCGACGCCTTCGGATTGATTTCCAGCAGCTTTTTTAACAGCGTCAGGTCTGTATTGTCCGGCAGCGTTATATCCAAAAGCGTCAGGTCCGGCTGTCTTTCCTGGAATAATTCCAGCGCCTCTGCGGCTGTCTTTGCTTCTATAATGTTTTCATATCCGCCGTTTTGCAATGCCCGTTTTGCAACTACCCTGGCAAATTTGGCATCATCAACGACCAGAATCAGATTCTCCATGATATCTCTCCCTTTACCTTCCATGCTGTGCCCGCAGGCTTTTGTAAGCTTTGGCTGCGCGGTTATATGCCGCCGGCTGTCCGGCCGCCGAGCCCTGTTTCCTTCGGCTCATTCAGGCACCTTTCATATTCCGAAACCGGCATCGGCTTGTAAAAATAATATCCCTGTGCATTGCGGCAGCCGATGGACAGCAGAAATTCCGCCTGCTGCGTCGTCTCCACGCCCTCCACAATGACATCCAGCCCAAGACGCTTTGCCATTTCCACAATCGACTGCAGAATGACGTTTCCACGCGTATCATCCTGTGACGGCGGCAGGAATTTCAAATCTATTTTCAATACATCCACAGGTATTTCCCGCAGCGAATTTAACGAAGAATATCCGCTGCCAAAGTCGTCCATCAGCACGCGGAACTGGTTTTCCTGCAGCAGCCTTGCCAGGTTATACAGCTGCATATTATCCGATACAAATGCGCTTTCTGTCAGCTCAAACTCTATCAAATCATGCGGCACCCCGTATTCATCCACGCATGCTTTAATCTGCTCAAGCAGGTCCGGGTTATATAAATCCGTCCTGGACACATTGACTGAAATCGGATGCAGCTGCACCCCTTCTTTTATCCAGCGCTGGATAATCTGGCAGCTGGAACGCAGCATATAATAATCCAGCTCGGAAATAAATCCGTTTTTTTCAAAGACCGGAATAAATTCCCCTGGCGAAATAATCCCCTGGGACGGATGAATCCAGCGCACAAGCGCTTCCGAGCCGATAATCCTTCCGGTGTCCATCTCGCACTTTGGCTGCAGGTAAACCTGGAACTGGTCTGTTTCCAGCGCCTTTTTCATTTCCGATACGATAATCTGCTCTGCCACTTCCCGTTTGCGAATCATATTGTCATAATACGCAACATGATTGACATAGCTGTTTTTCACTGTCCGCTGCGCGGACACGGCCCGGTCCATCAGCGTCGATACCGGCACATGCTCCGCACGGTCTGCCTCACAGGTAATATATACCCCGAACGACATGACCATTTCAAACTTAATCGGATAAGCACGCAGCGATGCCTGGATAAAATCGATAATTTCCTGAATATTGCCGGCGTTTGCAGGCATGCAGACACAGAACATATCCGAGGAAATCCTGCCATAGGTGCTGTCGTTTTCCTCGTCTTCCAGCGGCCCGACCCATTCCTGGATTTTTACCCCGATATAGCGCAGGATATTGTCTCCTTCCTTCGTGCCGTACATCTGGTTAATCATGCGGAATTTGTCAATATCCATGCGGATAACGGCATAGCTCTGGTCTGGATTTGCCTGAATCAGGTTTTCCGTCATCTGCATAAAGCTGTCCAGATTCGGCATATGTGTCAGCGGGTCCCTTGCCAGCAGGAATTTCAGCTTCTGCACCGTTTCCAGCTCCTGCTCTGCATTTGTAAATGTAATCAGCATCCGCTCAATATCCCCGTCCTGCTCGCCGTAGCAGATCAGGCTGACCCGGAACCACTCATAGGTGTGCGGCTTTACATAAAGGCGCACGGCAGCGCTTTTCGAATCCCCCGCCTTTAATCCGTCGAAGTCAAACAAAGCCTGCAGCTTCGGGATATCCTCTTTCAGCGCAATCCGGCTGTAATCCCTTCTTTTATCCTTTGCCCAGCCGGCCCAGTCCCCGTACACATGCCGTTTCTGCGCCGGGTCTATGTAGCATTGCTTTGTCTTAAAATTATATTCCACGATAAACGAATGTGTATGCTCCAAAATCCTGCTGTCCCTTAGCAGCTCCGCTTCATCCCAGCGCTCCTGTTTCAATTCCTGCATGCTTCCAGGGCTTTCCTGACCAATGTTCATGCTTCTCCTCCCATGGCTTCCCAGAGCGTGTCTTAAAAATCATTCCTGCAGAAAGTATTTTCAGGACACGCTCTGATACGTGTTTATGCATAATGCATTATTCGGCTGTCTGAATTGGAATGATATTCAGTAATTGCATATAATAAATTTTAGCATCTCGGGGCAGCATTGTCAATAAAAGCACTCATATAAATCCCCGCGGGAAATTATATGAGTGCTTTTTTTAATCATGCAGGCAAAGCCGCAATGCTCTTTATTCCGAATACTTCTTTACGATGTCCTGCATTTCCTGCCACTTGCGTTCCATATCCCAGACCAGCTTAAACTGCGTCCTGCAGCGGTCCAGATTCTGTCCCGGCCTGTGGATTTTAAAATAAGTATCTCCCTGCAGGTAATCTGCCAGGAAACGCATGCCGCATTCAAACGTCATGACCTTCGCTCCCATTGGAAGCAGCTGCATTTCTCTTTTGGTCAGCCTGCCGCCGCAGCCTTCGATAAATCCTTTTGTATAGACCTCAAATAACTGCATGTCACACCAGACCTTATCCAGGTCCTGCTCATCCTCCAGGGCCGTGCTTGCCCCAAAGCGGATGGAATCCCCGAAATCATTCATCGCCAGTCCCGGCATCACCGTGTCTAAGTCAATCACGCAGATTCCCCTGCGGGTTTTATCATCCATCATAATATTATTCAGCTTTGTGTCGTTGTGCGTAACACGCAGGGGAATTTCTTTTCTGGCCAGTAAATCACCGAACACCCCCGTGATGTCCTCTCTTTCCAGCACAAATGCGATTTCTTTTGTTACATCGCAGGCCCTGCCGCAAGCATCCTCTGCCACGGTCTTTTTGAATGCCGCAAACCTGGCTTTCGTATCATGAAAGCCGGGAATCGTTTCATGCAGCGTGGCCGCCGGATAATCCGCCAGATTTCTCTGGAAGCTGCCAAATGCCACGGCACTTTCATAAAAATCCTCCGGCGTTTCAGCCTGCTCAAGGCTGCGTGCATGCTCAATGTATCGGAATGCCCGCCAGTATTCCCCCTGGCTGTCCACGTAGTACGCTTTTCCATCCTTTGCAGGAATCAGGTTTAACGTTTCGCGCTCCGGGTCTCCGCCATTTGCAGCAATGATTTTTCTCAGATAAGACGTCACTCCTTCGATATTTTCCATCAGCTCCACCGGCTTTTGAAAAATTTCCTTGTTCATGCGCTGCAGGATATACCGTTTCGTTTCCTGCCCCGCCGTCCGGCAGGACACCCGGAACGTATCGTTAATATGGCCGTTTCCAAACGGTTCCATCGCCTGATACGTCCCTTCGAAGCAAAAACTGGCGGCAGCGTCCAGCTTTTGTTCTTCCAAAATGCTTCTCATGATTCATCACCCCATAGTTTTTGCGGATAAAGCCCGGACTCACAGAAGGCGCGGACTGCCTGCTCCACAACAGGCTTATCTTCCTTATAAGTCACGCCATACCATTTATCTTCCGTTGTCAGTACCGCTACTGTGGCCTTTTCCTGCGCAAGCAGCCTGCTGACAACTGCCGGAAGAAAATACTCGCATTTGAGCGGATTTTCGCGCAGGCCCTGTTCCAGAAACGCCGCAAACCCCTGCTCGATTTCTTTCAGGAATCCGGCTGTAAATCCCCACAGGTTCATCGATACGACCGTGTCTGCAGGCAGCTGCGTCCAGGAAGCCCCGTCATCCTCGGTATAAGCCGGCCCCTGCTCTTTTTGTTCGATTCTCGTGCGTTCCGTCACGCTGGCCAGCCCGCCTTCGTCATCAATTTCGCAGATGCCGCGGGCAACATGCCCGTTTTCCGTCAGCGTATTGCCCAGGCGGTAGCCTGCCATTGCATAGCGGTATTTGTCATCATCCTCATGGCTCATTAAGTAATCATAGATTTTCTGAAACGCTTCCCTGCCGTAATAATCGTCGGCATTGATAACGACAAACGGCCCGTCAATCTCATGCCTGGCACTCAGCACGGCATGTGCCGTCCCCCATGGTTTCACGCGCTGCGGCGGCACCGCAAACCCGTCCGGGATATCAGAAAGGTCCTGATAGGCATAGGCCACATCCATAGCGCCTTCGATGCGCCTGCCGATGGCTTCCCTGAAATCCTTTTCGTTTTCTTTTTTAATAATAAAGACGACCTTTTCAAAGCCTGCCCTTTTTGCATCGTATATCGAAAAATCCATAATGATATGCCCCTGTCCGTCTACAGGGTCAATCTGCTTTAATCCGCCATACCGGCTGCCCATGCCGGCCGCCATAATGACCAGTACTGGTTTTTTCATGCTCTCATTCCTTTCTGTTCCACATATCTTATGCCGCCTTACACCGTATACCACCGGATTTCATTTGCATCCAGGTGCAGCGGAAAGCTGCTCTGGTCGCCGCGGTAAATCACAGTGTCCTGCGGCTCATAAGTATTATTGACCACACAGTATTTTCCATTTCTGACATATGCATGTACTTCCACATTGAAATTCGTGCTGAACCATTCGCACAGCTTATCCTCGCCATGGGCGCTCCACAGAATGCTCCGGTACAGGATTCTGCTGTTTTCAAAGCTGTATGGCAGGCCGCTGATATAAACGGCGCGCCCGTTTCCAAATTCATTGACAGCCATCTGCACTTCTTTTTCGCGCTGCACCAGAATACGGGTGTTTTCATAGGCAAAGATGTTTTTCTTCCCTTCGCCGAAATCGACCGGCTTTGTAGTATCTGCAAGGATAAAATGCCCCGGGTGCTCCTCCCAGTTGTATTTATCATAATTCAGCGTAAATCCGGTCTCCTTTTCCACGCCAAGCACGTTTGCAAGCTGCAGGTAATGCCCCTGGTACTGGTGCCCGGACGGCTCACCGACGCCAATCAGGCCGCCGCCATTGTATACAAAGGCACGCACCGTGGCAGAAACCTTCGGGTTTTCCCAGATATCCCCGCCCGTATGCGCGGTATCTCCATCCCCGACATTGATAATGACATCCACATCGTTTAAGACATCCGCATCCTGCAAGATATCGTCAAACGAAAGAAACCGCACATCAAAAGGCGCTCCGCTCAGTGCCTCAATAATCCCTGCATAGCTGTAGTTCTGTTTCTGGTACAGGGCATGGTGCACCATATGGCAGCCCCAGCTGCGGATTTTTCCCCAGCTGTTAAGCACCGCTACGGTTTTTACGCAGTGCGGCGTCGTTCCCTTTGCATTCTCATAAAGCTCCCGGAATTCGTCGCAGACATGCCCGACATAATCAATAAATTCCGGAAATTCCAGTGCCAGCTTTAAATAGCCGCCATAACCGATACGGTCAATCGGCTTGCGCAGGATAGCCCTTCTTGCCGTCACCCAGTTTTCCTTTGCTTCTTTAACCGGATTGCCGCCCTCATGGAAGATGTCCGGGAAGAAATACGGTAAAAACCTGCCTTCTGTATAGTTCACGCCAGGAATATCCGATATCAGGCGCAGCGTACTTCCGTTTCCCACGCTCCCGACTACCGCATCCAGGCCAATCTGTGCAAACTCCGGCATAAAAGGCTCTGTTCCAATCCAGTGGTCGCCTAAAAACATCATGGCTTCTTTGCCGCATTCATGTGTAATATCCACCATTTCCTTTGCAAGCTTTGCCACCTCACGGCGCTGGAAGGCCTGGAAATCCTTAAATTCCTTACGCGGCACCCGGTACTGGTTGTTGTAATAGCCCTGGTCAATAATGTATTCCGGGCGGAACGGATAGCCTGCTTCTTTTTCAAACT
>ERZ778516.2780-NODE-2780-length-11143-cov-5.146014_pt1 | contig 11143 bp, 14 predicted proteins | sample MGYA00510342_ERZ778516 | MGnify/ENA primary metagenome ERZ778516 (study PRJEB29527, sample SAMN07138961) | mouse gut metagenome | material: feces | host: mouse | place: China:Nanjing | collected 2016-01-25 ...
ATCTCGTCATACTGCTCGTTAAACGGTGTCGTGCCCTTGTAATTTTCGATCGCGTACATATTTTCCTCCATTCTGTGTTGTCGATGCACCCTCTCTGTTACAAAACCATCCCCATCCTTTTTATCCGCAGAAAACAGGAATCAATTTCCAAGTACCGACATCAACAATCCTTCCACAGCCTCCCTGCCGCGCAGCGTCTTAAGCCAGCGCACCGGAATCCCTTCTTCCCCGTACACAATCCCTGCAAGCCCGCCCACGACGCACGCCGTCGTGTCCGTGTCGTTGCCAAGCATCACTGCCTGTTTCACGGCTTCCTCATAGCTTCCTGCCCGCAAAAGAATCATAAACGCACTGCGCAGACAGTCCACCACATAACCGGAACCTTTCCCCTGCCACGGCAGCTCCGGCCGCACGCTCCACTCCAATTCCCTCTCGTGATCCGGCATTTCCCGGTAAAGCTCCCGCAGAACCTTAACGGCGCGTGCAAGTGCCGGGGCAAATTCCTGCCCCGCGGTAAGATACCGCGCAGTAAGGCAGTACAATGCACAGCACACCTGATTGCAGGGATTACCGTGGGTGATCCGGCACTGGTCATGCGCGGCAAGCACCAACTCCTTATCCGTCCCCCCATGCCAGAGCGCAAGCGGCAGCGTCCGCATCAACGCGCCGTTTCCCTTGCCGTCCGGGCGCAGGATACCGCATTTTTCAGGTGCAAGCCCAGACCGGTAAGCAGTAAGCGCTTCGCCGGTCTGGATGCCGACATCAAACACCTCGCCGTCCACCGCCCATTTCCCCTCCTCATACCATTCAAGCAGCCTGTCCGAAAAATCCCCCAGACAAAAACGCCCGCAGACACTCAGGCTGTCGAGCAGACAGAGCGCCTGCGCGCCGTCATCCGACCAGGTTCCGGGCAGGATTCCCTGATGCGCCCGGGAAAAACCCTCCGGCGGAGTCATCTCAATCTCATGGTACGGCGGTATTTCATCAGCGGAATGAAACTCGTAGGGAACACCCAAGGCATCGCCGACCAGCAAACCGTATAAGCCTCCGCGGATTCTGTTTTGCTGTTTATTTATCCCTGTCATAAACTTACCTTCTCCTATAATTTTCACTGATAGGTACGGATATCCATATTTGTTCATATGCTTTCTGTATCATACCAAGATCAATGCTGAAATTCCATCCGTTCCCCTTTCACACTTGCGGTCATGCTGCGAGCGCTTTTTCGAGCAGCTAATCCGCCCATGTTTGCGCTTACAGCGCAAACTGGCTGTGTGAAAGGGGTCGCACTCAAAATCCTTTTGCTTACCCTATGCCCCTTTCACACTTTCCTGCAAATATACAGCAAATGATTACTATATCCCAGCAGTTCCTCCCTCTCGCAGGTAGAAAAATGATATTCCATCCACGCCTTAAATTCCTCCTGCGTCAACCCGTCAATCTGTTCCTTCATATGCATTGCCATTCCATCCGTCGCGATATTATGCTCCATGCTAACAGGGAATTGTGCCATAAGCTCCTTGAATTCCTGAATATAAAAAGCCGCAAACACCCCTTCCGGATAATTGATAATCTTAAAGTTTTTATCAAAATCCTTTCCCATCCCGTCAAGCAGATGATGGCCGCGCAGCGCCCAGTCAATCATGACCGAATCGCTTGCCAGATACGCCACCGCAATGATCCCGCCCTTTTTCGTCACGCGGACTGCCTCGCTGACCGCCCGCTCCTGATCCCCGCGCTCGTACAAATGATAAAGTGGACCTAATACCAGCGTCACATCAAATGTTTCGTCCGCCAGTTCCGACAAATTTACTGCGTCCCCCCATCTCGCGCATATTTTCATCTCCGGCGTGATTTTTGAGCGCAAAATATCCAGATTACTCTCGACAAATTCAACCGCAGTCACATCATAACCCTGTTTTGCAAAGTAGAGTGAATACCTTCCGGTTCCTGCGCCGATTTCCAGAATTTTTGTATCCTGGATACTTCCACTGCCACCCCCAACACCGGCAGATGGCAAATATTCCTCTATATACTTAATAGTAGTCAGAAATTCAACACTTCCATGTTTCGTTGACAACAACCGCGCATCCTCGTTGCAGATATTCGAATAAAAGGAATTTAAGATTTTCTTCCGCCCTTCTTCCATCCCAACATCTTCCTTCATCGTCAATCGCCCTCCAACCTCTCAATCTTACGGCATATTAGCCCGTCATCCAGTTTCCAGTTTTTACCATATCCTTTTCATTCTCTCAATGCACAAAGAAATTTCAAAATCCAATCTTACCTAAGCTTTTTCGACAGATACAGCACCAGATCATCGTCATTACAGCAATTCTCATATTGTCCGCAGACCTTCTCCCCATACCATACCCCGCCACCGTCCGGGATGTAACCGCGCCGCACATACATGCGCTGCGCACTCCCATATCCGCTGTGCAAACCAACACCCAGATAAACCGTATCCGCAAACTCCGACGCAATCTTTTCCGCAGCATCCATCAGCCTGCCCCCAATCCCGTGCCTCCGATATTTTTCCAACACGCCGAAATCCACAATTTCCGGATAACCAAGCCCGGCAAATGCGCCCCATTTTGAGTCGGTATAAATATTGATATACCCTGCCACTGCCCCGTGAAATTCCGCTGCGAGCGCGACAGACCTGCCCTCCGCCCGGTCTTTCAGGCGCATAAGATATTTCTCAAGCCGCCCCTCGCCATCCCAGCCCTGCGCGATCTCACCGTCCGTGATGATCTGTGCGTCACTTTCCTGTAAATCCCGGATGATAACTTCACTATCCTGATAATAAATCATAACCGTACCCCTTCTTATTTTTTGCGATATTCTTTGGCTTCTTTCCCTGCAGTATCTCGGTCTCCTTTTTTGCATTTCCGTTTTAATTCTTCCTTTCCCTGTCTTTTACGTTCCCTTGCAATATTCTCAGTTTTTTTATTCCTTTGTCTGCTGCCAGCTTCACCCTGCCATTCATTTTTTCCGCACCGCGCACCCATTGACCTGCCGAAAACCATATGGTAAAATAGTCCGGGGATTTACAAATAAAATTTCAAATAAGGAGCATAAACCAATGTGGCTTTTTACGGCGATCTTATCCGCGTTCTTTGCCGGGATCACATCCATTCTGGCAAAATGCGGTATCAAAAAAACAGATTCCGACATTGCAACAGCGATAAGAACCGCCGTTGTGCTGCTGTTTGCGTGTATCATGGTAGGAATTACCGGCTCCGCAAAAACCCTCCCTGCAATCAGCCCAAAATCCCTGTTTTTCCTGCTTTTCTCCGGGATGGCAACGGGCGCGTCCTGGATCTGTTACTTCAAGGCGCTCTCCCTCGGCAATGTGAACAAGGTTGTACCGATCGACAAATCTAGCACCATTCTTTCCGTGCTGCTGGCGATGTTCCTATTCGGTGAAACAGGACATCTCGCTGTCCGTCTCGCCGGAGTGGCAGTCCTTGCCGCGGGAATTTTCCTTATGGTCGAAAAAAAGGAAGCTGCCGCGCAAAAACACGATAACCGCTGGCTTTTCTACGCCATCCTTTCGGCAGTTTTCGCCGCACTTACCACGGTTCTTGCCAAGATCGGCATTTCCGGTGTGGAATCCAACCTTGGCACCGCCATCCGCACAGCGGTCGTGCTCGTCATGGCATGGCTGATCGTCCTCCTGAAAGGAAAACATAGGCAAATAGCGGAAATCTCCAAAAAGGAGCTTGCATACATATCGTTTTCCGGACTGGCAACGGGCGCATCCTGGCTCTGTTATTATTACGCCATCCAAAATGGTATTGTCAGTGTTGTAGTTCCAATCGACAAACTAAGTATCCTCGTCACCGTTTTATTCTCGCGCCTTGTATTCGGGGAACGTCTTAGCAGGAAAGCGTCGCTCGGGCTTATGCTTATGCTCTGCGGGACACTTATAATGGCAATCTGGTCTTAAAGCCGTCCCTGTACGAATGCTGTCCCCGCATGCACAAATTACCTGTCCGGCTCTTCCTTCCCGCCCAAATCAATCCCCATCCATTTGCACTGCCTCAATTTCAGACAATGCCTCCTTTGCATCCCGCTCTTCGTTCAGCCGTTTTATATCCTCCGCGGTCAGTTTCCCGCCGCTGTACACCTTGCGCACTACTTCAAGATCAATGTCGGCTTCATAATAATATTTCGCCCACTCCGCCCATTCCTCCGCGTTCTTGCAGATACAACTGAGCAGAAAATCTTTTCCGCCGTCGTCACCCTCTGTAATATTTTGCCGCCAGCATGCTGCCCCATAATCATACCACATACAAAAGGTCATATATTCTTTCTGTTCCCCATCTTCATAAATCTCCAGAAAATTTTCCGGAATTCCGGCGTAAGTTTCGGCAAAAAAGCTGTCATCCCATTCGTCCGCACCAAACTGGTTCAAATCATTCTCATGGTCAAAACCGCGGATAAAAACGCCGTTTTCCTCAAAGAAAATATCCATCTCGTCACCGGAGCCGTTGCTGAAGCAATATGCTTCCCCCTCGGATGAGTATTTCTGTACCCGGCGCAGCCAGGCATCCTCCTCAGAATTCATAATAATATCAAGAACCGCCATACATTTTAACTGGTGGGATAATTCCTGTGGGGATAAATATTCTGCGGTTACAGCGATTATGTTTCGTTTCATGGTTTCTTCCCCTCCGCTTTATAACTTTTTTCCAGCCCGCCGCACACAAGACATTCTTTTCCGGAAGAATTTTGTGCAGCGAAGCAAAATATTTTAAATTTGGCTTTTTATATAATTTCATTGTAAATTCTATCAATTACCAGGCAAAACCCTGCTTTAACCCTGCCTGTTTTACAATTTCCTCTGCATAATCCGGAACCAGGATTTTTCTGCAATCTGCACAAACCCATGCTTTTCATACAGCGGAACCGGCCCGTGATACTGGTACTCGAAATCCCTGTCCGCAAACGGATAAGCCTCCAGCCAGGAATATCCTTCTTCCTTTGCATCCTGAATAATTTGCTCCAGCAGTTGATGCGAGATTCCCTTTCCCCTGTAACCCGGCGCAAGCTCAAAGCAGTACACCACTTTAATCTGCCCCCTGTGCGGGTTTTTCATTGTTTCAAACTCGCCCTCTGCCATAATCGGTCCGTAATCGACCTTGTCCCCGGCATTGCACCAGCCGATCGCCGCGCCGCCGCTGTAGACAAGGTAGCCCTGCATCAGACCATCCTCGACCATCTTTCTTGCCGTATTCCTCCGGAATTCCCGATCCTGAAAGGTTGCTTCATTTTCCTCCCGCGGCAGATGGCTTTCCAAGCAATAACAGTTCGCCCATTCATCGTGGTCGGTAAACGCGACCTCTTCGAAATAGCGGAGGTATTCATCCGCCATGTCCGGTGTTAATTTTTTGATTTCAATTTCCATAATTCTTTGTTAACCTCCCTTTTTGATTGCTTCAATGCTTGAAACTCTTCCGCTAATTGTCCCTCTGTAATACCATTTATTTGTCTGACTGTGTTATCTTTGCCAGACCCATTAGGACAACCACTTCACCTTCATCACAAAATTACTCGCATTGCGATATCCGGCTTTGCCATAATATCTTTCATGACGCTCATCAAGAACCGCCTGCAATTCCACACAGGAAGCCCCGCGCTCCCTCACCTGCCGCTCTATTTCCTGCAATAGGGCACTTCCGATTCCTTTGTTCTGATGTTCGAACGCAATAACAATTTCTTCCAGTGTATACCCGACGATATCATCGTATTGCTTAAAATATCCCATAACAAAACCGAGAACCAAATTCCCATCCTCCAAAATCAGGGAATAGGAATCTTCCATGCTCAGCACCTGATGAATCCGTTTCCCCGCGGATTCCTCCGTCCAGCACCCGTCTTCCTGATCGTTATAATACGCCAGGTACATAGGCAAAACTGCTTTGATATCGGACAATTTCATTTCACGTACTTCCATTTTCCAACCTCCTGTCCGGTGGATTTCAGATCAGCTGCCAACTTTGTGGAACATGATCCTTTGTCCGTTCTTCTCTGTTCCTCAAAGAAATCCTGCATAGGATATTTAATCCTCCATGCATTCCGCATAATGGTTCCTCTGTGCACCGGAAATAGATTTCCCCCTGCCGCCTGCGTTTCTTTGCTTGCTTTAACTTTGCTTCCCCCGTCTCTTCCCGCTGATTTCCTCCACTGTCAGCTTCAACACAGTGGTCTGCGGCACGACCGCCTTATTGTACGGAAAATCCCCCTGGCGGTAATGCTGCATCAATGCGCGCAGGGCATCTTCCTTTTCCTTTCCGGAAACAATCTCAATCCTGCCCCTCCCGACCACACTTTCATAATTCATCGCACAATTCCCGGATTCCTCATCCATAACCAGCCCATGCCCGCAATCCATCTCAAAACCGGCACGGTTGTCCTTTGCGATCAATTCATATTTCCGCCCCGCATCTGCCCCGTGAAAATACAGGACAACCTGTCCGCTTTCCGTTTTCATGCCGAAGTTCAGCGGTAATATGTAAGGATAGCCGCTTTCCGTGTCATTGAATGCCAGACGGCATACATCACATTTCTCCATCACTTCTAAAATCTCGTTTTTGTTGCTGATTTCCCTGTCACTGCGTCTCATAAAACACTTCTCCCTAACAGATTTTTTAGTTTTCTAATGCTGTGCCCTGCCCCCAAAGACTTCCTGCCGTCCCGTCCAAATGCACCGCCCTCACCGCCACATACGAATTCATATATTGATCAAACAGCCCGCCGCCGTCGCAGTCCTCAAACATATCCGTCAGCATGAAACCCGCCTTCATCAGCCCGCCAAGCTGTTCGGTGAGCGTGTGGCTGAATGCGAGCGGCATGCCGTTTTCCTGCTTTGCCTGTATCTGCTCCCTCGTCAGATCCCGCAGCGGATGAAACGGTAAGGTATGGCGTGAAATCAGAAAATCCTCATTCTTAAAATCCGGGTCAAAAAGGAAAAATTCCTCCTTGACAAACGCCATCATCAGGATTCCGCCCGGGCGGATCACCCTCGCGCATTCCCTCCACAGCGGCAGAATATCCTCGATATAGCAGTTGGATACCGGGTGAAAAATCATATCAAAGGAATTGTCCGGAAACGGCAGGGGCTTTGCCATATCCGCACGGACGATGTTAATTTTATAATTCTCCCGCTTTGCGACATATTTCTCATTTGCAAGCTGGTGCTCCGAAATATCTACAACCGTGACACTGGCTCCATGCGCCGCAAAGACCGGACACTGCTGCCCGCCGCCGCTTGCAAGACCAAGCACATCTGCTCCCGCAAGCTTTGGAAACCATTCCCGCGGAACCTTTTTTATACCTGCAAGTGTAACGTCAAGCGCACCGTTTTTCGCCGCGATATATTCTTCATGACTGATTGCCGTGGACTTGTCCGTAAGACATTCGTTGATATTATCCCAGATACTTGCGTTAAAACTTATGTAATCCATATTTTTCATAGAAACTCACCTCATATTTCTTAATGTTGCCGTTTGATAAACCCCATATTTACAAGACTTTTCTTTCAGAGTTTTTTCTGGCTGCATACAGCAATTACAATTATAAGTTTATTTTCTACACTTGCAGGTGTAAATAGATACCATATTGCCCATATAAATCAAAAAATCATTGTTTTCTGAACATTTTTTAAATTTATTGTGCAAAGCTTCGAAAATAAATAACATTCCCATCCGGGTCATAAAAGCTCATATTGACCGCCCCCCACGGTCTTTTGGTCGGTTTTTCAATGATTTTAACCCCCATCGAAAGCAGCCGCTCATATTCAGAATCAAGATCTGCCACCGTAAATGCAAGAGTTATATTCGGATTCCGGGTATTCTGACTGCTGTCATTTCCCTTCGAACCATCGTTATAAATTGTAAACTGTATTTCCTCCGCCAGCAAAATCTGATGGACTTCATCATTGCTTCCGTTCTCAATTCCAAACAATGTTTTGTAAAAATCCGCAAGCGATACAACATCATTTGTAATCAAACACACTTCCCCTATTTTCATGTATGCCTCCTGTCCATATCTCCATAACTACAAGCCTTCCTCAAACTTACACTTCCACCTGCGCTGTCCAATATACTTTTCCCCACATCAACAATCTGCCAGACACTCATATATTCCCCCATATTGCTATATTACGTTTCTGTAAGAAATTTCCATTTTCATTTAACAATCGCAATAAATACCTTATTTTCTCCAATGCGTCCAGTGTATCTCATCCCCATAACCGATTTTTCTATAAAAATCATTTCCGCCGCCCGTCATATACTCCGCCCCCAACTCCTTCAAACGCCGATAATGCTGCGTTAGTGCTGCCGCTGCCAACCCCATCTTCCGATACTGCGGCACGGTGCATAATGGTTCCATATAGGCAAGCTTATTTTGCGCAACCCACCACATTCCCGAAAAGCACACGTAATCTCCCTGTTTATTTTCAATAATTACATTATATTCGTAGGTTGAGTGCGGCGGCGGTGCAATTGTGGAACTTACAATACCATTATATGCCCTATAAGGATCCCACGGCATTTCGGGATTCCGACGATCCCCGTTTTCAAAAGGTCCAAGCTCTTCCTCATTAAAACCGCCCCATATACATTTGGCAAGTTTTAATGTATCTATTTTTGATGTGTCTATTTTTGACAGGTCAACAAAACGGAAACCATCCGGAAGCTCATAACTTAATTTGGATTTTTTAAAATCAAACAAAAGATCCACATTATCATAAACCATCTGATAGCCACGCTTTTTTGCCGCCTTTATCAGTGCTTCCTGCCCGGGAAAAAGGGTTAGTTCCCTCCCATCCCCAAAATCAGGAAAGCTGCGGTCTGCATACTCCATCATTTCATCCGCCAATTCCTCATAACCGGGGCGCAAGCTGAAATGAATATTGGTGGGCGAGGATTCCGTAAACACAAATCCAACCACACGGTCACCATCCATCCAAAACCTGTCCAGATGAAGATAAGCCTTGTCCATCCATGTGGATGTGATCGCGTACTCAAAATATGGCGCTGCGGCTCCGTTGGCACAATGCGGCTCATATATATCCACCATGAAATCCCATACAAGTTGAATATCCGTCAAGATTTGAAGTTGCTTTGTTTTTATGTTACTCATATTTTTTTCCTTATCCCTCCCATTACCAAAACAAAAAATATTTTGCCATATACATTCCCATTCACAATCTGCGTTCCATCGCAAGATACGCTAACTTCCCCTGTGGAAATCTCTCCCCCGTTTCCAGAAAACCGTTTTTTTGCCAGAATACACTGCTCTGCGGATTTCCCTTGTGACAAACGGCGGATGAAAACGGTAGAAAATCTCATTTTTCTTCTATCTCAATTTTCCTGTCCTTATAATAATACTCCCTGTCGTGTTCACCGATCTCGCGCAACACCCTGCACGGATTCCCGACCGCAACGACATTCGCAGGAATATCCTTTGTCACTACACTCCCCGCACCGATCACCGTGTTGTCTCCGATCGTCACACCCGGCATAATAACTGCACCGGCACCGAGCCAGCAGTTTCTTCCGATATGCACCGGCATATTGTACTGGTACACCTTTTCGCGCAGCTTTGGCAGAATCGGGTGCCCTGCCGTGGCGATGGTGACATTCGGTCCTATCATGGTATAATCGCCGATATAGATATGCGTATCATCCACGCAGGTCAGGTGATAATTCGCGTAGACCATTTTCCCGAAATGGCAGTGATGCCCGCCGAAGTTCGAATAGAACGGAGCTTCGATATACACGCCCTCCCCGCAGTCCGCGAGCATCTCCTTGAGCATTTTTGTCCGCTTCTCCGCCTCGGATGGTTTTGTCCGGTTATACTCACACAGCCGATCCTGATAAACCATCTGCTCCTTCATGATCTCCTCGTCGTTCGGAAGATAGAGCTCCCCCGTATGCAGCTTTTCCCGCATTCCGCCTGCTTCCACCGTCTTCTGCTTTGTCAGCCGTTTTATAAAGAAATGCTCCGAAAATCCGTCTTCGCGGTGCTCATACCTTCCAACCTCCTCAAAGCCGCAGGCTTTATAAAAATCCCTGCCCTGCCAGTTAAAGGTATCCAGCCGGATGGTATCCGCCCCCAGTGCCAGAGCACGGCGCTCCACCTCCGCCATCAGCATGGTTCCGATTCCCCGCCTGCGGTATTCCTCGTCCACAAAGACCGTGCCGACGTAAAGGATATGGAACGCTGACATATAGCCGATTGCGCCCGCGATCAATCTGCCATCCCTTTTTATACCGACCGCAGCACCGCCGTTTAAGCGGTAAGAGATGTATTGGACATCGTATTGGTCGAGTCTGTTTTCGATTTCCTCCCTGCCCGCTTCATCGAGGGAAATAATCTCAAAGTCTGTATTTTCCTCCCTCTGGATTTCATCGCTTCCGGCACCGCACTGCCCGTTTGGTGTCCCGGCTTCTTTTGATGTGCAAACCGCCGCATCTGCGGACGAAGCCATGCGGCATCCATCCTCATGGCAGCATGCACCGACCTCCTTCGCATTCGCAGACAGTGTCCTTCCCTGTCCGTCCTCCGGAACATCCGTGTAAACCTCCTCTGCGTCCCTAGGAAGCATCCTCACATGCCTAAAGTACGAAAAGCTGTTTTCCGCCTCGACCTGATTATACTCATAGCCAAGCCCCGCACCGACCTCCTTCGCCGTCCGGTCAAAGAGGGTGCACATGCGGACTGCTGCCTCCCACGCTTCTTTTACATCGCAGGAAAACCATGTGGAAAGATACTCGTTCCAGTCTTTTTCCGGCAGCCAGCGGTTCATATATTTTCCGGATTTCCCGACGGAAACCGACCAGTCCGTAATCAGCCCAACTTTCCATGACAACAGCTTTTCAAGCTGTATGCGCACGACATGGTTTACCATATGCTGCACATAGGTCATCTCCCCGCGCCAAAGCCCTTTTGCAACATTGTTAAGGCACCACCAAAACTCATTGCAGGCACAAATATATTCCTCCTGCGCCGGCTTTTTTACAAAATATCCCGAATCGTTGGATTCCGGGATCTCGGGCAGGATGCCGTCCTTGTCGAGCAGAATTTTGCGCAGGGTATCATCAAAAATCCCCTCCTGCGCGTTCGCGAT
>ERZ778516.2782-NODE-2782-length-11138-cov-5.319408_pt1 | contig 11138 bp, 7 predicted proteins | sample MGYA00510342_ERZ778516 | MGnify/ENA primary metagenome ERZ778516 (study PRJEB29527, sample SAMN07138961) | mouse gut metagenome | material: feces | host: mouse | place: China:Nanjing | collected 2016-01-25 ...
TATAATTATTTAATAATCAAAGGGTTAAATCGCCCTAGTCTAAAAATTGTCATATACTAAGTTCATATTGTTAAAATTATTGGTTTATAATATACGTTATTTTGAAGTATTCCTTTTTTTGCCAAGCACACAGGGATTATGGCTGTCAAAAGCAGAGTATTTATGAAAGCCGGATGACTACAGCCGAAGCATTATCCATCCCAGGCATAGTCATTCCTATAGTTGCGTTAATGTATGTCGGGTCGCAAACAAGGAAGCGTCTTCCGCCGTCAAGGATGAGATAATCTCCGGGTATGTCTTCCGAAAATTCCACGGCAGCGGCAATATGTCCCGGGTAGTACAGCAAGATTGCATCCAGCCCCAAAAGGTCGCGTATCAACCTTGTAAACAATATTGCCCTGTCCTCGCAGTCAGAAAACTGGTAAAACAGCGTCTCTTCCGGAAAAAATGATCTTTCATATCCCCAATAGTCATCGTCAGTCTTATACTCGAAAGCTGTCTGGACAAAATTGATAAGCATATTTGCTGCATCTTCCTGTGTTTTGCCGGCCATGCACCGGAGAAGGACCGGATACAGCATTTCTTTAGTATGCATGCTTAACTCTGTGCCGGCGTAAAATGCCCAGCTGGAATAGTTATTACCACGTTTGTACGGATGCGGATAATCACTATAGAAGTCCAGCAGGTTTTTATTAAAAAACAATTCGGCATCGAGCTGCGGATATCTCCGGGATTTCAAATGCACAACTGAAGTGAAATCCTCATCAAGCAGAATTTCTTTGGTTATCGACAGGCTGAGCGCTCTTTCCCGAGGAAATTCGTGTTTGAAGATATACAGGCTCTCCGGGTCGCTCTTGTCCGTAAGATAATAGTGCACCCCGTTAATCGTATAATAAATTGTGTTGAATATATCATCATCAAACGCAAGCAGCAAATGCATCCGCTCATCATCGCCCCGGCTCAGACGGGTGCGGTAGCCTGACTGATTCATGAGGAATGCAGTCATAACTACAGCTTCATTGCTATAACCATATATAGTCTGTGAGACAGACTGTATCAAGCGATAATACGCCCAGTCACACAGATTCTTTTCTGAACGTATTGCAAGACAGTCGTACAGGAGCTCATCATAATCCGACGATGACAGTTCCTCCCACATATCAGCCGCATCTTTTTCCGAAGAACCCTTCATGCGAATTTTTTCTTGCGCGCCAAGATGAAGTTCGCAAGCTGTACCATATAAATACGTCCGGATGATTTTCGATTCAGGATTCCTTACAGGTTCAATCAAAGGTATAAGCAAAGGTTTTTCATCATCCCAGTCGAATATAAGGTCATCTGCAAATGGGATTTCATTATCTCCTGGAAAATCCAGATCATCAAAATCAGGAAACACTGCCGGCGGCACGGAAGGAACAATCCTTATAGGCTGTATAGGCTGCTCCTGGTTTGTCTTTTCCCATGCCTCACGCATATATTGTGCAAATTCCGCATTTGCCTTTGCCCGGAATTCATCAAAGTCCTTTTGCACAGAGGTTTTGAAGGCCATAAATTCAGAGCACGATTCTCTATTTGCTTTTTCAAAGTCCTCCAGAACTTGCTTTCTGTAATTTGTCATATTCTGGGCTGCCATATTTGTGCCGCCCAGAATAAGAAATGATATGAAAATATATTTTTTCATATTACAACGTGAAACTTAAAAGGCTATATTGGCAGACAGTCCATAGCCACTGTTTTCATAAACTGCAGGAGTCACAATGACTCTTTTGGCCCCCGGCGCCACAATTGCATCAATAAGTCCGTATAGATATACGGCTGCTGCCATACCGATGCATACGTTTCTTACAGTAGCCAAGTTATCGGCCTTATTTGCATAGAATTTTTTCGCCTTGCTGTCATGCGTCTGTCCGATTTTTGAAATATAAGCTCCACGCTGTGTTTCTGCCGCTGCTATACCAGCGGCTCCGGCAACAATACCTCCCATAATCAGCCCGCCTTTCAGATAGGAACCCTTATGCATCTGTCCCCACCCCGGAACTATTGCAGATCGCCACAGACCTGCTGCACCATATTTTGTACTTACTTCTATTTTGTCGTAAATGACATCATGCACATAGGGTTTAGATACAGTGCATAAAAACCAGTAACAATCTTTCGCTTTATACTCATCGATTATACTTAATCTGATTTTGAGTGCCTCGGATTCCGTATAGGTGGTATCACATATCTTTTCTACTTGATGCGATTGCGTCTTGCCGTTTATGTCTTGGCTTGACAATTCAAATGTTTCAACCGTAACTCCTGAAATATCATATGTTCTTTCCATATAATATGCGATTGCATCTGGAATCTGTTTTCTGGCTGATTTTAAATTGCCACCCTGTATAGGCAAGACCTTAAACTCATATGTTCCGTTTGCAGGACAGGGTGTACTCTTAAGCCACATAGGCTTAAGTTCCTGTGCCAAAGAAGTTAAAGAGCAACAGCACAGAAGCAGAAAAACAATCCGCCATGATGTGCTGTTGCTGTTAGTCTCAGTTCGCTGCATTTATTATTTCACCTATTTTAGCCTGATGATCTTTTACATTGTCAGCATCATTTAAAGCGGACCTCATTGCATTTTGTCTCATCTGCTCTGCAACATTACGGTTGATGTAGCAATAAGCTATGCAGCTTATGGTTGCATCAGCTTCATTTTTGAAAAGCACAAATGAGACAGAGAGCTTGCCGTCAACGCTACCGGCAAATCTGGTTTTGACTGCATTAGTTATATCATCCATTGTCTCTCCTCCAAGTTTTCCTTCAAGTTCGCTTCCAGCACCTTCAAAGAATGCCGTATTCATCTGTACATATTCTCTTGCGGCGTTCTGCTTGGCCAATGACCGGGCTACTTTAGTGTTCTTTTTCACACCGGACGACCTGCCGGACACAAGCTCGTTCTCAGTTTCCAAAGCATAATAGTCGAGTAATAATGCTTCAATTGTCTTATGTCCCCCGTCAGTCTTCCAGCCATCCTTGGAGAGTTCTTTGGCCGCCTTTTTAGCATCCTTCATTTGTTTTTTAGTTTGTGCTTCCACATTGCTTGCGCATACCAGCGCCACAACAGCGGCTGCTGCAAATAAAATTGTTTTTTTCATAATGCTTTAAAATTTATAAATAGTTAACAATAAGGATTTTATTAAACTTAATATGTTCTAAAAGTTATAGATTCTCCATATGTATATCCGAGTGGAGTTTTGGCATATACTCTTACATAATAGTTCTTATTTGGAATAAGATCTCCCGTTGCAGCAGCAAAAACATAAACATTATCTTGGTGCTCCATTTGTGTATATGATAGTGAAATAGAGGTTCCATCGCCAACTTTCGGATTAGAATTCAGTCCATATACAAATCCCAGCCCTGTGGCAAATGGTTGCCCTAAAGACGAACACAAGCCGATAAAGGCAACAGCCCACGTTCCGTTAATTTGTTTGCACTCGGTAGAATATGTCCTGATAACAGGATTGATTACAGACGGAGTAAATATGACGGGCTCTCCATAAATATAGCCGAGAGGGGTCTTTGCGACAGCCCGGATGTAATAAGTATTGCCAGTAATAAATCCGGCAACATCGGCATGGAATATACGTGCATTTCCGTTTTGCTCAAATTTAGCCGTTGTCAGATATGTCGAAAGCCCATCATTTACAACAGGGTATGCTGAATTACCATATATAAATCCAAATTCAGTGTACGGCGGGTCCCCTGCGTCACTCAAGCCGCCATATAGTGTGGCAGACCATATGAATTCAGTAATATCAGTCCCCGTGCCTGTGACATTCAGTACGCCACCTGTCGTAACATTAGGCGAGTGTCCAGTAGTGAAAGACATAACATTTCCTATAACAGCTTCATTATTGCCTTCTTGATATAGGAATGCCCTGTAATAATATGTGGTTGATTCTTCAAGATCACGAATAAGCATACCATAATCTCCAAAAGAATTCCCGTTTTCAAGTAGTATTGTACTATTGCTTGCATCGGGATTTTGATTTCGGCTGCAATAAAAACCTCTTTTATTATATGCAGGTGTGCCTATAGTTGTTACTGTAGCATTCAATGTTGCCGTTGTATACATTACTGAACTTGCAGGATTTGTGATAACTTCCGGAAGTTCTTTGTTTGTTGTGAACGATACTTCTGCCCCGTAACAGATGTTGTCGTTTTGCTTTAAATATGCACGCAAATAGTATGTGGTATTTGCAGACAAACTATATAATCTTGCTGAAAATGCATCTTCATCGAAGTTGTTCGCAATAACTTTTCCAGAACAATTGCTGATATCAGGATTGCCTGATGTGTTATAGACAAATCCCTTTTCCGTATAATGCGGGTCTCCAGCATCATCAATTACTGCAGTAGCTTTTGCAGACTGAAGTTCAATCTCAGTAACGATAGTTTGCCCGACCGCAGCAGGTCTCGGCATCAAAATAAAAGAAAGTTCATTTGAACTATAATGATATTCTCCCATTTGTTCAGTAAAAACACGTATAAAATATCGTTGATTCTGATAGAGTTCTGAAACATTGAAAGAAAATTTACCGGTCTCTTTTCCTGTAACAGTCACATAATAGTCATTTTCAATTGTAGGATTACTATTGAATCCATATACAAACCCTCGTGCAGAAAATGCTGGAGTGCCAAGGCTGATAATATTGCCCACAAACTTTGCACGTTTGGCAGAGTATCCTGTTTCACTAACACTTATCATTTCAGAGACAGGATGTTCTGATATTAAAGAAAAATGCTTGGCTTCAGCACTATAATAAGTGATGCCATTTTGTTTTATAAACCCTCGTATATATATCGTCTTATTCAATGGAAGATTTTTAATCGGTGCAATATATGGACCTATATCATGTCCTTCCACGCATATCTTTTGATCATATATTGTAGGCAAAGTATTTTCACTATATACGAATCCTTTTTCAGTGTAGACTGGATCCCCGGCATTCTCAACCTTTGCATTCAGTGTTGCTGTACAATTGGACACATTGAGTTCTGTAGCGTCAAGGATTGTTACTACAGGTGCCAAGGCATGTGTAGTAAAAGTTATTTCATTAGAACTGTAAGTAATAACTTCTTTTCCTTTGGAGAGATTTTTTGCGTATGATTTTACATAATATGTCTTGCCCAAGGTAAGATTATCAATGTGGCACGCGAATACACTTTCTTCTGTCTTCGGACTTGTAACAGTTTGGTTATTTTCGACAGTTGGATTTGACGTCAATCCGAATACAAAACCTCTTTCGAAATATTCAGGGACTCCATTGTCTTTAATTTCACCATTTAAATTGGCAGAACCGGAACCGACTTCAGTTGCTTCAGACACAACAAGCGCCGGCATCCGTTTTTCGGAGCCGATTGCCGTGATTTTGACTTCTGCACTTCCGTCTTCTGAATATATAACCAGATATGTCTCATTATAGCCTGGCTTAAGTTCATCCCTGTTTATTTCCACGATTATAGTAGCCGTCTTGCCATAATTGAGTGTTCCTTCTGTAGATGGCTTTATGCCGCCTTTGCTAATCCACAGGCAAGTACAGTCTATATTCCATTTCAAAGGCTTATAACTACTATTTACAATGTTGAAGGATAGTGACGTTACACCTGAGTTCTCTCCGAATTCCAAAATTTCCTTGTCTGCAGTTATAACTGCAGGAATCCGTTCTATAAGAATGTGCACATCGGAATTTTGTCCTTTCTTTAATATCACATTATCAGTGCCGTCTCTATAGCCCTCTTTTGAGTATGATACAGAATAATTTCCTGTTTCGAGGTTTCTGAATGTGAACGACCCATCAGAGCCGGTAACAGCCGAGGCTCCCCCAGGAGACAAAGTCAGTCTGACCGTCGGGACAGGCTCTCCTGTTGCCTTGTCCGCAACAATTCCGGCTATGCTTCCGGATGTTTCGTCTTCCGTATATTTCTCTCCGCATGAGAAGAGAGCCAGCATTAATGCAGATATCAAAAATACCTTTTTCATCATTCAGTATTCTATAGGTGTCATCTGAATTGCTACTTTTGTAATCTCGCCACTTATTGCGCTTATTGTCTTGCGGTTGGCCAAATATCCATTTTTCTGAACAGATATGGTATATTGGCCTTCTTCAAGATTCGTAAATTCGAATTGTCCGTCGGCCCCTGTTTGCAACGTATTAGAGCCAGGTATCAGCACAACTGATACAGCAGCTAAGGGGGCACCTGTCAAACAGTCAGTTACAGCACCTGTAACAGTTGACCAGACTTCGTACTCATAGCCTTCACACCCAGAAAAAAGAAAGGATGAAACAAAAAGGATGGATAACAGTTTCTTCATTGCTATTTATTGTCTTTGTTGTCATTTGAGGACATAAAAAAGTGGACTTCACTCTTTGTTCGCATCTTGAGGTTTTTCGACGACCTTTGGCACAAACTAATGAATAAAGCCCACGAAGCAACGAAGCCACGTGAGCGCTGAACTTTATTCATTGTGCCAAATCTTTAGAGTGTCGAAAATTTCAAGATGCACAAATAAAAGCTAACGCTTAAATATGTCTTATGTCTATATTCCTATTCAGAATATTTTTGCAAAAGTAGTGAAATCCGATAAAATTGCAATAGATTTTTTAAATTCTTGTAATTTGATGGCAATTTTGCCTCTATTGCAAGAGATAGCACACCTCTTTATATAAAATCAGGATCATCCTTTCCCGTTAAAAACAAAACAGGGTAAGAATCATAAATATCCGTACCCTGTTAATTATCAGCATTGGAGCTTGCCATCTCCTTGCTTATACATAGATAAAGGTATGAGGATTTATTGGAACTACAAGAGCCAAAATAGAATATTATTGAATTTAATTGCTGTCGCAAAGTAATGACACAAGAAAACAGCTGTTCCATTGTGTCGTAATGTGAATTCAAATATTGACGGTTTTATGAAATGACGTTATATTTGCAAAAAACAACGCAATGATAGACGTAGATAAAAACACCTGCCCGCACAATCATGTGTGTCCGCTCATCAGATTGTGCCCCGTTGACGCCATAACCCAGGACCGGGACGGATATCCTGTCGTGGACCACAGCCTCTGCATAGAATGCGGTACATGTGTCGAGAACTGCCCCAAAGGAGCGATGCGTCAGCTGTAAAAGCAATCACACACCTTTCTTCCGGACTCCCCGCACAGGCTCGGCTTCAAGCGGATTGTCCGGCCATGAGTGCTTCGGATAACGCCTTCTCAGTTCCTTGCGCACCTCATAATATGTTCCGTTCCAGAAACTGCACAAATCCGATGTGAGCTGTACTGCCTTGTAGCCTGGAGACAAGAGTTCCATAAGAACAGGCAGACGGCCGTCATCCACCTTCGGCGTATCCAGAAGCCCGAAACATTCCTGCAGACGCACACGCACTATGGGAGCATCCGCCCCTTGCCGGTATTCCAGACGGATACGGCTGCCTGTCGGGACAGTTACATATTCAGGCGCAAGACGCTCAACCTCCTGCTGCCGCTCATATGAAAGCAGCCCCCATATCACTTCGCACATGTCAATCTTCTTCAGCTCCTGCACTGACCTCGCATTCCCGGCATAAAGAGGAAGCCACTCCTCTGCCCTGCCCAAGACAGCTTCCGGACTCATGTCTGGCAGCTCCAGTTCAGGATGCCAGGCAGACACTGCGGATATTCTGCGTATCATGCCAAACGCCTTGTCAGAAAAGTCAAACATGGACATGCCATCTCTGCCGGCCGCCTCGCACATTACGCCAATGACTGTCTCCTTGGATAAGTCATGGAGAGGCACAGTCCCGATGACAATAGCACCGAGCCTCGTCTCACGCTGCGCAGACACACATCCCTGGCGGTTGTCCCAGAATACGCGGTCACGTGTCTGCGCCATAGCCATGACATCCTCCCTGTCCAAAGGAGCCGCAAGAAAAATCCTGCCGTCGCCATCTTTCCTTGCATTGATACTGCATGCGACTATCCACTCGCACGAGGACAGCATGTCCGCCTCATCCATGGCTGCAATACTGCCGTCAGGGAACTGGAACCGGCCCCTCCCCTCTTTCCACGCCTTGCCGATTCTTTCAGGATATGCCGCAGCGACAAGTTCGCCAATCCTGTAAGGGTCGGCCGCAGAATCATCAGTACCGACACCGGAGATACGGCAATATTGCAAGGCCTCCTTTGCGAGCCGTCCCCATATGCCTCCGGAACCTTTCCTGCGGTTTTTCCTCAATTCTGCGACCCTTATGTCAATTCCCGTCTCCATGATACCCGCCATAGGGTCGCGTTCCTCCAGCAGGGCCGCTATATCCGCCGCAAGCGCCTTGTCCAACGCCGCGGAAGCTTTCAGGAGCATCTGTCCTATACGCGGATGGCACGGCAAACCTGACAGGGCGCGCCCATGGCTTGTAATCCGCCCATTCCCGTCAATGGCACCGAGCGATTCCAGAAGCGTCCTTGCACGGGACATATTGGCCGGCTTAGGCATATCAATCCACGGGATATCCCCGATACGTTCTCCCCATGCGGCAATATCCAGCATGGTTCCGGCGAGATCCGCCTCAAGAATTTCAGGAACACGTACAGCCGGCATATTCTTTTCAGCACCCAAATGCCACAACCTGTAGCATACACCGGGAGCAACCCTTCCTGCACGCCCGGAACGTTGCTCCGCCATATCAAGGCTGATTCTTACTGTCTCCAGCCTGGTCATGCTGCTGCGCGTGTCGAATACTTGTTTACGGCAAAGGCCAGAATCAACGACAACCCTCACCCCCTCTATAGTAAGCGATGTCTCAGCAATTGGAGTCGCAAGGACTATTTTGCGTTTCCCCGGTGCCGAAGGAGCGACAGCAAGCCTCTGCTCTTCAAGCGGAAGCATTCCGTATAACGGATACACGCGTGTTTCGCCCAAGCCTCCTTCAAGCATATCAGCACACCTGCAGACCTCCCGTTCACCGGGAAGAAATGCAAGAATATCCCCCTCATGCCTGCTGTGAGCCATACGTATAACCTTAGCCGTAACCTCCGCGACATTGAACACATACGCCTCCTCATTCCAATGCACAATCTCAACCGGAAACATCCTGCCGCGGCTCTCCACAAGAGGAGCGTCCAGTTCACGGCACAGCCACTCCGTATCCATGGTAGCCGACATCAAGACAAGCTTCAAGTCAGGCCTGAGCACATCCTGTGATTGCCTTGCAAGTGCAAGAGCTACATCTGCCGCAAGGCTTCTCTCATGAAATTCGTCAAATATCACGACAGACACGCCCTCAAGCGACGGGTCATCAATCAACATGCGCGTAAGAACGCCCTCTGTGACAACCTCAACCATTGTCCTGTCAGACACCCTTGTGTCAAGCCTCATCCTATATCCGACCGTCGCACCAGCAGGCTCATCAAGCATATCGGACATCCGCTGCGCAATCTGCCTTGCAGCCAATCTCCTCGGCTCCAGCATAATGATACGCCCGTCATCCCCAAGCCCATCCAGGATAGTCAAAGGGAGCAAAGTGGATTTTCCGGCCCCAGGAGGAGCAGTTATGACAAGCCGCGGATGCAAAACCAACTGCCGGTTCACCTCATCGGCGATTCCGGCAGCAGGCAATTCGGCATAATATTTTTCCTTTACGGTCATATTTTCAAGACAGTCTTGATGCGTTTCGTTCCGCAAAGTTTGCAATTAACATGGATAAAACCAAAAGTTCCATTGTTTCTTGCCGGCAAGCAGCATGCTGTAAGCTTGCAAATCGCGTCATGTCAATGAATAAAGCCGCCGGAGATGTTGCATATCAAAATACTTTGATTACTTTTGTCCCCGCTACATATGAGCATGCGGGCATCAGCCTGAAAACTTTGGGCAACGGCAGCACCTAAGAACTGGAAATCAGACGATTGAAATACAGATTTCGGTTAAATGCGCATGAATGGGAAAGATGCGCATGAATGACGGACTTCCTTCGAAGGAAACAATATTCGGATTATGAAAAAAATATTTATTGCAATCTTGTCTGTCTTGTCCGGGCTTATGGCCTACGGCCAGGAGAAAGGAGACATGTACGTATCCGGCACTTTCAGAACCAGTGCGGGAAAAGGAGAAAAAGTCAGTTTCTCAGATGTGACCGGCACTTATGAACGGACCGTCCGTGAAGCTCCCGACATGGTATTCTCTGCAGAATTCGGATATTTCATCACACACAATTGCGCTCTCCGCAGCGCAGTCTCCTACGGATTGAAAAGGAAGAGCACGACGACAATATCGAGAGATGAAAAATCAACAGTAAATGCCTATGCACATTTCTTCTCTTTCTCTCCCGCAGTCAGTTATTATGCGAGGATATGTGACAAGTTCTACTACAGGCCCGGAGCAGTCCTGTCTTTCGGTGCCGTGAAAGAAATATTCGAAGGTGACGATGTCCCCGAATTAGCCGAGATGCCTTTCGTGTTCGGCATTTCATTCGAACCGGCAGCATTTGAAGTCAGACCGATAAAACAGATGGGCATCATATTGAAAGTCGGTGCATGTGACATTCAGGTTCTAAAATCCCAACCATCCTTAGAGCTCCGGCTCCTTACCGGCGCCATCGGCCTGCAGTTCTATTTCTGACGTGCCCGACCTGTCTGAACCGGCAGAACTCTTTGATAATCAAACAGGCAACAATCAACGTCCATCGTTTTTTATCCGGGGACTTTCGGACAGATTGTTTTTGATTCATGAAGCAATAGCCAGTGAAATCATTTCGCGTGACTTTTTGCATCAGGTTCATACGATTATATTCCAAATCGAGACCGTTGTGACCGTCATGCGTCATGTTGCCGTTGCCGTAGGAAAAATAGACTTAACTTTAAAGTTCACCCCGAAAGATTGGCACTAAACTTTCGGGGTGAACTTCACTGCTTATACTCCCGTCCACAAGGGATGTTCATTAAGGTTTTATCGGGCTGCAAAAATAATGTAGATTGAGTCTGTTATTTATCACGTTCTCCAAACATAGTTAAGGCAAAGTGCATACTGGAGAATCTTATCTCCCATATTCCTATTATCTACTTATATTTAACGTCAGTTCGACGAAATTAAGTTATTGATTATTAGTAAAATAGCAA
>ERZ778516.2784-NODE-2784-length-11119-cov-25.692516_pt1 | contig 11119 bp, 5 predicted proteins | sample MGYA00510342_ERZ778516 | MGnify/ENA primary metagenome ERZ778516 (study PRJEB29527, sample SAMN07138961) | mouse gut metagenome | material: feces | host: mouse | place: China:Nanjing | collected 2016-01-25 ...
TTCCGGCTGCATCATACATATAGTGAACGGATGCGCCGTTGCGTCGTTCTTCCAGCAACTGCCCTCTAATATCATATTGATAGCGAATATCCATTACAGAGGGTTGTAATGCGCTGCTTCCTTCTGTGATATTTCCCATTACAGAGGGTTGTAATGCGCTGCTTCCCTCGGTGCTACTTCCCATTATAGCGGATTGTAATGCACCGTTTCCGGCTGTTATTCCTTGTGTTCCTACTTTTGCCGTGCGGTTTCCGTTGCCATCATATTGATACGTGAAGGATAATAATACTGCATCCTTTGCTTTTGTTTCCAGTTGGCTTATATTTCCGTTGCAGTCGTATGCATATGTGGTTTTTATGCCGTTTCCATATTGGATGTTTTCAATGCGGTCGAGTGGGTCATATGTATAGCGTACTTCCATTTCTTTTCCGCTGTGGACGCGGCTTACTCTGCCTATAAGGTCGTATTCATAGCAGGTGCTTACGCCTGCAGGGTCTTTAATTTCTGTGATATTTCCAGCCTTATCGTAAGTATAAGAGATTAGGCGTTTCCCGTTGGAGCGTTTTTCCTTTAGTCTGCCTTGATTATCGTATGTGTACTCATAAGAATGCCCATCACATACGGCACATATAAGTCTGCCTATGCTGTCATAATTCCATGTGCTGATGCAAGGGTTTTCTCCTTTTGCATCGGTTGCTTTTTCATATACTGGACTGCCGAATACATTATAAGTACGCTGTACCTGTCTGCCGTCACGGTCTATATGGAGGGCAAGGTTGCCTTCTTCATCATACTGGAACGTTTCTTTGTAGCCTAGCTGGTCAATGCGTTCGCCTACTTTTCCAAGGCTGTTATAATGGTATTCTATTGTGTTTCCGTTTCCGTCGATTGTTTTGCTTATCTGTCCGGCGGGGGTATATTCATAGCCTTCTTTTATGCCGTCGGAGAAGCCTGTTGCTGTGATTCTTCCCCATCCGTCTGTATGGTACGTTATTTTTTCGTGGTTTCCGTCAATAATTCCTACGATCTGCCCTCTGGCGTTGTATTCATATTGTTGGAGTGTTCTTTTTGGTTCTTGCCTTATGATGTTTCCGCGGCGGATTTCTTTTAACTGCCCGTCGGATTCATAGGTAAATTCTGTTTGATTGCCAAGGCTGTCTTTTTGTGTAATGGGGAGATTTTTTAAGTTGTAGGATAATGCTTGTACAACTTCTCCAAGACCATTTGTTATAAGGACTAAGTTGCCGTTTTTGTCATAAGTGTAGATTGTTCCTCTTCCGCTGTCGGTTTCCTGATGATATCCGTATGGCTGGATTTCTTTTATTAGCTGGTCGTTTTGGTCATAGATATAACGTGTTATGGCGCCGCTTGGGGTTTTTTCATGCGTTAGGCGGTCTTTGAGGTCGTAGTTCCAGCTGTTTTCCAGATGCTCTCCGTCTGCTCCTGTTATGGTTTGCTTTAAAATATTTCCAGCAGCATCATATGTGTAGCTGGTGGTCATATCTATGCCGTTCTTTTTGTCAAGAATGCGTTCCTCAATCACGCTGTCATTCGCATTGTATTGGATACGGATTTCTGCACCTTTTGGGGTTTTTATGCTGGTGAGATTTCCGTTTGCATCATAACTGTAGTTAGTGACTGCTTGATTGATTTTGCCGTTTCCTTGAATGCGTTCTGTTTTCTGGGTTCTCCATCCGTTTTTATTGTAGGTATAGCGGATTCTGTGCTGGATTCCTTCCTCTATTGTTTGTTCTTCTAAGGTGATATTGCCTATACAGTCATACTGGTACTGTATTTGTGCGCCGTAATCATCTTTTACGAAAGTTAGATGATTATTCTGGTCATAAGAGAAATAGATTCTATGCCAGCTTATTGGGTTTTGGTCTTTTTCTGCTTCCTGCTGTCCGTAGGCTTCTTCTATTTTATTGCCTGCATTGTCGTAGGTATATGTTTTTACACGATAGTATGTTGTGTTATCTTCTCTGCGGATGCTGGTCTGTTCCTTTGTAAGCTGCCCTAATCCATTATATGTATATAGTATTTCCTTCCTGACCTTCTGCATCTGTTTCTTTGATTATCTGTCCTTTTCCGTTATATGCATACGTATGCAGAAGGTTTCCGTCCGGGTTCTGTATCTGGATAAGGCGGTTACTATGGTCATAGGTGTAGCAAAACCTTCTCCGTTGTCAGTTCCCGCATTGTAAGCTTCGGGAAGCACCTGTTTTATCATATTTCCGGCAGCGTCGTAAAATCTGCGCTCTATGCCGCCGTCTGCATAGTGGATGCGGATACAGTTGCCGTCTGTGTCATATTCGTAACGGGTGCCTTCTCCGTTTTCCCCTTTTTCTGCATAGCTTACCGGGTGGATTTCACGGGTGATATCGCCGTCAAAATTTCGGTATACACGATGATGCTCATTTGATGGGGAGATAATATCTACCACACGCTCAAGGTAATCATAGCGATATTTTATTCCATTTCCCTGTTCTTCCCACTGGATTGGAGAATAATACGCTTCAATATTTCCCATTCGGTCATAAATGGTATGGCTGGTGTATCCTTCTCCATCTGTGCGGCTGGTGGCAAAGTTGCGGGAATTATAGCTGAATGCCACGGTTCCATAATCGTTGGTTATGGACATTCTTCTTCCTACATCATCGTAATCATATAGTGTTTGTTCGCCTTTTGGGGTAATATACCATATGGGATGTACCGTATCGGGATAATAACTCCACTGCGTTTGATTGCCAAGCGCGTCTGTCTGTGCCGTGCATCTTCCCTTGATATCATACTCCCATGTGGTTTCCCGCCATTTTCCTTCCTCTATTTTCTCCTTTGCAAGAATGATATGGTGGTTATTATCATATGTGTTCTGGGTTTCACGTCCTTCGCTGTCCCATATACGTACTAAATCGTGGTTTTGATTATATTCATAGAATACGGTAAATCCCTCTGGTGAAATATTAGAAATTACACGTCCATAGGAATCGTATTCCCATTTTTCTTCGCCGCCTGTGCGTCCAGTTTCTTTGGTTTTATAGTTTTGGTCTGAGTACTCATAGGATATAGAGGTTCCATCTTCATAGATAGTGCGCTCTGTCAACAGTTCTGTATTATACTCATAGATTTCTGTTTTTCCGTTTTCGCTGTAGTAAACGGTGTTCCTTTTGTGTACATCATCATAAGTAAAGGTTTGATAAATGCCATCAGGAAAGCTCTGTTTAATAACTCTGCCTTTATAATCGTATTCGTTTTCCAGATAACGGTTTCCGTTTTGGTCAGTAACTGCGGTGATATAACCTTTTTCATCATATTCATAGTGCGTAATACCCTCATCTGTATGCACGACATCAATCAGATAATCCCCTTGATAACGGTACTGGGTGCGGCGTCCAATCTCGTCTGTGATCTGCATAATGCGTTCGTTTTGGCATTTAACGTCTAATATATTTCCAATCGGTGTTTTTATCTGTTTTAGACCATCTTCATTGTATAAAAATTGAATGCGCTGTCCATTAGGATATTCTACAAAGCACAGTACGCCTTGTTTGTTGTAGCCGCATCGTGTATGGTCTATAACATCCGACAATAAGAAGGTTTCCTCCTCATAAAAGCCTGCACATTCCCGTACTTCCATCTGGAAGCGGGAGGTTCCTTTACACTGGTTTACCCATATGCCGTCCTGCTTTTCAAAGCAAAGCGAATGCCCAGTGATTGTTTCCAGATGTATTTTTTGATGTTCTGGGTCTTTTGTATCACGGTAGATACGGCTACCGTAGGTAAAACTCCACCCTTTTCCAAGACAGGAGGTTTTCTTGCTGGTGGAACAGTAAGTTCTTTCGAGTTTCAGCGCACTAGGGATGCTTGCCAGAATAAAGTCGGTGGTATGGATAAAATACATACCTGTGGCAGCCTCCACCGGATCGCGGATAAAAGCGGAGAGTGCATTGGCATAAATATTGCGTGTTAGAGCGTCCAAAAAATCAAAATCCTGCCCGAATAATGCGCTTAAAAGACCGTCCAATCCAGTATCTGTAAGACCGCCGATAATCGTTTCAGCCAGTTTGCTGATAAGAGAGCATTCTGTAAGATTCAGTTTTTCAAGAATACTGTTTGTAATACCGTTTCCTACAACTCCCTGTATAAAGCCGATTCCCATATCCAACAGCAGTCCAAATGGGTCTATGGTTCCTGTGTTTATCAGTTCGTTCAGTGCCCTGTCTAATACATTACCGCCAATCTCTATCGCTGTTTTAATGCCGTTCCGGATATCCTTACAATTTTTCAATAAGTTTCCAGACGCCATTCCGGATACAACGCCAAAGGCAATATCAAGCCCTGTTTCCAGCATACCATAGAGGAAATCACTTCCCCCTAATAAGTCGTCCCTGATAAAATTATGGCCTTTGGTTAAGTCCCCCATCTGCGACTTCTCGATATTGTCGATTCCCTCACCGATATTGGATGTGGAAACGGCTGTAACGCCTGCACCTAAGGCGACAGAGCCAATAATAAATGGAATAACCAAACAGACGGTTAATGAAACAATCTGTATTTGCAAGGATTAGAACATATTAAAAGAATATCTGATTATTGAAGAAGTGGAGGTAGTAACAATTATGATGAGCTTATTTGATAATGAGCAGATGATGAAAACATATTTGGAAGGATATGGAAAACACTTTCGTTCATAAGAAAAAGCGAGAAGCGGCTGAAAAACTGATAAAAAAGGAAAAATATCACTGGAAGATATAGCGGATTGTGTTCCAACATTATCTTTTGATGAATTAAAAAAGATTGAAGCCGAAGTTATGCAATTGGCATAATAAATATGAAATATCAACTTAAAGGCGCAGGAAATAGTGTAATATAAATCCTGCGCCTTTTTTGTGCCAAAAGAAAGAACATGAGTGAAAATATTCGAATGGGGAATAACCATTTTGATATATAAACACCTCTCCATTTGACAATGACATTCTAAGGATTATAATATACTACAATAATATTTTAACTCTTTTTCTGAATTGAAACAGGTTCTTTGGAGATCCTTTGTCATTTGATCAATATGATATTTTTGATATAATTGTTCCTGAATCTTTAGATCATCAAGTACACAATCATTAAACGGAAAATTTCTACAAATTAGATAATTCTGCAATTCCTCATGATATAAAGACGAAATCTTTTTTCTCAAATCATCACTAAAATAATTAATATAGTGGATCGATGTTGGTAGACTTTCATTTATTAGATAAGAAAATCTCCTTATATTTTCATTACTACCAACAAAAGAATGAAAAGGTGACAATAAATTATTTAACTCATGAAACAATTTTATAATCAAATGATTGATATCATCATCTTCAAAACTGCATTTTAATGGCAATAAAATATCTAAGTAATTGATATAATTACTATTTCGACTTCCTACATGACCCCATATGTAAAATTTATTAGTGAGATAAAATCCTATTGTGTTAAATGAAACATCTGTATTTTGAATTTTTTCAACCAGATATAATGTTTTATCTTTTATTCTAATCATTTTATTATTATACTGGTAGTGATAACCGTAAGTTTCCAATAAATCTAATACTTTAACCAACTTTTCAACTTCAATTTCTTTTTGATCTTCATAATTCTTATAATTAAGTATTATTTTATAATATTGTTCTTGGTGCTTCCCTATCGTGCTCATATCTGGTAGTTCTATATATGGAGAAATAATATTAGAATCAGACTCACAAAATAATCTATCTCCCAATTTTAATGACTTTATCATTTCATCATTATTTGATTCTACAACAATCCTATATGAGCAACCTTCAACTGTTTCCAAAAATTCTTTTTCCTTGAAGCCATAAATCTTTTTAATTTTATAATCTGCCCTTTTATAGTAAACGAATTATACCTTTGCGTTTTGCATCCAAATCTAATTGAATACACAGCAGCTACAAAAAGTCAAAACGCAGATACAAAATGCGTTTACTATATCTTTATCATCTATATGTATAAAAGTATCTCCTATCTTCATTTTCTCATAGACCTTACATACAATACTGGTCTGTTTATCATCTATAATCAAAAAATTTACCATTGCCGTAAGCTTAAACATTATTTAATTTCCTATTCTGGTCTTATCAGACCATTACATATACTCTAAATCTTTTCATGTATTTTGCAATGGTCTGCTCTTTAAACTATTAGATTATTTACAGTTACTAGATTTTAATTTTTCAGATTCTTCTACAAATTTTAGAATTTTATCATTAGTCATTATATCCATATTACTCTTTAATACTTTCTCAAGATCGGCTTCAGATTGTATTCTTAAAGGCATCTTAATATCTGGTTCGACCTTTTTCAAAATCTTAACAGCTTCAGGTACTGTCATCGAAATACCTGCAGTACTAGCAAATTTATTTGGGGGTAACAATACGAATAATTCTTTATCCACAGGTAAATTTTGGAAATATGATTCAATACCGACACCTTTCAGATCGGAACTTGATGCTATATATAAAACTCCCTGTTCATGGTAAATCGTCTGACTCTTAATCGCATATGCTATAGAAACTGAAGGATCTGTCGAAACGTTGGAATAATCTTTATCTGCATGCCCCGGAAAACCTATGGTAGTACCTCTAAAATAATATTCTTCGGTATACCCACTTGGATCATAATACATTACCGGATTATTCCGACAGTATGCATACAGATTTAGTCCATCTCCCCGATACACGTCTTCCTGTGTAAATCGTCCTACTATCGGATTATAGTACCTTGCCCGCAGATAGTATTGCTCTGTTATCTGGTCATACTGTTGTCCTGTGTAACGGATTCGATTGGAAAGTTCTTCTATTGCTTCTAGTCCATTTCCAAATGCATCATATTGGTATTGGTTTTTGATTTCTCCATTTCCGTTAGTAATCAGTGCTGTATTTAATTGTTCGTCCTGATGGTAATAATACATTTTCTGATTTCTTTGGAGTGCTTCAATTCCTGCGCCTAGTTGATAGCTGGTTTCTTCTTTGGATTGTTTGGTTTCTACTCCTTTCTCATACAGCAACTCTCCATTGTGATAAATAAAACGAGTACGTTTTCCGTTTTCTATTAGGTCATAGCGCAAGCTTTCTGCATCGTATCTGTTTTCTTGGATTCTTCCGTCTTCTGCTTCTATTCTTGTTTGCTGATGTCTGTTGTTGTATGTAAATTTGCGGATTCCGGACGAAGTTTTCTCTTTTACTATACCACCCTGTTTGTCATATGTAAAATAGTTTATGCCTTCGGCATTTTCTTCTTTTAAGAGCTGATTTTTCTGATTGTAGTGGTATCTGGTTTCCTTTTGTTCTTCTGTTTTCCTGATTCTGTTTCCGGCTGCATCATACATATAGTGAACGGATGCGCCGTTGCGTCGTTCTTCCAGCAACTGCCCTCTAATATCATATTGATAGCGAATATCCATTACAGAGGGTTGTAATGCGCTGCTTCCTTCTGTGATATTTCCCATTACAGAGGGTTGTAATGCGCTGCTTCCCTCGGTGCTACTTCCCATTATAGCGGATTGTAATGCACCGTTTCCGGCTGTTATTCCTTGTGTTCCTACTTTTGCCGTGCGGTTTCCGTTGCCATCATATTGATACGTGAAGGATAATAATACTGCATCCTTTGCTTTTGTTTCCAGTTGGCTTATATTTCCGTTGCAGTCGTATGCATATGTGGTTTTTATGCCGTTTCCGTATTGGATGTTTTCGATGCGGTCGAGTGGGTCATATGTATAGCATACTTCCATTTCCTTTCCGCTGTGGATGCGGCTTACTCTGCCTATAAGGTCGTATTCATAGCAGGTACTTACGCCTGCAGGGTCTTTGATTTCTGTGATATTTCCAGCTTTATCATAAGTATAAGAGATTAGGCGTTTCCCGTTGGAACGTTTTTCTTTTAGGTGTCCTTGGTCATCATATGTGTACTCATAAGAATGCCCATCGCATACGGCACATATAAGTCTGCCTATGCTGTCATAATTCCATGTGCTGATACAGGGGTTTTCTCCTTTTGCATTCGTTGATTTTTCATATACTGGACTGCCGAATACATTATAGGTACGCTGTACTTGTCTGCCGTCGCGGTCTATATGGAGGGCAAGGTTGCCTTTTTCATCATACTGAAATGTTTCTTTGTAGCCGAGCTGGTCAATGCGTTCGCTTACTTTGCCAAGGCTGTTATAATGGTATTCTATTGTGTTTCCGTTTCCGTCGATTGTTTTGCTTATCTGTCCGGCGGGGGTATATTCATAGCCTTCTTTTATGCCGTCGGAGAAGCCTGTTGCTGTGATTCTTCCCCATCCGTCTGTATGGTACGTTATTTTTTCGTGGTTTCCGTCAATAATTCCTACGATCTGCCCTCTGGCGTTGTATTCATATTGTTGGAGTGTTCTTTTTGGTTCTTGCCTTATGATGTTTCCGCGGCGGATTTCTTTTAACTGCCCGTCGGATTCATAGGTAAATTCTGTTTGATTGCCAAGGCTGTCTTTTTGTGTAATGGGGAGATTTTTTAAGTTGTAGGATAGTTCCTGCACGGTTTCTCCCAGACCATTTATTACTCGGGTTAAATTGCCGTTTTTGTCATAAGTGTAGCTTGTCCCGTTTCCGCTGTCGGTTTCCGGATGATATCCGTATGGCTGGATTTCTTTTATTAACTGGTCGTTTTGGTCATAGATATAACGTGTTATGGCGCCGCTTGGGGTTTTTTTATGTGTCAGGCGGTCTTTTAGGTCGTAGTTCCAGCCGTTTATTTGTAAAAGACCTAATTTTCTCTATTTTCTGATGCCCATAAATCTTCATTTTTCTAAAATTGTTTGCTTAATCTTCAATATTGTCCCTCTTTTTTATTTGATTATTAAGAATACATAATATCTTTTCCAACCTTTGTTGTAGAATTTTATTTTCTTCCTCTGTTTGGTTTAAACAATATATTTCATTACCTGTTTCCTCATGCCATAACAATTCATATTTAGAATTACTCAAACGAATGCGAATTATTTTATACCACAATCCATCAATTTTATCTTCTACAATACAACCATACTCTTTAAAAAATAATTCAACAAGATATTCATTTCCATCAATATAATCATAGTTTATAAGTAAAAATTCAATTCTGTTATCTTTCTTAGTATTAATACTTTTTTTATATGTAACTTCCATTTTTTACTCCAATCCTAATGACTTATTTACTGACCTTCTAGAACGCTGAGCACTTTTTACTATTGCATTATAAATATCATCACCTGTTAATCCTTTGTTAATTTGCTTTTGTATTACATCTTCCCAAGAAAGATTGGGATCAGTTTTATACAGTGATTCAGCCGATTTTCTATCAGCCATCAATTCTCTAGCAGCTGTTCTAAATTTATTACGTAAAGAAAAAGCCTGATAAGCTTGTTGTTTAGGAGGTCGACTGTAATCAATTAAATTTGGTATTGTAGTTTCTTGTGATAAATACCATTTTCTCACTTCCAAATCACTTAAAGAATGATAATATGATTGTGGTATTGCCACTCCTTCTGGAGTTACATAGAAGTCAACTGTTCCAGCATCTCCATCATCGCCAGCAATTTTTCCCGAATTTTCACATGAATACCCACTTGGATCATAATATATCACAGGATTATTCTTACAATATGCATACAGATTCAGTCCATCTCCTTGATACACATCCTCCTGCGTAAATCGTCCTACTATCGGATTATAGTATCTTGCTCTCAGATAATACTGCTCTGTCTGTTGGTCATACTGCTGTCCTGTGTAGCGGATTCTGTTGGGAAGTTCTTCTGCTGCTTCTAGCCCATTTCCAAATGCATCATATTGGTACTGATTCTTGATTTCTCCGTTTCTGTTTGTAATCAGTGCTGTATTTAATTGTTCATCTTGATGGTAATAAAATGTTCTCTTGTTTCTTTGAAATGCTTCAATTCCTGCGCCTAGTTGATAGCTGGTTTCTTCTTGGAATTGTTTGGTTTCTCCTCCTTTCTCATACAGCAACTCTCCATTGTGATAAATAAAACGAGTACGTTTTCCGTTTTCTATTAGGTCATAGCGCAAGCTTTCTGCATCGTATCTGTTTTCTTGGATTCTTCCGTCTTCTGCTTCTATTCTTGTTTGCTGATGTCTGTTGTTGTATGTAAATTTGCGGATTCCGGACGAAGTTTTCTCTTTTACTATACCACCCTGTTTGTCATATGTAAAATAGTTTATGCCTTCGGCATTTTCTTCTTTTAAGAGCTGATTTTTCTGATTGTAGTGGTATCTGGTTTCCTTTTGTTCTTCTGTTTTCCTGATTCTGTTTCCGGCTGCATCATACATATAGTGAACGGATGCGCCGTTGCGTCGTTCTTCCAGTAACTGCCCTCTAATATCATATTGATAGCGAATATCCATTGCAGTGGGTTGTAATGCACTGCTTCCCTCGATGATATTTCTCATTACAGCGGATTGTAATGCGCTACTTTCCTCAATGATATTTCCCATTGTAGCGGATTGTAATGCACTGTTTCTGGCTGTTATTCCTTGTGTTCCTATTTTTGCTGTGCGATTTCCGTTGCCGTCATATTGATACGTGAAGGATAATAATACTGCATCATTTGTTTTTGTTTCCAGTTGGCTTATATTTCCGTTGCAGTCGTATGCATATGTGGTTTTTATGCCGTTTCCATATTGGATGTTTTCAATGCGGTCGAGTGGGTCATATGTATAGCGTACTTCCATTTCTTTTCCGCTGTGGACGCGGCTTACTCTGCCTATAAGGTCGTATTCATAGCAGGTGCTTACGCCTGCAGGGTCTTTGATTTCTGTGATATTTCCAGCCTTATCATAATTATAAGAGATTAGGCGTTTTCCGTTGGAGCGTTTTTCTTTTAGATTTCCTTGGTTATCATATGTATATTCATAGGAATGCCCATCACAAACGGCACATATAAGTCTGCCTATGCTGTCATAATTCCATGTGCTGATACAGGAGTTTTCTCCTTTTGCATCGGTTGCTTTTTCATATATTGGACTGCCAAATACATTATAGGTACGCTGTACCTGTCTGCCGTCGCGGTCTATATGGAGGGCAA
>ERZ778516.2785-NODE-2785-length-11106-cov-5.114379_pt1 | contig 11106 bp, 4 predicted proteins | sample MGYA00510342_ERZ778516 | MGnify/ENA primary metagenome ERZ778516 (study PRJEB29527, sample SAMN07138961) | mouse gut metagenome | material: feces | host: mouse | place: China:Nanjing | collected 2016-01-25 ...
GTGGAAGAAGCTTTTGATCGTAAAGCTATTCCGGTTGAAATTCCGGCAGAACGCCCGGAACAGTATTATGGGAAGTACGTGTTCAATCGTCAGAAGATGTTTGAGTACCTGCCCAAAAGCACTTATGACGCACTTGTTGATGCAATCGACAACAAGAAGCCACTATCACGCGAAGTTGCCGACAGTGTAGCCGCAGGCATGAAGCAGTGGGCTATCGACAACGGTGCGCGTCATTACACCCACTGGTTTCATCCGTTGACCGACGGTACAGCCGAGAAGCATGACGCTTTCATCGAGCACGACGGCAAAGGCGGTGTAGTTGAGCAATTTACAGGCAAGCTGCTCGTTCAGCAGGAACCCGATGCATCGAGCTTCCCCAACGGAGGTATCCGCAACACATTCGAGGCCCGCGGATATTCGGCATGGGACATCTCATCCCCGGCATTCATTCTTGACAAGACTCTGTGTATTCCTACAATATTCATTTCGTATACAGGAGAATCGCTCGACTACAAGACTCCGTTGCTTCGTGCCCTGAATTCAGTCGACAAGGCAGCTACAGGTGTCGCACAGTATTTCGACCCCAACGTTAAGCATGTCAACTCCTATCTCGGATGGGAACAGGAATACTTCCTTGTTGACGAGGCTCTCTATTCGGCCCGCCCCGACCTTGTTATGACAGGCCGCACATTGATGGGACACGAGAGTGCTAAGAATCAGCAGCTTGAGGATCACTATTTCGGAGCAATTCCGTCCCGCGTCGAAGCCTTCATGCTTGACCTCGAAATCGAGTGTCACAAGCTTGGAATTCCGGCAAAGACCCGTCACAATGAAGTAGCGCCCAACCAGTTTGAGCTTGCTCCTATCTTTGAGGAAACCAACCTTGCCAACGACCACAATCTGTTGCTCATGTCGCTTATCGCAGAGGTTGCACGCCGTCATAATTTCCGCGTCCTGCTTCACGAAAAGCCCTTCTCAGGCATCAACGGTTCGGGAAAGCACAACAACTGGAGCCTTGGCACCGACACCGGGGTACTGTTGTTTGCGCCCGGCAAGACACCCGAAGCCAACCTTCAGTTCATCACCTTCATTGCCAATGTAATGGCAGCCGTGTACCGCCATAATGGAGTATTGAAGGCATCAATCGCTTCAGCCACCAACGGACACCGTCTTGGAGCCAACGAGGCACCTCCTGCCATCATTTCGATATTCATGGGTACACAGCTCTCCGAAATCCTCGACAAGCTAGAAAAGGATGATGTAGATGAAATCATCAACCTCTCGGCCAAGAAAGGCCTTAAGCTCAATGTCGACCAGATTCCTGAAATTATAATCGACAACACCGACCGTAACCGCACATCGCCGTTTGCTTTCACCGGTAATCGCTTCGAGTTCCGTGCCGTAGGCTCTTCAGCCAACTGTGCATCGGCCATGATAGCACTTAATGCAGCTGTAGCCGAGCAGCTCATGGAATTCAAGGCCAATGTAGATGCCCGCATTGCCAACGGCCAGGACAAAAATCATGCGATTCTGTCGGAGATAAAGGAGATTATAAAATACTCCAAGCCCATACATTTCGACGGAAACGGTTATAGCGATGAATGGAAGGAAGAGGCTGCCCGCCGCGGTCTTGACTGTGAAACAAGCGTTCCCAAAATCTTTGACGCATATCTGAGCAAGTCATCAATCGACATGTTTAAGAGCACCGGCGTGTTTACCGAAGTAGAGCTTGAGGCTCGTAATGAGGTGAAATGGGAAATGTACACCAAGAAGATTCAGATTGAGGCCCGTGTGCTCGGTGATCTTGCCGTGAATCATGTGATTCCCGTTGCGATACGCTATCAATCGGTACTCACCGACAATGTATTCAAGCTAAAGACTCTGTTCCCCAATGAAAAGGGTGACAAACTCGCACAGCTCGACCTCGACACTATCGAGCGCATGTCGGCCCACATGGCAACAATCATGGAGGAAACCAAGAAGATGGTCAACGCCCGCAAGGCTGCCAACCGCATCGACAATGAGCGCGAAAAGGCAATAGCATATCACGACACGGTTGTACCGTGCATGGATGTCATACGCTACCATATCGATAAGCTTGAGCTTATGGTGGATGACGAGATGTGGCCGTTGCCCAAATATCGTGAATTGCTCTTCATTCGTTAACACAATTATTGGATAATAAGCCGGGAGTGCCATTGATGTCTGATAAGTGGCATCAAGTAGTAGCATGGCACTCCATGGCATTTTCAATGTTTTTATTAGAAAGTTATGATAAAAGATATGCCATACGCCCAAGGCCTTTACGATCCGCGACATGAAAGCGATGCATGCGGAGTGGGGCTGTTGGTAAATATTAGAGGTGTAAAATCGCATCAACTTGTAGAAAAAGGGTTACAAGTGCTTGAGCACATGGTTCATCGCGGTGCCGAAGGTGCCGATCCCAAAACAGGTGACGGAGCCGGAATAATGGTGCAGATACCCCATGAGTTCATTTTGCTTCAAGGAATTGCCGTTCCCGAGAAAGGCCGTTATGGATGCGGATTGGTATTCCTGCCCCACGATGATGACACACAACAGATAATATTCGACATCATTGAACGAGAAGCCATTGAACTTGGACTCACTCTTATTGCGGTGCGTGATGTACCCACAAATAATGAGCAGCTTGGCCCTGTTGCACGCAAAGCCGAGCCTGCAATAAAGCAGATATTCATTGCCGATGAGAAAAGCAACGACAGTATAGAGCCTCGACTTTATGTGCTGCGTAAACGCATCGAGAAGAAAGTGTCGGAGTTGACACTTCCCGATAAGGATGCATTTTATATCGTGTCATTGTCGTCGCGTGTCATTGTCTACAAGGGAATGTTGTCAAGCTTGCAATTACGCTACTACTTCCCCGACTTGATGAATCCCCACTTCACAACGGGCATGGCGTTGGTACATTCTCGTTTCAGTACCAATACATTCCCTACATGGTCGCTGGCACAGCCTTTCAGAATGCTCGGACATAACGGCGAGATAAACACCATACAGGGCAACCGAATGTGGATGAAGGCACGTGAATGTGTACTACATCCGCAGACACTCGGCGGCGCCGATGTCACACCTGTCATCCAGCCCGACATGAGTGACTCGGCATCACTCGACAACGTATTGGAATTTTTCGTAATGTCGGGTATGAGCCTGCCTCATGCTCTTGCCATGCTCGTGCCGGAATCGTTCAATGACAAGAACCCGATTTCGTCGGAATTGAAGGCATTCTATGAGTACCATTCAATCATGATGGAAGCGTGGGACGGCCCTGCGACATTGCTGTTCAGCGACGGACGCTACGCCGGCGGAATGCTTGACCGAAACGGACTGCGCCCCGCACGATATCTGATTACCAACAACGACACGATGGTAATTGCTTCCGAGATGGGAGTGTTGGCATTCGACCCTTCGGAAGTTAAGGAGAAGGGTCGTCTTCGTCCGGGAAAAATGTTGATGGTCGACATGGAAAAGGGCGAGATATATCACGATGCCGAACTCAAGGAGAAACTTGCATCGGAATTTCCTTACCGCGACTGGTTGTCACGCAATCGAACCATCCTCGACAAGATAAGCAGCGGACGCAAAGTTGAAAACAAAGTAAATGATTTTGCAAGACTTCTGCACACATTCTTCTATCATCGCGAGGAAGTAGAGAAGATTATCACGCCAATGGTCGTTGATGCCAAGGAGCCTGTCAATTCAATGGGCAACGACACTCCGCTCGCAGTTATGTCCAACGAGCCTCAATTGCTGTTCAACTATTTCCGTCAGCATTTCGCTCAAGTGACCAACCCGCCCATCGACCCTCTGCGTGAGGAGCTCGTGATGAGCCTCGACAGCTACATCGGAGCAATCGACATGAACCTTCTCGAGCCCAATCCCGAAATATGCAAGATGGTTCTGCTGAAGCGACCCATCATAACAAATCAAGAGCTTGATATATTGTGCAATCTCCGATACAAGGGATTCAACACACGCAAACTTTCGATGACATTCCCCGTAAAAGAGGGGGCCGAGGGCATAACGAAGGCATTGGAGCGCCTGTGTAAGGAGGCTGAAGCCGCCGTTGATGAAGGCTGCAACTACATTGTGCTGTCGGACCGCGGAGTAAACGCCGACAATGCGCCCATACCTTCATTGCTCGCCACCTCGGCCGTTCATCATCATCTCATCGACTGCAAGAAGCGTCTGCAGACAGCTCTTGTAGTGGAAACCGCCGATGCACGAGAGGTCATGCACTTCGCATTGCTGTCGGGTTACGGAGCAAGCGCAATAAATCCCTATCTCGCTTTTGCCGTAATCAACGACCTTGTGGAGCGACAGGAGATACAGCTTGACTACAATACAGCCGTAAAGAACTACATCAAGGCAATCGACAAGGGATTGCTCAAGGTCATGTCAAAGATGGGCATATCCACACTTACCAGCTATAAGGGCGCACAACTATTTGAAGCTGTAGGAGTGTCGGAAGAGATGTCACGCAAATATTTCGGCAACACCGTGAGCAAAATCGGAGGAATCGACATGGACGATCTCAGTCGTGACATATTGAAATCACATGCCGAATCGTTCAGCCCTTATTTTGACGAAGAACTGCCTTTGCGTCACCTCGGACAATATTCATTCCGCAAGGATGGAGAAACCCACGCATGGAATCCCGAATCGATAGCTATACTTCAGCTTGCCACACGCCTTGGAAGTTACAAGAAGTTCAAGGAGTTCACATCATTGGTCGACAACAAGCCCGAACCGATATTCATTCGCGATTTTCTTGACTTCAAGAAAGGCGAGCCTATACCTGTTGACGAAGTTGAACCTATAGAGAATATAATGCGTCGTTTCGTGACAGGTGCCATGTCATTCGGTTCTATAAGCCGTGAGGCCCATGAAGCACTTGGTATCGCAATGAACGCCATCGGCGCACGAAGCAACACCGGTGAGGGAGGCGAGGATGCCGAACGCTTCAAGACACGCGAAGACGGCACATCGGCACGCTCGGCTATAAAGCAGGTCGCTTCGGGACGCTTCGGGGTTACCGCCGAGTACCTTGTAAATGCCGACGAAATACAGATTAAGATTGCACAGGGAGCCAAGCCAGGTGAAGGCGGACAGCTGCCCGGATTCAAGGTCGACAAGATAATCGCCAAGACGCGTCACTCAATCCCCGGAATCTCTCTCATATCGCCGCCACCTCACCACGATATATATTCAATTGAAGACCTGGCCCAGCTGATATTCGACTTGAAGAATGTAAATCCTGATGCTCGCGTGAGCGTGAAGCTCGTGTCGGAAAGCGGTGTGGGAACAATTGCTGCCGGTGTGGCAAAAGCCAAGAGCGACCTTATAACCATAAGCGGTAGCGACGGTGGAACAGGTGCTTCTCCGGCAAGTTCGATACGTTACGCCGGTCTTCCCGTCGAGATAGGTCTTGCAGAAACACAGCAGACACTTGTGCTCAACAATCTGCGCGGACAAGTGAAGCTGCAGGCCGACGGACAATTAAAGACAGCGCGTGATGTGGTGATTATGGCCATGTTGGGTGCCGAAGAGTACGGATTTGCGACAAGTGCGTTAATTGTGCTCGGATGCGTAATGATGCGTAAATGTCACCTTAACACCTGTCCTGTGGGAGTAGCGACACAGAATGAAGAGCTGCGCAAACGATTTGTGGGCCGTTCAGAGTATCTGATCAACTTCTTCAAGTTCCTTGCTCAGGAAATACGTGAGACCCTCGCTGAAATAGGCGTGCGTAAACTTGATGATGTGATAGGTCGTGCCGATATGCTTGAGGTAAAGCCCCAACACGCCACCCACAAGACAACACATCTCGACTTCTCACGCATATTATATATGCCGGCAGAGTGTCGTACCAACGCCATAATAAATGTCACGGAGCAGCAGCATGACATAGCGCATGTGCTCGACCGTCAGCTTATAAGCCGCTCATTTCCCGCGATAGAGTCGGGAATGCCTGTGGAGCTTGATTTCCCGATTGCCAACACCGACCGTTCGGTAGGCGCAATGCTGTCGGGCGTAGTGGCAAAGAAATATGGTAATGATGGATTGCCCGACAATACCATCTTGTGTACATTCCGTGGTTCGGCCGGCCAAAGTTTCGGTGCATTCCTGGCTCACGGCATATCGTTCCGACTCGAAGGTGACGCTAACGACTATGTAGGCAAAGGACTGTCGGGAGGCAAGATTGTCATCGTCCCGCCTAAAGGAAGTCCGTTTGTTCCGCAGGACAATATAATCGCCGGAAATACACTGTTGTATGGAGCGACTTCAGGCGAAGTTTACATCAATGGACGCGTAGGCGAGCGATTCTGCGTGCGTAATTCAGGCGCGATTGCCGTAGTCGAGGGAGTGGGCGACCACTGCTGCGAATACATGACGGGAGGCCGCACCGTGGTGCTCGGTTCGACCGGACGCAATTTTGCCGCCGGTATGAGCGGCGGTGTTGCCTACGTGTGGAATCCCAATGGCGATTTCGACTATTTCTGCAACATGGAGATGGTTGAGTTGTCATTGATCGAAGACATGGCCGACAATCGCGAGCTCTATCGCCTTATAGGCAATCATTACAAGCACACTCACAGTCAGCTTGCCGGACGCATGCTCGACAACTGGCACGAATATGTGGGGCAGTTCATAAAGGTAATACCCTTTGAATACAAGAAAGTGCTTCATGATGAAAAGCTTGCCAAGCTGCAACAGAAAATTGCAAGTGTGGAACGTGACTGATAAATTAATGAAAATCGCTTAAAACTATATATGATATGGGAAACCCAAAAGCGTTTTTAACCATCCACCGCAAGGAAGCCGGCTATCGTCCTGTTTCCGACCGTATAAGGGATTACGGTGAAGTGGAGCAAACATTGAACCCCGAGGACCGTCGTTTACAGGCGTCACGTTGCATGGAGTGCGGCGTTCCGTTCTGTCACTGGAGCTGTCCGCTCGGCAATAAGCAGCCAGAGTGGCAGGACCGACTGTTTAAGAATGATATAAAAGGAGCATATACATTGCTCACCGCTACCGACGACTTTCCTGAATTTACAGGACGAGTTTGTCCTGCATTATGCGAGAAGGGTTGTGTGCTTAACAAGATACATGAACCCGTCACCATACGCGAAAACGAAGCCGCCATTGTAGAGCGTGCATTCCTTGAAGGCTACGTAAAGCCCTACGTTCCCAAGCACCGCACAGGTAAGCGAGTTGCCGTGATAGGTTCGGGGCCTGCAGGACTTGCATGCGCCAATCAGCTGAATCGCCGAGGACATTCGATTACGGTGTTTGAGAAGAATGAAGCAATAGGCGGACTGCTGCGATTCGGCATCCCCGATTTCAAGCTCAACAAGAGCATCATCGACCGTCGCGTAGCGTTGATGACCGAAGAGAGCGTTGAGTTCAAGCCCGGCGTAGAAGTGGGCAAGGATATAGCAGTCGAGGATATCGTGCGCGACTATGATGCCGTGTGCATAGCAATCGGCGCTGAAGTGCCGCGTGACCTGAAGGTAGAAGGCCGCGATCTTAAAGGCGTACACTTCGCACTCGAGCTTCTGCAACAGCAGAACAGAGTAAACGCCGGACGCGAGATTTCGCGTGACGACCGCATATCGGCCAAAGGGAAGAACGTGCTCGTAATCGGAGGTGGCGACACCGGCAGCGACTGTGTAGGAACAGCCAACCGCCAGGGTGCTCTTTCGGTTACACAGATTGAGATAATGCCCAAACCGCCGGAAGGAGAGAATCCGGCAACTCCGTGGCCCTATTGGCCCGTGGTGTTGAAGACATCAAGTTCGCACGACGAGGGCTGTAATCGCCGTTGGTTGCTCGACACTCGCCGAATAATAGGAGAGAACGGCAAGGTAACCGAAGTCGAGGTCGAAGAGGTGCGTTGGGAAAAGGATGAAGCCACCGGACGCATGAATTTGATTCACACCGGAAACGTAGAGCGCATAAAGGCTGAACTCGTATTGCTCGCGATGGGATTCACCAATCCCGTACAGAACGGCATACTGAAACAACTGGAGATCGAGAAGGATGCACGCGGCAATGTGAAGGTCGATGACAAGCAGCAAAGCAGCATCGACAAGGTATTCGCCGCCGGCGACGCCTCTACCGGCGCATCACTTGTAGTAAGATGTATCGCTTCAGGCAGAAAAGCTGCTGAAGGAATACACAATTATCTCACTGAAAAATAAAATCGGATAATTCAACGGGTCGGCTTGTCAGTCGGCCCGTTACAATTAATACAATACCACATCACAATGGAACCTTTGAAACACGAATGCGGAGTGGCAATGATACGCCTGCTCAAGCCGCTTGAATATTATAAGCAAAAGTACGGCACCTATCTTTACGGACTCAACAAGTTGTATCTGCTGATGGAAAAGCAACATAACCGCGGACAGGAGGGTGCCGGCGTGGGATGTATAAAGATGCACTCTCCGGCAGGCAGCGAATATGTGTTCCGTGAACGTGCATTGGGTTCGGGAGCGATACAGGAGATATTCTCGTCGATAAACAGTCAGCTGGCCAATGTCCACATCAATGAGCAGTCCAATGAATGGGTCGAATCCTACGCTCCGTTCATTGGCGAAGTCTACATGGGGCACCTGCGATATTCAACCACAGGAAGAAGCGGATTGAATTATGTACACCCGTTTTTGCGTCGCAACAACTGGTGCTCGCGTTCACTGATGCTTTGCGGCAACTTCAACATGACCAACGTTGACGAAATATTCAATTCAGTGGTCGAAAAAGGACAGCATCCCCGCATATACTCCGACACCGTAATAATACTTGAGCAGCTTGGATATGCCCTCGATAAGGAAAACAACCGCCTCTATCATGAATTCACCGAAAAAGGACTTGACGGCATACCTCGTGCCATGGCAATCGAGGATAACATCGACCTGCGTCCGGTACTTGCTTCCACCGCTCCGGGATGGGATGGGGGATATGTGATATGCGGCACACTCGGGTCGGGTGACATGTGGGCCTTGCGCGATCCTCACGGCATACGCCCGGCCTTCTACTATTATGACGACGAGGTAGTGGTAGTGGCATCGGAGCGTCCGGTAATACAGACCGTGTTCAATGTCCCGCGTCGTGCCGTAAACGAGCTCACTCCGGGAAGTGCGATAATAGTAAACAAAGCCGGCAAGGTAAGGGTTGACGACATTCTCGGAGAAGGACGAAACGAGCGGTGTTCATTTGAGCGAATCTATTTCTCAAGAGGAAGTGACGCCGACATATACAAGGAACGCAAGGCTTTGGGCCGCAATCTTGTCGGCAAGATATTGCATGAGCTTGACTACGATCTCGCCCACGCCGTGTTCTCGTTCATCCCCAATACGGCCGAAGTTGCCTTTATTGGCATGGTCGAAGGTCTTGAAAAACATCTCGACCGCTACAAGGCCGACAGGATTATGGCATGTAACGCCGAAGGCACGTTGTCGCGTGACATGATAGAGAAGATAATGTCACAGAAACTGCGCATCGAAAAAGTTGCCATAAAGGATATAAAGCTGCGCACGTTCATCGCCGAGGGAGAGTCACGCAACGACCTCGCCGCCCATGTATATGATGTGACCTACGGCATAGTAAAGAATAATGTAGACACACTTGTCGTGATTGACGATTCAATAGTGAGGGGCACCACTCTTAAGCAATCGATAATCAAGATGCTCGACAGGCTGCATCCGCGCAAAATAGTTATTGTGAGCTCCTCTCCCCAGGTGCGTTATCCCGACTATTACGGCATCGACATGTCACGCATGGGTGAATTCTGTGCATTTCGTGCGGTAGTGGAGCTACTTAAGGAAAACGGCATGGAGAATCGGCTTGAAGAGGTTTACAATCGATGTCTTGAACAGGAGAATGTCGATGATGCGCATCTTGAGAATTGCGTAAAGGCAATCTACGCACCGTTCACCGACGATGAAATATCGGCTAAGATAGCGAGTATGCTTACTCCCGACGACACTTCGGCTGAGGTGTCGATAGTGTATCAATCGCTTGAAGGGCTTCATGAAGCAGTGCCCGAATGTCCCGGCGATTGGTACTTTTCGGGCGATTATCCCACTCCCGGCGGCATAAGACTTGTCAACCGTGCCTACATCAATTATTATGAGGGTAATGTGGACAAACGATGATTTTTACATATCAATAGTTGTATGAAATGAAAAATTATTTGTAAGTTTGTGTAATCATTATCATTTAACTTTAATAAATTTAACAGCTATGGAACAAAACCAACAATGTCCTCCTCAGAGCAATGACGTATTCTCTCCCGGTCCCTCCGGAGTAGCAGCTCTTTTGGCTATATTCCTGGGATCACTCGGAATCCAATATTTCTATCTCGGTAAAAATACAGCAGGCGTAATAGCATTGGTGCTCAGCATCATCACTTGCGGTATACCCGGAATCCTCTGGCTCATTCAGGGAATCATGATGTTTACAATGTCGCAGGCCGACTTTGAGCGCAAGTTTGTCTACAGCACATCCACATTCCCCTTGTTCTAATCCTCAGGGAAAATCGATTCATAACGCGAGCGATGCCGTTAAAGGTGTCGCTCGCGGTCTTTTTGTGTTTGCCCGATGGGAGTTACGGGATTTTTTAGTAACTTTGCAGTCGCATTTTTGAAATATATTAGAATCCATATATGATAGCGGTCAATAATTTAGGCATTCAATTCGGTAAAAGAGTCCTATTCCAGGATGTAAACTTGAAGTTCACACCGGGCAACTGTTACGGCATCATCGGAGCCAACGGAGCCGGTAAATCAACCCTTATGCGCATACTCAGCGATCAATTGTCGCCTACCCACGGCACTGTGACCCAGGGTCCGGGAGAGCGTATGTCGGTTCTTGAACAAGATCACTTCAAGTTTGACGACTGCACTGTGATGGACACGGTGCTTCAAGGTCACACAGTGTTGTGGGACATCATAAAAGAGAAAGACGCCATATACGCCAAGGCCGATTTCTCGGATGAAGACGGTGTTCGCGCCGCCGAGCTTGAGGAGAAGTTTGCCGAACTTGAAGGCTGGAATGCCGAGAGCG
>ERZ778516.2789-NODE-2789-length-11079-cov-3.572750_pt1 | contig 11079 bp, 11 predicted proteins | sample MGYA00510342_ERZ778516 | MGnify/ENA primary metagenome ERZ778516 (study PRJEB29527, sample SAMN07138961) | mouse gut metagenome | material: feces | host: mouse | place: China:Nanjing | collected 2016-01-25 ...
CCCTTTGTACATTTTTTTTATCGAAATTGTATCCAATAATTGGTTGAGCACCTTGTGTAAGTCCACTGAGGGGCACCATAATTAATTGCATTAAACTGGATAGAATAGTCATAGAAGCAACTGACAGGTCTCCACCATATTTTTGTAGAGAAGAATTTAAAGCGATATTTAATAGACTTTCTGTACTCTGCATAATAAAGGGAGAAACACCCAAAGCTATGATGGGCAATAAGACAGAAGATTTTAATTTTAAGTATTTTTTTTGAATTTTTAATTTTGTTTTCTTTCCAAGTAAAAAGTTTAATACCCAAAAACAAGAGATACCCTGAGAAATAATAGTGGCAATCGCAGCCCCTTTTACGCCGAGATTCAATACAAAGATAAAGATGGGATCTAATATAATATTGGTAACAGCGCCTATAATTACCGTTAGCATACTGGTGGTTGCAAATCCTTGGGTGGAGATAAAGGGGTTAAGACCCAAGGAAAGCTGTACGAAGATTGTACCTGCAATATAGATGTTTAGATAATCTATGCCATAAGATATGGTTTGTTCACTGGCACCAAAGAGAAAGAGCAACGGCTTTCCAAACATATAAAATATAATGGTTAAAATAACAGAAAATCCCAATAGAGAGGTAAAACAGTTTCCCAGTATCTGTTCTGCACCCTTGTGATCTTGCTGTCCTAATTTAATAGAGGCATGTGGTGCTCCGCCCATTCCAATTAAGGAACTAAATGCAGAAATAATCAAAATAATCGGAAACGTAACACCTACTCCAGTGAGTGCGTCAGCACTAACCATATTTCCAATATACATGCGGTCTACAATATTATAAAGCATATTTACCAATTGAGCGGCAATTGCCGGAAGTGCCAATTGGAATAGTAGTTTTCCAACAGGTTGTGTACCTAAACGGTTTGTCTGAGTGTCTTGTATCATGGATAAATTCCTCTTTTCTGTAAAAGTGATAGGTAAAAATTGTAAATTTAAATTAACCGATATTTACCTACGATAATTATAACATATCTTCATATAGTAAAGAAAGAGGAGAAATTCTTTAATTTATTTCATATAAAGCAGGTGATAGTATATGAGAAAGATGTTTCGGTGTCTTGCCGGAATCATTGCTATATTTTGTATGATGATTATGGGAGCTGTGATTTATTTTCAATATCATCTTCCCAATCGATACTATGTGAACCGAGGGGAAACACTGACTTTTTCACAGGATTTTTTAGATAGCAATACCATATTTCAACCAAATGTATCGGTTTCCTCTAGCCTCAATCCGCAAAATCAGCAGATAAATTTAATGGGATTATTTCCGATTAAAAACGTTTCTGTAGAGGCGGTGGAGCCAGTATCGTTAATTCCTTCAGGAGATACCTTTGGTGTGAAAATGTTTACCAAAGGCGCAATGGTAGTTGGTATGATGCAAATTCCAACTGCTTCTGGTGCTTGTTGCCCAGGAAAAGATGCGGGAATCAAAGAGGGTGATATGATTTTATCAGTCAATGAGCAACCCATTTCCAGAAATGAAGAAGTAGCACAATTGATTGAAAATAGCAAAGGAAATAGCCTTCATATTGAGATTCAAAGAGGTGAGCAGGTAGAAAATGTTGTATTGACACCAGTATTGTCCAGTATAGACCATAAATATAAAAGTGGAATTTGGATTCGGGACAGCGCTGCTGGTATTGGTACTATCACCTATATAGATCCTGTCAGCAATGTATTTGCAGGTTTGGGACATGCCATTTGTGATATTGACACAGGAGAAATTTTACCCGTTGGAAAAGGAGAAGTATGTGATGTTACCATTCATGACATTACCAAGGGAAAGTCAGGAACACCAGGGGAACTATTAGGTGTATTTACTTCCAATGAGTCAATTGGAAATATTGTATATAATAATGATACTGGGATTTATGGGCAACTTTTTCAAAGCACACAACAACAAACAAGTTATCCTCTTGCCTATAAACAGGAGATTCAACCAGGTGATGCTACAATTTTATGTTCCTTAGAAAATGGAGAAAAAAAAGAATATCAGATACAAATTTTATCCGTGGATTATACAGATAAAACCCAGACCAAAAATATGACCATTCAAGTAGTGGATCCCACTTTATTGGAACTCACTGGCGGAATTGTGCAAGGTATGAGTGGAACTCCTATTTTACAAAATGGCAAATTGGTAGGAGCGGTTACGCATGTGTTTGTAAATAATCCAGAAAAAGGGTATGCTATCTTTGCAGAAAATATGTACCAAAACTCCAAAACCATTCATAAGTTTGAAAATGCTGCTTGATTTATTATCATAATCAATGACCAACCAACAAAGTTGACTGCGTCACAATCAAAATACTGCAAGAACCTTTTTTTGAAAGATTATTGCAGTATTTAGTATTATATGTAATTTTTTTCCATTTAGCACAATTTTAAATGGATTTCTCGTATAAAGTACCGAAAATATTAAATTAACAATGTTTTTTATTAAAAAACAGTTGAAATACATGGAAAATAATGGTAATATATTCTTACGATAAAAAAGGAGGAAAATTTCAAATGAATAGTAAATGTAAAGTGCTAATTGGTGACGACACATTGAATTTTGGAATGATTTGTAGTGAAATTTTAGAAAAGAGAAATTTTCAGGTAATTTTAAGACCACGAGATGGAATAGAAGTATATGAAGCGATTAAAACACAATCTCCAGATATTGTCATTATGGATTCTAATATGCCTCATATTGATGCTTATGGGGTATTAAAAAGTTTTCATAAAAATTCCAGTAATATACCTTATTTTGTAGTTACCAGCAATTATGAAAGTGCTTACCAAGAAAAAGAATTATTGGAAAACGGTGCGTCATACTTTATGTTGAAACCATTTGATTATAATTTGTTATGTGATAGGGTAAGCAGTTTAGCAAAACAAATTGTTACTCAGCCAGTACAAAAATCATTTGTAGCAGAAGACATTGAAGTACTTGTCACCCAAGTGATTCATCAAATTGGAGTTCCTGCACATATCAAAGGATACCACTATTTGAGAGAAGCTATTATTTTATCCATTGAAGACAGTGAAATGATAAACTCTGTTACAAAAGTGCTGTATCCAACAGTTGCCAAAAAGTTTAAAACAACCTCTTCAAGAGTGGAAAGAGCGATTAGACATGGTATTGAAGTGGCATGGGACCGGGGCGATGTAGATGTTTTAAATTCTTACTTTGGATATACAGTACATACTGGTAGAGGAAAACCCACGAACTCTGAATTTATTGCAATGATTGCTGATAGATTGAGTTTACAATTAAAGAAAAAAGTTGCAGTAAATGCTTTGTTGAGTTCCTAAAATCATGATTTGAAATCATCACTTCAAGCGGATTGGTGGGTAGTTTTTTAAATGTTACAGAATAAATGATATAGAAATAAGGTGGCAATATTGGGCAATTCGTTTTAGATGATTTCATCCAAAATCAATTGTGATAATATTGCACCTTTTTTGTAACAAATAATTTCTGTTGTAAAATAAAACGCAGGTAGTTAAGCGATATGATTTTCCTTTTTTCGGTTTTTATGTAATCGTTTGAAGTGTGGCTTTTTTTGATATTGCTCATAAAGATAATTTCCAAAATAGCTGATGAAAATAAATAAAAGACCAATGATAATCCAAATAATGGTGGATTTAAATTCCATATTCATTGTTTCCATTGAGCCAACTGCTCCAATTAATAAGATAATACCCACAAAACCGACGCCCATTAAAATATTTTTTATCATAGTCAATTCCTCCGTCAAGAACATATGTTTTATTATATCAGTAATCAACGATACTTGTCAATCTTTTTGCAAAAGAAATGGATTATTTATGATATTTTCTATAGGATAAGAAATAGAAGTTCAGAAAAATAGTTTGAGTTTTTATGAATCGATGATAGAATATTCAAAATTTTCCCATAAAACGGTATCTCCTTCTTGCAATTCCATTGGAAGAAGCGCCATTGCAACAGTATTTTCAATTCCAGTATCGGTTATCATAATTGCATAATCTCCATTGATTTTAATAACCTTATAGATGATAGAATCCATCTTATTTCCTCCTTTGATATTTATCATTCGCTTAGTATTCAGAGATCTTTTATCCTAAAATGATAAGATTTTAACAAATGGGCTTATCAAAAACCTCCATTGTATTAGATACCACATTTCTAGAATAAGTCGCCCTTATATACCAATAACTATTTCCTTATTTTAACATATATATTTAAAATATTCAATATTTGAGATAATTTGACAGCAATTTTTTAAGGGTAAAAACATATTTGTTTCGATTGTGTAAAATACTGTTTATACAGGATATGATTTTGATAGAAAAGTCCTTTTAAAATTGTATTTTCGCTATTTTGAATGATTGTTGCAAAAGAAGATAAGCGTCAATCCAAAACGGAAAAGGACTCTTTTGTTGTTTTTTGGCGGAACACTTGAAACTGACCATTGACATCATAAGTTGCCAATAATACTTCAGAGGCACCAGCGATATTCTGTTGATCCAATTGTTTATTTAACCAATTGAGATCTTTTCCAATTCTTTTTAGATGATGCTTCATAATCTTTCCATCGATAATCAGATTACAGACAAGCCCTTCTGGTTGGGGGTTTAATTGAAAATCTTCAGGTGTGCAGTTTCGTTTATTGGGATAGGGTAGAAAGCTAATCGTTCCTGTATGTTCCATAATCGCATATTGAATGTCATTGATATCAAAATAACCAGCACTGCGACAAGCTGTCAAAAAATCGCTGAGATCATAGTGTACTTTATTTAAGTTTTGTTTTAACAGTTCTCCATTTTCAATTAATATCACAGGCGTACCACTTAAAAAACGTCTGGCTTTTACACTTTTCATAGTCCATCTAGAAAGCAACAAAGAGCTTATTCCATAAATTACCAAGGGCACAAAAGTATGCCACCAGTCATCATCTAATCCGACTGCCATATCCGCAGAAATAGATCCGATTGAGATACCAATAATATAATCATAAAAGGATAGTTGAGAAATCTGTCGATAACCCATTAATTTTGTAATGATCAATAAAACGATAATAGAAAAAAACGAACGTACTAAAAGCTCTAAAAATTCCATATAAAAGACTCCTATATTTTTGAAAGTTATATTTAGTTTTCCGTTTTTTATTGGTTTTATTCTAACTACAAAAATGTGATATAATAAGTTAATATATCATAAAAAGGAGTTTAAACGATGGATTTAAAATTAAAGACACCAATCTATGAAACAATTCCGATTGGGATATTATTGGCAGCGGTTGGCGGATTTTTAGACGCTTAAACCTATATGCTTAGGGGAGGCGTATTCGCCAATGCGCAAACGGGAAATATTGTATTATTGGGTATTGAGGCGGCACAGGGAAATTGGAAACAAATACTATTTTATCTGTTGCCAATACTGGCATTTTCCTTGGGAGTCTTATTGACAGAATTGATAAAGAAGTTCACAATTTCATTGGGATTGATCTCATATCATCACATCATAATTTTTGTAGAAATTTTATTGTTGTTTGTAATTGGATGGATTCCATTGCATTTTTCTAATGCAGTTGTCAATATTGCCATTTCATTTATTTGTTCGATACAGGTATGCAGTTTTCGGATATTGGAAGGGAGCCCTTATGCAACAACAATGTGTACAGGAAATCTTCGTTCTGCAATGGATTGTTTTTGTCAATGGTTATTTGAAAAGAATATGTTAGCCAAGAAAAAATGTGTTCGCTATTTGATAATTATTGTCGTTTTTTGTATGGGAGCAGCTTTTGGCAGCATTTTTTCTTTTTTCTTAAAGGAACGAGCAATTTGGATTGCCTGTGGAATATTGCTGATTATCTTTATCTGGATGCTTTTCAACCAACAACAAAAGACCACTGTAAAATCATAATTTTACAGTGGTCTTTTTAATCATTAAATGATAATTCGTCGATATCTTCTATGGAATTGAGTATGACAGAAGTTTTATTTTCTCCTGAAATTTTTTGATAAAGATCTTCTACAGCAAGACCAAAATTTTCTTTTGAAAACTTTTCAGAAGAACTTCTAGCCTGTTTTGATAACTGCTGTCGCAATTGTGGTTGATGAATCATATTTGAAATGGCTTGTACAAATTGGGTTTGATTATCAAAGGTATAACCATTGTATTCTTCAATCAATACACCTTCTAAACAAGAATCTTTTCTACATACCAGTGGGGTTCCACTAGCCAGTGCTTCAATATAGGTCAATCCCTGTGTTTCACTGATGGAACTACTGACAAAAATATCCCCCAATTGGTAGTATTTCCAAGTTTCTTTGCAAGGGACCATACCAGTGAATAAAACAGAGTCTTTTAATTCACTGGAGGAAATGATTTGCTGTAGTTCTTCTTTATAAGGACCATCGCCCACGATTACATAAAAAATGGGTTCTGTCTTGCATAATGGTGTTAAAAATTCAATGATTTCGTCTAGATTTTTTTCTTTTCCAACACGTCCAACTGTAACTAAAATTGTTTTATCTGATGGAATGTGAAGTTGTTCTTTTAATTCTTGTTTCTCTGTATCGGTAAGAGAATGATGAAAGTCATCCAAATTGATGCCAGTAGGAATTACTTCAATTGGAACGGGAATGCCAAATTCTTCTAAGGATGATTTTGCTTTTTGTGTAGGGGCAATGACAGCGCTAACTGGTTTTAAAATATCTTTGACAATACGACCAACTAAGCGATTCTTACCTTTTCGAGAGGGCAATAGGTAATCAATATAGTGTTCATACATTGTGTGGTAGGTATGAATGATGGGAATACCCAAATGGCGAGCAATTTTTTTAGCAAAGTGCATGGTAAAAAATTCACATTGGGTATGAATTAAGTCAGGGTACCATTCTATAATTTCATCTAAAAAGAAATGTTCGTTTGGATAAGCTCCTCGAATACCTGGATATATATTAAAAGCATAAGATTTTACATAATAGACATTATCTGCTTTCCAAGAAGAAGCATCAGGAGATAATGTTAAAATACGCACTTCATGACCGAGCTGTGTCAATTGTTCATGAAGGTTTAAGACAGAAGTGACAACCCCATTGATAGTTGGTGTAAACGTGTCACTGGTAATTAAGATTTTCATAAAGTTTCATAGGTACAGAAATCCACTTCCTTTAGATAGGGAAAAGCGTACCATTCTCCTTTCTGATTGACATACTGATTATTGGAATTATTTGACTGGTAAAACAGTAGAGAAAACCGTTGAATATCTTGTATCAAAGGCATCTTTTATACTTTGAAAAGTTATGATAGGAGGTTTTTACATCGAATTGTATGTAATGTAAATTCTAACATGTGAAAAGAAGTTTTTGGTATTGTGTAAAAACGAAGTACTCAATGCAATTGTTTCAAAATAGACTTTGTCAACCACACTTTCATGTACGGTTATACTAAGTAGAGTAATATCTATTAGAGTGAAAGATTGGAGTGATTACCATGTTCTTTCGGTTGTGTATCATTGAAATATTTGGTTTTCTATCTATATTGTTTAGAAGTTATCATTTCTTCAAAGTAATACCCATTGTATCATATCTATCTAATTGTTGTAAATTTGTTTAGGAAAGTTTTAAGAAATAAAATAAAAAACCTTTACAAATTTTTGAAAAGCATTATGATTTAGTTTGTTTTGTTTTTTGCCATTTATGCAATGTGTTTTTAAAATATCTAAACTGAAAAAACCATCTGGTACCAAGACCAGATAGTTTTTGGATCATACATTACTTTTAGAACATATTTTATGATTTATCCAAGTTAAAATGTGATGATAAACTTCATCTCGATTTAATTCATTGATCATTTCGTGTCGACCTTCTCGATAAAGTCGTAGACTGACATCTTGAATGCCAACTTTTTGTAAGTGATGATAAACTCGTTTCACACCTTTTCCAAAGTCTCCCACAGGATCTTCATCTCCAGAAAACAGATAGATAGGCAATGCTTTGCGAATTCGAATTCCCCAATCGGGACTTGAAGTGTGATTGATTAAAGAAAATAAATCAATATAGCCACTCAATGTAAAGACGAAATTGCATTTTTTATCCTTTGCATATTCATCAATGATTTTATGGTCATGTGTCAGCCAGTCTAATTCAGAGTAGTGGTCTTTATATCGTTTGTTGTCCAATCCAGTTAGTTTTTTGACAAAATCACTGCGAAAGCGCTCGCCTCGAATTTGTTTGAGTGCAGTGGCGATTGCAATTCCGCCAGATGTTAAAGAACGCGGTATGTCTCCTGTACCACTTAAAATGACACCATCGATATCTGAGCTATATAAATCTAGATACATTCTTACAATAAAGGAACCCATACTATGTCCCATTAAAACAAAGGGAAGGTTAGGGAATTGCCTGCGCATGAGTATGGTTAATTTATGAACATCTTCGACCAAATAATGCCAACCATTTTTTGGAGCAAAATAACCCAAATCATCATATTTAGAAATGGAACTGCCATGCCCTAAGTGATCGTTGCCACAGATAATAAAACCATGATCGGTCAAATAGTTGATAAAATGGTCATATCTAAGAAAATATTCACACATGCCATGCGAAAGTTGGATGACTCCCTTTGGCGTAATAGATTCTTTATAACAGATATAATAGGTAATGATATTAATTCCATTAGAACTGGGATAGGTTGCCTGTGTGATGGTACATTTCAAGATAACACCTCCTAAAAGTAAGTTGTGAAAAGGAAAGTTCCCCTACTTTTTATTTTTTGTAAAGTCGTAGGAGTATCTTATTGATAACAAGATTGTAACATGAAATTTTTAAAAAATAGTGTCATGTTTGCAAATTTTATCATTTTTTCTTTTGAAACAATTACTAATTGTTGGCACTTTGCGCGAATTTAATCGATTTTTTATTATGCAGCCGCCAACTTGGTTGGCGATTCGCGGAACAACAAAAAATATACCTTTATAGTGTATTTCGCTAAGTAGTCGATTTGACTGATATTGTTATTTCACTGATAAATAGGAATTTTAAATGTTACCAACTGCAATCATAACGCAGTTCATTCCAACGATATGATACATTTTCACTAGAGAAAGAGATTTCGCATTCTGAATGATATGGTGCTTTGTCAAACCATACCCAACATTTAAAAAGAAAAGATTGATAACTTTTATACTGTGTAATAAACTCTAGTTTAAAATCTCCTGTATTGACAGCATTGATAAAGTTTAGTGGTTCCCATTTATCGCGAATAATTGTTCCCTTTTTCGTTTTTTGGAATATATAAATTTCGATTTGGTCAATATCTTTACCAATCTGAAAATCCACTTGAGATAAATCTGTTAAAACAGTTTTATCTGAGTTGTTTAGAGAATGCTGGTGTGTTATCCAAAAACCATCAGGAAAAATGAAAGATAGAATACCATTATCAAAGTTTATCTTTTCAGCGCAACAGTCGTGAAGACTGATATAGCAGTCATTTAAATCACAGTGTTTATACATAAAACTTCCTTCCTTTATTATGATTCTATTTTTTTAATATCTGTTTATTTGTGTTGTATACTTTTTAACAGTTTAACAATTTGTTTTCTGTTTTTTGCTGTTTTCATAAAGGTTGGGAGACAGTCCGATTGCGTTCTCATTATTTGATATTTAGCAGGTTTTTCTCGCAGACTGGCACTTAAATATGTAATTAAATAAGCGAGGTGTTCCCGATTAAGTGCCCAGATAAATTTATTTTGAAAGGTAGAGAGAAACCAAAGTTCCAGCCCAAAAAAAGGCTCATGTCCATTTTTGATTTCTCCTGGGTACTGAAATCCCTTTGCTGTTTTGTGAACCTTGCCCGAGCTTATCGTTTTACAAAATGGGCAAGCAACATGTAAAACTGGAAAGTGCTGTTTATTTACATCTTGAATGTCCACACGATAGTACCGTCCACAACAATTACATTGATTATGGACACTATAACGGTAAATTGTGCGCTCTTTTGTTTTTGTATATCCGCAGTTTGTACATCTGAAAAAAACAGTGTTTCCTTCCGCTGTTACTATGGCAAAGCTATGACATTTGGGACACTTCACATTCAGTCCCGATGAGATAGCACGATAAACAGAATAGGTACAATAGGGTTTATCTACAACTCGTTTCATGTTTTTGCTCCTTTTTGATTGATTGCGTTGTTTTTTGATTTTATCATGGTTTTAAAAATCTAAAAATAGAAAATTTTTCAGTATGATTTTGATTTCTTTCATCCTTGGTGTTTGGGAAAACATTTAAATGGGTAGTCATCTTATCTCTGATAACTGACCAATAGACCAAAATATGCTAAAAAGCCGATTGAATTGATGATATGGTTTTGGGTGATATTTCTTTTTCATATTCTGATAGTTTGATGAACTCGTCTGATGTTTTGCAATCTATCCATCCAGACCTGTTATTTATTTCAAAAAGTTTTTCATAGCCATACTGTTGTATTAAAAAATCCCAGCCTTCTTTTGAAATTACAGCCAACAGGATTTGCATATAATCAAATAGCTTTTCTACGTTGTTGGGAATAGAAAGATCACGAGCAGTAAATGAAGTTCCTTGTGGAAGTGGATAGATATAAAATGCCAGTGTGTTCACGTTTCAGTTTCTCCTTAGATTCTGATTTGTTTACTTCATTTTATCACAGTCATCAGTGGGGTACAAGGGACATAGATAAAATCTCTGGAGTATCAATTCATTGATACAAATGGTAAGGGGGAGTAATTTGTTGTTTTTTTAGCATATCATATAGGTGGTGATAGAGCTTTGAAATAAGATTGATTATTTTTTCAAAGTAATTATTTTGGGAACCAAAGAGTAACAGATATGGTTTTGTTGATTTATACTAGTTTTTTTGCTCTTTTTAAATAAAAAACGAGAAAATTAAAATTATTTACACAATTCTGGTAAGATTTATGATATAATGAATTATATTAATTTTTTGGAGGCTTTAACGATATGAAATTTAAAATGCGTGTATTACATTTTTCAAAAGCAGATAA
>ERZ778516.2790-NODE-2790-length-11078-cov-4.260728_pt1 | contig 11078 bp, 9 predicted proteins | sample MGYA00510342_ERZ778516 | MGnify/ENA primary metagenome ERZ778516 (study PRJEB29527, sample SAMN07138961) | mouse gut metagenome | material: feces | host: mouse | place: China:Nanjing | collected 2016-01-25 ...
TTACTATATTTGCACTGTTCCAAATAATGTGTATATAGGTATGCTCTTTATCCGTATGAATACCATAAACTGCTTCATATTCACCTTTATTCGAACTCGGCGTGTTCTTTGTTGTTCTTAACTATATTTATTTAAGTTTTATATGTCTACACACATTTTTACTTCAATTACATCATTTATTCTGGCTTACTGATTTTCCGCTACCAAATGTTGACTCGTAAGAGAGTTACAAAAGGTATTGATATGCTTGATAATATCTGTTTATCTGCTCCCCTGTACAGGCAAGATTATGTTCCCCACAATAATCTTCTAGCACTTCTTTGCCAATCAATAACTCCGGTAACACATGTACATTTTTGCTGTCCTCCATTGTAAATTGTGTATACTGTATTGCTTTTTGAAAAAACATATATTTTTTATCCGGGTTCGATTCAAATTTCAGTTCACGCTTTACTTAATTTCCGATATTTACCATTTTTTTTGCACAAAAGACAGTTCAAACCATTTTTCCCTCAAAACTGAATCCATTTACAAATCACCTCCGTTGCTCTTGACATGATATCCGAATTCAAGCTTGCCCAACCTTATTCATGGTGCCAACACTATGTATAAATAATTATCAAAGGAAGGATGATTTGTTATTCATCTACCCAAGATAGAGAATTATAAAACCTCTGAAAACAAATAAACTTCAATCCCCGTTTTACTTCATTTCCTATGTTAATCATTTGTAGAGATGAGGGAGGATGTCACTAAATATCAATTTAGAAAATAGTATCATTAAACTACTGCCTACAGTGAACAATTTTACATCAAAAACACTAATACCCATTAACGCACAACTAAAACATGTAACAAATTTCCAAACAGAGCAGTAAAACAATTGAATAGACACTATCTTTATCAATAAAAGAATATTTCATAATTAATCTTTTACCAGACTACTATTTTGTAATATTTACCCTTTTTATTCCAAATAATCCTATTTATTATCCCCCCCACCCCAAATTTTCTTTAGTGATGGAACAACCTTATTCCCGTGAATGCCATTACCATCCCGTATTTGTCACAGCATTCAATCACCGCATCGTCGCGGATGGAGCCGCCCGGCTGTGCAATATATTTTACACCGCTTTTATGCGCGCGCTCCACATTGTCGGAGAACGGGAAGAATGCGTCGGAGCCACAGATCACATCCTGCATTCCTGCAAGCCACGCCTTCTTTTCCTCCCTTGTAAATTCTGCCGGTTTTTCCTTGAAAATCTTTTCCCATGCCCCGTCTGCAAGTACATCCTCGCACTCGTCGCCCATATAGATATCAATCGCATTGTCGCGGTCAGCCCTTCCCAAACCATCTAAGAATTTCAGACCCATCACCTGCGGCGACTGGCGCAAAAACCAGTTGTCCGCTTTCTGCCCTGCAAGTCTTGTGCAATGGATTCTGGACTGCTGCCCCGCGCCGATCCCGATGGCCTGTCCACCCTTTACATAGCATACGGAATTGGACTGGGTATATTTCAGCGTAATCAGCGATATCTTCATGTCGATCAGCGCACTTTCCGGAATCTCTTTATTTTTCGTTACAATATCTGATAGCAGCTCCTCGTTGCAGTTTAATTCATTTCTGCCCTGTTCAAAAGTAATGCCGTACACCTGCTTTTTCTCAATTTCTGCCGGGATATAGGAATCGTCAATCTGAATAATATTGTAATTGCCCTTCTTTTTGGATTTTAAGATTTCAAGCGCCTCCGGCTCATAGCCCGGCGCAATTACCCCGTCGGATACCTCGCGCTTAATCAGATTTGCGGTGCACACATCACACACATCTGAGAGCGCGATAAAATCGCCGTAGGAGGACATGCGATCCGCACCGCGCGCCCTTGCATAGGCGCTTGCAAGCGGGGTGAGTTCCCCCAGATCGTCCACCCAATATATTTTTGCAAGTGTATCATCAAGCGGAAGTCCAACTGCCGCGCCAGCCGGGGAAACATGCTTAAAGGATGTTGCTGCCACAAGTCCGGTTGCCTGCTTTAATTCATTTACCAACTGCCAGCCATTGAATGCATCAAGGAAATTGATGTAGCCCGGCTTGCCGTTTAAGACGGTTACCGGAAGTTCACTGCCATCCTCCATATAGATTCTTGATGGCTTCTGATTCGGATTGCACCCATATTTTAACTGAATCTCATTCATATTGATATCTCCTATTTTTAGTCCCGCATACTCCCTTCACGCGCCTTTTACCCACGAGGAATTTCTGTTCGCTCCGCTCCCATTCATTCCTCCGGGCGCGCTCCGGGATTATGCTGTTTTTAGTTCCGCAAATATTATTTTTTATTTTTGGTTTTTATTGTATATCTTTGTTTCGTATTTGCCGGTTGCTATATCAATGTAGCGCACAAACAGGGATACTTTGTTCTCCTCGTTTAAGGCGTTCCAGAGCATATTTCCAAAGGCTTCCATATCCCCTGTAATCGAAACAGGTTTTGGCTCCCCCTCAAAGCTTGGCAGCGGATTGCCGTCATGCATATAAGTGTGGATAAAATGCCCCTCGCCCGCTTTCGGGTTCTGATAGGCAAAAGTATGGCGGTGGCACGAGGACGGGTCACCATTATTGCTTTTTAAAATCGACATAGCGTAATTATAGCCGCCCCCCTCAAGATGCATAATGCCGGAAATGCGAGGCGTGTAGTTCGGCGCGTCCGGCTCGAACTCGCGGGAGCGCAGGGATTGCTCAAAGGTCATCTGAGAATCCATCCCCTCATAGATTGTGTCTGTCTGGTCGCCGTTTGTAACAATTGTTTTGTTGCCAAGCACACGAACCGGGGCATAGATAATCAGGCTCGGGTCTTCAAGTTTTGACGGGTCAAATGCCTGTGTGCGGATTCCCTCCCCGTCCACAACAAACACACGGTTGCGGCTGTTACTGCTCCTGCCCATAATAAAATAGGCAGCCACTGCATATTTTGCGTCCTCCGAGCGCCCGATCACAATCCCCCTGCCCGGATACGCATTGTTTTCCAGTTCCTTTTTCAGCGATAAAACTTCCATGAAAATACCACCTTTCATTTTGGATGTGTATTAATGCATATAAGTGCTTCATGCCGCCCCGTGCCTAAAAGCACAATCTAGTAGCGAAGATAATTTCCACTCGCATCCCTGTGCATAAAAATTCGGGTATAAATATGCCAAAAACGCACAAAGCCTGGGCGGAAGCAATATGCATTCGCCCAGGCGGTCGGCTTTTCTTCTTAATGCACTCCCCGCAGGTTACCCTGCACAGCTTTGGCTGTTTTCCGCCAGTCGTGCACTTGCACGGTTCCACAAAACAAAGTATAAAGACTTATGTTCCGGTTTCCTATTTTTTATGTTACATGATTCCCCGGAAAAAAGCAAGTATTTTTTCCCCTTTTTCTGTACGCATCAAAACCCTATACCCTGCGGATACGCACCGTATGGGAAAATTCCGTATCATCCGTAAAATAGACGGTTGCCGCCCCAAGGATCCTTGCACTGCCCTCCTCACGCCCTTCGGTATAGCGGTGCGTACCGAACGCAGGTCCTATCACAAGACCGTTTAACTGGTTGGATGCCTCAAAGTAGGAATCTTTTACAATAATACTTTCATTGCCCCTTACAGCAATGTCCATATGCCCGTTCACAATTCGGTCAATCCCCGCAAAAGCCATCTCCACACGCCACGGTGCACCTTTTACCCCGGACACTTTTAATTCCACTGCCAACTCTTCCTCTTCCTCGCGGATAATAACATCGATATCCATCCCCGGTCTTTCCCGGCGCGGCTTTACAGCCGTATCCGCTTTCCACCATTCGCCCTCCTGCTTTTTCCCAAACGGGAAACCATAGCCGCCGTGCATTGTCTGGTGCAGGTGGATGGCACCGTCAGGAAGTTCCTCCATAATCTCGGCGCAAAAGGCGCGGTGCTCATAAAAGCTCCCCGCAAGTTTCATCACAAATTTAATTGAGCCGGAATGCATATATAAGAAATGTGTTTTCCCCCTCATCACCGTGTAGGTAGTATCCCCATGGCGCACCCTGGCAATCCCCGATTCCTTAAAAAACATCCGGTATTTGGTAGGGATGCCCTCCGTATCGTACTCAAGTGCAATTAAATCTGGATGGTTCATCATCTGCATTAAAAAGTCTGGCGAAGAAATCTGTTTTTCCTCCACCATACAAAAAATATGATTTGCCATCGCCAGAAATTCCGGAATCTGATAGCGCATTCCCAGGGAAAGATATACATAGTAATAATCCTTTGGGAAAATCAGACGCTCCTTTCCAAAACGGGTGGAACTCTCCTGGAACACACTGTCATCCGGTTCCCAGTAACATAACATCATCTTCAGGTTTTTGATTGCATACTGCTCGTAGGCAGGATCGGAAAGTGCCTCGGAAAGCACCACTAAGGCATCATTATTCAGACGGTTTGCATTGTCAGATGTCCTCTCGTCAAACTGTCCGTCCTCATTGCAGCCAATACCTTCTTTAAGACATTCCAATACTGCTTTGGTCATATCCTCGCAGGCAAAAAGTTTCCCGCAGGCAGCAAGTACCGCTGCCAGAATAAGGCGGCATTCCGGTGTCGGGTTTTCTTCTTCTAATAATCCCTGCGCCCCCGAACGCACAATAACCTCCAGACGCATAAGAATTTCCTTTTCCTGCTGCGTCTGCGCATGATTGCGCAGGTATTTTACAAGCGGGAGGAGTTTGCGGATACACAGCGCCGTATCCGGCACGGAAAAAAAGTTTCCGGTCACATAATCAAACAAACCATCCTCATGCTGCACATGGCGGACAAAATCCGTCGCGGCAACCACCCTCTCAAATACCAGCGGATCATGGTAATATTTGCAATCCTGGTTCAGATAGGCAGTTGCAAGGTTCGAAAGCTTATAGATTGTAGATTTTGCCTGGTATATCCCATCTTCCTCCATAAAACCGCCATATTGTGGATTTCCCACTTCCATATTTTGAAGACGCAATGCGCGCAGGACACGCTTATCCGCATCCTGAACCATTTTTTCATAATGCTTTCTCATAACAGTCAACCTTCCTTTCATTGGTAGCTACATTCATTATATCATGTCGTTCCGACATGCTAAGCGCATTTATGCGCTTTCCCTCCGGGGTGTGCACACGGTTCGCCAAGGATAATGTCCTCCTTCGTCGGACTGCGAACCGGCGCTGGTATAATATCTGCCGATATTATATCATGTCGTTCCGACATGCTAAGCGCATTTATGCGCTTTCCCTCCGGGGGATGCGCATGATTTGCCAGAGAAATTGTCCTCCCTTTTCTCGGACAGCAAATCAGCGCTGGCATAATATCTGACGATATTATACCATGTCGTTCCGACATGCTAAGCGCATTTATGCGCTTTCCCTCCGAGGTGTGCACACGGTTCGCCAAGGATAATGTCCTCCTTCGTCGGACTGCGAACCGGCGCTGGTATAATATCTGCCGATATTATACCATATTCCATTCCCGAACCGCAATTTTTTTCTTATTTTCCTTATATGGTGGCTGGCATCATGGAGCAAAAAATAAACAGTATAAAACAAAATAGGGCAGGAAACGCAATAACTGCCTTTCCTGCCCCGCGCATCTTACAAACAGCGCCTATTTCATATCCTCCTCCGAGAATGCATCCTCGATCGCTGCCCCTGGCGCTACCATCGGAAATACCTTATCGTCGCTGTCAATCACACAGTCAATAAGCACCGGCTTATTTAAGGCAATTGCCTTTTTCAGTACCTCCTCGACCTCCTCACATTTCGTAATCCGGAATGCCTCCGCGCCCATCGCCTGGGCGAGTTTTACGAAGTCAACCCCGTCATTAAGCACAGTATTTGAGTAGCGCTTCCCGTAGAACAATGTCTGCCACTGGCGCACCATGCCGAGCACTGAATTATTCATGACAATTTCAACCACCGGAATCTGATAGCGCACCGCGGTTGCAAGTTCGTTCATATTCATGCGGAAGCAGCCATCGCCGGCAATATTGACCACTGTTTTTTCCGGCATTGCCGTCTTAGCGCCCAGGCTTGCCCCAAGACCATACCCCATCGTCCCAAGACCGCCCGAGGTGATAAGTGTCCGCGGCGCACGGTACTTATAGAACTGCGCTGCCCACATCTGATGCTGCCCCACTTCCGTTGAGATAATTGCATCGCCCTTTGTAAGCTCATAAAGTTTTTCCATCACATACGGTCCGGTAAGTACATCTTTATGGTATGAAAGAGGCTTATCCGCAGCAAGCGCCTGCACTTTCTTTATCCACTCCGCATGATCCTGCTTCGCAAGTTTCGCATTGACGCGAGAGAGAATTTCTTTCACATCGCCGATAACGCTGGCGCTAACCATAATATTTTTATTGATTTCCGCCGCATCCACATCGAACTGCACAATCTTTGCATTGTAAGCAAATTTCTTTGTATTGCCGGTCACGCGGTCGGAAAAGCGCGCACCTACGGTAACCAAAAGGTCACACTCCGTCACACTGTAATTCGCCGCCTTTGTCCCGTGCATGCCAAGCATTCCAACATAGCGCGGGTCCTCGCCGTCAAATGCCCCTTTGCCCATCAGGGAATCGGTTACAGGCGCATCGAGAAGTTCTACAAATTTCTTTAATTCTTCCGACGCGCCGGAGATTACCGCGCCGCCGCCCACAAAAACCATCGGTTTTTTCGCGGAGCAGATCAGTGCCAATGCAGCATCGATATCCTTGTCTGTAATTTTTTCCACACTGCGGGAGATAGGTTCAATTTCCTGCCTCTCATATTCCGCGACTGCGGCAGTCACATCCTTTGTAATATCCACTAATACCGGTCCCGGTCTCCCGGTCTGCGCAATTTTAAAAGCGCGCCGGATCGTAGGTGCCAAGTCAGCAATATTCTTTACAATAAAGCTGTATTTTGTAATTGGCATCGCAACGCCCGCGATATCAATTTCCTGAAAACTGTCCTTGCCAAGCAGCGGCACCGCCACATTCGCGGTAATTGCAACAAGCGGCACGGAGTCCATGTACGCCGTCGCGATACCGGTGACAAGGTTGGTCGCACCCGGGCCCGAGGTTGCCATGCACACGCCTACCCGCCCGGTCGCCCTCGCATAGCCGTCCGCCGCGTGGGCAGCCCCCTGCTCATGGGAAGTCAGGATATGCTTTATTTCATCGGAATGCTTATATAACTCATCGTATACGTTTAAGATTGTACCGCCCGGATAACCGAATACGGTATCAACGCCCTGCTCCTTCAAACATTTGATAATGATTTCAGAACCGTTTAACTGCATATATTTTCTCCTTTTTCATAATTTTGTTCCACAAATCCCCTTTTAGCAGCCTTCTTTGTCCGCCAAATTTATTTTTACCAAAAATTCCACCGGACAATGTACGAGGATACTGCACTTTGTTTCTGCTGCTGTTTTATCCATCCCGCGCACAACTGCCAGGATATCATATCATACACTTCCATCAAGTTCCTCTAAAACACTCTTGATCTCCTCTTCGCTATAAAGAAACGGAGCCAGAAAATTTGCCGCAATTTTTTTCTTTTCCTCAAAAACTGCTGCATCAAAATGCCTGCATCTTTTCATCCTCTTTATGGCGCGTTCCCTGTAATAGGATCTGTTATTAAGTAAAAACCATTCTTTCCATTGGTTCCCCATATCACTCTGCATCAGAAATTCCCTGACTTGTACATGTATATCTGCTACAAATGGACTGCCCGATATCAATTCATTATCAGGCTCCAAATTAAATTTTGCTTCCAACAGCGCTTTATGCAAATTAAGTGCACCATAATAATCCAACTGCAAATTTAATCCATCCATTACCATTCACCCTTATTTACACCAAACCACTATCTTTTACTATTTCATTTAATCTCAAGGATTGCACCGCGGTTTCCTGACGTTACCATCGCAGCATAGCGGGCGAGATACCCGGTCGTGATTTTTGGCTGCCTCGGCTGCCATCTCTCGCGCCTTCTTAAAAGTTCCTCGTCGGATACGGCAAGTTCAAGCTTATTCGCTGGGATATCAATTTTAATAATGTCCCCCTCCTCAACAAGCGCAATCGGTCCGCCGACCGCTGCTTCCGGCGATACATGGCCGATGGATGCGCCGCGGGATGCGCCGGAAAAACGCCCGTCCGTAATCAGCGCAACCGATGAGCCAAGCCCCATGCCCGCGATTGCGGAGGTTGGATTTAACATCTCCCTCATTCCAGGGCCACCCTTTGGTCCTTCATAGCGGATCACGACCACATCGCCCGCCACAATCTTTCCGCCCTTGATCGCCTCGATCGCGTCCTCCTCGCAGTCAAAAACCCTTGCCGGCCCTTCGTGCACCATCATTTCCGGCACGACCGCGGAGCGCTTGACCACGCCGGAATCCGGTGCAAGATTTCCCTTTAATACGGCGATTCCACCCGTTTCGCTGTAAGGGTTTTCCACCGGTCGGATAACCTCTGTATTCTTGTTGACGGCATCCTTAATATTTTCGCCCACGGTCTTTCCCGTCACGGTCATGCAATCAAGGTTTAACAGCCCCTTCTTGCTGATTTCCTTCATTACCGCGTATATGCCGCCCGCCTCATTTAAGTCTTCCATATAGGTTGGGCCCGCCGGTGCGAGATGGCACAAATTCGGGGTTTTCGCGCTGATCCCGTTTGCAATGTCCACATCAAGCTCCACGCCCGCCTCGTGCGCGATTGCAGGAAGATGCAGCATACTGTTCGTCGAACATCCGAGCGCCATATCCATTGTAAGCGCATTGTGGAACGCTTCCTTTGTCATAATATCGCGCGGGCGGATATTCCTTTTTAACATTTCCATCACCTGCATCCCCGCATGTTTTGCAAGCTTGATGCGCTCGGAGTAAACTGCCGGGATCGTGCCGTTGCCCTGCAATCCCATGCCAAGCACTTCCGTCAGGCAGTTCATGCTGTTCGCCGTGTACATGCCCGAGCAGGAACCGCAGGTCGGGCATGCCTTGCATTCATATTCGTAGACATCCTCCTCGCTCATCGTGCCGGCTGCCAGGGAGCCGACCGCCTCAAACATGCTTGAAAGGCTTGTCTTATGCCCCTTTACATGCCCGGCAAGCATCGGTCCTCCGGAAACAAAGACTGTCGGGATATTTAATCGTGCCGCCGCCATCAAAAGCCCCGGCACATTCTTATCGCAGTTCGGCACCATGACAAGCGCATCAAACGCGTGCGCCATCGCCATCGCCTCCGTCGAATCCGCAATCAGGTCGCGGGTTACAAGAGAATATTTCATACCGACATGCCCCATCGCAATCCCGTCACACACGGCAATCGCCGGAAATACAATCGGGGTACCCCCCGCCATCGCCACGCCCATCTTGACGGCGTTTACAATCTTATCAAGGTTCATATGTCCCGGCACGATCTCGTTGTAGGAACTGACAATCCCCACGAGCGGGCGGTCAAGTTCCTCCTTCGTCATGCCGAGCGCGTTAAAGAGGGAACGGTGCGGTGCCTGCTGCATCCCCTTGGTTACGGAATCACTTCTCATATTATTTTCCTCCTTCTTTTTTTTCATTTAAACATCGGGCAGGGAAGACTTCCACTGTATACATCCCTTTCATAATGTCTGTGCAATCAAGTTACCCGCGCACCGGGCGCGTGCTTTCGCCACATATTTTTTCCGCGTCCGTGTGCATAAAAAAACCCTAAGCCACTCACATAGCTTAGGGCGAATTCACTTATCCGTGGTACCACCTAAATTCAGAATTACTTCTGCTCTCTGCAGATACTCGCCCGCGCGAATACCCTCCTCCCTGTAACGTGGGAGCCTACGCCGAAATCTACTTGGCAAATGCCGTTTTGTCCGGGGCTTAAAGGCTACTTCACCGTCCGCTTCACAGAAACTTCCACCAGCCGTTTCCTCTCTTTGCATCCGCCGGATAGCTACTCCTCCTTATCACTGCCTGTAGCACAGTCTGTCAATTTAATAATCTGTTACGTTAAACTGCCGAAATACTGTTGTTTGTGCTATAGTCTAACAGATGGGCGGGAAAATGTCAACTGATTTTTTTGTCTGCGGCAAACCTTTTTTTGCTAAAACGCAGCTAAGCATCCTCAAAAACCGGTACAGGGCGAACTGACCACATTATCTGTTTTTCCGGCGGGTAACCAAAAATCAACATGGTACTGGGCGGACACGGCAGCTATTTTCCGCCAGACGAACCAACAATTCCACCACCTTTTCCATATCCTGCACACTAATATATTCAAATTTCCCATGGCAGTTATAACCACCCGTACACAGATTAGGGCACGGCAATCCCATATAGGAGAGTCTTGCGCCATCCGTGCCGCCGCGGATCGGGCGAATTAGCGGCTTAATGCCAAGCTCCTCCATCGCCGCCTTCGCATCTTCGATCAATCCCATATGGTCAGCCAGTCTCTCCTTCATATTATAGTAGGAATCCTTAACAGAAATCTCCACTGTCCCGCCGCCGTACTTCGCATTCAAAAAATCCGCCACCCGGATAAAAAGCTGTTTTTTCTCCTCAAATTTTGCGCGGTCATGATCGCGGATAATATATGCCATCACTGCTTCCTCCACGTTCCCCGACATCTCATCGAGGTGGAAAAAGCCCTCATAGTCCTGCGTGTAGGCAGGTTTCTGTTCCTGCGGCAGCATCCCTTCAAGCTCCATTCCGATTAGCAGCGCATTCTTCATCTGCCCCTTCGCCGATCCCGGATGAATACTTGTGCCGTGAATTTTTACTTTTGCGCCCGCCGCATTAAAATTCTCGTACTCCAATTCCCCTACAGCGCCCCCGTCCACTGTGTAAGCGCCGTCCGCACCAAAACCTTCCACATCAAAAAAATCCACACCGCGCCCGACTTCCTCGTCCGGCGTGAACCCAATTTTGATTTCACCGTGCTTAATCTGCGGATTTGAAAGCAGATATTCAGCCATCGTCATAATCTCGGCAATGCCCGCCTTATCATCCGCCCCGAGCAGGGTGGTGCCATCCGTCACAATCAGATCCTTACCAACCTGCCCCAAAAGCT
>ERZ778516.2792-NODE-2792-length-11077-cov-7.114408_pt1 | contig 11077 bp, 9 predicted proteins | sample MGYA00510342_ERZ778516 | MGnify/ENA primary metagenome ERZ778516 (study PRJEB29527, sample SAMN07138961) | mouse gut metagenome | material: feces | host: mouse | place: China:Nanjing | collected 2016-01-25 ...
TAAAAAAAACCGACAGCAACTTTGTCAATTCAGCTAAAGTTGGTGCGAATGGGGCGTTCCCTGGAGATCGAACAGATCGGCAGTATCTTTGCGGGCGGGCAGCAGGTATTGTTTTTATCAGGCATCGGCGGAATCGGAAAAACGGAACTGGCAAAACGATATGCATATGAAAATGAAAGCAGGTACAAAAAGATTGTATTTGTACCATTTACCGATTCGATTGAAAAGACGGTCTGCGGCGACGACCTTCGGATTCATCAGATGGAACAAAACGAGGGAGAGCCTGACGGGGACTATTTTAAAAGAAAGCTAAAGCTGCTAAAGGATGTGACATCGCCGGATGACCTTGTGATTTTGGACAATTTTGACGTGGAAGCGGACGACTGCCTGGAAGCGCTGTTTGCCTGCCCGTGCAGGTTTCTTGTTACGACGAGGAGAGACTTTCGGGATTATAATTATGTGCAAAAAGAGGTCGGCAGAATTACCCGTATGGAAGAGCTGCTGCAGCTTTTTTGGAATTATTACGACAAGGTGTGCGGGCAGGAGGAAACCGAGCAGGTAGAGCATTTGATCGAGCTGGTAGACCGGCATACGATGACGGTGGAGCTGACCGCAAAATATCTGCGGATCAGCGGAGAGCCGGCAGCAAGCCTGTTGCAGCGGATGATGAAAAAAGAAGGCATTTTAAGTATGCCAGAAATCAAGGTTATGCACCGCAAAGACCAAAAGCTGCGCGCTGCCAGCATCAATGAACATCTGCTCTTGCTGTTTGATCTATCCGTATTTTCCGAGGTCGAGCGCGAGTTAATCAGGAGCCTGTCGCTGCTTGGGTATGTGCGGATTTTAAAGCATAAATTTTTGGAGCTTTGTCCGGTAAAAGGAAATGCAGCCGCTTTGGAAACACTGATACACAGAGGGTTTGTAGAGTATGAGGACGGTTCCGGCAAGGTATCGCTGCACCAGATTATTTTAGACCTTGTCTACAACTACTTAAATCCGAATGCGGAAAACTGCCCGCATCTTGTCGACGCGCTGACTGCGTACGCAGAGCAAAAGCCAGTCAACAATGCAGAGCGCAGCGTCAGAAACAGGCTGCTTGGAAATGTAATGAAACGGCTTGAGGGCACTGAAATATCGTATGCAAAGCTTTGCCTGCGGTACTGCCAAAACGTCAGCAACCACATAGAATACCTGGATAAAGCGTACCGGATCTTGTCTGAGAAGGACGCGCCAGGCCTGATGCAGCAGGTATGCCGCAAAAAAATAGCCAGGCTTGCGGCAATGGACGACCTGTTTGAGCAGGTGGTGCAGCACGAGGAGACCGGGACGGAGTTTTCTTATGACGCCTATTTTGAGGAGCTGTCCTTGCAGGTCTGTGAACTGGCGAAAAAGGCATATGACTGTGCCAAGGCTTACCGTAAGGATGCAGCGTGGCTTGCGGAATTTTGCGTAAGCTTCGCCTGGGAGCTGGACGAGGCATCGGCGTCCAATATGCTGATGATGGATGAGGAGTACGGCAGGCAGATGGAACGCATTTTGGATTTTGCAGTATGCCTGATGGACGATGCGGAGCGGTATCTGGGCAGGTGCCAGATGGAGCCGGAAAAAAAGCGGAGGCTCTACCGCAGGATGGGCGAGTTTTTCGGAAATACAGATTTAACCAACCTGTACCGCCTGGACCATTATACGGACATGCGGCGCGCCATGCACTATGAGGAAAAAATGGAACAAGAATGCGGGCAGGAGGACATTCTTTACCTGGATAGCTTTTCTACGTTTGACCTTGCATACGCCGCACTGGAAAAAAAGGATTACCAGGAAGCGATACAAATATACAAACAGGCATGGGAACAGGGAAAAGAAGAGTATGGCCAGGCGTGGTATCAGATTGCCTGTGTGTATTTGCAGATGGGAGAGATCCAAAAGGCGGTCGAAAGCCTGCAAAAAATACTGGACGCTGACTACAGGAGGATACAGGAAACCGGAGATCGTAAAGAATATACAAGCTATGTCAGCGCGGATTTGATCCGCCTGCTTATGCAGGAACAAAGGTACAAAGAAGCAGAGCGGTACGCAAAGGAACTGTTATTGTACAATCAGTTCGACGCGCAGCAAGATGAAAATGCATATGCGCGAAAATGGATGGTGGCAGGAAGCTTTTATCTGTACGAGCTTGCCCAAAAGCAGTCCGAGCGTGAGGCACGCTGGCAGGAATGCCTGAAATATTTTGAAAAGCTGCCTGCAAGCGCGCAGTCAGAAGAAGAACTGGCAGAATTTCTGCTTGCTTATACAGACAGGCTGGAAACGACGGAGCAGAAGCTGCAAGCCGCATTTGCGTATGAACGCACCTATTCTTCCGGCTATCATAAGAAGGCGGTGCCTTTATTTTTGGACTATATTTTAAGCCTGTGCGCAGACTGTCCAAAGTACGCGGAGGAGCGGATGCTTGCGCTGCTGCGCTATAGTCTGTTTTTTATGGAAGGTATGCTGCACACGGACCAGGAGCGGAAAAAAGCGCTGCCATACGCTGAGCAGGCAAAAGCGCTGTATCAGGATGCAGGAATCAAAAACGACTATCTGGAAAGCCTGCTCTACCATATATTTGGAGAGTATTGGCAAGGATGCAGCGGGGAATACGACAGTGAAAAAATAAACGCGTATAAAAGCAAATGCAACTATTATCTTTTGGCAGAGCATCACAGCAGCGGAAAGACGCAAAAAGAACAAATAGACATCTGGGAAGATGCCGCCAGGGAATACCGCGGCATGGACAATTACGCGATGGAAGCGCAGTGCTTCCAAAAGCTGTTTGCGATCCCGGCACTGCTTCACGAAACCGAATTTTCCAAATATGCGGATCTGGCAGCCGCGCAGATTCGATGCGCGCTGGCGCTAAAGCAAAAGCAGCAGGTGTACGAAGGGGTCTGGGATTTGTATGCGCGTGCCGTTACTTATTTTGCGCAGCCAGAAAACGAGCGGCAGGCAGGAGAACTCTGGCGCCAGACAGCGTACTGCGCAGAGCTGTTTGCATATGCAGGAATCAAAAAGGAAGCGGCTGTGCTGTATATCGTTGCAGTGATTGCCGCACTGAAACCAGACATCGACGCCAAAAGCCTGCGGGCAAAAGAAGCCGCCAGGGATACATGCATCCGTCTGTCAAAGGAAGCCGCCAGGCTTTTGCACGGCAGGATTACCGCACATGAGGTAGATGTGGTGCTTGAGATTTATGAAAAGCTGGCGCCGCTCTTGGAAGAAGAGGAAGGGCTTTTGTATATGAAAGAAGAAATGGAGTGGTTTTTGAAAGTGTATCAGTATGGGGACGTGGAATTTAAAAGGTAAAGGAAAAATACAAATGGGAGAAACTATGGACAAGGGAAATGCACCACAGGTGCAAGATCATACAGATGAGCTGTTTTATTTGTTTGATTTTATGCAGAAGATGAATATTGAACAAGCTGGTGCACAGATCAAAGATACCGGCTATCCTACAGGAGACGGATTGAGTGTCAGTACAGATTTGTGCTTTTACCAGATTAAAAAGCTTGCTTATGACGAGGAATATCCAAGAAGGGAAGCATTTGAAAATGTGCTGAACGCTTTGGATAATGAAGCCTATAATTTTGTTTATATTCTTTCTGGAAATCACTATGGGGTGGAACTGTATATCGGCGTTGTGAAAAATCATCGGAAAAACTGCAAAACGTTATCTACAGTTAATTATGGAGAAATAATAAAAAATGCTTTTACAGGAAATTTTAATGGAAGTTCTTTAAAAAGACTGGAAGCAGAGGAGATTAAGGAAAAGCTCTTAACACAGGCGTGGGCATATAAAAGTGCAGGTATTATCTCTGGAATCCCGTCAATGAATAAAAATGAATCAGGAGAAGAATTGGATTTCCAGGGTATTGACCGTCTGATAAACAGTATGCTTGGACAAAACTGGCGGATTGCAGTTATCTGCGAACCGGTAAGCAGGCAGGAAATACTGAAAATGAAAGAGGATGCCTATGAACTGTACAATCGACTTTCTGTCTACTCCAAGGTATCTGTTCAAAAATCGATGAATGAGGGCAGCAGTGTTTCTTATGGAAAAAATGAATCGGATTCCACTGGAAAAAATAGAAACTGGAGTGAAAGCAACACAGAAACGAATGGAACCGCAAATGAGGATGGCACGACAAACAGCAGCTCATCTCAGCTTTTTGGAAAGGGAGGCGGAGACAGTAAAGAACATAGTGAGGGAAAAAACTGGAGTTATAATAAAAACAAGGGCTTATCACAGGCAGTGACGTTAGAAATGGCAAATAAACATGCACAGGATATGATGCAGTATATAGAGGAAGATTTGCTGCCACGTATAAAGCAAGGATATGGAAAAGGAATGTTTCGGACATCGCTGTATTATATGGCAGATAAAATTACTACTGCAAACAGGCTGAAATTATCCATTATGTCACTTTTTCAAGGAAGTCAGTCAACATTCAGCCCGCTTCTTGCACAGGAATTGAATCTTAAGGACTTCCTTGGACAAAAGGCGTTAAGGACATTTCAAAATAGCTACTATATGGAAAAGGAATATCCTTTGGATGCGGCGGTACTTTTAAGCAAGCCGGCGGATGCACAGCTTGGGCTGGGCATATCATCCTGTCTTACAGCTAAGGAGGCGGGAATTTTGGCAGGTCTGCCGCAAAAAGAAGTGCCTGGAATTGTGCTCTGCGAGAGTGTGGATTTTGGACTGAATGAACATACGATCGGGTGCGAAGATGCGATCGATCTTGGCGTGTTCGTGCAAAAAGGGAGAAAATTAGAGATCCGTTTTTTACTAAAAAAAGATTCCATGATGAAACATACATTTATTGCAGGCGTTACAGGAATGGGAAAGACAACAACATGCCACAGGCTACTGGCAGCGGCAGATACTCCGTTTTTGGTGATAGAACCTGCAAAAACAGAATACCGGACGCTTGCGCAAAATGAAAGATTTGGGCAGGTATTTGTTTTTACACTTGGGAATGAAAGTATAGCACCGTTTCGGCTGAATCCGTTTGAATTGATGAAAGGAGAAGTGATTTCAGCACATATTGATATGCTTAAGGCAGCTTTTACCTCAGCGTTTCCGATGGAAGCATCTATGCCGCAGATTTTGGAAGAGGCAATGATTGGGTGCTATGAGGAAAAAGGATGGAACCTAGATACAAATGAAAATATAAAATATGGGACAGTAGATGCAACAAATAAATATAAATGCTTTCCAATGATGTCGGATCTTTTGAGAAAAATGAAAGAGATCGTAAAACAAAAAGGGTTCAGTGCCCAAATGCAGGCAGACTATGAAGGATCTTTGGTAAGCAGGCTGTCTAATCTTACAGTAGGCGCAAAAGGACGTATTTTGGACTGTCCGTATTCTATTGATTTTCATTTTATTGCACATAATCATGTAATTATTGAGATGGAAGAACTAAAGTCTCCAGAAGATAAAGCATTGTTTATGGGGCTTATTTTATCAAGGCTGTCGGCTGTGATTAAAGCAGAGCATAAAATAAATCCTGAATTTCGCCATCTGACATTGATCGAAGAGGCACATCGTTTGCTTGCAAAAGCTGATTATGGAGACAGCGGAGCGAAAAAGGCAGCGGTGGAGACATTTACAGATCTGCTTGCGGAAATACGAAAATATGGGGAAGGGCTGATTGTAGTAGACCAGATTCCGAATAAACTTGCACCCGAAGTGCTGAAAAATACAAATACAAAGATTGTCCATAAAATTCTGGCAAGAGATGATAAGGAAGCAGTTGGGGATACGATGCTTATGGATGACAGGCAAAAGGAATACCTTTCGGCATTGGAGCCTGGTCATGCGATTGTATTTTCCGAAGACACAGATAAGCCAGTTCATGTATACGTAGAAAGGGAAACAGATACGAATGAGGAAGAAATAGATGATCAGCTTATAAAAAAGCTGTTTGAAGGACACCGTGACGATTTTGGAGATATTTATGAAGAGCCAGAGATACTTAAGGTGTATGAGCTTTATCTTAAGTATGCCGATAAGATCAGAAAACGGCAAGACATTGATTTGGAATTTTTTAATATGTTTAAGGAAAGCATTCAGAATATTTTAAAGTGCAACAGACTGAATGGAAAAGAAATTTTTATGCGACTGTATACAAGGCGGGAACGTCAGCTTGGATATGCGATTGACGAGAAGCTTGTGATGGAAATGGGCGAATTTTTATTTGAAATTTATGAGCAGGACAGGATGGTATTTAAAGACTTGGATTATCGTAAATGCCGTAAAATCGTGTAGGAGGAAGAAATTATGTTTGGATTAATAGCGGGAGCATTAAGTGCACTGGCTGCGGGAGCGGTGGCGGTTTCAAAAGCATTGGGTGTTGTCGGGCTGGCAGCACAAGGGTTAAAGATCATAGGTAACGCGGTTGCGTCCGTTGCAAAGACGTTGGGGATTATAAAGCCAGAAACAGATGTGGAGGAAATTGGCGACAGAGCTTTACAGGCAGAGCACCAAGGCATTTTGCCGGAAAATTTTGGGTCATATGAAGCATGGATCAAGGAGATTGAAGGCGATGAATGGGGGTATGACCCGGAAAAAAATCGAGAGATAAGTCCAAGAGAAAAGATTTTAAAAGGGACAGAAGTCTCGGCAGCAGCTACGATGGAAAAGTTTCCTGATCTGCCGATCGCAGATTTTTTTACTGTAACAGAAAAGAACCAGGACTTTTTTTCCATAGACAGAATGTCGGAAATAGGAAAGCTGGCGCAGACAGATCAGGATGCTTTTGGAAAGGTCGTAAACTATGTGACAGGTTCAGCGAAAGACCATACCACTGTGAATGATGCAGTCGATCTTCTGCTGGATATTGAAAAAACGATCGAGCCAGGGATCAGTGATGATTATGCATACGACAGGGTGGCATCCTTTTATACAATAAAATAGACAGAAAGGGACTGTATATGAAATTTTTAATGGTGATAGGAAAACATGTATTACATACATACTTTAAAGAAGGTAAGAGGTATGAGATTCAGTATTTAGAAGGTAGTGAAACGTATCCATACAACAGAAGCAGTGCCAATGAGGATATTCTCGCTTATATGGAGGTTCTGGCAAATGAAAAAAACCTTGGCACTACCGCGAAACTGGAATTTGATGTTTTGGAATGTTCTGATCATTTTTGCAATACAGCCGTATTGCAGGCATTAGAAGGTTATGTGGTCAGGAAGTATTCGTTTTTAGACACCCTTGTGGAAGTTTTAAAAAAGCTGTCTAGGGATAAGAAGCTGCTGATTTCTGAGTATGGGATTAATTATGATGGAAGCTCCTATCAGAATATTAACGACAGGGTGGAAAAAAAGGAATTTTATTTGCTGGCATATACGGTACACAGCGCAGATATCGTGGAATTGATGGATTTTGAATAAACTTAGGAGGTAGAGTGATGGAATCAGCAGTTTGTGAATTTTGTGGATGCAAGAATTACTTAAATGTGTTTTTTTGCAAAAAATGCGGACATTTTTTAAATGCAGGCAGTTTTGAAGACACAGATATTTTTGCCGACAAGGAAATGAAACTAAGCAGGATCGCAGGCAATTTGAAAGAAAATCCGCACGTTGATATATTATGGAATCATACCGTTGATGAATATAGCAGAAAAGTGGAACGTATTCAAAGTTTATTCCGGCTTAAAGATACAGGGGTCGAGTCACAGGAGCTGAATGAGAAAATCAATCAGTTTTTAAAGCTTTGCCGGAAATCGGACTTTGAAATTGCTTTTGTAGGTACAATTAAGACTGGAAAATCTACTTTGATAAACGCACTGTTAGGGAAGGAATATGCTTCTATGGACGTTACTCCTGAAACGGCAGCGCTTACAAAGTTCAGAAGCAGTGAACAAGATTATGTGCATGTAATTTTTTATACGGAAAAAGAATGGAAAAAGCTGTGGGCTTCGCTCAAGCAAGGAGCGGATAAGTTTTTGGAAGATTATCGCGATCTGCAGGCAGACCGGCAGAAGGCAAAGTGGATAGGACATGCAGAAGAACATATTGAATTGGCAAATCATCAAGTAAAAGAAGAATTGTCGAAATGGTCATCGTCTAAAAGTGCAGTACATTATTTTGTAAAAGAAATTGAGGTGGGAATTTCAACCTTGCCAAAAGAATTTCCAAAACAGGTAGTTTTTGTTGATACACCAGGATTATCAGATCCTGTTGCATACCGCTCTCAGATTTCCAGAGAATACATCCGAAATGCGAATGCTGTTTTCGTATGTGTAGAAGCAGCAAAAATACATAGAGAAGAAATCGAGACAATCGCTTCGGTATTTTCTTTTTCCGCGCATAAGAAAAATAAAGTATATATTGTTGCAACACATTGGGACAAGCTGAATGATCCAATCGTCCATTGGGACAAACAGAAAAAGTATTTATCGCAGCAGCTTACCGGAAAAGCGTTTTATGATACAAGGCAGGATGCAGAAGCAAATATTTTTTATGCGTCTGCGTATATATACAACCTGTGCAGAGCGTATAAAACGCTGGAAAGGAAAGAAAAGAATGCTATTCATATGTTTATGCTGGCGCTGGATTTGGATATGAAAATGGAGCCACTGACGACTGAGGATTTAAAAAGGCTTATGGATATTACTAATATTGGCAATATTCAGAACGTGATTACCAATGAGCTGGTGAATCAGTATGCCCAGCTTTTGTATAATGATATTGAAAGCCGGTATGAAGATATCAGATATATGGCAGTACGTTTGGCTGGAGAACGAAAAAAAACATTGGAGGAGCGGATCACAATTTCCAATGCGGATATAAAGAATGTAGAGAAAAAAATCGAAGAGACGAAAAAAAATCTGGAAGATATTCTGCAATGTCAAAAGCAGTTAGATGCTGCACTAAGAAGTGTAGATAAGAGTACCAAAAAGCGGCTGGATGTAATTGTTTCAAAATTGGTGTAGCTTATGAAGGCATCAGAACTGGCGGCACGGTTAAACTACGATATGATTGGTGAAGACCATGCACTTATTGGAATATCTTACTGTAAAGAAGCAAAGCCAAATGAGCTTGCAGTTGTCAGACATAAAGCGGAGATGGCAGTTACACAGTCAGATGTTTTGCTGACGCTTCCTGTGCTTGTAAATACTAAAAAAACATTGCTGATCAGCTATGATAACATAGAGACAGCGATTATCAGGGTGTGCCAGGTATTTATGGAAGAAGGGATATTGGAAGATTACCGTTTGCCGGCACATTTGAATAGGACAGGCACTGGAGCATTTATTGGAGAAAATGTGAAAGTAAGCCAGTCAGCAGAGATTTATCCGGGAGCTGTGATCGGTAATCGTGTCAGTATTGGAAAACACTGTGTGATTGAGCCCTTTGCTGTCATAGGGTCTGGAACCGTGATTGCAGACAATGTTTTTATCGGATCTGGAAGTAAAATTGGAGCTGAGAGCTTTTACCATTCTTGCGATAAATTTGAAGGATTTTTGCATTTTACAGGCTGTGGAAGAACATGGATTGGTGAAGGGACGCATATTGGCAGTCATACGGTAATACAAAGAGGAACGATATCAGATACAGTGATTGGAAGTCACTGTATGATTGGAAACAATATCGATATTGGGCATGATGTCAGAATTGGAAATTATTGCAAGATCGTGTCCCAGTCTGGGATAGCGGGAAATGCAGTATTAGGAAACCATGTCGAAATATATGGGCAGGCTGGGATTGCCAATGATGTAGTAATAGGCAATGGCGTTGTTGTAAAAGCAAAAACAGTTGTGAGCAGGACGGTGGAGGACTGTCAGGTTGTCTTTGGAAGGTTTGGAAGAAACTATAAAGATGAACTCAGGCTTGCAGCTAAAATCAGACATTATTTTAGCAGAAAGGACGTGTGATTATGGGTGGAGCATGTTGTGTAGGAGATTTTTTGGGTTGCTGTATAGGAGATTTTCATTTGCCTTGTCTTTTTGATTCTGGCTGTTGTGTTGGAAATAGTTGCTGTGTGGGGAATGCTTCAGGTCCTTCCGAATCAGAACAACATGCAAAGAAAGTTGCAGATGAATTGGCAGATATGAAAGAAAGGATCCATGTATCTACGAGCCAGCAGGAAAATGAGATTATAGACTATATCAATCAGTCTATGAATGTATTTATGAAGGAGATTGAACAGTTAAATAAACAATCTTTTGCAGGAGAATACCTAAAAATTAATACTTCTGCGATTAAGAAGAAAAATGAAGAGCTAAAGAGCCGTGTTGTTGGCTGTGTTGGCAATGTTATGGATGAGCGCCTGGTTCAGACAGATAAGGAATTAAGTGCAATATTGGAAGAACGAAAAGATAAAAAAAGAAAGAAAAATTTTGAAGCATTTATAAAGAGAGTGAAAAAGGATGCTTTGGAGCAATTTAAAAAAGAAGTAGAGAAGACAGTTGCTTCTCAGTCAAAAGTAGTTTCTGATGAAATCAGAATCAGAAAAAAAGAAGTGAAGAAGAGGCTTGAGGAGTCCATAAAGGAAATGACAGCAATTATGGAAATCAAAGAGAAGAATGACGCAGAGCTTGTAAAAAAGCAAATTGGGTATATGTATCAGATCAGTCTTTGTGATTTTCTTATAAACGAAGCAGCAGGTTAGGTTAGATATAGAGGAGGTTTATTATTATGCAGGTGATAATATCCGCAAATGAGCAGATTCTCGCGATGGCGGCAAATATAAAGCGGGTTGTTTCAGAGGATATGGATGAAGAAACATACTGGAATTGGATAGGTGCGGTTGGAAAGGATAAAAATGAGAATGCAGACAGAGTACAAGAGATCCCGGTTTAATTGTGTTTGCAAAAAGGAAAATGAATACCTGATCTATAATACGCTATATAATTCCCTGTCCAGATTAAGCGAGCAGGAGTATCGGCAGTATTGTCATCTTGGCACAGCAAAAAAAGAGCTTATCCGTGAATTTGCCAGTCAGGGTGTGATTGTTAGTAAGGAAATAGATGATTATTCTCTGTATTGAATTATTCGAGGAAGTTATTAAATACAGCCAGTTTCA
>ERZ778516.2794-NODE-2794-length-11075-cov-4.051996_pt1 | contig 11075 bp, 8 predicted proteins | sample MGYA00510342_ERZ778516 | MGnify/ENA primary metagenome ERZ778516 (study PRJEB29527, sample SAMN07138961) | mouse gut metagenome | material: feces | host: mouse | place: China:Nanjing | collected 2016-01-25 ...
CCGCACAGCTGCCGCCGCCGCACGCCCCTTGCGGCGTGCGGCGCCGCTTTGTCTTCCCCTCCCCGATTTCCGATTTAGGCAACACTCCCGGCTGCCGCCGCCGTCGCCGCGCCTGCGGGGCAAATGACGATTTTTCCTTTTTTTATTATGTGTATTTCAGCTAAAAATCGTATCTTTGAGGGTTCCTATACGTTGTTTAAGGTAGGTTACGACAGGTAGCAACATAAAGATTTTATATATCAGGAAATGGAAAAAGTAACGAAAATCGTAGTCTTGGCCAAGCAGGTGCCCGACACGCGCAACGTGGGCAAGGATGCCATGACTCCGGAGGGTACGGTCAACCGTGCCGCTCTTGCCGCTATCTTCAATCCCGAAGATCTCAACGCACTCGAAATGGCTCTCCAAATGAAGGACCGCATCGAGGGCGCTACGGTACATGTGCTGACTATGGGCCCGCAGCGTGCCGCCGACATCATCCGCGAGGCTATGTTCCGCGGTGCCGACGGCGGTTATCTGCTCTCGGGCAGGGAGTTCGCCGGCTCGGATACGCTGGCCACGTCGTATGCTCTGTCGTGCGCACTGCGCAAGATCGAGCCTGACATCATCGTCGCAGGCCGTCAGGCTATCGACGGCGATACGGCGCAGGTGGGTCCGCAGGTGGCCGAGAAGCTCGGACTGCCGCAGATCACATACGCCGAGCAGCTGGTATCGATCGATGCCGGACAGATCGTCGTCAAGCGCCGTTTGGAGCGCGGCACCGAGGTCGTCTCGTCGCCGCTGCCCGCCGTCATTACCGTCAACTCGTCGGCCGGCGAGTGCCGCCCCCGCAATGCCAAGCGCGTGATGAAGTTCAAGTATGCGCTGGCAGGCTCGGAGCTGGCCGCAGCCGCCGAGGATACACGCGCATTCGTCGAGGCGCGCGAATACTTGCAGATCGTCGAGTTCGCCGCAGCCGATGTCGATCCCGATCCCGCACAGCTGGGTCTGTCGGGTTCGCCCACCAAGGTCAAGAAGATCGAGAACGTCGTGTTCCAGGCCAAGGAGGCCAAGTGCTATACGGCTGCCGATGCCGATATCGAATCGTTGATGGTTGAACTCATTTCGAGCCACACGCTCGGATAAAACATATTTGGAGGATAAGATATGAATAACGTATTTGTATATATCGAAGTCGAGGAGCAGACTATCGCCGACGTGAGTCTGGAACTGCTGACCAAGGGACGCGAGCTGGCCTCGACGCTCGGCGTCAAACTCGAAGCCGTGCTCTTCGGCCATAACGTCCGTTCGCTGGCTCCCGAGCTGGCCGCATACGGCGCCGATACGGTGTGGGTGGCCGACGACGAGATCTTCGCGCCGTTCCGCACGCTGCCCCACACGGCCGCACTGGTAGGCCTTATCGAGCAGCAGAAGCCGCAGATCGTCCTCTTCGGCGCTACGCCCGTGGGACGCGACTTCGCTCCGCGCGTGTCGTCGGCTCTGCACAGCGGTCTTACGGCCGACTGCACCGAGCTGGTCATCGGCGACCACAAGGATGCCAAGAGCGGCCGCGAGTACACCGATCTGCTGTACCAGATCCGTCCGGCATTCGGCGGCAACATCATCGCCACGATCGTCAACCCCGACCACCGTCCCCAAATGGCGACCGTCCGCGAGGGCGTGATGCGCAAGGAGCCGCAGGCCACACCCGCCGCAGGCGAGGTGCGCGAGTTCGACTGGCGCCCTATGGTCAAGGATACCGATCTTGCCGTGCGCATCGTCGAGCGTTATATCGAGGAGCGCAAGATCGACATCAAGGGCGCTTCGATCATCGTTGCCGGCGGTTACGGCCTCGGTTCGAAGGAGAATTTCCGTCTGGTGCACGAGCTGGCCGACGTGCTGGGTGCCGAGGTGGGTGCCTCGCGCGCCGCTGTCGATGCCGGCTTTACCGAGCACGAGCGTCAGATAGGCCAGACCGGCGTCACTGTGCGTCCCAAGCTCTACATAGCTTGCGGCATATCGGGTCAGATACAGCATACGGCAGGTATGGACGGCTCGGCGATGATCGTATCGATCAACACCGACCCCGCCGCACCGATCTGCAAGATCGCCGACTATGCCATAACGGGCGACGTCAACGAGGTTATTCCCAAGATGATTAAGTATTACAAGCAAAATTCGAAGTAATGGCAAACTTTTTTTCAGATAACAAGGATTTACAGTATCATCTTTCGCATCCGCTGATGCGCAAGATCATCGAGCTCAAAGAGCGTAACTTCGCCGATGCCGCCGTCTACGACTACGCTCCGCAGAATGCGGAGGATGCTCTGGACTCGTACCGCCGCGTGCTCGACATCGTGGGCGAGGTCTGCGGCGAGGTCATCGCGGCCAATGCCGAGGAGGTCGACCACGAGGGTCCGCGCGTCGAGAACGACCATGTGGTCTATGCCGCGGGTACCGAGCGCAACATCGAGGCGTTGAAGGCCGCCGGTCTGAGCGGCATGACGCTGCCGCGCAAGTACGACGGTCTGAACATGCCCGTTACGTGCTTTGCGATGGCCAACGAAATGGTCGCACGCGCCGATGCCGGCTTCGAGAACATCTGGGGCTTGCAGGACTGCGCCGAGACTCTGAACGAGTTCGCCGACGAGGAGATCAAGCAGAAGTTCCTGCCGTGGGTATCGGCCGGCGCTACATGCGCCATGGACCTGACCGAGCCCGATGCGGGTTCGGATCTGGGTGCCGTCATGCTCAAAGCCACCTACGACGAGTCTGCCGGCCTATGGCGTCTCAATGGCGTCAAGCGCTTCATTACCAACGGCGACGGCGAGGTGTCGCTCGTGCTCGCCCGCTCTGAGGAGGGTACGTCGGATGCCCGCGGTCTGTCGATGTTCGTATACGACAAGCGCGACGGGGGAGTGAAGGTGCGCCGCATCGAGAACAAGCTCGGTATCAAGGGCTCGCCCACCTGCGAGCTGGTCTTTACCGACGCCCCCGCACTTCTTGTCGGCGACCGCAAAATGGGACTTATCAAATACGTCATGTCGCTCATGAACGCCGCACGTCTGGGTATCGCCGCACAGTCTACGGGTCTTTGCGAGGCAGCCTACCGCGAGGCGTTGAAGTATGCCGCCGAGCGCGAGCAGTTCGGCAAGCCGATCATCCGCTTCGCCGCCGTGTCGGAGATGCTCTCCAACATGGAGGCCAAGACGCTGGCTGCACGAGCGCTGCTCTACGAGACGGCGCGCTTCGTAGATATCTACAAGCAGTACAACCACATCTCGCACGAGCGTTCGTTGGAGTCCGACGAGCGTGCCGAGATGAAGTTCTACAACCGCCTTGCCGACGGCTTCACGCCGCTGGCCAAGATGTTCGCTTCGGAGTATGCCAATCAGGTGGCTTTCGATTCGATACAGATACACGGCGGCTCGGGCTTCATGAAGGACTACGCCTGCGAGCGTCTCTACCGCGATGCCCGCATCATGAACATATACGAGGGTACTACTCAGTTGCAGGTCGTGGCAGCTATCAACCACGTTACCAAGGGCACCTATCACGAGCAGATGCTCCGCTACGAGCAGGCTCTTTCGGGCGAGTGCGTGGCCGATATCGCGGCACGCCTGTCGGCTCTGCGCGGTACCTTCGAGCGTGCTGCCGACAAGGTCGAGAGCCTCGACAAGCAGACGCCCGGATTCAAGGATTTCCACGCACGCCGTCTGGTCGAGATCGCGGGTTATATCATCATGACCCATATTCTCGCGCGTCAGGCCGCCGAGTGCGAGGAGTATCTCCGTCCCGCCCGTATCTTCTGCAAGTATGCTTCCGCCAAGATCGCCGAGGCGGCAGCCTACATCGAGGAGTCGACGGTAGCGGATGTTGAGACTTTCAAGAAATAATTTTTTGTGAAAAGACGCTATTAGCGTTACCTCAATCATCGGGGCAAACGGGACGTACGCCAAGTACTACCCGTCTGCCCCGATTTCATGTCGGCGCCGTTGCCGGCGCCTTTCGACGAGAATATGGTAGCAGCTCGTGGTCGGTTTTTCGCGTGCGTTGGCACCGTCGGATGAATGGGCGGAACGCAGCCCGGTGAGAAGCCCGTATAATGCCGTGCGTAATAAAAACTCCCTCCCCGAAAATTCAGGGGAGGGAGTTTCGTATGACGGCGCAGGCTATGGCTGCCGCGGCCGATCGCATATATCCGTCGGGCGACCGGTATGCGCCCCGACATAGTCTATATCGGACTAAAATTCTACCGTCGGGGCGTTCTGCGAGCCTTCGTTGGCCTCGAACAGCGGCTTGCGGTCGAAGCCGAACATGCCGGCCAGAATGTTGGTCGGGAAGCGGCGGATAGAGCGGTTGTACTCCATGGCGGCCGTGTTGTAGTTCTGTCGCGCGACGCCTATGCGGTTCTCGGTGCCTTCGATTTGAGACTGAAATTCCAGGAAATTCTGGTTGGCTTTAAGGTCGGGGTAGCTCTCTGCGACGGCGATCAGACGTCCCAGTGCCGAGCCCACCTCGGCCTGTGCGCGCTGGTATTCGGCCAGTGTCTCGGGCGTCAGGTCGGCTACGTCGAGATTGATCGATGTGGCGCGCGTGCGGGCATCGGTAACCTCCGCGAGCGTGGCGCGCTCGTGCTGGGCGTAGCCCTTGACCGTGTTGACCAGGTTGGGGATCAGATCGGCGCGGCGCTGATACTGCGCCTCGACGTTAGACCACGCCGTGGCCACGCCCTCCTGCTTGTTTACGAGTCCGTTATAGGACGATATGCCCCATATTACCACTACTGCCACAATGGCCAGTACGATCCATAAAGTTTTGTTTTTCATACTATTGAATTTTAATATTGTTTTCGGCCGGCTTGACCGGCATCCAAGAGGCCTTAAACGCCCCGTGTAATATAAGCAGTATAATCATGCTTAGGGCTTGTATCGCCCCATGCGAAAATATCTCCGTAGTCCGGCGTCGACGAAACTACTGCATCGCACGTCGCTCGCTCGACGCTCAGACCATGATCCTCCCCTTTCGCAGCCATTGGCAGGGGTGTAAGGCTGATCGTTATTTTCCGACTCTTCGCACTACATCATTTCGCAGCGGCAAGCACCGTAGCACGATCGAAGGCGAATATACCGCCGCTAAATCCTCGTCTTCGGTCTGTCGACAGCTTTTTCATAGCAGGTTCGGTATTGGTCTGGCAAATTATGTTTGTCGGATATTCCGACTCTTCGGTCGCCTACCACCGTGAGCCGGCACCGCCTCCGCCGAATCCGCCGCCGCCGAATCCTCCGCCGATGCCTCCTGAGCGACCGCCGCCGAAACCGCCCATGCCGCCGAGCCACCACAGCCCGCCGCCCATGCCGCCTCCGCCTCCGCGGTCGTTGCGCGAGCGCCGCTTCTCGACATGGCCGCAGTTGGAACATACGTATGTCTTCTCGTGCGCCGTATAAGTGCGTGTGCGTTCGATGATCGCATCCGACTTGAACTTCAACGTGTGTCGTTTGCATACCGGGCACTTCGAGCGTCTGTACTCCGATATTATTGCCATGACCACCGGCAGCAGAACCAATATCAGCACGATCAGAATCGGCAGCCACAACGGTGCGTCATCCCTCTCGAAGTCGTCCGTGCCGCCCAGATCCAGCTCGCTGCCCGTTAGCCTCTTGTCGACGGCCTCCATGCCAGCGACCATGCCCGCCGAGTAGTCTCCCTCGCGGAAATATGGCAGCATATATTTGGTCTGTATGCGTTTGCATATCGCATCAGGCAGCACGCCTTCCAGACCGTAGCCCGTCATGAACCGTATCTCACGCCTCTCCTTGACAAGCAGTATGCCCAACCCGTTGTCCGCCTCCTTGCGGCCTACGCCCCATGACGAAAACAACTTGTATCCGAAGTCGAACATGTCGTCCGAGGCGATTCTATCCACCGCCACGACGGCTACCTGCGCTATGTTTCTGTGTCTTAGCTGGTAGCATATCGAATCTATTCGCGCTACCGCCTGCGGCGTCAGTATCCCGTCGGGGTTGGACACGAACTTGGTTCTGTCCGCCCTCTGCACATTAGGTATCTCGTCGACCCTGTATCCTCTTCTCGGTGCCCCCTCCGCCGATCCTATCATCCAGCAGGCCAGTACTCCGATCAATATGGTCGTTAATCTTTTCATATTGCCCAAAGTTAAATATAATTTTTAGACTATTGATTTGTTTAGTGGCAAAAACCTTTCCTTTTTCGTGAAAAGCGGCATTCTGCTGCCGCGCCTCGTCGCTCGGCAATGGGCAGTACGCCGAGTACAGCCCATCGCCTCGCTCCGTCGTTGCGTTGCATAATACGGCTTTTGACGAAAAACTTTTCCGTGAAAAGGTGCCATTTACTACGCCTCGTTCGCATGCGCCAATGGGACGTACACCAGTACTACCCATCGGCACATTCTTCACGTGCGGCTTGCAAATAACACCTTTTGACGAAAAATTGAGTTGTGTTCATTTGTGCTCGTTTCGTGAAAAGCGGCATTCTGCTGCCGCGCTCTCGTTTCGCCGAACTGCTATGCCGCTCTGAAATGTTATAATTAAAACTTATATAGCCTGCGGGTATTGAGATGCGATATCAAAAAAAGGCTATCGAATCGCGCAATGGTATAAGTCGATCCTATTGGTGCGGTTGTGGGGGAGGGTGTTGCACCGATTTTGTATTTGCGGGCGGTATGCGGTTAAGAGATTTTTTGACGGTTGCGGCGGCGGCGTTGTCGCTGTCGGCGGCGGATGCTGCACACGGTGCCCGGAGGACGGCCGATACGGTGGTTGTGCGGGATAGGTATTCGGCGTGCATTGCGCTGAGTGTCAGTGCGGGCAACCGCATAACGGTCGGGCGTCTGATGACATCGCACGGCAAGTCGTTCGCCGGGATACTCTTCGTCGGGGCGGGCACGGGCTTGGCTGTGGGCAGGGAGAGCGTCTACGATGCGGCCTCCGATTCGGAGCCTGCGGGGTATAGGCGCGAGCGTCTGCTAATGGTGCCGCTGTTCGTCGAGCTGAGGTGGCGTTTCCCGGAGGTGGGGCATGTAGACCTATATATGATTTCGCGTCTGGGTGCCGACTTCGGATTGCGGCGTGCGCACTCGATAGATGCCTGCGGGTCGCTCGGCGGCGGCATCGGCATAGGACGCATCGCCCTGACGATAGCTTACGACTATATGCGTCGCAGCGGCATGTTTACCGTTGGTGCTATGGTATGTTTTTGATATGGCGATATATCCGTTGTAAGGCGGGGGTAGGACGAGGATGCCCAGCGGCGGTCGCTGCGACGCGTAAGCGTCGTAGTCCGTGGCGGTCGTAATGCCGCATGCTGCATCTGCGGGGGCGGTCGTGCGGAGAATATGATCCGAACGGGTCACTTTTTTGACTCAATAATTGTAAATGGCCGTTCGGTTTCATATATTTGTGGATTGAATTGTATACGTTATGACGGATAACAGACTAAGGATAGGAATCACTCAGGGCGACACCAACGGTGTGGGCTGGGAGTTGATCCTCAAAATATTGTCGGACCAGCGCATACTCGAACTCTGCACGCCGGTGGTTTACGGTTCGCAGGCGGCGGCGGCTTACTATCGCCGCACGTTGAAGGATGCGGAGCCCGTCGAGTTCGTGGCATGCCGCACGGCGGACGATGCGCAGGCCGGACGCGCCAATCTTGTGGAGTGCGGGCAGAAGGAGCTTCGGATAACGCCCGGGCAGGAGAGCGAGGAGGGCGGCCGTGCTGCGGCCGATGCTCTCTTGCGTGCCGCGGATGACCTGAAAAACAGGCGTATAGATGCACTGGTAACCGCGCCGATCGACAAGCATGCTATTCGCAGCGAGGCGTTTCCCTATACCGGCCACACGGAGTTCCTGGCGGCCGTGTCGGGTGGCGAAGCGATGATGATAATGTGCAGCGACGTGCTGCGCGTGGGGCTCGTGACGATACATATACCCGTGTCGGAAGTGGCTGCGGCGATCGACAAGGAGTCGATAGTGCGCCGGATAATGCAGCTCAACGACTCGTTGAAGCGCGATTTCGGGGTGGTGGCGCCGCGCATAGCCGTCCTCTCGCTCAACCCCCATGCCGGAGACGGAGGTCTGCTGGGCGAGGAGGAGGCGTCGACGATAAAGCCCGCCATAGAGCAGGCATACGCCGACGGAGTGCTTTGCTTCGGTCCGCTGGCCGTTGACGGTCTGTTCGCCTCGGGCGCATACAAGAAGTACGATGCCATACTGGCGATGTATCACGATCAGGGGCTGGCACCGTTCAAGACGCTCTCGCCCGACGGCGTGAACTTTACCGCCTCGCTCGATACGGTGCGCACGTCGCCCGACCACGGCGTGGCATACGACATCGCAGGCCGCGGCATCGCCGATCCGCAGTCGATGCGCTCGGCCGTATATGCGGCGATAGACATCGTTGCGCGTCGCAGGGCCTACGCTGAGTGGAGCCGTTCGCCGCTCGAACACTTCGAGCGCGAGAAGGGCCGCGACGTATCGGTCAAGGATCTGCCCCAGAGCGAGGGCGAGCAGTGATAGCTGCGATAATGGGAAAAGGATGCTCCGACGCCGTATTCCGTCTCGTAATTGTGGAAGCGGCGAAGGAGGTCGAAATATTAACGTAAATAAAAGAAGTAATGATTAAAATTACATTTCCCGACGGCTCTGTAAGAGAGTATGCCGCGGGAACGACTGCCTATCAGGTTGCGGAGAGTATCAGCCCTCGTTTAGCTGCGGACGCTCTGGCTGCCGAGGTCAACGGCGCGACGGTGGACATGGGTCGCGCGATAGATGAAGATGCCGCCGTAAAGTTTTTCAAGTGGGACGATGCCGAGGGTAAGCACGCATTCTGGCACACGTCGTCGCACCTGCTGGCCGAGGCGCTCGAAGCGCTATATCCGGGCATCAAGTTCGGTATAGGTCCGGCCATAGAGAACGGTTTTTACTACGATGTCGATTCGCCCGTACCCATTACGGAGTCAGACCTTGCGACGATCGAGCAGAAGATGGTCGAGCTGGCGCGGCAGAAGGAGCCGCTGGTGCGCTCGGAGGTGTCGAAGGCCGATGCGTTGAAGACATTTACCGAGAAGGGCGACCAATATAAATGCGAATTGATAGCCGATCTGGCCGACGGTACCATATCGTTCTACACGAACGGTTCGTTTACCGACCTGTGCCGCGGTCCGCATATCCCCAACACTGGTTATATCAAGGCGTTGAAACTCACGTCGGTTGCCGGCGCATACTGGCGCGGCAACGAGAAGAACAAGATGCTGACGCGTATATACGGTATTTCTTTCCCCAAGAAGTCGATGCTCGACGAGTATCTGGCGATGTTGGAGGAGGCCAAGAAGCGCGACCACCGCAAGCTGGGCAAGGAGCTGGAACTCTTTACATTCTCTCAGAGAGTGGGTCAGGGTCTGCCGTTGTGGCTGCCCAAGGGCGCCGACCTGAGAGACCGCCTGGAACGCTTCCTGCGCCAGATACAGAAGGAGCACGGCTACCAGCAGGTCATCACGCCCCATATCGGCAACATCGAGCTTTACAAGACGTCGGGCCACTATGCCAAGTACGGCAAGGATTCGTTCCAGCCGATACATACGCCGATCGAGGGCGAGGAGTATATGCTCAAACCGATGAACTGCCCGCACCACTGCGAGATATATCGTTCCAAGCCGCGTTCGTACAAGGACCTTCCGGTGCGTCTGGCCGAATTCGGTACGGTATACCGCTACGAGCAGTCGGGCGAGCTGCACGGACTGACGCGCGTCAGATCGTTCACGCAGGACGACGCCCATCTCTTCGTGCGCCCCGACCAGCTGTTGGAGGAGTTCGAGAAGGTCATCGACATCGTGCTCTACATATTCCGCACGTTGAAGTTCGACAAGTATACGGCGCAGGTGTCGCTGCGCGACCCGAACAACCGCGAGAAGTATATCGGTTCGGACGAGAATTGGGATAAGGCTGAGAGTGCGATCATCGAGGCTGCGAGGAACAAGGGGCTGAATACGATCGTCGAGTACGGCGAGGCGGCATTCTACGGCCCGAAGCTCGACTTCATGGTCAAGGATGCGCTGGGACGCAGCTGGCAGCTGGGTACGATACAGGTCGACTACAATCTGCCGGAGCGTTTCGATCTGACGTACAAGGGTTCGGACGACAAGATGCACCGCCCGATAATGATCCACCGTGCGCCGTTCGGCTCGATGGAGCGTTTCGTGGCCGTGCTGCTCGAACATACGGCCGGCAAGTTCCCGTTGTGGCTGTCGCCCGATCAGGTCGTGGTGCTGCCCATATCGGAGAAGTATAACGACTATGCCGCCGAGGTGGCACGCGAGTTGAACATGGGCGATGTGCGTGCCCAGGTCGACGACCGTAACGAGAAGATAGGCCGCAAGATACGCGACAACGAGTTGAAGCGTATCCCCTATCTGCTGATCGTGGGCGAGAAGGAGGCCGCCGAGCGCAGCGTGTCGGTACGCGCGCAGGGCGAGGGCGACAAGGGACAGATGTCGATCGCGGAGTTCCGCGACTATCTGCTCGGTCTGGTTCGCAGCGAAGTGGAGGCCAATCGTCGATGATGCGTTTTAAGTGAAAATATCATAAACTAATATATCAATAATTTGGCAGGACAATTTCCATTCCGACCTCGCCCGCTGACCGGGCAGGGGAATAATCAGAACAACCAGAGAGATCCACGCGGACGTCGTCCGGTGGTGGAGAACCCGCATCGCATCAACGACCGTATCACGGCTCCGACCGTGCGTGTCGTGGGCGAGAACGTCGAACCCAATCTGGTGTTGCCCATTCGCGACGCATTGCGTTTGGCCGATGAGATGGAGCTGGATCTGATCGAGATCTCTCCCAAGGCCGATCCCCCCGTGTGCCGCATAGCCGATTACCAGAAGTTTCTCTATCAGCAGAAGAAGAAACAGAAGGAGATCAAGGCCAAGCAGACGAAGATCGTCATCAAGGAGATCCGTTTCGGTCCGCAGACCGACGATCATGACTACAACTTCAAGTTGAAGTCAAGGAGATCCGTTTCGGTCCGCAGACCGACGATCATGACTACAACTTCAAGTT
>ERZ778516.2796-NODE-2796-length-11065-cov-5.945050_pt1 | contig 11065 bp, 6 predicted proteins | sample MGYA00510342_ERZ778516 | MGnify/ENA primary metagenome ERZ778516 (study PRJEB29527, sample SAMN07138961) | mouse gut metagenome | material: feces | host: mouse | place: China:Nanjing | collected 2016-01-25 ...
ACCATGGAGGCGTCGATATACTGCATGAGGATGGTCGACAGCTGGGCCATTATCGATGGCAGCGACAGCTTGGCGGTGAGTGCCATCTGCTGTCTCAGGCTCATGTTCTGTCCGTTCTGTATTTGCGATATATCGGCCATGATTTGTGGAGGGTGTAGAAGGGGGCTACAAACTTACGGATAAATTCTGGATAATCCGTAAGTTTGTGCGTTTTTGTTCCGTTTTGCATTGAGTTTTTGAGGTGTGGAGTGTAGTTTTGCAATGGGCTGATTTGTAGGTGTTTGATGGTTGGAAACTATAGCCATTTTGTGTTTTTGAAATAATTGATGGTGGAGAGGGGATGGTAAAAAAGGAGGAGGCAGCGAGAGAACCTGTCGCTGCCTCCGATGTGTGGGGATGTGTGTATAACTATTTTTTATGTGTGCTTTGTTTCGGTTGCTGACTGACTATAAACCGGCAGCCTCTTCAGCAGTGAGGTCACGCACGCATCGAACTACATTGATGGCTCCGATCGGTTGGGCCGTTGCCAATGCTGTTCTTACTGTCAATATTCGATATGCACTTCCCGGAGTGTCTGAACCAACTGCCGGAGTTGCATTTGAATAATATTCTTGCGTACATGTCATGAATTGAGATGTATTACTACCATTGTTTCTTAAAATTCCCATTCGTCGCATGATTACAGCTTCAGCCTGATTGGGTATGCGCCAACCTTTTTTAGTCCCTTGGTTTAACCTTGAGCATGGCGTAGCATTAATAACTGCGTTATTATATGTAGTATAGTTTCTGACATAATCTGCAGCCGATGCTTCATTAGTCCTTGTATTGGGGTTATTGGTATTGCCATTGCCCACTTCTGCAATTTCAAAGCCGTATCGACCAAGTGCATTATAAGGGCTATTGGATTTGTGCATTGGCAAATAGGTAGTGACAGGCTCTCTTAGAGCCGCTCCATAATAGGCATTAACCTTAACGGTTCCGGTACCGGTCGTTTCATTCTTGGTTTTATCATCATAAGCAGGAGTGACTTTTTCACCTCTTGATACTGATGTAAGATCTGTACCAAGATTTCTGATGCAACGAATTTGCCATGGAGCATAATAGTATTGCGCGTATTCAGGATTAGCACCATAAAAACTACTTGACGACATGCCTTCATCAGCCCATACAATTACATTGTCACTTGCAATGAAGTGATAAATGGTGTTTCCACCATCGGTACAAGCATATTTAAGAGTGGATTGTTGATAATTCATTAATGGATTTGATAGTGTTCTGCGACCCAAGATAATACGTGCATATTTTCCCGATGCCGGCAAATACCATTTCAATTCCGCTGCATCAATGACTCCGTTACCGTTTTCATCGCGGTTGCGGTTCATGCAAGCCTGCAATGCTTCAATATATTGAATGTTATTACCGTTAACTTGGGGGTCATATTGATTCGCTTTGCCATCGTACATTCCGGCGGTACCACTTAAACTATTACCGGCTATTGTGTTTTGCATCGGAACATTCCATGTTTTTGCCGCAGTATTGAAATAGTCTTGTGCATATTGCATTTGGCCGTTCGTTTTAGAATTCGTAATTTCATTAACAATTTGAGAAGTGTTTAATTTAACTACAGAGCTCCAATTATCGGCTTCACTACCTCCATCAGTACCATTCACACCAAGCCAAACATTGTAGCGTCCGTTATCCGGATCCAAATTTGCAATTATGTCCTTAGTCCAACGGATGTTCATGCCGAATGATTCATTGACATGCTCCAAGCCTAATGCGGTTGCTACCGTGTTATTTCCCATGTTATAGTAGGTCTGGATGGATCGTTGCGACAACGCATATTTAGAACGATAATATACATTTTGACCATCCTTTGATGTTTCCTGACTTACATTGAACCAAGCCTGACGCGGTCGGGTGGTATTTACATAGGCATGCCAATTGTTGCCTACTTCATTTCCCCAATTGTCATCGCCATAGCGGGGCACGTAGGCGTGCTCGTTTACATAGACGGTGAAGTATTGGCCTGTAAGTCCGGATCCTGCCAACTCTCCGGGATAGTAGAAACCTCGCTGTGCAGCAGTCTGAGTTTTCCAATTTGGATTTCTCGCCAAGTTAGGAAATTCTTTTATTCTATTTTTATTTACTTCGGTTTGTGCTGTCAATCCTGTCGGCACAAGTTCAATCCAATTATAGAATTTGAAATTGTCATCACCGCGCTCGGGTATGTTATTTTTTTGTACGCCGTTTTCATCTTTCTTCTGCTGATAGATTACTATTTCCTGATTGTTGTAATAGGAACGCATTGTGAAGCTGAAATTGGCAATTTCCTCAGTGGTGAGGTAGATGTTGAACACTTCAGGGTGAGCGTCACATTCAAAAAGATTGTCAGTAACATCGGTAACAACACCTTCGGCTCCGGGTTGAAGCTCAGGATTATCTCCTATTCGGAAAGCTTCGACGATTATACTGTTGGCCGAGCGTACGGTTACATTGTAGGTGTAGATTGAATTACGGTAGTTGTTGAAATCGCGAGCCTTTTCTCCTTCATTATTGCCAACGGCATATCCAAGATGCACTTTATAAGTGGCTTCAACCGTGCGGCTTGCTACATTGCCGGGAAGTGTTCCGGCGCCCTCACCTTCGGGAATTTGTGAAGGATTTTCTACATTGTTTCCGTTTTTATAGGTGAGCGTGCCGCGTATTTCCACATAAGTTGCCAAGTTGTTGAGCGTAGGCTCGGCGGTTGGGCACAAGCTTTCGTAGACGCCCGAATTTGTTCCATCAGCGTTTTTATACTCTCTTTCGCGCTTTTGATAGTCGGTGCAGAAGTCAGCACGCCCCGTGCGCTTGTTCTCCATCATCCAGAAGTCGAACGAATATACACCGTTGTTTTCAGTGATATTGGTAGATGGATAAACCAATGATGGTTTATAGTTCGTATTATCGTCAACGATGGGCTGCATTGCATCACCGGCGTTGGCATAGTCGATGCGATTGGTGAGGTCATCGCTTTGACTGCGCTCATAGAGCCAACCGTAGGTGGGCACGTTGTAAACGCGATAAGACTCTACATCAAACGACACGATGTCCTCGGAAACGCTTACATTAAACTTCACCTGCGTGAATGGACGGCGCAGGTGGATGCTTCCTTTCAGATTAAGGCCATTCTTAGACAATGGTATCTGATACGGCTCAACCTTGGTCCAATCGTCGGGATGGGTAAGGTTTTCATTATCGACATAGATTCCGCTCATGGGGAGAGGGGAGTTGTTGGGGACACCAAGCACTGCGGCATTCTGGAATGGTTCGCGCTCAATGACGATTGATTGGAACTTATCCCAAGTGTCGGCCTGAGCGAGCAGGTCGCTGAGCTTTGATTTGGCACCGAGCTTGCCGTTGGCATCCATTGTATAGCCGTAATTTAAATCGGGATTGGCCACGGCCACGATATAGCTTCGTCCCGACTTGGTGTTTATGCCAGTTAATGTATATCGAGTGTGGCTTTTATTTCCTGATGTGAATCCGTGCTGTCCGTTTTGCAGCAAGAGTCCGCTGTTGTTTCCGTCGCTCAGTGTGCTGCGACTTGTGGCGTAGCTGTAGATACCCACCCATAGCGACCGCACCGAGTTGGCCTCGTCGGTAGTCATATCGGCACGCGACTCAAGATGTGACATTTCGGGAGCCTGAATGGTGAGGCTGATCGTGGTGTCCTCGCCTTCGGGACCGTCGACGGTCGCGGGCATATCTATGTCGTCGTTGCAGGCCGTCATGATGAGCATGAGGGCCGGCAATAGTCGTGAAAATATCTTTGTGTATCTGTTCATATAGCTATTCTGAGTTGTAGATTAATCAAATGTAGGGATGTTGACCTCGTGCCTATCCCAGTCGCACAGGGTGTAGCCAACATCGATTATGTTGGCTTCGCTGCTGCTCACGGCGTTTATTTCATATCGGTAGATGTGGTTGCGCAGCAGGAAGTCGATTCCATCGCCTTGTGGAGCTCCGTCGACATAGCCGGTCAATTTCAGCTCCTTAAAGAATGAAATTTCTTGACCATCAGAATTATCAGGGCTGCTTTCGTCGACAAGGGTTATTACGAGATAGGGTTTAACCATGTTCCCTATAGCGTCCTTTGAATACTCTGTAACATATCCGAAAAATATAGGATATTTTTCCTCGGCATTTTCGCTATCGATAGATCCTTGGTTAAAGAACATGATGTCTTTTGAATCATTGTCGTGTGCATACGATTCACTATAGGCTACGGGATTAGTGTATTCGCTGTTGGGCGGCAGTGTAGCATCGGTTATTTGGGTTGAAATGTAATCAGGCCACTGTCCGTCGGTACCTATTGATGGCATTAATGTGCCTTTTAGATACATTCCCACAAGCTCGACCTTTTCAACCTTCATCCTTTTGATATTGGGGTCATATCCGTCGGGGAGGTCGATTTTGTCGATGACTTCTATCTTAGCCATCGTGCGGAGCATATCTATGGTTTTGCCATTGGCATTTTCGTCGGAGAGGTAGACCGGAACATCGTAGGTCGATTCTTTAAGCTGGGTTGCTGATACGGTGAATTTCTGCAGTCCGGCCATTGGAATTAGCTTATTCTGATTGATATTCGGCTGCCATTCAGTTATCAGATTGTATTGCCCCCTTCTTTCAGGCAGGTTGAAAGTGAGTTTCTGTGCGGCGATGTCGTCGATGGTGGTCACGCCGGGGGTGAAGCCGGGGTATTGGCCGTCGAGGCCGGTTGAGTGGCTGTTGGCGATGACCATGATGTAGAAGTCGATTTGGTCGCGGTCGGCCTTTACGGCTTCGTCAAAGTAGGGTTCGGTGATTGATGCCTTGATTGTGTAATAAGTGTACTGAACATCGTCTTTGCCGGTTATTTCGGGAAAGATGGGTCGCAGGAGCTTGCGGTCGGCATCGAAGAGCAGAAACTGGCAGTCGGCCGTGTTAATGTAGTTTTCGGCGGGTGAGCCTTGGAGGTCGTCATAGCAGTCATCGCCGGCGCGCGACAGCAGTGAGCCTTCGGTCGTGTCGCCGTCGGCACGCGACTGCTGCGCTTCGCGCGAGGCGGCGGGGTTGTAGGTCATCACTGTAAACTGCAGCGTCACCTTTGTGCCATCGTCGCCGTCGCCGGGACATGGTGAGTCCTCGTTGACACAGCCCGTCAGCGTCAGCATCATTGCCGAGGCTGCGGCGAGGAATTTATTGTAAAATCGGGTCATTGATTCAAGTAAAATTTTTTGGGAGTTGATTTTAGCTGTGTCACGTTGTCGATTATAGCTCGGTGTCCTGAGGGGGCACGATGCGCCATCCGTTGATGTAGACTCCGCCGGCTATGTACCAGTTGCGGTTGTCGTCGACGAAAAACATGAGCGAGTAGTTGTCGTTGCGGTCGAGGTATTCCTGATTGCTCATCTGCCGGTTGTATTCGCCCTTGACCATGAGCAGATACTGGATGAGGTTGATGTTTATGATGTCCTCGCCGTCGGAGTTGCGGCGCACTACGAGTCGCTGGGTGCGGGTGTCGATGAGGCGGCCTGTCGACAGCTCGGCGAGGATGCCGTTGGCCTCGGTCAGGGCGCGTGCGGGTGTCGATGAGGCGGCCTGGGCTTCGGGCTTGTCGAGCGATGCCGAGGTGAGTGTCATGGCCCATGGGCGGTAGCTGAACTGCGTTGTCGACACTACCTTGTTGAGGTAGTCGAGCTCGTTGTTGGCTGCCGTGATGTAGAAGCTGAAGTCGTCGGCTTTCATTGTGGTGCCGTCGGTGTTCTGGAGGAGCACCTGCATCACGTTGGTGTCCTTGGTGAGGCTTACGGGGCCGAGCGTCACGTTGCCGTAGGTGTCGGGGAAGTCGACTCCGCGCATGATGCCGTGGTAGAGGGGCACGATGTCACGGTCGACATAGAGGCCTGCATCGGCGGTGCCGTCGAGGGGCATCTTGGCTCCGAGGGTGCTCATGGCGCTTCCGGGGGCGGACGATGCTACTTCAAATGCGGTGGGATTGTCCATGGGTGACTTGCCGGTGGCCCACACGAGGAGATCGTACTTGCCGGGGAGCACTTCCACATCCATGAAGTAGTCGGGCGAGGCGAGTGCGGCGCTGTTGTCGGTCTTGCTCATGACGAGTTGGCCGTTGCGGTCGTAGATGTAGAGGGTCACCGATTTTACTTCGTGGGGAAATGCGTTGGCCCACTTCATGTTCATGTCGTAGGTGAAGGTGACTCGGTAGTGTACCGAGCAGTCGCCCTCGTCGTCATATATGGCGCTGTCACACGACGACAGCGACCCGAAGGCGATAACGCCCCATAGCAAGGTGATGATGCCCGTCAGGTGTCGGATGCAAGTAAGTTTCATAACGGTTGGTCAATGTTATATCGTTGTTGTTTTTGTTTTGTCGTTGTTGTGGGGCGTTTCCGCCTTTATATTGTTGTGGGCCTCGGTTGAGCGGGGCCTCGTTGTTGTCGTTGTTGGGTGGAGTCGATGCTTGTGCTTCGGCTTCGTTTGCGGCCTTGGTGAGGGCTGCGAGTTGCTTCCGGGTTTCGGGGAGAGGTTGCTTGCGCTGAGAGAGAAAAAGCGGAGGGGAGCCCCGGAGGGACTTCGGGAGGAAGCCTCCTGAAGGCTCCCCTCTGCTGAATATCAAATCATTTTACCATTTTATTTGTTGCGTGACAAGTCACGCGAAATAGGCCGATTAGAGGATAACGCCTTGTGCAGGCACAACGCGCCAAGAAAGGATGTTAAGACGAGCGGCGATCCAGTAGCTCTCGGGGTCCATCGGGGGTACGATGGGCTGATCATCGCTGCGAAGACCGGTGCCAAGACCCTTGATTTCTGTTACATTAAGAGTATAAACATGGTTGCGGACAACACCGAAGTCACCACGACGCATATTTCCCCAATTGTAAACATTAGCGCTACCGGCTGCAGCTCCTTCTATATCGGTAAGAGGGCCGTTGGCTGCAGTTACATTTTTACCATATCCAAGGTGACGGATAGGAATTGAGAAGAATGCAAGGCCGTTGTGGAACATCTGAGCAGTTGAAACGGTCTTCCAAAGAAGACGGTTAGCTTCATCGATATTGTCTGCATCTATAAGTTCTATTGTTCCATTATTGTTAAAGAATAAAGATTGTCCTTCGGGTACGGCGCTAAGTTGCAGTGTAACCAAACGTCCGGGAACATTTTCCTTTACAACCTCATCCTCTTCACCTTCATTTTCTGCCGGAATAGTGACTTGGCGAACTGATGCTTTGGGATGCTCAACTACAAAGAGATTAGCTGTTGTTGCAGGATTTGTACACGCATCATCAGTAAATATTACTAACTGATTTTCAATCATAGCATCTTTGATGTCTGATGTAGTATAGTAATTGGGGCGGCCATTAAATACTCCGTATAAGTAGAAATCATCATTTGCTGCTTCTCCTTCAAGTTTGTAATTACCTACTATCACAGCCGAAGCAACGACAGCCTTGCTGTTCATAGCAGCATTCTTGATGTTATCTATAGAGGCTGTTGTTTCACGAGAATAGAAGTATCCTGAAGATGGAACATTTGTTGTTCCTCCGGCATTATAGCTTCCAGGATTAGCATTGAAACCATTAGTTGGGTCCCATGTAATACCGGCTTCGGCAGGATTTTCGTTAGATTCTATACCATTCACAAATTCGGTGTAATTAAAATATTTAAGAGCATAAGGATAAGCTCCGCCATTATCAGTTACATCGGTGATGTTATCAGAAACTTTGGGATAGGCATTTGCAAAATAAGAGGGAGAGCATGCCCAATAGCTACGGAAGTTGTCAGGATCGTTCCATCCGGTCAAACCCTCACCAGGCATACCTGAATTGGCGAATGCAGTTGTCATATCCTGGAATGAAGCTGTATTTGTGGGGTCGAGAGGGAGCTGTTTTCCGGTAGAGAATGCCTTAGTGACGAATGTTTTCATGTCAATGGCATTCGGGCGCCAGCATTTAGGAGTGAAAATGATATTCTTTGAAACCCAGTTATCGCCGTCTTTAACGTTTACAGCATAGGGCTTGATAGCTGCAGGAAGCATATTCAATCCAATTTTTGCAGCATAACGTTCAACATAAATCTGAAGTACGCCGGCTGCTTCAGGATCAGCAGCTTTTACTGCGTCATCAGCCTCACCCGGAGTTTTGAACAATTGGCTTTCAATGATGGGGGTAGCCATCATGCGAACATTTTTTGCTCCTGAAATAGGATTGTTGCCATAATAAACGGAGTTGCTCATTGCAAATTTTCCGTTTGTTCCGGCTCCTTTTATGCGAACACGAGTATCGGCTTCAACTTCAGCTAAAGTCATACGGTCAATGCCTGTTTTGTCAATAGGATTGACATAGCACATTACATAAGAAGGAATTGTTTGTCCCTGAGTAAGCTCAACGGGGATTACCGAACTCCAGAAGCGAGTTACATTTGCATCGGTATAGCTGTCAGTCCATCCATTTGCCAATTTTTCATCTGTAATGGTTTTCATTGTAGCAGTGGGATTGCCTGCACCATCATAGAATACAAAGATAATTTCATCTACTTCGCTCTCATTCTTAGAGCCGTCATCAAAATTGCCTGTAGGAGCATCACCAGCTGCACGGCTACCTGCAACTGAAGGAGTGCTGATTGCGACAGAAAGATAGCGGGTTTGGTCAACCTCTGCCACGCCATTGTCGATACCTTTGTCAAGGTCATCGTCGGAACATGCTGTTACAGCGCCGCCCATTGCCAAGGCGGCAAGTGCTCCGAAAAGAAAGTTAATTTTTTTCATTGCAATTAATTATAAAAAGTGATTAAACAAATATTAATTTTCACACACTGTGATTAGATCAGTCAATAAGTTTGAGTTCGCGCAGGCGATCGATTGCAGCCTGAGCCTCGGCAACACCCTTGGCGCCCTGAAGCAGCTCCACGGCGCGGGTGTAGTTGCCGGCCTTTGCTTCAAGGATTCCGCGCGCATAGTCGGCCTCGGGCGATTTGCCGGCCTTGGCGAGATAGGCGCGTGCCATGTCAAGCTCGTCGTGGCCTATGGCGGTGAGTCCGGCGTTAAGATTGGCTACGGGCGAGTCGGGATACATTCTCACTGCCACCTCCATAACTTCCTGGAACTCGGGCGAGTCCTTGTCGAGGCTCTGTGCGAGGCGGAAGAGCTCTTCAAGCGACAGCTTCTGCGGAGCCGAGGCCATCACTGCGGCTATTTCCTCGACGGTGGTGTAGTTGCGGATGTTGTAGTTGACGGCGTAGTCGCTGTGACGGAGCGCGGGATACACCTCCTTGAGCAGGAATGCATACTGCTCGGGGAAGCGCGACTTTAGCCGCCACTCGCGGGCGTCGGGGGCGAGGCTGTTGTCGGTGATCAGGGCGAGAATGTCGTCGCGGTCGGCGAGGGTCGACTTCTTCACGTAGTCGACGAGTCCCTGCCAGTCCTCGGCCTCCCACGATGTGGTCATGAGCCCTGCGGGGAAGCTGTAGAGGTTGCGCACATAGTCGACGAGAGCCTCGGTGCGGCCCTTGGCGAGCCGCTCGTTGTTGGCGTAGGGGCCTTCGGGCGAGGCGTAGCCCTTGATCGATAGCGATGTGATGGTCACGTCCTTGTCGCCCTTGATAGCGTCGATTGTGGCGCGTATTGCGGCAAGCTCCTCGGGGTTGCGGCGGTAGCCGGGGTCGATGTCGGTGCGGTTGACGCGGAAGTCGATGTAGGCCGATCCGTGGATTTCACGTGTCTTCACGGCCTCGGCGGCGGGCTTCACGTAGACCATGAGGGGCTCAAATGTCTGCGGGGTGAAGTCGAGCCGGGCGAGCTCGCTTGATGACGATGCCTCGAGTGCGTCGCCGCAGCAACCGTCGACATCGCGCTCAAGGGTGAGCGTCGACATCTCCATCCAGTCGGCGTAGGGCACTACCTCGGAGTAGGCGTAGGGATTGCCCTTGCCCGAGCGCAGCATCACGTAGGGGGCGTTGTTGCCGTCGGCGCGCAGGTGCTGGTAGTAGCGTGTGCGTCCGGCCACAATTACGGGTCGCAGTCGCAGCGAGTCGACACCGTTGGTAATCACGGGACGCAGCCACTCCTCGCGGTTGGATCGCGAGGTCACCTGCTGGGGGTCGACTGTCATGTTGACGATGAGGTTGCTCTCGGAGCGTTCGACATTTATGTCGCTTACCGGGTCGGCTGCTGCTGCCGACAGAGCGCAGGCAGCCAGTGCCAAGTTCAATATAATCTGCTTCATAATCAGCTGAATAGTGGAAATGGTTGTGATGAAGTGGGGGGTGTTGAATTTAAAATACGTAGACCAGGTTGATTGCGGCCTTTGTGGGGCCTACGTAGTTGTGGGAGCGTCCGGTGTTGACGCGACGGCCGCATCCGGCACACTCAAATGTGTCAAACTTCGTGTAAATCCAACCCACACCCAGCTCGGCCTCGATGTTGAAGTGACGGCTCAGAATCCACGAGTAGCCGTAGGCCACGCCGAGTCCGCCATACCATCCCTGGTAGCGGTGGTCCTTGAGGTTTTTGAGATTGGTTCCGAGGAAGTTGAGGCTTCCCATGTCGATGTGTCCCACATTGTACTGTCCGCCAAGTGCGTGGGCTGCTACAAAGTGTCCTGCCATAGCGTCACAGAACCAGTAGCGAGCCTCGGGCTGCACCATCCAGTGCTTCCACTTCTTGCCATGATCGAGAGTCCATGCGTTGAAATTACCCGAAAGGTCGATCGACCATCGGGGGGCAATTTTGGCCTCGGCACCGAGATTGACTGTGAGGAGTGCGTCATAGACGAGATTGGTCTTGAGTGCTATCTCCTGAGCCTTCATGGTGTGTGTAGAAGCCAGTAGTGCAAATAGCAAAAAAATGATTCTTCTCATTTTTATATTACATTTTCAAAAAATAACTTACGATATGTTGGTCAAATTGCGACGAAAATCCGGGATATTGCCCTTGTTATCAAACGATTAGATATGGGCTTTAAATTAACATCCGAGAGAGAGTTACAATTTACGATTACCAAGCATCTCTTGCTTAGAGATACTT
>ERZ778516.2797-NODE-2797-length-11048-cov-5.907669_pt1 | contig 11048 bp, 10 predicted proteins | sample MGYA00510342_ERZ778516 | MGnify/ENA primary metagenome ERZ778516 (study PRJEB29527, sample SAMN07138961) | mouse gut metagenome | material: feces | host: mouse | place: China:Nanjing | collected 2016-01-25 ...
CCATGCTCTTCGGCGTGGACCGGCTCCTCGCCCGCGCGTCGCAGTCCATGACCCTGCGCATGGGCGACCTGCTCTTCACGGGCACCCCCGCGGGCGTAGGTCCCGTACATCCGGGCGACAACCTCCGGGCGCGGCTCGAAGGCCAGACCCTCCTCGATTTCGACATACGCTGACCCGCGGCCTCCGCGCCCGCCCAGGCGACACCCGCCGCAGCGCGCCCGGCCACGCATCCAAAACACGATCCGAACCCAAGACCGCATACCATGCTGCTCCACGAAATGCTCCGCGACCGCCGGCTGCTGCTGGCATCGCAATCGCCCCGCCGCCGCGAACTGCTCGCGGCCAGCGGCATCCCCTACGAACCCGCCTCGAAGTACCCCTGCGAGGAGGTTTACCCCGCCGGAACTCCCGCACGCGAGGTTCCCCTCTATCTCTCGCGCCTCAAGAGCGAGGCCTATCCCGCCGCACTCGGACCCCGCGACATCCTGCTCACGGCCGACACCGTGGTGGTGCTCGGCGACCGCGTGCTGGGCAAGCCCGCCGGGCGCGACGAAGCCCTCGCGATGCTCCGCAGCCTTTCGGGCGCACGCCACACGGTCGTCTCGGGCGTGACGCTCCGCAGCGCGGAGCGCACCGCGACCTTCGGCACGACCACCGACGTGTGGTTCCGGCCCCTCACGGAGGAGGAGCTCGTCTACTACACCGACACCTTCCGCCCCTACGACAAAGCCGGGGCCTACGGCATTCAGGAGTGGATCGGCCATGCGGCCATCGAACGCATCGACGGCTCGTTCTACAACGTCATGGGGCTGCCCGTGCAGCGGCTCTACGTCGAGCTGACCCGCTTTCTGACATCCGGAAAATAATCCCTATCTTTGCCGTGCCGCGGTCGCGCGCGCCGGACGATCCGGACACGCCGCGCGTTCCGCGGCTGCGGCACCCCGCACGCCCGGCGCCGCATCGCGGACACGGACCGCACGGACCGCGGCATCCGCCCACCGGACCGGAAAACCGGGAACGAAAGGCCGGAAACGGACCGGCAGAAACCGAAAAACACGACCGAAACAACAAAAACACAACCCATGATGAAACGAACCCTGCTGACTCTGCTCTGCACCCTGCTCTGCGCATCGTCGTTCGCCGACGAAGGCATGTGGCTCCCCGGCCTCATCCGGGAGCGCATCGGCGACATGCGCTCGAAAGGCTTCCGCCTCACGGCCGAAGACGTCTACTCCGTGAACCGCGCCTCGATGAAGGACGCCGTGGTGTCGGTTGGCGGCTTCTGCACCGGAGAGATCGTCTCCGACCGTGGACTTCTGCTCACCAACCACCACTGCGGCTATCCGGCCATCCAGCGCCTCTCGTCCGTCGATCACGACTACCTCACGCACGGATTCTGGGCCCTCTCCGACACCGAGGAGCTGCCCGCCGAGGGGCTCTTCGTGCGCATCCTCGTGCGCATGGAGGAGGTCACCGACCGGCTGGCCGCAGGCGAGACGGCCGCAGAGATCGCGGCCGCGGCCGAACGCGAGGGCACGGGATACCGCGCCGCGGTCGAGCCGATGTACTACGGCAACCAGCACTTCCTCTTCGTCTACGAGCAGTTCGACGACGTGCGCCTCGTGGGCGCGCCCCCCTCGTCGATCGGCAAGTTCGGCGGCGACACCGACAACTGGATCTGGCCCCGCCACACGGGCGACTTCTCCGTCTTCCGCATCTACGCCTCGCCCGACAACCGTCCGGCGGCCTACTCGCCCGAGAACGTGCCCTACCGTCCGCGCCGCCACTTCGCCGTTTCGGCCCGCGGCGCCGAGGAGGGCGCCTTCACCATGATCTACGGCTTCCCGGGCAACACCCAGCAGTACATCCTCTCCGACGCCGTGGAGTACGTGCAGCATCGCTCCGACCCCATGAAGATCGACTTGCGCACACAGCGCCTCGACCTCATCGCCGCGGCGCAGGAGGCCGACCCCGCCGTGCGGATCAAGTATGCGGCCAAGCACGCGCTCATCGCCAACCCGTGGAAGAAGTGGCAGGGCGAGGTGATCGGCCTCGAACGTCTCGGCACCGCCGACAGGAAGCGCGACTACGAACGCCGCTTCGCCGCATGGGCCGCCGACAAACCCGAATACGCCCACCTGCTCGACTCGATGCGCGCGGCCTACGCCGCGGCGGCCGAACCCTTCTTCATCGCCGAGCTCATCAACGAGACGGGCCGCACGATCGAACTGGCGCTGCTCGCCGAGCAGAACCTCCTGCGCCGCCGGGCCGCCGCGGCCGGCACACCCTGGTCCGAGGCGAAGCCCGAACTGGAGAAACAGTACCTCAAGCTCTACGACGACTACGACGCCGCCCTGGACCGCCGCCTGGCCAAATGCGTCCTCCACGGCCTCGCGCACTACTACCCGGGCGGCATGCCCCGCAAGATGCAGGACGAGATCGACCGCGCCGGCGGCACAATCGACACCTACGTCGATGCGCTCTACGACCGCAGCCCCTCCGTCTCGCGCGAGACGGCCGAGGCGGCCGACACCGCGGCGCTCGCCGCCGATCCCGTGCTGCGGCTGCGGAAGCTCTTCTCCTTCGGTCCCGAAGGTATCGGCCGCGGCATGATGCTCCGACGCAACCTGAGCGACGTGCCCTCGATCGAGCGGTGGTACCGCCCTTACCTGAGGGCGCTGCGCGCCTTCGACCCCGGCCGCGCATTCTTCCCCGACGCCAACTCGACCCTGCGCGTGGCCTACGGATCGGTACGGGGCTACGACTACGCCGACGGCGAATACCACAAGCCGCTCACGACACTCGACGGACTGATCGCCAAGGACAACCCCGCGATCTACGACTACGACATCCCGCAGTCGCTGCGCGACCTCCACGCCTCGGGCGACTACGGCCGCTGGAGCGCCCTGATCGACGGACGCCGCACGGTGCCCGTGTGCTTCCTGGCCGACAACCAGACCACGGGAGGCAACTCCGGGTCGCCCGTGCTGAACGCACGCGGCGAGCTGATCGGCATCAACTTCGACCGCACGTGGCGCTCGACGATGAGCGACATCGAGTTCGATCCCGAACTGTGCCGCAACATCGCCGTGGACATCCGCTACGTGCTGACGGTCATCGACCGCATCGGCGGCGCCGGACGCCTGATCGACGAAATGACGATCCGCTGAGGCCCGCACCCGCCCGATACGGCCCGCAGAAACGGATTTCCGGAGAATTCGATCCGGAAATCCGTTTTTTTTGCGATAAAATTTTGCAGAAACCGGAATTATAGTTACATTTGCACTCCCGAATACGAAAAACGGGAGGGAATGCCCAGGTGGTGAAATTGGTAGACACGCTACTTTGAGGGGGTAGTGAACATTAGTTCATGCAAGTTCGAGTCTTGTCCTGGGCACTGAAAACCGCGTCAGAAGAAATTCCGACGCGGTTTCGTTTTGTTCCCCGCCCTGCGCTCATTGCATCCCCCCCCACCGTGCAGCGCACCGCAGCACGCAACAGGATCGACGAACCGGCGTATCGCACGCCGAAAAGGCCTCCGGTCCGGCGCAGAAAGCGCCCTCCGGTCCGGAAAAACCGCCGCCGGACGGCCCCGGATCGGATGGCCGCGAAAAGACCCCGATAAGACCCCAGGCCGCAAACGAACGCTGCCGTCCGACCCGTTAGAGGTCGGACGGCAGCGCCTTGCCGGACAGGGGTCCTTCTACTCGCCCTTCGCAAGGGGCGAGGGCACGGAGTAGACACGGGCCGCCAGCTCCTTGTCGAGCATGTAGGTGCCGAACTTGTTGCCCTCGACCGCCTCCATGGCCTCGATCATGCCGCGGGCGTTCTCCTCCTCCTCGACCTGTTCGTTCACGAACCACACGAGCATATTGGCCGTGGCGTAATCTTTCTCCTCCTCGGCGATGCGGCACAGATTGTCGATCATCGCGGTCACCTTGCGCTCGTGTTCGAGCGTCTGACGGAATGCCGCCAGAGGCGACTCCCACGCGGTATCCACCGCAGCGATGGGCGCCAGCTTCACCTCGCCGCCGCGAGCCAGCACGTAGTTCATGAAGATCTGCGCGTGGTCCTGCTCCTCACGGAACTGAATGGCGAACCAGTTCGCCACACCCTTGTGGCCCTTGGCCGCGCAGTCCATCGACATCGAGAGGTAAAGATAAGCCGACCACATCTCGGCATTGATCTGCGCATTCAGCGCTTCCTGCATTTTTTCGCTCAACATAATCTTATAGTTTTTTAAAGCCGTTTCATTTTCTGGCACCCGCGGCCCCGGAGCCGTATCGCCTGCTCCGGCCGCACATGCGACATCCGCCGTTGCTTTCCCGTAACTGCACCCCACGCCGCACCCGGCGGGTTTCACGGCCGCTGCCCCGTGCAGCGGAAGTATTTCGCCAGCACGAGCAGCGATACGAGCCGTTCGCGCCTGCGGTCGCGGAACTGCGCGACGTACTCGTGGGCATGGGCAACAATGGCCTCCGCCTCCTCGGGATGCGTGGCGTAATAGTGCAAACGCTCTTCCAGATCGGAATAGTCGCTCCGGATCTCGATGTAGTGGTAGTTCGGCACGAGGCGCCCCTCCATAAACCACGTCTCGTAGGTCGGACGCGGCATGACGGCCACCGAATTGGTGGACATGATCCACTTGAGGTTCGTGGCCACGTCGTTGCCCTCGATCGCCATGATGAATTTGTAGCCCAGGTGGTCGTAGAGTCCGATCCGCGGCTTCTCCCACTCGGGCGGATACTCCGGGCGGGGCGCGATGATGCCCGCATCGCAGCATGCCGAGCCGAAATACATCTCCATGAAGCGGCGCCGGTGGGGCTTGCCGTTGATGTCCAGCTGGAAGATTGCCTTGTCCTGCTTCTCGCGGAACGGAATCGCATCCCGCAGGAAGACGAAATGGCGGCATTTGTCCAAGTTCAGCACCACCGAGAAAGCGTTGTCGCCCGCCACGGGGCGGCTCTTCACGATGCACGGACGGTCGCCGGGCACCTCGGTGATGTCACCCGGGAGGTAGTCCCACAACAGGGCGTCGTCGAACCAGCGCGTGTATTCGTACGTGTCGAAAAAGTAGGCGCTCTTCACCTCCGAACCGTAGCGATGGCGGCCGAGCGGCCACAAACCGCCGGTTCCGGCCGCCCCCGGCGTCAGTTTGCAGTAATAGTCCACCCGATCCAGGATGTACTCCCGGTCCGGTCGGCGTTCGAGCTCCGCCAGCACCCCCGCGAGCCGCGCCTGCGTCAGTCGCTTGGGCGTGAGGTAACGCACGACGTTCCGCACGAAATAGAGCGGTTTCGAATTCTTGCCGTACAACAGACGGTTCAGACGGTTTTTCATGGCGGAAAGCGGGTTTCTGTTCCCACAAATATAGCGCTTTTTCCTCGAAGTGCACCCTTTCGTCCGCTCCTTTTCGCCGCGGACCGCACCGCAGTTTCGGGGCCGGGCCTCCGCCGCGGCGCTACCGGCCGAAGCTGCGGCGCTCCATGCTCCCCAGGACGGAGGGGGCGCTCCGCCCTGTTCCGGGCATTCAGGTCTTTCCGGACGTTCGGTTGTTCCCGTCGGTCCGGTTGTTCCAAACGTTCCGGACATTCGGTTGTTCCGGCTGTTCCGATCGTTCCGGCCGCTTCTGTCGTCAAGTCTTCCCGGTCTCTCCCGTCGGTCCGGCGGTTTCGTCTTCACCCGTCCCCGGCCGCAACCCCTGTCCGGCACCGGCGAATCCGCCCCCGGACCGCTTCGACTCACGACCTCCGGCCCCGAACTTTTCAGCCCGGCAACCCCGCCGGCCACGTCGTGCGGAGCGCAGGAAACGAAAATACCCGGCAGCCGAAGCACCGGGTATTTCGTTCGTATGCGACCGTGGTCGTTTTTTCGCCAGGACGCGCGGACCGGGCAGGATCTTCTCCAGCCTCCTTCCCGCGTCTCCGGCTCCCGACTGCACCTCTCGAAGCGACTGCCGCCCCGCGGCAGCCCGCAAGGCACGGAACGCATCGTCCGCACGCCTCCTTCGCCGGCTGCCGCGGGCCCGCACGATTCGGATCAGACGCTACGCCTTCGAGCCGTCGTAGGCCCACTTCACGTAGACCGAACCCCACGTATAACCGCCGCCGAACGATGCCAGGATGAGGTTGTCGCCCGGACGCAGTTCCTTTTCGTAGTCGTAGAGACACGAGGGAATCGTGGCCGCCGTGGTGTTGCCGTTGCGGTCGATGTTGATCATGCATTTCTCGCGTGCAAGGCCCATGCGGCGCGCCGTGGCGTCGATGATGCGCAGGTTGGCCTGATGCGGCACCAGGAAACGCACGTCGTCCGACTTGAGGCCGTGGCGCTCCATCATCTCCACGGCCACGTCGGCCATGTTCGACACCGCGGCCTTGAACACGGCCGGACCGTCCTGCGTGATGGTGTGCCAGTTGTTCTCCAGCGTCTCGCGCGTCGCGGGGAAGCGCGAACCGCCCGCCTTCATGTAGAGGTGCATCTCGCCCGAACCGTCGGAGTGGAGGATCGAGTCGATCACGCCGCAGCCATCCGTACTGGGCTCAAGCAATACGGCCGCAGCGCCGTCTCCGAAGATGGGGCAGGTGTTGCGGTCGTGGTAATCGACGATCGACGACATCTTGTCGGCACCCACGACCACGACCTTCTTGCAATGGCCCGTCTCGATGAACTGGGCACCGGTCGTCAGCGCGAACAGGAAGCCGCTGCACGCCGCCGACACGTCATAGGCGAAAGCATTCTTGCAGCCGGCCTGGTCGGCGATCAGGTTGCCCGTAGACGGGAAAAGCATGTCGGGCGTTACGGTCGCGCAGATCACCAGGTCCACCTCCATGGGGTCGGTGCCGGTCTTGTCCAGCAGGTTCAAGACGGCCCGGGCGCCCATGTAGGAGGTTCCGATGCCGTCGCCCTTGAGGATGTGGCGCGTCTTGATGCCGATACGGGTCATGATCCACTCGTCGGTGGTATCCACCATACGGCTCAGTTCTTCATTCGTAAGCAGGTAATCGGGGAGGTATTCGCCCACGCCCGTAATCGCTGCGGTAATCTTTTTTCCCATCTGTGTCTCTGAAGTTTCCGGTTAGTTGCCGAACGCCGCGCGCAGCTTGCCCGACAGATCGGCGCGCACGCATCGCTCGGTTGTGAGAATCATGTTCTTGATCGCCAGCGGCGACGAGCATCCGTGGCCGATGACCACCGGGGCGTTCACGCCCAGCACGGGCGTGCCGCCCACGTTCTCGTAGTTCATCGCGGCCCAGAACGGATTGTCGGTGCAGCCCAGCGCCCGGTTGATCCGGAAGAATCCCTCCGCCATCTTGAGCGCCGTATTGCCCACGAAACCGTCGCAGACGATCACGTCGGCCACCTTGCCCGAGAAGAGATGCGAGCCCTCGATGTTGCCCACGAAGTCGTAGCGGCCGTCGGCCTTCATCAACTCGTGCGCGGCCTTGGTCTGGGCATTGCCCTTGGCCTCCTCCTCGCCGATGTTGAGCAGCGCCACGCGCGGACGCTCCACGCCGAGCACGGCCTCCGAATAGATCGCACCGATCAGTCCGTACTGCGCCAGCACCTCGGGACGGCAGTCCACGTTGAGTCCCACGTCGAGCAGCAGCGCCGGACGCCCCGACACGGTGGGCACCGCCGACGAAATGGTCGGACGGATCACCCCCTCGATCGGCTTCACCGCATACATCGACCCCACCATCATGGCGCCCGTCGATCCGGCGCTCGCGAAGCCGTGGACGGCTCCTTTGGCCAGATGGCCGAAACCTACCGTGATGCTCGAATCGGCCTTGGCCTGAAAGGCTTTGGCCGGATGGTCGCCCATTTCGATGACCTCGGTCGTGTGTACGATGTCGAAACGCTCAGCCGGACACCCCTCGGCAGCCAGCACGGCTTCGATCCGCTCCCGGTCGCCGAACAGCACGATCCGGCTATCCGCGTCCACGGCCCCGAGCGCCATGACGGCACCCTTCACCGCAGCCTCGGGAGCGAAATCGCCGCCCATGGCATCCACACCAATCTTTAGCATAGTCTTGGATTTGGGTTCATAAAATCAGTTCGCGGAGCGCATCCTCACCGGACGATGCACCCCTGCCGACCCCCGCGCGCCGCGCCTACTCGGCCTTCTTCTCGATGGCGAGCTTGCCGCGATAGAAGCCGCACTCGGGGCATACGCGGTGGTACAGCACCGAAGCGCCGCAGTTCGAGCAGGTCACTACCGTCGGAACGACAGCCTTGTAATGGGTTCTTCTCTTATCGCGTCGGGTAGACGAGATTTTGTGTTTAGGATGTGCCATTTTACATTGATATTTTAAGTTCTGCTTACTCTTCCGTTACTCTTTTTCCGTCGCCTCGGCGGACGCTCCGTCGGCGGCCATCCGCTCGCGCAGCGCCTCCAGCCCGGCCCAGCGGCCGTCGTGCTCCGCGGCATCCCGCTCCGCATCGGCCCGCGCCTCGATGGCTGCGAACTCCGAGTCGGACACGATGCGGAAACGCTCCAGCATCGCCGGGTCGCACTCCCCCTCGGGGTGCACCCGCTGGTAGGGCAGCGACAGCACGATGCTTTCGTAAATGTACTGCGCCAGATCCACTTCGCTCTCCGAGGGCGAGATCCACATCATCTCGCCGTCGTACTCGTCCGTCTCGTCCGAGAACTTGACCGTCAGATGCCCCGCGAAACGCACCGGCACCTCGCAATCCTCCAGGCAGCGGTCGCACGCCACGACCACGCTTCCGTCGATCGTCACGTCGAATCCGAGCATCGTTTCGGCGCGGTCCAATTCGACATGCGCGCGGCACGCACCGCCCTTGATCTCGGTGTTCCCCGAGGCCTCGAACAGCGCTTCGCCCACCTCGAAATCGAAGGTGTGCCGCCCGTTTTTGAGCCCCTTGAAAGCGATTCGGAAACTTTTCGTCACGTCCATTTAAACGTATTTAGTGTGCAAAGCTACTAAAAATTCGGACATTCGCAAAGTTTTTCGTTATATTTCGGTTGCGACGCTTTCCGCCCCGGAACCTCCGCACACCGTCGCCGCACCTCTTTTTTCAGGGCCGCGATGCCCGCACGGCACCGCCCGCTCCGCCTCCCGGAAACCGCACCGCCGCACCGCCGAAGAGCGCACGGCGCGGACAGCGCCCCGCGCGCGAACGGGACGATTTGCATATCTGCAAAACTTAATATCGCAAACCCGAACTCACGGCCTATGGATAGATAAAACATTCACGACGCATCCTCAGCGATGCCGCAGAACGACACATCCGTGCCGCCAACGCACGAAAAGCGCCGGCACAAACATATAAAAAGCGTTAGCTTTGCATATCGAAATCTGGAAAATTTCAAATTATGGCAAAAGAAGTGACGTTGATGCTCACGTTTCTACTTTCGCTATTGCCACAAAGGTATTCCAGAACCTCGATATGCGATGATAAAGAGTTATGTTCCACGTTTTTTGTATGTCCCGCATTCGCATCAGAGCCTCAGGCCGGGGGACACGGCCGCAAACATTCCGAACCTTATGAAACACATTATCCCGACGGCACTCGCCGTCCTCGCGCTTTTCATACTGCCCGAAAACGCAGCAGCTCAGAAACGCATCGTCATCAACTCCGAACCGGCCGGAGCCGAGGTCTACGTCAATGGCATTCCGACCAATCAGCCCCCCCGCGATGCTCAAGAATCCGGGAGGAAAAGCTTTCTCCGTCGGGTTCGGAAAGAAAGGATACGAAGACGGCAAACTGCTTGTCGTGAAGCAAAAAAAGTTCGACGGAAAGAAAGCCTAACCCACGGAGGTGTCCTACCGGCTCACCCCCGCCGCCTACACGCAGGACCCGACCATCCGCGAAGGAGCGGCCGAGCAGACGGTCAGCCGCGACAATCCGGGAGCAACCGCCCTTCAACAGACGGTCATCCGCTGGGCGATCGACTCCGACCCGCAAGGCGCACACGTGTTCTACCGCGTGCTGTCGAGCATTCCCGCCGTGGTGAAGAATACCAACGAGACCCATCCGATGACCACGCCCTACGAAGAGACGCGTTCGTTCGACATCCTGGGACTCACCTACGAAAACTCGCGCGACGTGCGGATCGAAATCAAGGTCGTAAAAACGGGCTACGAAACGCAGGTCAAGCGTTTCAATGTACGCCAGGCCCTCGACCAACAGGAGATCAGCAGCTATTTCATGTTCGTACCCAAGGAGTAATCCTGCGGGCCCTGCAAAACGAAACGGCCTGCCGCACTGATTGCAGCAGGCCGATTCCTTTCTTCGCGCCCGTCTCCGTTCCGACACGGCCGGGATTCCGGATCCCCCCACCATCGGCGCCCGGCGAAGCCCTTCCTGAATGCGCAGTCCGCCCGGCCCTTTCCGCCGCAAAGCAGCGGCACCGAAGTCCGTCACTGCCTCTTTTCCGCTTGCGGCGCCCCGGCACCCGCCGACCGACGGTGCCGGGAAAACCGCCCGAGGCCGTCCGCCTGCCCCACCTCACCGCCAGCACCCTGCCGAACCCTCGCAAGACCCCGGTCGGCCCCCGGCCCCGCGAACTTCACCGAACCGTGCACACTGCCGGCAAGCCCCGGACAACAGGAAAACGAAAAACGGACCGCCCGCAACGGGCAGTCCGTTCTTCGATGCGGCACGCGGCCGTCCGTACGCTCTCCGGAGCGAAATCCTCCGTCCGGGACTCCGACACCTGAAACCGGCGAAAGACACCGGGCCGAATGCACCGGAGGAGAGCCGGACAAGAGGCGCCGGACGGCCGGGAAAGTCCCGGGCCGGCACCGCGCGATGCGCCCTATTTCGCGTAGGACACCGACCGGGTCTCGCGGATCACGGTGATCTTGACCTGACCCGGATAGGTCATCTCGTCCTGGATCTTCTTGGCGATGTCGTGCGACAGACTCTCCGACTCGGCATCCGAGAGTTTGTCCGAACCCACGATCACGCGCAGCTCGCGGCCCGCCTGGATGGCATAGGTCTTCTGCACGCCGGGATAGGAGAGGGCGATGTCCTCCATCTCCTTGAGGCGCTTGATGTAGCTCTCGACCACCTCGCGG
>ERZ778516.2801-NODE-2801-length-11041-cov-3.775259_pt1 | contig 11041 bp, 7 predicted proteins | sample MGYA00510342_ERZ778516 | MGnify/ENA primary metagenome ERZ778516 (study PRJEB29527, sample SAMN07138961) | mouse gut metagenome | material: feces | host: mouse | place: China:Nanjing | collected 2016-01-25 ...
AATCAGTTCCAGCTGAAGCATTTTCCCGCATTTCGCAATACACCCTGTCACCTGCATGTCCGCCTGGCTTGGCTGCGGTTCCCCGCTCGGATGGTTATGCAGGATAATGACCGAAACAGCCTGCTTTTGCAAAGCGTGCATAAACAGCTCCCTTGGCGATACAACCGAAGCATCCGCGCTGCCAATTGTCAGGATGCGGTCACCCAGATAGCGTCCCCTGCTTCCAAGCATGCAGCAGATAAAATGCTCCTGCTTTTCATGGCGGAGTTTTTCCATGTAAAATTCTGCCACGGATGCCGGGTCATGAAAGCATACCTGCCGGATACGGACTGCCTTGGCAATCCGCCTGGATATTTCCGCAATGCAGACAAGCTGCACCGCTTTTGCCTTGCCGACGCCAGGCAGCTTCATCAGCTCCTGCAGGCTGTAATCATACAGGTTGAGCAGGTTTTTATTTCCCCTGGAAAGAAAATCCTGTGCAAGCTCTACCGAAGTCATTCCCTTCGTTCCGGTTCTTATAAAGACGGCTAACAGTTCTGCATCCGACAGGGACTGGGGTCCCTGTGCCATGCATTTTTCATAGGGCTTCTCTGAATCCGGAAGCTCTTTCATGGTTAAGTGTCTGTGCATATTGTTTTTCTATCCCTTTTTGCACCCTTATCATCGGAAATATCCTATATAGTATCTAATCTTAACATATTCATCCAATATTAACAAGATTGCGCTCATAAAGTTTTTGTAAAGACATTAAAATTCCATATTTTGCATGATACCACGTAAGCCCGCCCTGGAAATAGACGTTGTACGGCTCTTTTAGCGGCCCGTCGGCACTCAGCTCAATGGAAGACCCCTGCACGAAGGCTCCTGCCGCCATAATGACCGGACTGTCGTAGCCGGGCATGTCCCATGGCTGCGGGGTCACAAAGCTGTCGACCGGGGCTGCGGCCTGGATGCCCTCACAAAACGCGCACAGCCGCTGCGGCGAGCCGAGCGTGACAGCCTGGATAATGTCATAGCGCGGCTGCGAAGCGTCCGGGTATACACGAAATCCAAGCGTTTCGTAGATATTTGCCGCAAAAATGGCACCTTTTAAGGCGGCAGCTGTCACAACCGGAGCCTGGAACAGCCCCTGGTAAAAGGACTGCATCACGCCTAAGGATGCGCCGACTTCTTTTCCAAGGCCGGGCGAGGTCAGCCGGCAGGCGGCATTTTCCACGCATTCCTTTGTGCCTGCCAGATAGCCGCCTGCCGGAGCCAGACCGCCGCCCGGATTTTTGATTAAAGACCCGACGGTAATATCTGCGCCATAGTCCGACGGTTCGTTTAATTCTACAAATTCCCCGTAGCAGTTATCTACCATGCAGATAATATCCGGGCGCATGCTTTTTACAAACGCCACAAGCTCCCCAATCTGGGAGACGGACAGCGTCGGCCTTGTCTGGTAGCCTTTGGAACGCTGCACTGTTACCATTTTAGTTTTGTCATTTATGGCGTTTTTCATTCCTTCATAATCAAAACTTCCGTCTTTTAATAGGTTTACCTGGCGGTAGGAAATGCCGTACTCAGCCAGAGAGCCTCTGGATGGACGGATGCCGATGACTTCTTCCAGGGTATCGTAAGGCTTTCCGGATGCGGACAGCAGCTCGTCCCCCGGGCGCAGGTTTGAAAAAAGCGCCAGCGCCAGTGCATGTGTCCCGCAGGTAATCTGGGGCCGTACCAGCGCATCCTGGGTATGAAAGCAGTCTGCATAGACCTTTTCTAACGTATCACGCCCGTAATCATCATATCCATATCCGCTGCTTGTCTGAAAACAGGCAGCACTGACTTTGTTTTTGCGCATGGCCTGAAGCACCTTTAACTGGTTTATCTGCGCTGTTTCGTCAATCTGCGCAAAGCGCTCCCCAAGGCCCTGTGCAATGCGCTCCCCAAAGGAAAACACTGCTTCGCAGATTCCCATTTCCGCATAAATACCGGCTAGCCGGACTGATTCGCTCATTGTTTTTCCAGTATTCCTTTCTCTTTCAGTCTATCACTCATATAGGATAAAATTTTGTCGTTATCATAGGAAAACAAGTCCTTATTCAGCCAGATAACGTCTTTTTCGCGCCGGAACCAGGTCAGCTGGCGCTTGGCAAAATGCCTGGTATCGCGCTTGATAACCGATACGGCTTCTTCCAGGGTGCACATGCCGTCAAAATATGGAAACAGCTCCTTATAGCCAAGCCCCTGCATGGAAACCATGTCAGGCGTATATCCCATTGCTTTTAATTTCTGCACTTCCAAAACAAGCCCCTTTGCTATCATATCGTCCACACGCCTGTCAATGCGCTCATACAGGCGCGAACGCACGTCGTTTAAGACAAAATAGGCAAAGCAGTACGGGGACTGTTTTTTCCGCTCCCTTTCATTATGCTCAGATATTCGCGCTCCTGTCAACTGGTAAAATTCCAAAGCGCGGATAATCCGCTTTTTATTATTTGCATGAATCGCCGCCGCAGCGTCCGGGTCTGCTTCTTTTAACTGCTCATAAAGATACTGCACACCGTGTAAATCCGCCAGCTGTTCCAGCTTCCTGCGGCACTCGCCGTCTGCATTCTGCCCGGAAAAATCGATGTCGTATAAGACAGCCTGGATATAAAATCCCGTGCCGCCTGCCAGTATCGGAATCTTCCCTGCCGCATAAATTTCCTGCATGCATGCTTCGGCGCGCTGCTTGAAGGTAACGACGTTAAATGCTTCGTCCGGCAGGAATTCATCGATAAGATAGTGCTTTATCCCCTGCATTTCATCCGGCATGATTTTGGCAGAGCCGATGTCCATATATTTGTAGGCCTGCATGGAATCGGCAGAAATAATGGCTCCGCCTGTCCGTTTAGCCAGTTCGATGGACAGTGCTGTTTTCCCGGAAGCGGTGGGGCCGGTTAATATGATAAGCGGTTTTTTTTGCTGTTTTTGTTCGGTTTGTTTTATCATTGTTACACAAGCTCCCTGTTTTTTTCGGCATGCTGTCCAATCAGCACCCGCTATACAATCCGCTTAAATTTCTTCTCAAGCTCCATTCTGGACATTGCGATAATTGTCGGCCGGCCATGCGGGCAGTGGTATGGATTTTCAAGTTCCAGCAAATCTGCCAGCAGCTGTTCTGCTTCCATCCGCGACAGTCTCTGCCTGCCTTTGACCGCTGCCTTGCAGGACATGGACGCAATTTTTTCCAGTATGATATCCGGCGTATGCCGTCCGGTGTCATGCGCAAGGCCGTCCAGCATTTCCAAAAACAGCTCTTTCTGGTTCAGGCTGTACAGGTTCGCCGGAACGGCGCAGATGGAATATTCCCTTCCGCCAAACGGGTTTACCTCAAATCCTGCTTTTTCAAACAATTCCCGGTACGTTTCAAACAGTTCCTGCTCCTGCGTGGTCATGGTAATAATCACAGGCGGGCTGATTTGCTGGGAAGTAAACTCGTGTTCTGCTAACTGTGCCATCATTTTTTCGTACAGTACTTTTTCATGGGCCGCATGCTGGTCGATAATAAATAACTCCTGCTCTGCCTGTACCAGCCAGTAGGTGTCAAACAGCTGTCCGATAATCGTATAGTTGCGCCGCTTTGCTTCTTTTATAAAATCAGCATGGTAATATTCCGGTTCGGCAATTGTCATCTGGGTACCGGATGGCTGGTTATCGACAGCCGCAGCACAGGAGTCCGGCTGCGGGCCTGTATTTTTGCCGGAATCAGCTTGCTGGCTGCCAGATATTTCCGATACTGGCTGCTGGTTTTCATTTACAGCTGTTTCAGCTCCTGGCTGCTGGTTTTTATGAGTAACAGGCTGTAGAGACAGCATGTTTTTCCGGGCGGTGCCAGCAGCTTCTGGTTTTGGTACATATTTCTGCACATTACCGGAAAGATGCGTGTATTTGCGCTCATACGGGCTGTCTTTTGCGACTGCCTTTGCAATTGCTGCAAGACGGTTTGCTTCAAATGGTTCCGGCTTTCGTTCCAGCGGTTTTGCCGGTTTTTGTCCGCCAGACTTTTTGGCTGTTTCCTTATCGGCTGATACTTCCGGTATCAGGTCTTTTTGTTTTAAGGCATCTGAAATAAGCTCCGTCAGCTGCTCATACACCTTTTCACTCTGCTGGAAGCGGATTTCCATTTTTGACGGATGGACGTTGACGTCGATCTGTTCGCTGTCTATGGAAATCTGCAGTACGGTAAACGGGTACTGGTGCTTCATTAAAAACGGCTTATACGCATCTTCTATGCATTTTGTAATCAGCGGGCTTTTGATATAGCGCCCGTTAATAAAATATGTTTCAAAATTCCGGTTGCCCCTGGAAATAAACGGCTTGCCGATAAATCCGTTTACAGACAGCAGCTTTGTTTTTCCGCTGACCGCAAGCACCCCGCCGGCAATATCCCGTCCGAATATATGGTAAATAATGTCTTTTATCTGTGTGTTGCCACTGGTATGCAGCTTTGGCTGGTTATTGATAATGACCTGAAACGAAATATCCGGGTGCGACAGCGCCAGGCGTTCGGCAAGCGTGGCAATATACGTGGCCTCGGTCTGCGGGGATTTTAAAAATTTCTGCCGGGCAGGCGTATTGTAAAACAGGTTCCGTACCAGAAATGTCGTGCCCTCGGGCGCTCCGATATCTTCGATGCTCTTTTCCTTCGAGCCTTCTATCACATACCTTGTCCCGGTCAGCTCTGAGGCGGTTTTTGTAATCAGCTCTACCTGCGCAACAGCCGCAATGCTCGATAAGGCTTCACCGCGAAAGCCGAGTGAGGATATTGTAAGCAGGTCTTCGATGCTGGTCAGCTTGCTTGTTGCATGGCGCAGGAAGGCTGACGGAACCTGCGCTTTCGGAATGCCCTGCCCGTTGTCGGTAATGCGGATAAAGGAAGTGCCCCCATCCTTGATTTCGATGGTGATGGCCGTTGCTTTTGCATCCACCGCATTTTCTACAAGCTCCTTTACGACCGAAGAAGGCCGTTCAACCACTTCCCCGGCTGCGATTTTATCTATGGTCTGTTCATCCAATACCTGTATCTGCGGCATAGAATATCACCTTCCTTTTCAAGCCAGATGCCCGTTTTTTTATTGTTTTTCATGCCGGATATGCATGCCGCGATTTTCAGATGTGCCATCCTGCAGTTACCACCGGTTTTTCACCTTATTTTGCAGCTCATTCAGCTTGTTCATGGCTTCTAACGGCGTCATGGAGCTGATATCCACGCTGCGCAGTTCTTCTATAATATCGTCATCCTTTACCGTATCAAACAGCGAAATCTGTTCTAAATCCAGCGTATCGGGCTGTGCTTTCTTCTTTTTGTGCTGGGTGGCGGATTTTCTGACGGTCAGGTTTTTGGCAATCTCCGTAATGTCGTTTGCGCTCAGTTCCTCTACGATTTCTTTTGCCCGCTCAATCACGCTGTCTGGCACTCCTGCAAGCTTTGCGACCTGAATGCCGTAGCTTTTGTCTGCCCCGCCTTTTACTATTTTGCGTAAAAATACGATATCATCGCCTTTTTCCTTGACGGCGATGCAGTAATTGCTGACGTTGTCCAGCTTTCCTTCCAGCTCGGTCAGTTCATGGTAATGCGTGGCAAACAGCGTTTTCGCGCCGAGCAGCTTCGGATTGGAAATATGCTCCACAACGGCCCAGGCTATGCTTAACCCGTCAAAGGTGCTTGTTCCGCGCCCGATTTCATCCAGAATCAGAAGGCTTTTATCCGTAGCGCTGCGCAGGATATTTGCCACCTCGTTCATTTCGACCATAAAGGTGCTCTGCCCGCTGGCCAGATCGTCCGAAGCGCCGACCCTGGTAAAGACACGGTCTGCAATGCCGATATTGGCCGATTTGGCCGGGACAAAGCAGCCCATCTGCGCCATCATGACAATCAGGGCCGTCTGGCGCATATAGGTGGATTTTCCTGCCATATTCGGGCCGGTAATAATCAAAATGCGGCTCTTTTCATTGTCCAGGTAAGTATCATTTGTAATAAACATGTCGTGGCTTATCATTTTTTCAACTACCGGATGGCGCCCTTCCTGAATGTCTATAACGCCGGATGTATTCAGGGAAGGCCGGCAGTAATGGTTTGTTTCTGCCACAGCGGCCAGCGATGCCAGCACGTCTAATACAGCGAGCGCTTTCGCAGTTTTCTGGATGCGCACGACCTGTCCGGCAATCTGGCTTCGTATTTCACAGAAATAATCGTATTCGAGCACGACAAGCTTATCCTGTGCGCCTAAAATCATATCTTCCAGTTCTTTTAACTCTGGTGTAATATAACGCTCTGCGTTGGCCAGTGTCTGCCTTCGCACATAGCGCTCCGGCACCAGGTTTTTATAAGAATTGGTTACTTCCAGATAATAGCCGAATACTTTATTATGCTTGATTTTTAAGTTTTTAATGCCGGTTTCGTCCCGTTCTTTTTTTTCGACGTCTGCCAGCCAGGTCTTGCCGTTTGTCCTTGCCTCGCGCAGCTTGTCGATGTCTTCCCGGAAGCCGTTTTTCAAAATGCCGCCTTCCCGTACCGAAACCGGAGCTTCTTCTTCGATTGAAGCATCAATCAGTTCATAGACATCTTCCAGGGAATCCATGTTTTCCCTTGTTTCCTGCAGCAGCGGACACTGGAAATCTTCCAGCAGCTTTTTTAACGGCGCTATCATTTTTATGGAATTGCGCAGTGCAATTAAGTCCCGCGGGTTTGCGGTCTGGTAAGTGACCCGTCCAATGAGCCGTTCAAGGTCATGAATCGGATGCAGGTATTCGCGGATTTCTTCCCGGTCAATGACCCGGCTGTTTAATTCCTCAATCGCATCATACCGGCGTTCGATTTCGCTGCATTCGATTAAAGGCTGTTCTACATAAGAGCGCAGCGTGCGTGCACCCATGGCGGTTTTCGTTTTATCCAGCACCCAGAGCAGCGAGCCGCGTTTCTGCTTTTCGCGCATCGTTTCCACAAGCTCCAGGTTCCGCCTTGTGGAGCTGTCGATAACCATAAACATGCCGGTTGTATATGGATGAATGGCAGATAAATGTTCCAGTGAGTTTTTCTGCGTTTCATACAGATATTTGAGCAGCGCGCCGGCTGCCGCAGCGCCGCATGGATAATCCTTTAAGCCGAGCCCCTCAAGGCTGTTCACCTTAAAATGCGCAAGCAGCGCAGCGGCAGCTGTTTCATCCGAAAAATACCATGCATCCAGGGAATAAATGCTGACGCCGAGCCGCCCGCGCAGGTCCTCAAGGTCTGTGCCGCTTATGTAAAATGCTTCGTTGCAGATAATTTCAGGGGGTGCAAATTTATTTACCTCGTCTAACAGCTTCTGCTCGGTATCGGCTTCCGTTACATAATAATCGCCGGTTGTGACATCTGCAATGGACACGCCGTAGCGGCCATTCAGGTAAAGAATGGACATAATATAATTGTTTTTGGATTCATCCAGCGCCTGCAGGTTTGTATTGGTACCCGGCGTGACCACGCGGATGACTTCCCGGTGTACAATGCCCCTGGACTGCTTCGGGTCTTCTGCCTGTTCACAGATTGCAACCTTATACCCTTTTTCTACCAGCCTGTTCAGATAGCCTTCCACGGAATGATACGGAACACCGCACATCGGGGCGCGTTCCTCCAGCCCGCAGTTTTTCCCGGTCAGCGTCAGTTCCAGCTCCTTGGATGCCTTTAATGCGTCGTCAAAAAACATTTCATAAAAGTCACCCAGGCGGTAAAACAAAATGCAGTCCTTATACTGTTCCTTCATCTGCAGGTACTGCCGCATCATCGGGGTTGCGTCTGACATCATATCTGCCATTGTATTTTAAACCTCACTATTCTTTTCTTTTGGTTATGTCGGGAGTGATATCCATTTCACTCTATGAAGATAAATCAAAAGTATTATACCCTTCTCTGCAGGAATCGGCAAGGGAAAGTTTCTTTTTTGGCGAATTTTGACGAAATATGCCGGAGCATAAAACAACACCCTGCCTTCTGGCAGAGTGCTGCAGGTATATCCGTTCCAATTATTTTATCTCTAAAACCGCCACAGCGCCCCGATGGCCTCTGCCGCTTTCATCCCGTCCATAGCAGCCGACATGATGCCCCCGGCATACCCGGCTCCTTCCCCGCACGGGAAAATGCCGCGTACAGCACTCTGGAACTGTTCATCCCGCAGAATCCGCACCGGGGATGAGGTCCGGCTTTCGATTCCGGATAATATGGCATCCGGCCGGTTAAACCCGTGAATATAAGTGTCAAACCGTTCCATTCCGGCAATCAGTGCCTGGCCCAGTTCCTGCGGCAGCAGTGTATTTAAATCTGCAAAGGTGCTTTCTCCCTTTGTCTGGGAAGCGAAATCCCCATACCCGGACGATATGCGCCCTTCTTTATAATCCCCATACAGCTGCTGTACGATTTTCCCGTTTCCAAGCTTAAATGCCCGTTCTTCGAGCTCTCGCTGGAATGCAATGCCCGCAAGCGGGGAATCGCCAAACCGTGCATAATCCTGCGGCGTGACAGCAGCAATGACAGCGCTGTTCGCATTTTTTCCGTCACGCTTGTGATAGCTCATGCCGTTGATGGCAAGACGCCCTTCTTCCGATGAAGCATTTACCACATACCCGCCCGGGCACATGCAGAAGGAATAAACACCCCGCCCGTCCGGCATGGAAGCAGATACCTTATAAGAGGCTGCCGGCAGGTAACGCATATCCGCACCGTGGTATTGCAGCTCATTTATCATGCTCTGCGGATGCTCAATACGCAAACCGACCGCAAATGCTTTTGCCTGCATCGGCACCTGCTTTTGCAGCAGCATTTCATACGTGTCCCTTGCACTGTGCCCGATGGCGAGGATAAGCACGTCAGCCGGAATCTGCTGCCTGCCCATGGGAGATTCGACCGTAACAGAGCAGACCCTGTCATTTTTGACTTCAAAATCAGTCAGGCAGGTTTCAAAGTAAAAGGTACCGCCCAGCCGGATAATTTCTTCCCGCATGTTTTCCAGAATGCCGGTCAGCATGTCCGTACCGATATGCGGCTTATTCACATATAAAATGCTGCTGTCTGCCCCGAATCGGACAAACGTTTCCAGCACAAAGCGGTTTCTGCCCGACGGGTCTTTGACAAGCGTATTCAGCTTTCCGTCTGAGAAGGTACCGGCACCGCCTTCCCCGAACTGGACATTCGAGCCCGGATTTAAAATGCCGTCCTTCCAGAACTGCTCCACATCCTGCCGGCGTTCCTCTGCGGTTTTTCCGCGCTCGAGGATAACCGGATGGTAGCCATGCAGCGCCAAAAGGTATGCACAGAACATGCCGGCCGGGCCGCTTCCTGCGATAACCGGACGGTGGCGCAGGCTCGCCGTTCCGGTCTGGGAAAAATGGTATGGCTTGTTGTTGGTTAACATAATATTGTTATTGTGAATCTTTTCGACAAACTTTTTTTCTTTTTCCGGCCGCATGCCCAGATCAGCATCTGCTGTATAGACATAAACCGCTTCTTTTCCGCGCCTTGCGTCAATAGACTGCTTTTGTATTTCAAATGTAAATTCCCTGTCCTTTTTCAGGTTCAGTATTTTGCGTATTTTATGTTCGATATTATCCCTGCTGTGATTGAGGGGTACCCTTATCTGCTGAACTCGTATCATATGTCTGTATGCTCCTTCCTGCGGTATATCCGCTTGACCACGCCCACTGCAGGTTATATCCGCCGCACTTTGCATCGACGTCTATAATCTCCCCTGCAAAATAAAGCCCCCTTACCAGCCGGGATTCCATGCTCTGTGCGTGGATTTCCGTAACCGGAATGCCGCCTGAGACAGCCTGGGCAGAGTCAAAATTTCTGGTTCCTGTAATGGTAATCCTGCAGTCTTTCATCTGTCCTGCAAGACGAGATACCTGTTTGGTGCTGCACTCCCTGCAAATGCCGTCAAACGGAACGCCGCTTCGTTTCAGCAAAGCCGCAGCCAGCTTATCCGGTACAAATCCTTCGAGTGCATCCCTGCATTTTTTATGCCCGGTAAAAACGCCCTGAAACCGGCTGGTTATGTAATCTGCCAGCTGCTGCTGCGGGATATCCGGCTTGAAATCAAGGGAAACCTGTACCCGCCTTCCCTCGTCCAGCGCCCGGGCTGCAATGCGGCTGAACTGGAAAATCACAATGCCGGAAATGCCATAATCTGTTATCTGCAATTCTCCCCGCTCCGATGCTTTCTGCCTGCCGTCTATAAACAGCGATGCCCTGCAGTCTGTGCGGACGCCGGCCGGCAGCATATGGCCCGATTTTTCTGCAATCAGTGCTGTCAGTGCCGGCAGCGGCTTTTTGACCGTATGACCGAGCTGCTTTGCATAAATATACCCGCTTCCATCGCTTCCGGTCTTTTTCGCTGCCATTGCACCGGCAGCCAGAATGCAGGTGCGGCAGAATACAGGCTGTTTTTTTGTCTGTATTTCAAACAGGTTCCCGCTGCCGCATCCTTTGAAATCAGCCGGATGCAGCTTATGTATGCTTCTTATGGCAGCAGACAGCCGGATAGGCACGTTCAGCCGTTCCAGTTCTGCTAAAAGCACATTCCGGACAGAAGACGCCTGTCCGCTTTCGGGGTAAATGCAGGTTCCGTTTTTCTGCACGGGCCGGACGCCGAGTTCTTCAAAAAAATGAATGGCATCCTGATTTGAAAACTGCGTTAAGACCGTTTGGACGAATTCCGGTTTTTCGCAGTAATAGTTATCCAGGCTCAGGTCTGTATTTGTATAGTTGCACCTTCCGTTTCCGGTAGCCAGAATTTTTTTGCCAGCCTGCTCCATATGCTCGAGCAAAATAACCTGGCAGCCTTTTCTGGCAGCAGTAACCGCTGCCAGAAGGCCGGATGCACCGGCCCCGATGACAGCTGCGTCATAAATCTTTTCTTTCACAGGCAGTTCCTTTCCATAACCTTTTCATAAGAATCAGGCAGCAGCCGGCAGGTTAATGTTCACACAGGACTTTGCAGGGTCTGCCCCAGGGGCATTCACTGCAAAGTCCGTAAGAAAGTGATTC
>ERZ778516.2804-NODE-2804-length-11030-cov-8.539954_pt1 | contig 11030 bp, 10 predicted proteins | sample MGYA00510342_ERZ778516 | MGnify/ENA primary metagenome ERZ778516 (study PRJEB29527, sample SAMN07138961) | mouse gut metagenome | material: feces | host: mouse | place: China:Nanjing | collected 2016-01-25 ...
ACAATACTACCAGAATAGGAGACTAATTATAAGACGCCGATTATTTGCCGCTTACAGTATCATGCTGCATATATCGCTTCGGTCTGAAGATGGGATCTTTTATCTTTTTGTCCCTCTCGGTTACCGTCTGTGGACAAAGGAGCTTTCCAAACTGGAGCTGGCTGTCGACATGGTGCGTTCTGTTATGCCTGAGCTGTCATCCTGCGGCCAGGTCATCCTTCTGTGCGACAGCTGGTATCCAAAGAAACCCGTCACCGGCCTCGTGGAAGAATTTAAAAATCCGGGGATGATCTGCTGTGCAAGGTTAGATACGGTACTCTATGACCTTCCTAGCGAAAGGACAGGCAGGCGCGGACGTCCGCGTATTCATGGCGAAAAACTGAAACTTTCCGATATTGTCTTGAAAAAAACGGATGATGCGCCTTATTACACGGGATGCCGCAGTGTCGTCACCAGCCTTTGGAAAGGACGCTGCGTTTATGCCTTTGTAACAGCTGCAGACCCGGAAAATCCTGACAGTTTCCGCCTGTTCCTGTGCACGGCACAGCCAGGGGATATAGCTGTTGAACCAGAGAAAATAACAGATGAAAAAATCCGCAGTTTCAGCAGGTTTGGGATGCTGCCGCTGGGTCTTTTTTCACTGCGCTGGAACATAGGGACCAGTTACTATGAAACGAAAACATTCTGGTCGTTCTGTGATTACATGGTTCGTTCCGTGAAAGGAATTGAAAGGCTTTCAAACCTGACCTGTATCAGTTATGCAGCAGTGCGACTGCTCCCATACTACAACAGTGAATTTCAGGATTATCAGGGGCAGAGCCCCCAGGAAATCCGCTACCAGATGGGAGAAAAAATCCGCATGAATATAATATTCCACAGTTTGGGGCAGACTATCGAAATCATAAAAAAGATTTACCTCTAAAAAAGGCTTTTCATGAGCTTATGCACAAATGTGGTTATCTATAAAAAGTTGTAAAGTGCTGTTGTTACCACGGAAATCAATTTTCAGTATAAATATTCATTGTCTGCTTAAAATTGGTATAGATTTAGGATATTTAAAGCGATTTTTACACCTAAAAGTCTTGGATTATATATTGAAATGCATGATTATTCACAAAATTGATTTCCGTGTGTTGTTACCAGAATAAACGCATGAATGAAAAAAGGAAACTTTGAATAGCAAATTGTGCAAAGTGTACTATCTCATATTTTTATGTTTTCCCGCTATCTAATAAGTGAATTGTAATTAGTGGCAGAAACTGGTAGAATCACTGTAAATATAACGAACAGGAGAACCAGTTATGCCAAAAAAAGATACCAAACCCGTACAATTATCAGAGAAAATTCATATTACTGTGGAAGAAATGAAAAATCTGGGTGTGGACAATCCGGATCATATGTTCATCGAAATCTATACCAGACACGCCAGACAGCTTACTGACACCAGACAGCAGGAGAAAGTGAAGCATTCCCTCAGGGATGTTGTGGGAATTGTTTTCTTTGCAGTCCTGGCTGGAAACGATGAATGGACAGAGATCGCTGATTTCGCAGTAGATGAAGAAGAAACAAACTGCCCAATGGAATCCCCTCCCATGATACGATCCGGCGTGTCTTTTTTATCCTGCGCTCCGATGAGCTGCAGAATATGCTGGCAGCCATACTGGTACAGCTTGTAAGTGTGGCGGGAAAAGAACTGGATGACTGTCTTTACCGTAACGATGACCCTGACTGCCATATCCGGGACGTAATCGCAGCAGACGGTAAGGAAACCCGCAACACAGGTAAGGCGGACAGCGGGGACATCTGTGACGCACGTAACCTGAGTGAATTTAATGTAATGTCCACGGAATAGGGAATCTGTCTGTCTTCCACACGGATTGATGAAAAAAGTAATGAAATCCCTGAAATGCAGGATGTCATGGGGAAACTTGACTGCCATGGATGTGTTGTCACTGCGGATGCCATGAATACCCAGAAGGAAACAGCCAGGGCAATCGTTGAGAAAGCCCACGGGGATTACTGTCTGGCATTAAAGGAAAACCATAAGACAGCCTGCCATGAAGTGAAAGAATACTTTGCCAGTGAAGAACTCCTGAAGGAAATTATGGCAGCAGACGGACAGTACCTGAAAGAAAATGAAGAAACATCCTCCGAAACAGTCGTAAGGGAATACTTCATAACAGGCGATATTAAATAGTTTGAGGACAGAAAAGACTGGGAAAACTATGCTCCATTGGGTATGAAAGAAAAACAATTACCAGAAAACAGACAGGATACATCATCACGGAAGGACGTTATTTTCTATGCAGCATCAAACCCGTTGCGGAACTGTTTGCCATTGTTGTACGCAGGCACTGGCATATAGAGAACGGCCTTCACTGGTCACTGGATATTGTATTCAGGGAAGACAGGCTCCGATCCAGGGAAAAAAATGGAATACATAATCCTGGACTGATCAGGAGATTTGTATTGTTTATCATAAAACTGATGAAAGCCTACTACCATAGAAGCATGAAGCGTATCCGGAGTAAAACAGGCAGAAACCTGGAATCAGAGCTTCCCGTAATCCTCTCTGTCTTAAAAGTATTATATGATAACGACTTGCTGAATGCAATTGACGAACTTTCCAAATAATAGTGCTGAAAAAGACACTTTTTCATTCATGCGTTTATTCTGGTGTTGTTACGTTTTTGTGTTGTAAATAATGGAGAATTAGTGTATAATAAATATATTGCTTTTTGAGTAGTGGTCATACAAATTATCAAATTGAATATTTTTTGCTTAATCATGCATCACTTTTTGAAAAGATTGACGAAATAATAGGTAAAGAGAATTAACAATTATCTTTCAACACTGACTCAGAAAATAGCCAAAAAAATCAAACTGAAAGGTTGGATTAGAATGATGGTACATAAAGAAAAAAAGAATATGATAGCGCTTCTCGTGGGCAAATGGACTTCCAAAATAGGAAACGTGGTTTTTGATTATGTTAATAATATTGTATTAGTTAGTCTGAACTCAAAAACTAGTATGCTCGTTGCAATCTATCAGTCGTCAGAAACAATAATTCAAGTTGCAGTAAATATACTTGCTGGCGTATTCGCTGATAAAATAAACAAAAAAAAGCTTGTATTAATTTCGACCGATTTTATTAGCGGATTAATCTGTTTTCTATTAAGTTTCTTTCTACATGATAAATTTACTGCTTATATAATTATTTTCGCAAACTGTTTATTAGCACTTGTTGAAACCATCAATTCTCCCCTATATAAAACAATTGTACGCGAGACTGTAAGAAAAGAAAATATATCAAAATTAAACTCAATTGCAAATGCTGGTTATGAAGGTCTGGCATTAATAGGTCCTATCGTTGGAATTTTTCTTGTTAAATTTCTTGATGTGAGATTTTGTTTGGTTTTTAATGGAATTACTTTTATTATTTCTGCTCTAATTGAATCTTTAATTGTAATTGATTCCAATTGTGAAGATAAACAATTAAATGAAAATGTCTGGAATGGTATAAAAAAAGGTATTAGATATTTATATAGTGATAAAAAATTATTAATAACCATACTTTGCGCCGGATGTATAAACTTTTTTATAGCCGGAAGTAATATATTTATACCATATTCAAATCTTATATGGAATAATAAAATGAATAATCTGTATGCAACTATTCTTGTAATGCAGGGTGTATCAGCTATTTTAGGCTCTTTGATAAGTGTTTATCTAAGTCGTTTTTTTCAACTGCATAAAAAAATAATTCTCTTTTTACCTTTTTTTATTGGATTTTCTTACTTATTGATACCAGTTATGGCTAATATTTCAGTAGGGTTTCTATTTATCTTACCGTTTTCTTTTGCTGGTTTTTTTATGACCATATACAATATACAATACATGTCTTATATACAAGAAAATGTAGCATTAGAGTATATTGGTCGAGTTTTTGGTGTCATAAAAACATTTTCCCTTATCCTTGTTCCGATAGGTGCATTTATTTTTTCCCACTTTTTTGGAATAAACGGTCAAATAGGATTTCCTTTCGCAGGTTTAGGAATTGTAATAATATCAATTTTAGGTTTAATAAGGAAATAGAGTGAAAGAAAGTAGAGGACAGCCACAAATGGACGCACTTCAATAAGCTGTCCGTAACAGGTAACTTTTTAGAAGATTATTTCATTCAATAAATCAGATCAAGAAGCTAATGGTTCATCGGGCAGAAAAATGCCTTCCCGTTGCAACAGTTCCTTAGCTTGCTTGATAGCCTTAGCGTTACTTTTCACACCCGCGCCAGATTTAGGCATAACAATACGCCGATGCTACAATGTCAAGCTGTAGCATCGGTTTTGCTTTCTGATTTTGGAGGGCGTTCACGGTCATATATTTCTGCGATTTTCTGATATACATTTTCGTCATTTGAACGCAGCAGATATACAATGCTTAATCCATCACAGATATAACAGAGATTTTCCTGGCTGCGCAGGGTAACCGCCTGTTTCTGCTTTCTCTTATATACCCTGGCCAGCCTTTCACACAGCGAATTGTTGGCAGGAACGCGTTTATCATGCAGGAACAGCAGCTCATTCTCCTTATATTTTCTAAGCCGCTGGAACAGGTTATACCCCTCCCTGTAATAATCACTGGGCGGCTCATCCGCATACTCTTTTTCTGCTGTTTCCAGTATCCTGTCATACTCTCCTTCAAATTCCGAAACAATGGAGGCCCAAAGGTCTTCGTTTTCTGACAGGCTGTTGCGGTAATGCAGCATTTTTCGCATCAGCTCCAGCATCTGTTTATTCCATTCCAGTTCCGGCTCATTCTGTATGCTCCCGATCAGATAGCGGATATCATGCTGTGTACATTCCTGATGGCCTGTCCCGTATTTGTAGAATGTCGTGTCATGGTCATGGATAATCGTTCCTGCATAGTTTTCCAGGGGTGTTCCTTCCACTCCTTTATGTCCTTTTTTCTCCCTTCCTATGTATAATGCAGCATCAGAGCATGGCGATGCCAGTACCAGGACCTGTGCGCTTTTCCCGTTTACCGACGCATTTGTAAAATCCACGTTCATAACAGGGGATGTCATCAGTTTTTTGATGATCTCTTCTTTTTCCTGGTCTGTTTTGGAAGAAAATTCCGCGCACAGGCCATTGATCATGCCGTCTGATATTTCTATCTCTCCATTCGTCAGTTCTGACAGCAGTCTGCGTATTTTTCCATGCGAAACCCCGCACTCATTCCCCAGAAGGAATGCCAGCGCCCTGACTGTCCCGTCATAATTCACTTCATTCACATATCCTTCTGGAAAAGGGACATGTACACGCGCACCGGTTTTCCGGTTCCGGTATTCCTTTGTTGTATATCCTATTATCTGCGCAGTCAGTATTACGCTGACCTTCTGCTTGCGGATGATCTTCCCGGTTTCGTAATAGTCCGGGTTATCTGTATATTCAGCAGGGGCGGGTATTTCATATGTAACATCTGGTGTATGCTGTTTACGGGTATGGCCTTTATGGCCCGGCTGTCCGCCACGCTTCTTCCCTGTTTTTTCACGGCTGTTGGGGATCTTTTTCTTTCCCGCTTTTTGTTTTGGGGACGGGATAGAAGAATTTTCAAAATCTTTGTTTAACTGCGCAGTCAGTTTCTTATTTTTCCCCCGTTCTTCCTCCAGCTGCGCTGCCGCATCGTAATACTGCTGTGTGCGTTCTTTAAGTTTATCCTTTGCTGTATCCCTCTGCCTGGTAAGATCCAGGTTTTCTTTTTTCAGCCGTTTTATCTCCGCGATAAGACGTGACACTTCTGCCTGGTGTTCCTTATCCAGGTCGTCCATAACTTCACCCCAGTATCTGCGGACTGTTACGGTTTCACTGTGCGCTCTGGCCAGTTCCTGTTTCATACGTTTCATTTCCTGGTTGTGAAAGCGCAGCAGCTTTTTATAATCCGCTTCCATCTTTATATACTTTTCCCCAGATTTAAATTCCTCAACCTGTCTGGACAGTGCTTTGTTCCTGTATTGCAGCGCTGAAAATGATTCAAAATTTACCCGCATGAGTACCCCCCGCTTTTACTGATGAATGTCCTCTAACATCTTACGCATTGTTTCCAGATATTTCTGTGCATGCTTTTCCAGCACGCTGTTTTCTTCCTTCAGCTTTTCAATGAGCTGCCGCTGCAGGCTGTTTTCCTTTTCCAGGAGTGATATACCTGCTCCATTTCCTGGATGCGCCCTTCCTGTTCTTTTAATGCCTTTTCGTATAATTCCTGTCGTTGCATATGCCACCTTCTTTTTACAAAAAGTATAGTACTTTTATTGGGAAAATTCAAATGTGGATAACCTGGCGTATTGGTAAAAATGACAAGGAAAAAACAGCCAGGAACTGGCTGTTTTTTTCAAAAATATACAGAAAACTGTACAGTATTAGCAGATACAGGTATTTGGCAAAAAATATATCCACGCAGAATGAAATATAAAATAACATATCCACAATTCCTTATTTCCCACGAATTTTTTGTGGATTAAATTTTTTTTAATTTCATCATTATGCCTAAATCTGGCGTGGGTGTGAAAAGTAACGCCTTAGCCTTTTGTTTTTCAACAAGAGCTACGAAAAGTGTTGACTAAAAGTATATTAGATGATAAAATTTGAAATGAGGTGAATGAAAATGAGTCGGATAGATTTGAAGAGAAAATATATAGATTTTTTTGTTTCGAAAGGGCATAAACAGATTGAGTCTGCTTCGATTGTTCCAGAAAATGATCCTACTTGCTTATTTAATACAGCTGGTATGCAACCTTTAGTTCCGTATTTGCTAGGTAATCCACATCCTTTGGGTACACGAATTGTAGATTATCAAAAATGTTTTAGATTAACAGACTTAGAGTCAGTAGGAGATAAAACACATCATACTTTTTTTGAAATGTTAGGTAACTGGTCATTAGGAGATTATTTTAAAAGTGACTCCATATTATGGAGTTTCGAGTTCTTGACAGTATGTCTTGAAATTCCTGTGCAGTATCTTGCTGTTACAGTATTTGAAGGAAATGATGTTGTAGCTAGAGATGATGAGTCAGCTGTGATTTGGAAGAAAGCAGGAATAATGGAAACGCATATTGCGTACTTGTCGGCAGAGGACAATTGGTGGCCTTCTATTGAACAAATGGGTCCATGTGGTTCTGACACGGAAATATTTTTTTGGAGTGATACTAAAAATCCTCCTCCAGAATTTTTTGATCCTAGTGATGATAGATGGGTTGAAATATGGAACAATGTATTTATGCAGTTTGACCACCTTGATGATGGTAGTTTTATAGAACTTAAACAGAAAAATGTTGATACTGGTATGGGTGTTGAACGTACAACCGCTGCATTATCTGGAGTGGATGACAATTACAGAACCGAATTATGGTGGCCCGTAATTTGTAAAATCTGTGAGTTGTGTGGAAAAGAATATAATGCAAATACTGAAAAGGCTATGCGAATTGTAGCAGATCATTGTAGATCTGTTATGATGATTGCATCAGATGATGCTCATATTACTCCTTCAAATACAGATCAAGGATATGTTTTGCGTAGATTGATAAGACGAATGTTACGATATGCAAAACAGTTAGGAATTGATATTAATAGCGATTTTGATGTCGAGATTGTTTCTGTTCTATCAAACATATTTGGAGTATACTATCCGGAAGTAAAAGACAATTTTAACTATGTAAAGGAAGCATTAAAAACGGAACGAGTAAAGTTTGCAAAGACAATTGAATCGGGCATGAAAGAGTTAAATAAAGATTTATCTCTATTAAATGGTGCAAATGAATTACCTGCAGAACAAGCATTTAAACTTTTTGATACATTTGGTTTTCCGATAGAAATGACTATGGAAATCGCCTCTGAACAAGGTGTTTACGTGGATATAGAACGATTTAAAGAGTTATTTGTTAAGCATCAGGAAAAATCTAGAAAAGGCGCAGAGGCAAAATTTAAAGGCGGTTTGGCAGATAGCAATGAAGAAACTGCTCGTCTCCATACTGCAACACATCTCTTACAGAGTGCATTGAGAACTATTTTAGGTAATGATGTTCAACAAAAGGGAAGTAATATTACTAGTGAACGTCTCCGTTTTGATTTTAGTTTCGAAAGAAAAGTCACAAATGAGGAGTTGAAATTAGTTGAAGATATTGTTAATCAAGCAATCCAAGATAATGTAGAAGTTGTAAAAAAAGAAATGACGTATGAAGAAGCAAAAGCCAGTGGAGCTCTTGGATTTTTCAGTGATAAATACAATGATATTGTATATGTATATGAGATTGGAAAATATAGTAAGGAAATTTGCGGGGGACCTCATGCAAATAATACAGGTGAGTTAGGCTATTTTAGAATTGTGAGTGAAAAGTCATGTTCAAGTGGAGTGCGAAGGATAAAAGCAGTAATTGAACACGAATGAGGTTGTAAAAAATCTTGTGTCTATGAATAAAAAATTTTTTTGAAATAAATTAACTCGTTGTGCTAGTACAGCGTATTGAAAGTTTATATGGAAAACTATATTTCAAATTCATCCATTTTGTAAGTCCAATGATATACTACCGGATGTTCGTTGACCTCGGCAATATACTGATATATCCGTTCTTCCAGTTCTTCTTTGGTATTGACGCGGATACCTTTCAGGCATTGTTTTCCCATCTTTCCAAAGAAACTTTCAATCAAGTTCAGCCATGAGCCATGCTTAGGTGTAAATACAAATTCAAACCTGCTCGGTCTTGTTGCAAGATACCGCTGGGTCTCTTTGGAAGTAAGTATGCGCTGAATGGTTGTCCAAAACGAGCCGTATTGTGTCCTGTTCCGGGTACTTCGCGTCCAGCTTTTGGAGCCATGTAATGAAATTCGAGCTTTTATGGGTGCCGCTTACCGTACTGTGCCCCCTGGCTGGCAGAAGATCTGGTGCTATGTTCTTAAGGGTCTGAATGCCCAGGTTTTCATCATAAGAGACAGTTACTGTTTTGGGTTTATCCATGTCGATGACGAGGTTTCCTTCTTGTGTATAAGCACATCTCTATCTGCTTATACACAAGAAGTACATCATTCATTTTGGAGTCAAACTCGGTATCCTTGTGTTCAAGATAATAGTTGATCTTATTGGGCTTTATCTCGTTGCCTTCCAGGATAGTACGGACGGTGGCATGGGAAAGGCTTTTCAGGCTCGGATATCCTGCATCTTTACAACAGGCCTGGACGTACTGCTGCAGTGTATGGTATGTCCACAGCTCCTGTGCCCTGCCTAGTACATCAAATAATAATTAAGTAGCCAAATAATCCTCATTGTGGTACAATCAGTATATCAAGGTAAAAGGAAGGTATATTGATCATGGCTCATGCAAGTATATTAGATATAGAACAGAAGGACTACGAATATCTCCAGTCGTTATGTAGATGCCGGACAATACAGGCTCAGATTGTTGACCGTGCTAAAATCCTTATATATAAAGCCCAGGGGGACACGAATGCCGCTATAGCAGAACGTATAGATGTTAATGTGAATACCGTTAAGCTTTGCATTAAAAAATTTAAGGAAGGCGGTATTGATTCCGCACTGTATGATAAACCGCGTTCCGGCCACCCGGTTGAGATCACGGATGATGCCGTGGCATGGATCACCAGCCTTGCCTGCCAACGTCCGGCGGACACGGGATACTCCCAGGAACTCTGGACATTGAAAAATCTGCACCAGCATATCCAGAAAAACGCGGATGATGCCGGTTTTCCCTGACTTTCTACCATTACAAAGTCTATGGTGCAAAAGATACTGCAGGGGTCGCAGATCAAGCCATTCAGGATCAAATACTATTGCGAAAAGCGTGACCCTGAGTTTGACCAAAAGATGCATGATGTACTTCTTGTATATAAGCAGGTATCCTTGCAATTTGATGAAGAGGGGAACATCATCATCCCGGAGGACAGCCCCATGGTACATACTATATCCTGCGATGAGAAGCCAGGTATACAGGCAACTGCGGCAACAGGGGATGACCTGCGTCCCACTCCGGACAAAGGATGTGTTTACCGGGATGCGGAATATAAACGTCTGGGAACGCTTTCCCTGCTGGCAGGCATAGACCTGCTGACCGGGGAAGCAGTCCCGCTGGTCAGTGAAACCCATAAAAGCTCGGATTTTATCAACCCCCTGAAGCAATTAGATAAAAAGTATCCGGAGAGGGATGTGATACGGATTATATGCGATAATCATTCTGCCCATAAGTCAAAAGAGACCAGGAACTATCTGGAGTCATGCCCGGAAGGACGTTTTGTTTTTGTGTTTACGCCCAAACATGGTTCCTGGTTAAACATGATAGAAAGCTTCTTCAGTAAGATGACAAAGCAGATGCTCAAGGGTATCAGGGTTACATCAAAGCAGGAACTTTCAGATCGGATCTATCTATACTTCGAAGAAGTAAACAGGGAACCTGTAGTTTATCACTGGACCTACAAGATGGATGAAATAAGCCAGGATGAGGCTGTATCAGTCGGAGTTAAGTCCAACGAATTTTCGGCTAGTTAATTATTATTTGATGTACTAGGTCTTTCGGCTTCGTGCATGCAATGTTGGTAATCCAGATCTTTTCCTCATCGGTTATGACATTTGGTTTGCCTGACCGTGCGGAATCATTCATTGCCATACTCAAGGCCTGCGGCAATATATTTATTTACAAAGCTGGCTACTGTGTTATAGTGAACGCCGATGGTCTGTGCAATCTGTGTGTTGGACATTCCGTCTGCGCTGTAAAGGATAATCTTTGCACGCTGTACCTTGCGGTATTCTTCGGTCTGGGAACAGGCAATCTTCTCTAGGATTTCGCGGTCACCGTCTTTCAGTATGATATTTCCGTTTTTTTGTTTCTGCCCATGGTTTTTCCTTCGGATTGGTTGATAGAACCATTATAGCAGATTTGCAATGTTTACACAATGACTTTTGATACACTATACAGGGTTGTTTCACGAAGGCTTCCAAACGACATCATTTATTATGAACTTGCTGTC
>ERZ778516.2811-NODE-2811-length-11012-cov-3.851237_pt1 | contig 11012 bp, 7 predicted proteins | sample MGYA00510342_ERZ778516 | MGnify/ENA primary metagenome ERZ778516 (study PRJEB29527, sample SAMN07138961) | mouse gut metagenome | material: feces | host: mouse | place: China:Nanjing | collected 2016-01-25 ...
CAGGAACCCACCCACCTCATGATTGAGGCACTCGAGCCGAGTGTCGTATACCTGCTGCCATACAACAAGTTGTTAACACTCACCGAAATTTCATGGGAAATAAACATGTTTTATCGGAAAATACTGGAATATTCCCTAATTGTCTCACAGATAAAGGCTGACTCCTGGCGGTTTGAGACTGCACGCGAGCGCTACAACCAGCTCATGGAACATCAGCCTGAGGTCATCAAGCGAGCTCCCTTGTCGCATATTGCATCCTATCTGCTGATGACCCCCGAAACACTGAGTCGGGTACGCTCAGGCACGCTGTAACCCTCCTCCTGTCTGCCCGGAGAATACATATCTGAATTTATATAGAAATTTTACCTTTTCTCCTCCTAAACGTACATTGATTACCATACAATCATTTCATGGTCAAGGTTGTTTCATATGTATTTATAATATAAAAATCAGATTATGAGAACTATGCATAAATTTCCATCCTTTCTACTACTTCCACGGATGCCGTAGCCGAAAAAGACACCAACACACCTAACACTACTACCAGCGAAAGCTATTTTGATTCTGCCGCCATGGCAGCTACCAAGGAAGCCATCAGTACTCATGCCGCACAAGAAATAGGCGATGTGAAGATAGAAGATAACCATTACATGATTACCCTTCCCTAAGGTTCACAAATCGCCGATAACTATGCCGCAAAAATAAAAGCTAATGTCAAGGCAGATGCAATAGTTGCCAGAGACTACAACAAAGTGAACGGCAAAGCTAAAGTGTTGCGTATGGAAAACCGCGACTATGTCGCCATAGAAGACGTGAAACCGACAGTAGAAGTAACCAGCCAATAGGAATATACCACAACACCCGAAGCTGCTCTGGAAACTGCCGATGCATCAACCGAATTGTCCTATAAAATCAGAAAAATCATCACTGCCAATGAAGGGCCTACACAACAGGGGAAACATCTACCGCATGATACATGACGGACAAAGCTACGAAGAACTGTTCTGCGAAAACAGAGAACCAGTCCGGCAGAAAAAGAAGGGCTTTTGGACATGTTTGAAAAAATAATATCCAAAGGAGATTTTTGACTTATGTCAATTCATAACCCGCAAAAACCTTCTAATTTTGCACTCGAAATAGAAAAAGATTAGTTTTTATAAGAGTAATGAGATTCGTTTTTAGGGTGCACTTAAAAAAAACAGGCAATATCCACAATGGTTATTGCCTATTTTTATATATAGCCAGAAACCAAGTACATCAATACAGACTTCCCTGACCGACTTCCGTAAAGAGCTTCGCCAACTTCTCCACCACCGGCTTCATATAACGTTCTCCTTTATCGGCAGAAGCTTTTTGGGGATTCCCTACCCCGCTGTCCACTGTAACATTATCCCAATGGCGGGGAGCCCAGCCAACCTTTTCATTCAAGGAAGGAATGGCAAACGGTTTGGATTCTCCGTCACCGGCCTCAGCCAGGTTCACCAGTTCGGGATGGTAATGCATCATGACGGAAGTCTCAGATTCGCCGGCATGGTCGTCAACAGCAGCCTCAAAGTAGCCTTTTGGGGGAACAATGCTAAACCAGTCGGCAGCGATAATCAGAAAATCGGGATACACAAACGCCAGGTCACGAATCATTCCCTTGAAGTTATTACCGCCATGACCGCTGAGAATAATCAGCTTGCGCATGCCTTGTAGATAGAGAGAAGCAACTATGTCTTCCAGAATGGCCTGCTGGGTGGAGTAGCGCGTATGAATGCAGAACGGAAGTTCGCGCTGTCCCGGATTGTGTGCACCGAAAGGTACGGGAGGCATCACCATGCAGCGTACACCGGAATTCAGCAAAGCCAGCGCAGCCGCATCTACGGCAATGTCATGCGGCAGAATACAATCAGTAAGATAAGGCAGATGCAGATTATGGGGCTCCGTAGCTCCCCACGGCAGGATGACAACGTCATACTTCACTCCTTTCACCTTTCCATAACAGGAAACAGCAAGATCAATTTCTCTTTTTTCCATGACAACTTATTTTTTTTTTTGGGGGGGGTAAATCTTTACCGCAAAAGTAAACATTATTCCGTCACATTGAATCTATTGCCGACGATATTCCTTAGGCGACATGCCGGTGTGATGCTTAAAATACTTACCAAAGAAGGATTGGTTGGCAAAGTGCAGCTCGTCTGCAATTTCCTGAATGCTCAACTCGGAAGACTTCAACAAGGCTTTAGCTTCCAAAACGACGAGACTGTCAATCCATTCGCCTGCCGTCTTTCCGCTGATTTCCTTCACTACGGTAGAAAGGTGCTTGGCGGTGAGGAACATCTTATCGGCATAGTAAGACACACTGCGCTCTTCCTTGTAAGACTCTGAAACGGCACGAATAAAGCGCTCGAACAAATCTTCCTTTCTGCTCTTGGGAATACGTTCCTGAGAAACATGTCCTTGATAAATATTATATATCTCATAAAAAAGGGCCAACAGCAACCCTTGGGTGATTTCCTTACGGAAAGGATTGTCTTTCAGCTTCACCTTGCTCCAAAGAAAAGAGTGATACTCCTGGAATGACTGGGATTCTTCGGGAGTAATCTGAACGAAAGGCCGCTCCTTAATCATGAAAAATATGGGGAAAAGTTGCTGCATGGTAGGTATCACCATATCCATAAAGTCCTTTGAAACGGCAATGAAAAGCCCCGAAAAATCATCGGAACGCTCGCGTTGCAGAACAATCTGGTCGGGAAGAATAATACCCAACACACCTTCCCGCATTTCACATTGCTGCAGGTTGAGTTCCAGTTTGCACCACCCTTTCAGGCAGACAGTCAGGCAAGCAGCATTCAAACGGGTGGGATAAGAGCTCAAAGGCATGTCCTTGATATCATTAAAAATAGCAAAATCATTGCCGATGAAATCAATCATCGGCAAATGATGTATCTGGGAAATGTCTACATTCCGTATTCTCTTAGTATCCATGGTTTTTGTGCTTTGGCGACAAATGTAGGACTATTTTGCGGAATTTAGCTCTAAAAATCCTTAAATGGGAAAAACAGAACACTTTTAGTTCATTATCTTGAAACCGATAAAGAAAGTTCTCGGCTGCGTCGGTCCGTAGAAATAACCCGCATCACGGAATTCCCCTTTATCCAAGTCTTTCTGGAAACTATTGAAGATATTCTGTACGCCCGTGTTCAGCTGAAGCTTGATATGATCGTGAAGCACAAAAGTATAGTTCAACTTCACATTCAAGTCCAGAAATTGGGGAGTATGCTCCATACGGTCTGAGGTGACATTACAGAATGCGCCCTCGGGAGCATCTTCCGGTGCATAGTGCGGAACAATCATCTTTCCCGTATAGGTACCGGAGAGAGAGAAATCAAAATTCTTTATCGGCGCGGACGAGAAAGTGAAGTACCCGTAATAATCCGGCGTACGGGGCATGCGCTTGGTGGTAAGGTCTTCTCCGTCCACCTTCGTCCAGGCTTCCTCATGGGTATAGCGGCTGCGTTGTGCTGTAAATCCGAGCTGGAACTGCGCCTCCTTGCCATGGGCAATCCTTGCATCCAGATTGGCACCGTATACGCGTGCGCCGTTTCCGTTGCGGCGCTCTTTGATGATATCCCCTACTTCGTTCTTGCCGATATCTTCGAGCACAAAGACGTGGCGCAGGTCTGTGTAGAAACCCTCCACCAAGATGTTTGCCTGCCAGTGCCCCAGATGGGCGGTCCAGTCTACCGAACCACTGTAACTGTTGGAACGTTCTTCACGCAGATTATCGGACAATTTGATTTGAACCCCCTCGCCGCCTACTGCTGTTACATGCAAGTCCTCATCATACGCCTGCGGAGCACGGAAACCGGTAGAGTAAGTCAAGCGTGCCTGAAAATCATCTGTCGGCTTGTAGAGCAGGTTGACGCGGGGACTAAAAATAAGCTTGTCAATCAAGTTATGCTTGTCCAGGCGGGCGCCGACCAGCATGGTCAGTGCATTCATTTTCCACTCATTCTGCACGAAAGTGCTGGCAATGCGGACATCCTGCTCCATGTCACGATGATAGCCGGTCATGACATCATGCAGGGAGTTATTCTGATATTCCAGTCCGCCGGTAAAGGTGGAGGGAGCAAAGAGACAGTTGTCCATATTGCCCACATACATGCCACCGACAACCCAAGTCAGGTCTTTCGTCTTGCCGTAGGCATTCATGTCCTTTTGGGCACCATAGTAACTATTACGGTCGGTGTGCTGGATGGAGGTGTAAACTGAAATCTTATGCTTGTACTCTTTCCAGAACAAATCGTAGCTCACGCCTCCGCTATTGATGATATGCTTGGTCTGCTCAGTGATGTCCGTCTCATGCGGCTGCAAATCAAATTTATTACCTCCGCGACGAAGTTCATTAGTGGTATGGTATTCCAGATTGATGCGGCTGAAATGCGTAGGACGGTAATAGGCGCGGAAACCGAAGGTATTCATGTTCAGCTTTCCCAGTTCGGAGAAGCCGTCGCCATCGCGGTCGTATGGGTTACGGTTGCGGTAACTCTCATAAAGGGCGATGCCGTAAGAATTGTCTTTGGCAACCAACGACACATTGCCACCCATATATTGCTCCCAGGACTTGCCGTCCATATTGGAGAACATGCCCGATACCTGGAAAGAATTGTTGATGGGGTCTTTGGTTATGATGTTGATGGTGCCTCCCACGGCATTGGCTCCAAACAGGGCAGAGCCTCCGCCACGCACCACTTCCACCCGTTCAATCATGTTCACGGGGATTTGTTCCAGTCCGTACACCCCGCTCAATGCGCTGATGATGGGACGGCTGTTTATCAATATCTGCGAGTACGGCCCTTCCAAACCATTGATGCGGACTTGGGGGAATCCGCAGTTCTGGCAGTTGTTCTCCACACGCAGGCCCGACTGGTAGTTCAGTGTCTTGGCAAGGTCAGTGGAGTTGACCATCTCAAACAGTTTGGTACTCATCACATTTACGACTACCGGAGCTGCCTTGCGGCTCACCTCGTTTCGGTTGGCGGATACCACCACTTCATCGGTCATGAAGTTCTCCTCTTCCATCGGGAAATGTATGACCGCAGTGAAGTCCTTGCTCACCATCACCTCCTTCTCTTGGGTCTTGTAGCCTACTGCCGACACACGAAGTTTGTATTTTCCCACCGGAAGCTTGCGGAACTCAAACTGTCCTTCTTCATTGGAAACCGTTCCCTGCCCACTGCCGATAATCAAAACTGTGGCATACGGTATATTTTCTTCTGTACCCTTCACTATCACATGACCGGAAATCATATTGCCTTCCTTTATAGGATTTACAGCAAAAACTACGCTGGCACTTACCACTGCAAATACCAACGCCAAAATGTATTGTTTCATCAAATAAACGCTCTAAATTTAAAAAGTAATTCAAGTCTGAAAAAGACAATAATCCGAGATGCCACACTTCATTCACTGAAATGTCGGGCATTCGAAACTAAAATGCCTGGCGTGTATATGCGAAAATCCAGGCGTTTTTAAACCTAATGACTATGAAAAAAGAGCAGGAGGAGCGCGAAGGGAAAGGATACGCATAACTTCCCCCTTTACAGTAGGTGTTACCGGTTTGGCTCTGAGCATGGCCAGCAAAGGACGCATCGGGTGCTGAACCTCATACACATCCACCCCGGAAGAGTAGAATGCCGACAGATGCCCGATGAGCAGAAGGGAAGTCTGTGAGTGAGAGTGTGTGCCATGAAAAGGGTGCGAGTGCGTTATCATCACCCCATTCACATAATGGACGTGAGTGAACGCAATGATGCTTGCTTGGTACATAATAAACAGTACCAGCAAGCTCAATGCACCTATAATTTTTTTCCTCTGCTTCACGTCCAAAAACTTATATTATAGATTTTGAACCGCAAAGATAGCGAATTATTCTTTAACTTTACCAAACAAGAACTCATAATCACGCTTGGCAGCCGGAACCACCCACTCTTCAGGAATGAACTTCCACTGGTTCAGTGCACGTGGTTCAATCACCTTTTTCTGCTCGAGGTACTGCATCAGATAATAGCGTAAGTCCTTATCCGTAGAATGAATAATGCGCTCCTTCAATTCATCCTGCGAGATGCCGGAACCCTTTGTCAGCAATTCGCCACCACCGTTTCCGCGATAAGAATTCACCGCCACCTTATACATTTTATCCATATCGAAAGGAGTACCGTCCGCCATACTGAGAATGGCTACCTTCTCTCCATCCGGCTTGGTCACATCCACCGTATAGACAATGCCTGCCGCAGAGTCGAAATTGAAACTGAAGTTCTCGAATGAGCCCCTATCCGTAGCACCTTCACGGTGCTTCTCACGGAGGAGAAGGATATGGTCGTCCGGAGACTTCATCCGGTTAGTCCACAAACCATACGACATCTCTAGGGCATCGCGTATCTCCTTTCCCGTCAGACGCATGGTATAAAGCATATTTTCGTACTTGTACAGATTGAACATATCGTTCACAAGAATGTCTCCTTTGCAGATTTCCGCATCATAGGACAAGGGAGCCGCAAAAGAAATATCCGCCCCACTGATTGCCAGCTGCAATTCATGAATCAGGTCTATAAAAGCGGAAGAGCCGAAATAGGCAGGACGTGTGGAGATGGTCTCGGTAAAAGAACCTATCTTCTTGGAAACAAAATTCCGCACAGCTTCATATTCGGGGGCAAAGCGCTGCATGAACTCTTTGCTGACGCCGTAGTCTTTTGTATCAGACAATATGCCGTCTATCTTCTTGCCAATAACCTTGCCGTCATGCAATTTCAAGGTTATATCCACATTACTCACAACGAGACCGTTGCTGGCAGGATCCATCACCAGTACCGAGTCACCAGCTATATTGCATATCCTCCTGCATTCGCGCGCATGGTCGTGGCCCATCAAGACAATATCGAATCCTGGCACATTACAAGCCACTTCCACCGAAGTGTTTTCGCGATACTTGCCTCCCATCAGCCGAGCATCCTGGCCGGCATGGAACATACCGATAACCAAATCCGGCTTTTCCTGTTCACGGATAATCTTCATCCATCGGCGGGCGGTCTCTTCCATATCGTCAAAACGCAACCCCTTCCACAGATTCTCTGAAAGCCATACGGGGATGGCAGGAGTTATCATGCCGAGGACAACAATTTTCACTCCTTCACGTTCCAGCACCTCATAGGGCTTGAAATAGGCTTCTCCAGTAACAGCATCCACAATATTGGCACCCAATATCGGGAAACGGCAGTCACCTACCCAACGGTCGAAAACGGCACGGCCGGTCTCTACATCATGGTTACCCATATTACCGGCATCATACCTCATGAAATTCATCATCTCCGCTGTCAGATGGGAGGCAACAGTATCTATGTAATTATAATAGTAGGCTGTGGGTTGTCCCTGCAGAATATCGCCATTGTCCAACAGAATCAGGTTTTCGCCATAAGCCTCACGTTCCTTTTGCACCAAAGCATGCACGCGCGCCAGGCTGCCGGCTGCCTCCCGACGGTGTATAAAATCGTAAGGATAATAGTTTCCATGTACATCACTGGTCTGTACGACTTTCAGCTTCACCTCTCTTTCCTGCGCAGGAAGTATACTTGTCAGGACAAAAATCCAGATAAAAAAACAACTAAATCTTTTCATTATATTTCCTTATTTCATATATCAGTACTTTCTCACCAAGCTACTACTTCAACGGTCAGCTTACAAATAGACAAATCCAAACGGTATCGCCCGGCAACAAATTACTCCATAATTGTGACAAATATACTGAAAAGTTGAAACCTGGAGAAAAAACAACAATTGTTTTTTGTACTTTTGGCACCTATTACAAAATGAGATACAAAATGATACAAGATTTTCATCGAATGATATCTGCCGCTCTCGGCATATCAGAAAGACAAATAAGCCCGACCCTCGGCCTGCTGGAAGACGGAGCGACAATTCCTTTCATCAGCCGTTACCGCAAGGAAGCAACGGGAGGACTGAACGAAGTGCAGATTGAGGCTATCCAGACACAATATGAGAAACTGAGCGAAACTGCCAAGCGCAAGGAAACCATTCTCAGCACCATTCAAGAACAAGGCAAACTGACTCCTGAACTCCGGAAGCGCATTGAGGAGACTTGGGACAATAACATACTGGAGGACATCTACCTCCCCTACAAGCCCAAACGAAAAACACGTGCCGAGGCGGCCCGCCAAAAGGGGCTGGAACCACTCGCCACCCTGCTGATGTTGCAGCGTGAGCCTCATCCAGAGGAACGTGCCGCCGGTTATGTGAAAGGGGACGTAAAGAATATAGAGGATGCCTTGAAGGGCGCACGGGACATCATAGCCGAGCATGTGAGTGAAGACGAGCGGGCCAGAAACAGCGTCCGGAACTCCTTTGCCCGCCAAGGCACACTGACCGCCAAGGTAGTGAAAGGCAAAGAAGAGGAAGCAGCCAAATACCGCGACTACTTCGACTGCTCCGAATCCTTGCGACGATGCAGTTCCCACCGTCTGCTCGCCATCCGGCGCGCTGAAGCGGAAGGTCTGTTGAAAGTCAGTATCAGCCCGGACGATGAGGAATGCGTAGAACGGCTGGAACGCCAATTCGTGCGAAGCAATAATTCCTGCGGACAACAAGTGGCAGAAGCCGTCCAAGACGCCTACAAACGCCTATTGAAGCCTTCCATAGAAACGGAATTCGCCACGCAAAGCAAGGAACGTGCCGACGAGGAAGCCATCAAAGTGTTTGCGGAAAATCTCCGTCAATTACTGCTGGCCTCGCCATTAGGGCAGAAGCGTGTGATGGGCATAGACCCGGGATTCCGTACGGGATGTAAAGTTGTGTGTCTCGATGCACAAGGAAATCTGCTCCACAATGAGAACATCTATCCCCACCCTCCGGTCAGCAAGCAGAAGGAAGCATTCACCAAATTGCAAATGATGCTCGAATCTTATAAGATAGATGCAGTTGCCATCGGTAACGGAACTGCCAGCCGTGAGACGGAGGAGTTCCTGAAACATCAGCGCTTCAATCGTGATGTGCAGATATTCATCGTCAGCGAGCAGGGGGCTTCCATCTATTCAGCCTCTAAAATTGCACGGGACGAGTTTCCCGAATACGATGTCACCGTGCGTGGTGCCGTGTCCATAGGCAGGCGCTTGATGGATCCGCTGGCAGAGTTGGTAAAGATTGACCCGAAATCTATTGGTGTGGGGCAATACCAGCATGATGTGGACCAGACAAAGCTGAAAAAATCACTGGACCAGACCGTAGAGAACTGTGTAAACCAGGTAGGTGTCAATCTAAACACCGCAAGCAGCCATCTGCTGACCTACATCTCCGGATTGGGTCCTCAACTGGCACAAAACATTGTGAATTATCGCACTGCCAACGGTGCTTTCACTTCCCGCAAGGAATTGATGAAAGTGCCGCGCATGGGTGCCAAGGCCTTTGAGCAATGTGCCGGCTTCCTGCGTATTCCACAAGCAAAGAATCCTCTGGACAACACCGCCGTGCATCCGGAAAGCTACTGCATCGTAGAACAGATGGCGAAGGATTTGGAATGCAGCGTAGCCGAACTGATAGCCAGCAAGGAACTGCGTCTGAAGATTAATCCGGAACGCTACCTCTCCCCTACCGTGGGTATGCCGACTCTGAAAGACATTCTGCTAGAACTGGACAAACCCGGACGTGACCCGCGCGGACCGATAAAGATATTTGAATTTGACAAGAACGTACGCACCATCAACGACCTGCGTGAAGGCATGGAACTGCCCGGTATCGTAGGAAACATTACAAACTTCGGCGCATTTGTCGACATAGGCATCAAGGAAAACGGCCTGGTACACCTCTCCCAACTCGCCGACAGATTCATATCAGACCCCAATGAAGTGGTGTCCATTCACCAGCATGTACGCGTAAAGGTAATCGGCATAGACATAGACCGGAAACGCATACAGCTGACAATGAAAGGAATGGAACGGGGATAGAGATTTAAGGATTAGGGATTAATAGTTGCTGTATTAATCCTTAATCCCTGATTCCTTATAATAATGTCTTATGATGATTACCGTACCAAGCACTAAAAGCAGTGAACACAGAATGGAGCCTTCGAACCCGAAGGTTCCTCCATTTATCAGATTTTCTTCCGGAAAGTGAAGAATCAGCAGATTCTCATTGCTGAATTCATTTCCACTGACTTTATATCCCAGAACAGAGCCTTGAATCCAGTTCCAGAACCAATGCAAAGCAATGGGAAAACAGAGGTTGCGCGTATATATATAGGAAGCCCCCAGAAAACAACCTGCCAGCACAATATTCAGAAACGGGACAAAGGTAAAACTGGGATTGAAAAGGTGCATCAACGAAAATAACACTGCTGAGATGAACAATGCCACAAACTTATCGACACCTCCATCCAGCATACGCCCCAAAATAAAACCGCGTCCGATAACCTCTTCCGTAACTGCCACTAAAAAATAAAGCAAAAGACTTGCCAACAACGAAATGGGAGAAAAAAAGACCCCTGCCACATCCACAGCCCCCAACAATAAAGACAAGCCAAAACCAACTGCATACAAGAACACGACAAACAAAGCTCCGTTCAGCAAGCTTCTGCCCCACCCCTTCAAAGACAAGCCCAAGTTCGAAAAAGGAAGTTTCCTGAAACCCAGCACAATACAAGCAGAAACAAGCCCACTGGCCAACATCAAGACTTCATTCAACATCATCAAATAGAAGCTCGCCCCGCCAGCCAGTGTCTTCAACTCCGGAAAAGCAATGGCAAAAGGCATGGCAAACAAAAACAGAAGAATCATAAAAAGCACAACAAACAGCACTATATCAACAAATGTCAGCCGAATACGCTTTGCCTTACCCGCAGCAACACGCTCTTCCTTCACTGATTCTTCTGTCTTCATTGGTATCTCATATTGATTAATATCCGACAAAAATAATAATAAAAAGAAAAAACTTCATGTATTCCTGCCAGTTTCTCCTTATAT
>ERZ778516.2816-NODE-2816-length-11000-cov-3.821197_pt1 | contig 11000 bp, 11 predicted proteins | sample MGYA00510342_ERZ778516 | MGnify/ENA primary metagenome ERZ778516 (study PRJEB29527, sample SAMN07138961) | mouse gut metagenome | material: feces | host: mouse | place: China:Nanjing | collected 2016-01-25 ...
TTATAATATATTCAAAGAAATGGCAGCTTTGATTTTAAAATCAAAGCTGCCATTATCATAATACTGAATAACAAAATTTTATACTTCTTTAGAAGAAGTGTTCTTTTTTTCTTAGGTAAGGGAAGTTCCTGATAAGTAGCCAATATAAATTTTGTTATAAAACTGCGATCATCAATATGGTCTATCAAAAAATGTGCTTTTGCTCCGTTGTATGGTGCAGCTTGTTCACATTCTGGATAAATATCGATTCCAGCTTTTGTCTTTTTTACAAAAAATTGATTGTTACAAACAACACCAATTGGTTTCTCATTACAATAGATGGTATATTCTCCAAACATTTTTTTATATGTAATTTCACCTGCATCGCTGATTTGGTCACACACATAGGTTACAAAATCCAAACTAGAAGCCATAATAACACCTACTTTTTAATCCAACATTTACATTGTTCTATTCGCTTTCCATCATCACCTTGCTGTTTATCATAAGCAAACTGTTTTAATAAGTCGCAGGGAAAATGGTTGCATTGTCCGCAATGTTCGTATTTTTTTGTTTCACAACAGGATTTTACAGGGCAACTTTCTCCCCAAAATGGTTTTTTAATCATTACACAGCCTTGACAGCCCACTTGTTTTTGATAAGAACATTCATTGCATAAAATACCACATCTTGATTCAATCATAAAAGTCTCCTTTGGCTCTGATAATAACACAAATGATATCATGGATTTATATGATTTGTTTTGATATAGAGTTGGGCAAATTTATGCTTGTTCCAGTTGAGCAGTATATAATTGATAATAAAGCCCTTTCTTTTTCATCAATTCTTCATGAGAGCCACTTTCTGCTACACCCTTATCTGCAATATATAAAATGCGGTCGCAATGTTGTATGGTAGAAAGTCGGTGCGCAATGATAAAGGAGGTTCTGCCCACCAATAATTTTTGCAATCCTTCTTGCAATAGTTTTTCTGTTTTGGCATCAATAGAAGAGGTCGCCTCATCTAAGATTAAGATCTTTGGATCACAGAGCAATGTTCTAGCAAATGCAATCAGTTGTTTTTGCCCTTGGGATAACCTTCCACCTCGTTCTTGTACTTGAGTATAATAGCCATCTTCCATTTCTTCGATAAATTCAGAAGCGCGAACGGTTTCACATGCCTTTTTTATTTCTTCTTCTGTTGCGTCTAATTTTCCATATCGGATATTATCTATGATATTTCCAGAGAAGATAAAGCTATCTTGTAGCATGATTCCCATCTGAGAACGCAAAGAATGTAATGTGACTTGAGAAATATCATTTCCGTCTAATTTGACTGCACCGCCATTTACGTTGTAAAATCTAGAGATAAGATTGACAACGGTCGTTTTACCGGCTCCTGTTGGTCCAACCAATGCGATGCTTTCTCCCGCTTTGATATCTAGATTCAGATGTTCTAAGATGTTTTTTGTACCATCATAAGAGAAGGTGACATCTTCAAAGACAACATTTCCTGTAATGGGTGGAAGAAGTGTCGCATGTTCTGCATTTTTAACTGTAACAGGTTCATCAATGGTTTCAAAGATACGCTCTAAATAAGAAAGTGTATTGATTAAATTGTTATAGAGGTTTGCAATATTTAAAATGGGTTGCCATAATCTCCAAGCATAATCTCCCATGGTAACCAATATACCAAAAGAAACAACTTGTGCGGTCCACGCAATTCCACCTAAATACATCAAGGATATTACGATAACTGATATATTGTCTACGGTAAATGGTACAAAGTTGGACAAACGCACAGCATACATAACGGCATCTTTGTTGGCACGATTGAGTTTATCAAATATATTTGCGTTTTCTTTTTGACGGACAAAACTCTGTGTGATTTTCGTTCCATCAATGCTTTCTTGAAAGTAGGCGTTGAGGTTAGAATTCTTGTTGCTAACTGCTTGCCAAGAGCGGCGCTGTTTTGGTTTGATGATAAAGATAAAAATCAAAAATACAGGTACACCTGTCAGTACAATTAAGGTCAATTGAACATTGGTTGTAAACATAAAGATTAAGATAAAGATAATGTTAAATGTTTCCAAGACAAAGTTGATAATACCATTGGACAGCATATCCGAAACATTGTTTACATAGTTGACGATACGAACTAAAATTTTTCCATGAGGGCGGTCGTCATAATATTGAAAGGAAAGTTCTTGTAGATGTTCAAATAAATCTTTACGAATATCATAGATGATGTCTTGACCCACATAAGCCATGTATTTAGAACGAATTAAGGCGAAAAATACACTCAGTCCAATTAATGCTGCCATTGCAATCGCCAACAGCAAGAGCTGTGCAAAATCTTGATTGGGAATGGTGTAGTCCACTGCATATCCGACAATTTTCGGGGTGATGAGCGCGCAAATAACCGATAATCCAGAAAGAACCAGCGATAAAATCATTTTTTTAGAATGTTTTTTAATATAAATAAAAGAGCGTTTGAGATGTTTTATATTAAAGGGAGACTCTAGATTTTCATCGACATCAAATTTATTTCTTGCCATTTAACACACCTCCTGTTCTAATGATGAAATGCCGTTTTGAAGCAAGTAGACTTCATAGTAATAGCCTTTTTGTTTGAGCAATTCTTCATGAGTTCCGTATTCGATGATATTACCCTTATCCATTATCACAATTTTGTCTGCGCGTTTGGTAGTGGAAATACGCTGCGCAATGATAATTTTGGTACAGGGAAAATCTAAGTTGGCTAAGCTATTTTGAATGAATTTTTCTGTTTCCAAATCCACAGCAGAAGTGGTATCATCTAAAATGAGGATAGATGGACGCACTGCCAATGCACGTGCAAGAGCAATACGTTGTTTTTGCCCTCCTGAAAGACCTGTACCACGTTCCCCAACAATGGTTTGAAATCCATCTGATGTTTTGTCAATGAAATCTGCCGCGGAAATTTCTGCAAAATGTCGTACTTCATCTTCGCTTAAAGAGAGATCTCCATATGCAATATTTCCATCAATGGTATCGGAGAATAAAAAGACATCTTGGCTTGCTAAACCGATATTCTTTCTCAAAGTATTTAAGTCGTACTTTCGCACATCAATTCCATCTATGGTAACTTTTCCAGAAGTGACATCGACAAATCGGTCAATACAGTTGATAAGAGTTGTTTTTCCCGCTCCAGTACTTCCCATAATGGCAACGGTTTCACCCGCTTTGATATCTAGATTGATATGGTTTAAAATATTGGTTTTATGCATTGATACACAGACGTCCTGAAAAGAAATAACACCTTGCAGTTTTTCTGTTTTCACAATTGCGTCTGGATGATTTTTGATATCAGGTTTGCTGTAGTAGAGTTCAATGACCTTGTTGATGCTGGCAAAGAAGCGTTGGGAATCGTTTAACAACATACCGAGCATTCTCATGGGAATGCAAAGCGTCCAACACAGAGAGTTAAATGCCAAAAATGTACCTGCGGTAATTCTACCAATCATCATAAAATAGCCACCGACCAATAATACGGCAATGGCAAGTGCTTGAGATAATCCCTCTACTGCGGGGAAATAGCGCAGCCAAGTAAGGGTGGTTTTTAAATTGGCATTGCGGTAATCCAGATTTTTTTCATCAAATTTTTTTATTTCATAGGCTTCTTGTGCAAATGCCTTTACGACACGATTTCCCTCAATATTTTCTTGTGCATTGCTGTTGAGTAGGGAAAGGCGTTCACGTAAATCTACAAAATAAGGACCAACTTTATTACTAAACAGACGTGTAACCCAGAAAATAAATGGTGTGATTGCAAGTAGGGAAAGGGTTAGCAAAACATCTTTGGAAAACATATAGATGCTGGTTGCCACAAATAAGAAAAGACATTCTAATAAACAACGACTGATAAAGGCAATTCCATGTTTTCCCATTTCCAAGTCACCAGTTAAGCGCGTCATCAAATCGCCAGTGCGGTGGTTGGAGTAAAATTTCATGTCTTGGGATTGGAGCTTATCATATAGTTCTGCTTTGATGTTGAATAAAAATTTTTGACCACAGTTTTCATAAACAACCATAGAAATATAACGAAGTGTTGTTCTTAAAAGTGTAAATCCAATCATACAAGCAACTAAAACATAAAGTGTATGGATGAGTGGTTTTAAGTTGTCTTGTTGTTTGGGAAGTTGATAGACAACTTCATCTACAATTTTTTGGCTGATAATAGGGTTGATTAATTGCATAATTTGCAGTATTGCAGTTGAGATTAGGGCAAAGATATAACTTTTTTGGAATCCTTTCATATTCTCCCATACCCATCGAATTTGCTGCATAGTTCCTCCTCCTTTGATTTGATTATAAATTTTGTTGGTGAATGGTTGTTTGGTCTTGATGGATGTTTAAGCATTATATCTGATATAAAAACAGAAAAGGGAAGAAAAACAGGTTGAATTAAAAAAAATGCAAGATATTCTTGTATTTTTCAAAAATTAGAATATAATAGAATTAAATGGACTTCGCTTAAAAATGAAATTATAAACCGACAATTTAGCAATTTTTTAAAGTTGTAGCTTTTTTATCGCCCAAAAAAAGTGATTTTAAAAAGGCAAGAAATTATTAGAAACGAGGTGAAATAATGTCTGCCAAAACGCCTTATTTTATAAAAGTAAAATCATTTTATAGTGTAAAATTTAAAGAAAGTCATACATGCCCTCATCGTCATACTTCCGAATATGAAATGATGTATGTCGCTTCTGGAGAATGTCAAATGGTAGTTGACAAAAAAGAATACATTTTAAAAGAAGGTCAATTTATGATCATAAAAGAAAAAGTGTATCATCAGCTCACCATACAACAAGGACAATCTTGTCATATTCTCAACTTGCAATTTATATTGACCAAAAAAAACACAGGAATTGATGTAACAGAATTTTTTTATCAATATCCACAGGCTGCGAAGTTGTTTGATTTAGATTATATCTATACGAGCGACCGTGTTCGACTTTGTTCTGCAATGAAGGATTTGATTGCAGAAATGGAATCCAGCACTTCTGACCCTTATTATCAACAAGTTCTTTGTACACGGATGTTAATTGAATTGTTGAGGTGTTATGAGTATCGAGAGATTAAAACAGGTATTATCTATACCCGAAAAGCGACAGAGTACATTGCTACACACTTTGAAGATGATTTGAATGTAGCGAAGATTGCACAGGTAGCTGGCATTAATGATGCGTATTTGCAAACATTATTTAAAAAACAGTACGGTGTTTCAATTATTACTTATTTGAATACTGTTAGAATGCAGAAAGCGCAATTTTTATTAAAGAATAGCAATTTAAAGATAACAACAATTGCATTTGCCTGTGGATTTAACTCGCGTCAGCACTTTGGATATAGTTTTCAAAAAATGTTTGGACTTTCTCCAAATGAATACCGTCATAAAAACAATACACATTCTAGTAGTACCACCAAAATCATTTAGAAAGGGATTGTTAAGATGTTGACTATTACAAATATTCGCAATAACGCAGCGATTAAAACTTATATTGCAAAGGCAGATGAAGCCTTGATTGCATTGGGATATACAGAGCACAGTTTTGCCCATGTGACAAAGGTGGCTGATTTTGCCCAAAGATTATTATTGGATTTGGGATATGACAAACGAAAGGCAGAACTTGCTTGGATTGCGGGTTATCTACATGATATCGGAAATGTGATCAATCGCATTGACCATGCGCAAAGTGGAGCGGTAATGGCATTTCGTATTTTGGACAAACTGGAAGCAGATGCAGAGGAGCTTTCCACTATCGTTAGTGCAATTGGAAATCATGATGAAAGTACCGCTTTTCCAGTGAATGAGGTGGCAGCGGCACTGATATTGGCGGATAAAACCGATGTGCGAAGAACCAGAGTACGCAATCCTGATTTTGCCACCTTTGATATTCATGACCGTGTAAACTATGCAGTGAAACAGGCAAATACCTATTTGACACAAGACCATATGGCGATTGTTTTGGAATTGGATATTGACAGTAGCATTTCTTCTGTGATGGATTATTTTGAAATCTTTTTACATCGAATGTTACTGTGTAGAAAGGCAGCAGAAAAGTTATCACTAAAATTTAAATTGATAGTCAATGGACAAAATTTGATGTAATGGGATATAAAAGAATAAAGAGGATGTGTTTATTTTGGAATATGAATTAATTGATTTTGAATCTGATTTTTGGGAGCGATATCGGGGCGCTTATGGAAATATAAAAGAATGGGTTCAGATATTGGTACAGGATACACAAAGGCAACAGGAAAGTTATCAAGAGGCTTTTGATAATTTATCCCAAAGTATCACCCATCAGATGAGTTTTTATCCAGCTACTTATCTGGTAGTTCCTTATCTGTTGGAGTTATTGAATCGTATGCAACAACAACATGATTTTGATTGGCAGTGTAAAATCATAGAAGTTGTGGGCACTTGTTTGGCAACTCAATCACAAGAGTATCCTGTAGAAGTAGAAAAAGAATTGATTGAAAATTACCAAAGATGTGTGAATATTTTTAAAGAAAAAACCAAACAATTGATTGCATGTTATCAAGCACAGTTAAAACAATTGGATTGGAATACAAAGAATTATTTTGAAACAGCAGTATTGTCAATTTTAGGAGATAGTCAAGCGGCATTTGCTATCATTCTATCTGGTTGGACTGATTGTAATATTGCCTGCAAACAATGTGATTTTTATGATGAAAATTTGGATTTAGAGATAGAAGAACAGCGTCAAAAAATCATTCCAGCAGACACCCTAATGGATAAATGGGACAACCAATCTTTACAGAATACTTATCTTTGGTTTTGTAATTTATTGCATTTATTGGGTGATGAGAAGTCTCAAGAGAAGCTTCGTTATTACTATGGAACCTATACTTGTCCAGAATGTGGAAAACAGGGGCTGGTCATTGAAATGATGAAGCATTATCTATCAGATGAGTGGCAAGACGCCCAATAGTGGACAATATAAATAATCAAATATAGGAGGAAAGCATTATGAGAGCTTATGAAAGATTTTTAAACTATGTGAAGATAGATACAACATCTTCTGAACAGTCTCAAACATCACCGACTACCAGCAAACAATTCGATCTTGCAAATCATTTGGCACAAGAAATGAAAGAAATGGGAATACAGCAGGTTCGTGTAACAGAATACTGTTATGTTTATGGAGTGATTCCAGCGACTGATGGATATGAAAATCAGCCAGCAGTGGGTTTGATTGCCCATATGGATACCACTCCAGAGGCAAGTGGAAGTCATGTCAATCCACAAATCATTTCGGATTATGATGGAAACGATATCGTATTAAAAAATCAATTGGTGATTTCTAAAAAACATTTTCCACATTTAGAACGCTTAAAGGGCAGAACATTGATAACAACAGATGGTACAACGTTGTTGGGAAGCGATGATAAAGCGGGAATTGCGGAGATTTTAACAGCATGTGAGCAGATTTTGACCCAACAAATTCCACATGGAAAGATTTGTATTGCCTTCACGCCTGATGAAGAAGTTGGACAGGGAACCAACCATTTTGATGTAGAGGGCTTTGGAGCAGATTTTGCCTATACAGTAGATGGCGGGGAAGAAGGAGAATTGGAATTTGAAAATTTTAACGGTGCTGATGCAGATTTTGAAATTACCGGTTATGCCATTCATCCTGGCAGTGCCAAAAATCGCATGATAAATGCCAGTCTGGTGGCGATGGAAATCAACGCTATGCTTCCAAGCGGAGATGTGCCCGCCAAAACGGAAGGATATCAAGGATTTTATCATTTGGTTTCTATGAAGGGCAATACAGAACAAGCAAGTTTGCACTATATTATTCGTGACCATGATAAATACCTATTTAAAGCGAAAAAAGATACTATGCGCCATATAGAACAACTCATCAATGAAAAATATGGTGAACATACAGTTGTTTTAACGATAAATGACAGATATTATAATATGAATGAAGTTTTAAAAGAAAAGATGTTTTTGGTTGATTGTGCAAAAACAGCAATGGAACATGTGGGTGTAAAACCGATTGTAGTGGCGATTCGAGGAGGGACAGATGGCGCGAGGTTAAGTTTTATGGGACTGCCTTGTCCAAATCTTGGAACAGGCGGCTTTGCAGGGCATGGACCTTATGAACATATTACGGTAGAGGGTATGGATATTACTGTAAAAATAATTATAGAGTTGTTAAAGATTTATACAGAATTTAAAGTATAATTGAAATATATCGTAAATGCAAAGAGAATTTGAAGGGTATCTATTTGCTACTCCTCAAATTCTCTTAAAAAATATAGGAATTTTACTCAAAAATAAAAAGTCGTCCAGTAAGAAAACAGACGACTTTTTATACTGCTATTGTTTATCCATAATGATTTGTAGATTATCTCAATTATCTATTTTCTGATTCTACCTCTTTCACAATAACCGGAATTTGACTCATCATATTATCAATATCTTCAAACATACAACTTTTGGTTGTTCCTAGTTTTTTGGCATGTTCGATATGACCAACAACTTTCTGATAGTCTTGTTGGATATTTTGAAAGAATTGATAAATAATTTGAAGTGCTTGGTTAGAGTCACCGATTACATTGGAGATTTCATCTTGTACAGAAGAAGCACCATCTGCAGCAGCAGTAATTTTAGCGAACGCATCAGAGGTACTGTTTACTGTGTGAATACCTTGACCGAGTACTTCCTGAGAGGTACGAATGCTGTCATTTAGATGATTTGCACTAGACTGAACATTGCGAATACCAATATCTACTTCATTGGTCAGCTCCTTAATCTGTTCAGCTAGCTCTCGAACCTTTATTGCAACAACCGCGAAACCCTTACCTTCTTGACCGGCTCTAGCAGCCTCAATAGAGGCGTTAATTGCAAGAATATTTGTCTGTTCTGCAATGGATACAATTCCCCCCATGCATTGTTGGATACTTTTTACTGCTGCTTGAAGCTGTTCAAAGGTATGTTCCATTTCGCTATAGGATCTTTCCACCTCTATAGAGGTGGATTTTAGTTCTGTCATTTTATCTTCCGCTTCAGAAACAGTTTCAGCAATAGTGTCTCTTACATCTGTGAATCGATTAGTTGCTTGGTGGATATTCTGAAAAGATTGCCCTAAATCCTGTAGTTGTGTTTGAAATGTATCGGCTTCATTTAAAACATTAGAAAAAGAAGAACCAACACTGTTGAGTGCCCACAAAGATTCTACTTCTTTTTGAATGAGCTCTTTTTTATAATCGTTTAAACTGTTGATTACATGTAATATTGGGTAGAGATTATTGCCAGTATTTTGTGTCTGTTTTGGTTTTTGTTTGCGTTTTTTGAAAAAAAACATTCTTTTCCCCCTTTATTCAAATACGACACAGGTCATAGACTGATTGACAAAGCGATTGTTGTAATGCTCTCCATAGCCAACAAGACCAGCATGACTGCCCAAAGTCGACATTTTTTTTAGATACTCCTGCATATAGTTATATTCTGTAAATAATTTATATCGGAACAGGCAATTTACAGAAAAAACGGCGGAACGAGTGGGGAAATCCTGACAAATTTGACGAATGGTTTTTTCGGTGATGGCTTTAAAATCGCCAAGTTCTAGAAGAAGTAAGACGTCGGAATCATTGACCTGACGAAAACAAGCTAGGGCATTTCCCTTTACTTCTTTGATGGAGATAATACAAGTGTCATCTCCGTTGATTTTTCCAAATGGATTTTTAAAAGTCTGCGTCAGAATCTGTTGATCCGTTACATGAAGAATACTCTGATAAACCTGTTTAGCAGATTTGCCATTTAGCAGACCGAGTGTGTAATTGGATTTATCCGTATTAGAAGCAATAAAACGATAATCTCCTAGTGGATGATAGATATTTTCCTTATATGTTTTGATTCGACCTCGAAGATTTCGAACGATTGCATAGGCAACAGCATCTTGATAGATGACACCATTGGCAGATACAAGACCTGCGTCGCCAGTTCCTCCAACCAGTGAAATATTTTTGGGTCCTAAAACAGAGTAAATGGTGCTCAATACACAGGCATCGTTTCCGCTACAGAAGTCGATACATACAGTATCGCGCCTTGAACCGCCCACCTTTGCCAAATCGTGTTCTAGTCGTTGAATGTATTTCACCGGTGCTGTGGATACATTCTCAAGTGCGTTGGCAGCTACAGTAACCCCATCTGAGAATGCAATGATACCAACTCCATTTTCCACAACTTTGTTATGATAACTCATACCAATACAGCCAATACTGGGAATTCCAGGATAGAGTGCTTCCAGATTTTTGACATGAGCTTCAAACTGAGCACGATTGGATAGTAGCATAATAAACTGAGGCCGATCCAGTCCGCGAACTGCTTCCGATAAATTTCCGCTCTGGCTCATGCCGAAAAATTGTCTCATGCAATAGCTCCCCTTCTATTATTTTTTTACGGTTGAAAAGATTTTTAAAATATATATCATTATACGATATAAGATGAGAAGAAGTCAATAATTATTCAATTTATTTTTATAGAGCAGTGGATTGAGAAAACAATGATATCTGTCAATTGTTGTAAAAATGAAATAATACCAATCGTTGTGGGTGTGATAAAAATGGGTTTGGTTTTGTTTGGCTATCACAAAAAACACTTCTTTTTCTTAGTTTGTTATCTGTTTACAATGATTTTTTATTTTACTGCGCATTAATCGACTAAATATCCTAGTTGTTTGATAGAGCTATAGGTATTGCCAGAGACAATAATATGATCTATCAAGGTAATATTCATAGATTGAAGCCATAGCTTTAAAAAATTGGTGTATTGTATATCTTCGTTGGATGGAAGATTATTTGCATTTGGATGATTGTGTGTTAAAATAAGAGCAGTGGCTTCATAGTGAATTAAATGTTCTGCGATCATTCGATTGTCTATTTGGGTGGAATTTAAAGAGCCCTTGGCGATATGTTCACGACTCAATAGTTCACAGCGGT
>ERZ778516.2818-NODE-2818-length-10990-cov-5.500777_pt1 | contig 10990 bp, 10 predicted proteins | sample MGYA00510342_ERZ778516 | MGnify/ENA primary metagenome ERZ778516 (study PRJEB29527, sample SAMN07138961) | mouse gut metagenome | material: feces | host: mouse | place: China:Nanjing | collected 2016-01-25 ...
CTACCTTAACCCACCGTCTAAAGCCAGTGGGATTGCGGTAGCCATTATTTCAAATTATAGCACTTTTTTGAATTTATACAAGTTATATCTCTTGTAACACTTTCATTTTCCTCAAATTTACCGTATATAACACCACTTTACAACTTTATTCGCGATAATCAAATGATAAAGGCACCAATTTCAAAGCCTTTACAAAAACATTTGATTTTATTGTAGTTTCGACATATTTGAACAGTTCTATCACATTTAATTACCAGAAAAATATATACTATAAAATTTTCTGATATACTTGAATATCTTATAAAAGTTGGACCGAAATAATAAATAGTTACTTTTCTCTGGCTTGTATAACTAAAATATCATCACTCTGATTTATTACTAAGGTAAGTTCTATTTGTTCAGTATTGTTTTCATAAAAGCTTGTGTCTGTCAGAGTGCTTTCATATATATTGTATACTTTATATATTACTTTTTTCTGTGCGGCATTTCTTATATAAATTTCAGTATTTTCTATTATTCCTTCATATTCAGTATTTTCTAAATAAATCACAGAATTTCCTGCCTTATTCAGACCAGCAGCCGTATATTTAATCTGAGATGAAACCAGTTCTGCCTTTATGTTTAATGCAGGTATTTCGATTCTGCCCATAGTTTCACTATCTGTATTTGTTATTTTATTTTCTTTGGCATCTTTTTGGGCACTTTTTATATAATCTTTGGCATCTTTATCATTTTTATCAGTTACAGAATTACTCTGTACAGCTATATTTTCTGCTATGTCTTCATTTATATTTACTTCATTCAAATATACTTTGGTTTCATTTTTAAACTCTATGGATAAATGTTTTATATAGACGGCTGTCCCTCCTGATACAGCCAGAACAATAGTAAGTATTGTAGCAATTATAGTATTATTTCTTTTCATATAAGAATTCCTCCATTTCGATATTGTTTAATGAAAAATGACTTTTGACAGTTCTTACTGTAACTAACACTTGTATTGATTGCTCAAACAAAAAAGCGCAAATCCTTCGTATCTGGATTTACGCTCTTTGCTACTCGATGATGTGAGTATACCACTTTTTTCGATTATATTCAAGTCAATATCAAACTTTTACAGCATAAATTTACATTTGGTTTTTATTGACCAGACCTTATCATAGATATTTGAACGAAACATAAAAGATTAATCCGTGTTTATACTGATGTATTTGCGATTCGTTCAATATGTTTTTTTGGTACTCTCCTGTATGCTGAACAGTTCCTGCCGGATATTGACACCCTGTTTTTTCAATCTGCACAGTTATTTGTAAACTGTACTTGTCCAATCTGTAAATAATTATTCCAAAAATTTTTACAAAGAATAAAGTTTACATACAATCTTGTTGTATGCTATAATATAGAAAGTAATACCATTTCACAAATAAAAACCCATAATTTGCTGTAAAAAATAAAAGGAGTTTCAAACCACTATGAATAATTCACCCCTGTATTACCGTGTTGGCCCTCTGCTCTATTGTCCTGCAAATAATGAAAGCATTGTAAATTCTCTTACAAATGAAAAATTCGGCTCAAAATTTTCTCTTGCCATGTGCCTTGAAGATACTATACGAGATGATTGTGTGGAAGAAGCAGAAAATAAATTAATAAATTCATTACATAAATTGCAGGAAGCTTTGGCAACAAAGACTTTTTTTATGCCAAAGCTGTTTGTACGGGTAAGAAACGCAGAACAGATGCATCGTCTGATAAAAGGAGCCGGCTATGCTGCTGCTTTGATTTATGGATTTATTGCTCCCAAATTTTCTATAAATAATGCGGATAATTATATTCATGTTCTTACCATGTTAAATGAATCCGGCCGCCATCCTGTCTGGTTTATGCCGATTTTTGAAGATTTTTCGCTGATTCATCTGCAAAAACGGTATGATATTTTATATACATTAAAAGAAAAACTGGACACTATTTCTGAACTGGTTTTAAATATTCGGGTTGGCGGAAATGACTTGTGCAATGTCTTTGGCTTTCGCAGAAGCAATATTGAATCTATCCACAATATAAGACCTGTCGCAAATATTTTTTCGGATATTATGACTGTTTATGGTACTGATTATGTAATCTCCGGTCCTGTATGGGAATATTATAATGGAGAAGGATGGGAAAATGGCCTTGTAAATGAATTAAGAGAAGACCGACTAAATGGATTTGTCGGAAAAACCGTGATTCACCCGAAGCAGATTCCATTTGTAAATCAGGCTTATATGGTAAGTGAGAAGGATTATGAAGATGCCCGTGCTGTTTTAAACTGGAATACGGATTCTCATTCTCTTGTATCCGGGAGTATAGAAAAAGAGCGTATGAACGAATATAAAACACATCGAAAATGGGCTGAAAAAATAATGTTTCTTGCTGAGGCTTATGGAATTTCAAATTTATGTGAAGATAACCTGTAATATATCATACAATTTAAACTGGTGTATTGATAAGTTTGCAACAATAACAGGATATAAAAACAGTTAATGCTTAACATATGAAAAATTTTATGCATTAGCTGTTTTTGTCATATCGTTCTACTGATACAGTAATTCTTTTAACCGATTCACTCCTTCTATATGTGAATCGTTCTTTCCACAAAGCAGCACTGGCTCTGCAGTAGCATCAGAAGAAACATAAGTACCGTTGCCAACGAATGCTGAAAGCAAGCCTTTCTGTTTGAATTGCATTCTCTCAATTTTTCAAATTGTCTGCCATACAATTTTATCATTGATTTCTTTCAGGTTCAAGATTATAATAAAATATAATTCTTTTTTAGAGCAAAGGAATTTGGAATGTAGAAATAATATGTCACAGAATATTTAAAATGAATTGAGGTACACAACTATGAGCATAGAAAATTTATTATCAGAAGGTATAAAAGCAACACCGCCGTCTTTTGTCAGAGGTATTTTAAAGGCTGCTTCGGACCCAAGCGTTATTTCCTTTGCGGGTGGCCTTCCAAATCCAATTTCCTTTCCGCAAGAGGAGCTTCTGAAGTCTATGGAGCATATTGTGAAAACTTATGGAAGTAATGTATTCCAATATTCGATTACAGCCGGATTGCCGGAACTCAGACAATATATTGCGGACAGATACAACCGGATTTTTGGTCTTAGTCTTACAATAGACAATATTATTATTACAACCGGTTCTCAGCAGGCTCTCGACCTTATAGGAAAGGTTTTGCTTAACAGGGGCGATGGCGTAATTGTTGAGAAACCGACTTATCTTGCCGCAATACAGGCTTTTTCCATGCAGCAACCGAACTTTTATCCGGTTGAACTGACAGAAGAAGGTATGAATCCAAAACAGCTTGAAGAGGCATTACAGAATCCTGTTAAATTCATCTATGCAATTCCTGATTTTCAAAATCCAACCGGACTCACTTATTCTGCCAAAAATCGGAAACGTATTTATGAAATTCTGAAAGACCATGAAGTTGTTTTAATCGAGGACGACCCTTACGGTGAATTGCGTTTTGACGGCGAACGTCTGCCCTACATTGGTGCCGGAAAACTGCCTAACAGTATTCTGCTTGGAACTTTTTCAAAAACGGTTACTCCGGGTATGCGTACAGGTTTTCTTATTTCCGAAAATAAAGAACTGCTGAAAAATATATCCATTGCAAAAGAAGCAAGCGATTTGCATACAAATATTTTTTCTCAGTATTTAATTTGGGATTATCTGAAAAATAACGATTTGGATATACATATTGCAAAGATAAAGGAGTTGTATAAAAAACAGGCTTATGCAATGATAGAGGCTATGGATAACTATTTTCCATCAACAGTTAAGTATACCAAGCCACATGGGGGCATGTTTTTGTGGGTAACGCTTCCAGAGGGAATAAGTGCCATGTCTTTGTTTCCGAAGGCTTTGGAGAAAAAAGTTGCGTTTGTTCCGGGAGACCCTTTCTATATCGGTATCCAAAATGCCAACACAATGCGTCTTAACTACACCAATGCAGACTGTGAAACCATTGCGGAGGGGATTCATAGATTGGGGGATTTGCTAAAAGAACTGTCAATATAACGATTTCATGAAAAAGAGACATCAGCCATTTTATAACTGATATCTCTTTTTTAGCATACTTCAAAGCTGTCTTTTGCACATATTGCCTGCATATCATTTTCATGCTTTTTTATTTTTTAATCCAAACCTGTTTGGTTTTATCAAGCATATACTAAATGGCCCGCATATATTTGTCCCACAGCTCACCAAAATATCCGCCCTGTTTTTTTAATTCTTCCAGAGTTCCCTGCTCCACAATATTTCCGTCTTTAAAGACATAAATATAATCAAACAGATATAGCAAATGCAATCTGTGAAGAACGCTGATAATACACTTATCGGTAAACTTCCCAAATATTCTCTGATATACCTTTAATTCCGTTTCCGCATCCAAGCTTGCTGTCGGCTCGTCAAGAAGAACAATACTGCTGTCCTTTATTGAAAAAATTCCTCTCGCAAGGGCCAGTCTCTGCTTTTCTCCTCCGGACAGATTTACTCCGTCTTCTGATATTTGAGAATAAATTCCATTTGGCAGCTTTGGCAGCACTTCATCAAGCCCTGACAGATAAATCGCCTGCTGCAATTCTTCCTCAGTATATTCCAGTCCCATTACAATATTATATAACAGAGAATGGTCAAACATCTCCGGCTCCTGCGGAATTAAGGTTGTAATATCCATAAGCGATGTTATCTGCTGTTTCTGCTTTTCGTCATCTGCAAAAATAAATCCATATTCCGCCTGATAAATTCCTCTGAGAATTTTAAGCAAAGTGCTTTTTCCGGAACCGCTTTCCCCGACAAATGCTATTTTTTTCTGACGTTCCAGCCTTATGTCCGCCTGACAAAGCGCCGCTTTTCCAGTCTCAAAACAAAAATCTGAAACATGTACCTTTATTCTCTTCCAGTTGGGATTTATAAATTCTTTTTTTATGCCGGAACTATCGCTGACATCTGTAAAAATTTTATCCACAGCCTCAATATCTGCCCGCCAGTGCATACATTTCTCATAATCAGAAGCATAAAACCAGAATGACTCTATTACCTTGGACAAATATTGAAAAATAGCGGTAATAAAACCAAGCATAATTACTTCTCCGCTTTTTGCAGCGGAAAAAATATAAAAGAAAATCAAACCGACATTTAACGCTATTTCAAACAGAGAATTAAAATGACATTTAAACTGCGTATATTTATTTTCTGTCATTGCGTGACAGAAATTAGCGTCAAATTTTTTCTCAATATCCTTATAAACACATTTTCCAAGCCTTAAAATAATAATTGTTGAAATATTACTGATTCCGTCCTGCACAATTCCCGCAATTTCATGAAACCCCTCATTCAGTTTTCGATATTCCGGTATCGTTTTTCTGTAAAATATTCTGGTAATAAATATAATCAGACCTCCGGTTAATATGGACGCAATCGATATAACGGGAGAAATCAGCCACAAAATCACAACTGATGTGAAAAACTGCACAAAAATAGTTATATAATCATAACTGCTCTGGCCAAAATTTAAAAATGCATCTGAGGCTTTATTTACTCTGCTGATTACATTTCCAGAATGATGATTTACATGCCAGCCTAAAGGCAGTGACTGCAAAAATAAATAGGTGTCGAGAACAAATTTCTTTTTGCTGTGATAAGCCACGGAAATCTCAATTCCCCGTGCCATTCTATGACATATTTCAAAAATATAAAAGCACAATACATAGACGCCGAGCCACATTGTAACATGGGTCAGCATATCTTTATTCTGTTTCTGCAAAGTATTGATTACCATGGAAAATGCAAGCGGCTGCATGGTAACAGCCAGAACGGAAATCGTATGCAGCAGAACATAAATACATATTTTAAAATGCTTCTTATCTGCAAGTTTCCAATATCTGTAAAATACATAAATAAAATCCATCTCTTTTTTCCTTTCGCTTATATGATTTTTTATAAAACACATAAACCGGCGGTGCTCGGATTTTATTTACGTGTCAAAAACGTCACAATTTATCGAGTCTCATTTTTTTATCTTTCCTTTCATTCTTTTTTATCATTTAAATTAATTTATCGGTTATAATCTGCTTCCAAAGGCGCGATTACTTGTGGATTTTGCTGCACCCAGGTAACAGCACACGCACACAGCGCCGAACATAGCTGGTCCATAATACGGCCTTCATCACCAGCAGCAATCAAAAGATTTGTCAAGAGCTCTGCCGCCTTGATATCATCTTCACTAAAGGTATTACCAAGGGAAAGGTATTTTGGAAAAGCACGTAACATTTTTCGGAAATCATCATCCCAATTCATACCGCCGTTATCCAGAAATTCATGCTGGACTCTGCCCGCAATGCGGATAATTTCTCCCTGTGCAGTTTTTGCACGTCCCGATGACGGAACAAGATAACTCCAAAGCTGATTAAACTGTGCAGTTTCCTCGGTTTCTGTAATAATAATCGGAGATACTCCATCATGGACAGGCGGTGTCTCAACTTGTTTGTTATATTGTTCCATTTTGTTTTCCTTGTCTTTCTAAGTTTGAATTTTGATTTGTATGTTTAATTGTGCAATAATTTTTTGTATATTGCAATATATTTACGGGTTCTTTTTCAAAGAGCATACAATTAAAAAAATGCTACATATCTGCTATCTTTTTTATCACTCCACAACTTTTATAATGCCTTAACGGATAATATTCTATTTCCACACCTTTTTCATCTGCAAGTTTTTTAATATGCTCTAAAGCTGTATCGTCTTTAAACTCCTTTCCAATCAGCACCTTCCATGGTACGCGTCTTAACAAAACTCTGGTTGTTTCCCCAATGCCGGGCTTTATCAGATTAATATCTGCAATGCCATAGTTTTGCGCGATTCGTTTCACTTCATCTATGCCTCTGTCGTCAAAAGTTTTCTCTATCTCTCTGTTTTCTTTTACAAATTCTGCCTCAATCGCATAAATAAACTGATAAGATAAATCCGTCTCCCGCAGATTTTCATAATATACCGCGCCATGAAAATCATTTTCTCCAATAATATCCCGTCTGAAAAATGTTCTGCTGATAAGGCCGGATATCGTGCTGTTTAAACAGGAACTAGGTATCAGCAAATCTTCATGTGTTCCACAAAACTTTGTAATTCCCGCCGGGTCCGCAAGCACTGCAAGGTCCGGTGAAATACCCTGAAACTCTTTTACTGCCTGTTCCAGCTCATTTTGAATCGCCCCTTTGCCAATCCAGCCGTCTATAAATAAAATATCCTCCGGCTTATGTCTTTGCAGAATATGTTTTATGGCATTTTTATCAATTCCCATTCCTCTGATAATTGAAATTGAATAATGGGCGGGATTTATCTGATATTTCCAGTTTAGATATCTTTTTAACAAAATACCGGCGGGAATTCCTGCTCTTGCAAGAGATACCAGAACAACATTTTTGCCTTTTACTGAAATAATTTTGTCTGCCAGTCTTCCTACCGCATTTGCGGTCTGTCCGGCATAATTTTTCAGCGCATCGCGATATGCCTCCATATATTTTTCAGAAGGTACATATTCGACTGGGAGCATTTCACAATAATGCTTTCCCGACTGAATCAGTTTTTCCCTTTCTTCCGTAGACTGCGGCTTTACCAGCCCTGTAATATCTTTCAATAATAAAACCACATCTTTTTCTTTATAAGAGCTCCTCATGCTCTGCACCACCTGATAATAGAAATATTTGTATTTCTGCGACTTTTAAGAGCGTTGACAAGAGAAGAAATCCCCTCCGTCTGACCTTTTTTGGCATCTGTAATAATAAATACTTTATCGTATTTGTCCAATTCATAAATATATGTAACTCTATCTTTGTCATAAAGACTTCTAAGCTCAAATTTCTCATGCAGAGGATAAGCATATGAATCGCTTACTGTAATCGGACTTCTTGTAGTTGCATGAAATTTTACATGATATCCCATTTCCTCAATTCTGGCCGCTGCATACAGCGCGGGATACATAAATTCCTCTGTTCCAAGCACAAGGATTCTTCTGTCTTTTTCTGAATTTGAGATTTCATCGTGTTCTTCAATATTTATAGATACAGGAATTTCACTGTTTTGCTCTGTTTTGGAACAAGTTCGAAAAAATTCTGTTTTTACCTGCTGCCAGAGCTTTTCACAGGCATTTTGATAATCTGCTCCTTTTGTAATACATCTGGCATTTTGATAACCATCTGTCTCCAGCTCCGCAAAAATATTTGCATTCCACTCTTCCCCTTCCAAATCTTTGATTAATTCCACATATGTGCCATCTGTTTTACATCTTTTTGCCAGAAGCGGGTAAATGTCATGATTTGTTTTTAACAGATAATGACAAGATATATTCTGTTCCTTATAAATTGTTTCGGCTTCTTTATCCATGCTGTTTAAAATGGATACTGCCGAAAAAGGAAGCGTTACATGAAATTCTTCTTTTATAATATTTACGATTTTTAAAATTGTATTTCCAGTTGTGATTTCATCTTCTGCAAATACAATTCTGTCAATCTTATCAAGCACTGATTCCAAAGATTCCCTCACTAGCTTTTGTTCTGTCGCATGGCTATGGGATTCTGTAAAATACAGATACGTGGCTCCCTCTACATTTTCTCTGGTAGTCTGCATATAAAGGCTGTCTGTACAAACTGCAAGCGCCGCCCCTATTGCGGTAGCTGTTTCTGCAAATCCGATAATCAAAAGTCTTTCTTCTGCGTATGCTTTTTTTACCAGCCCTCCAAGCTCATAGAACATTTTAAGCGCCTTTGAAGGAGCTACTGGAATATGCTTTCCTTGAAACCTGTTTATTACAAGATAGTTTCTTTTACTGTTATTTTCCCGTCGGGCAATAGCGACAAGTTCACTTTCAGAATACATATACAAAACCTCTTTTACTCCTGTTTTTCTTCTCTTAATTGATTAATTTTCTCATAATAAGAAATTATTCTCTTTGCCTCATCTTCATATGATATACCATGTGATTCTGCCTGCTTAACCAGATTTTCATATAATTGCATATCCTTATCCCTGAAAATAATATTAAGCCTTTTTTCCTTTTTACCAGCAATGTGTTCATAATTCTCTGGATATGCATAATAGCACTTTTTACACATATCAACATTTTTGTCTATCCAATTTACACAATGTTCACAAGCCCAAGATTTATCTCTATTTGCGGATGGTGATAACAGCATAAAGCTCTCTAAATCCATCATATTTTTCGGGTCTCCTCCGATTTCATATGGAACTCTATGGTCCGGTTGAAGTAATCTTGCTGAATATTCTTCACCATATAAATTGCATTTTGCTCCATATTTATCTAGCAATGCACTTTTTAATTTTTCTGTAAGCTGAGTTCTTCCAGATGTTTTAGCTAATGGATTAACTTTTTTTGCTTCTTCCCAATCCCCAAATCTATATGCCGCAATATTTTTTCCCATAGAATCCTTTATCTTAAATGTTTCTAAAGGAATTCCCAATTCACGCACATCTCTTGCTGCTCTTGGCGCATGCTCGTAACCTCCATTTTTCAAATCTTCTGTACTGCAAAATCCTTTTTCTAAAATTGTGTCTATTACAAATCGTGCTCTCTTATTGGTTACAGCATTCAATACTGCTTTAAAATCTTCTGATAAATTCATCAGTGCTCCTCCTATGCAAGACACAATTTCATTTGCTCATATACTTCTTGTTTGGATATCAAATTTTTGCTTACATATACAGATTCATAGGTAATCTCCTTTTTTCCATTTAAAGTTGCCTGTGTGGAAATACCTGCATTTATATATATGTGTGTTAATCCCAGAAATTCAGGCAGCGATTTTCCCATGATTTTATCTCCTGTCTTACCATCATAACTTACAATATAGTCTATACCTTTGTCATTTAGTTTTTCTAATTCTTTGACAAACTCATCAAACTCGACTCCCTGTATATATCGATTATCACGCCTGTTATCTTTTTTAGATGTTCCCTGATATGGCGGGTCCATATATACAAAATCTCCTTGTTTTGCCATAGCTAATATATCTTTATAATCCACAGATGAAAATTTCGTTTTACCATTCAACAGGCCGGAAATACTATACGCATTATTAGCTATCATTTCAGGTTTTGTTCCATATCTTCTTTTATCACATGATTGATTCAGCCTGCCATCTGCATTATATCTTATTGCACCTTTTACTACTCTTGCTAACAAAAACAACATTCTAGCCGGGTCTTTCATTCCATTATTAAACTCGTCTCGTATTTTATAAAAATAATCAATATTATTTTCCCCTTCGCAAAACTGGCCATTCCATATATCACTGTAACCATTTACAAGTTTTTCGGGAGTATTTACACATTCCTGCATCAATTGAATAAGAGGAGTATTTATATCATTAACCCAAAATTTATCACATTTTTTTTCCATTGCAGCCAGAATAGTAACTGCACATGTTCCACAAAACGGCTCTATTAATCTATGAAATGACTTTGGAAAAAACTTTATTATCTCTGGTGCTATCATTCTCTTACTTCCTTGATACTGCACCAAATGGGGAACTCTCATAATCAACCTCCTATTTATATAAACCTAAACCCACTACCAAAAGGTGGTGGGTTTAGGTCTGCATATGAAAATTTTCAAATATCATCATACATAAAAAGTAAGTTTTTATATTAAATCAAACTCATTTTTTACACACAAATATCAATATTCTGTCCCAAATCCGGATTGACAGAAGCTTCCATCATCTTTATCACACCTTCTCCCAAATCCTCTATCAGTTCCAGAGAATTGTCCAGCACTGCCACACCTACATCAGACTGAAGCTGCGACATCTGCATTGCTGTTGATAATGCTGCAATATCCATAAAAAACCTCCTTTCATTTTGTAAGATAATTAGGCGTTTGCGAAACGCCACGAGCCGCATAAATACGGCATTTTTTTGTTACAAA
>ERZ778516.2819-NODE-2819-length-10988-cov-11.922894_pt1 | contig 10988 bp, 9 predicted proteins | sample MGYA00510342_ERZ778516 | MGnify/ENA primary metagenome ERZ778516 (study PRJEB29527, sample SAMN07138961) | mouse gut metagenome | material: feces | host: mouse | place: China:Nanjing | collected 2016-01-25 ...
GGATGTATGCATTGCGGCGGGCATCACGGAGGAAAATGCTTCCGATGCGGGAGATACACAGAAAGGGCTGTTCAACCGGCTGATTGACATTATCAGCGGCTGTTTCCAGCCGGTGCTGGGTGCGCTCTGCGCGGCAGGTATCGTAAAAGGACTGAACGCGGTGCTGCTCCTTTTGCTGGGCCGGTCCTACGGGGCCGGCGGGACGTATCTGATTCTCAATGCCATCGGCGATTCGGTATTTTATTTCTTCCCGGTGATCCTTGGATATTCGGCCGCGAGGAAGTTCAATGTCCAGCCGGTGATCGGGATTCTCCTGGGAGCCGTCATGTGTTATCCGTCCATACAGAAAAGCACGCTGGAGGCGGCAGGCGAAGCGCTGGGAACGCTGCCCATGATCGGAGACTACTATACGAATTTTATCGGGATTCCTTTTGTGGCGGGCAATTATACCAGTTCGGTCGTTCCGATTCTGGTGGTGACGGCTTTTGCGGGATTCGTACAGAAGACGGCAAAAAAATACATACCGGAAGTGATCCAGAATTTTTTTGTGCCGTTTACAGTGTTGATTATCAGCGTCCCGGCGGGACTTCTGGTGATCGGGCCGGTGGTATCCCTTATTACTGATTTCCTGTCCCAGATCTTCACCAGCCTGTACAGCTTTTCAGCAGTCCTGACTGCGGCTGTGGTCGGTATTCTGTGGCAGGTGCTGGTTATCTTCGGTCTGCACTGGGCGGTTATTCCGATCTCCCTTATGAACATGGCTTCTCTGGGTTATGATACGGTGATCGCCGGCAGCTTTGGATGTGCCTTTGCGACCACAGCAGCTACTTTTGCCATGTTCCTGAAGATCCGGAATAAGAAAAGGAAAGCGCTGGCAGCGTCCGCGTCCATCTCCGGTATCTGCGGCGTGACGGAGCCCGCCATCTACGGCTTTGCCCTGCCGGAGAAGACGCCGTTCTTATTTTCGCTGATCGGCAGCGGCATCGGCGGCGCGATCCTTGGTATCTTCGGAGTCAAAAAGTATTCAGTACGGAATCGAACCGCTGGTTACGCTGTCGCACTTTGAGATTCCGTATCATCTGGTGAAAACGTATCAGGGATTTTCGGACCGCCGGGTAATCGATTATTTTGTGCGGTATGCGGTGACCGTCTTTGAGCGGTACAAGGACAAGGTAAAATACTGGCTGACCTTCAACGAGATCAATTTTGCCACCATGCCCAAAGGGAATCTGAATATCCTGGGCATTCTGGATGACCGGACGGAGGATCACAACCATCCCTTTGACGATAAAACCCGCAGATATCAGGCGCTGCATCATGTCTTTTTAGCCAGCGCCCGGGCGGTCGTGGAGGGGCATCGGATCCGTCCAGATTTCCGGATCGGATGTATGTTCTGCCACATCACCATGTACCCGCTCACCTGCTCACCGGACGATATGCTGGAATATCAGGAGCTGGATCATTTTTTCAATGATTTCTGCGGGGATGTGCAGGTGAAGGGAGAATACCCCTATTATATGCGGCATTATTTTGAAAAAAATCAGATAGAGCTGAAGATACAGGAGGGGGACCTAAAGCTTTTGAAAAGCGGAACCGTGGATTTTTATTCCTTCTCTTATTATATGACCAACTGTGTGACGAAGAGAAAGGAAGGCGTGGAGCTTACTCTGGGCAATCTCATGGGCGGCGCTAAAAATCCGTACCTGAAAGCCAGCGACTGGGGCTGGCAGATCGATCCGCAGGGGCTGCGTTTCACACTGCACAAACTGTACGACCGCTATCATGTTCCGCTGATGATCGTGGAAAACGGCATCGGAGCGGTGGATGAGCTGGAGGACGGAAAAGTCCATGATCCATACCGGATCGCCTATCTCAGGGATCATATTGCGCAGATGCGGCTGGCCGTGGAGAGCGGCGTGGATCTGATGGGTTATACCATGTGGGGGCCCTTCGACCTGATCAGCGCAGGAACCGGGGAGATGAAGAAGCGTTACGGATTTATCTATATCGACCGGGAAAACGACGGTTCCGGAAGCCTGAAGCGCTATAAGAAGGATTCCTTCTACTGGTATCAAAAAGTGATCGCTTCCAATGGAGCAGACCTGCAATAGACAACAAACTTCCGTTTTACTGCCATATTTTTCAAAAAGCAGAGCCATGTGATACGGCTATGCTTTTTGAGGGTCTGTTAAATTTTTTGAGGAGAGCGATCCCGGTTCCGGGAGACTTTGATGAGTTTTTTGATTGGGGAGAATGTCTGTGCGCAGAATATATGGGACGGGCGCTGGGGCTGCATATACCGTTGCCGGACAGAGTGGGAGACTGGCCGGGCCGGGTTGCATCTTTTTCCATTTTCAGGTAAAATATTGAAGGAGCAGTTCAGAGACGGCAGGCCTCTGAAACAGAAGCAATGATCAGGGGAATATGGAGGAAGAGAAAATGGCGCATTTGTATTTTCAGGTTGAGGTATTGGAGCGATTCTGCAGGGACGCGTTTCGGAAATTCGGATTTTCGGAGGAAGAGAGCAGGATCATCACGGATGTACTGCTGATGTCGGATCAGTATGGGATTGAGTCCCACGGGATGCAGCGGCTGACCCGCTATCACAAGGGAATTGAGTCGGGGATGATCAAAGTGGATGCGGTGCCGGAGGTGGTATTCGAGACGCCGGTGTCCGCGGTCATCGAAGGACATGACGGCATGGGGCAGCTCATCGGGCACAAGGCCATGGAGACAGCCATCGAAAAGGCGAAAAAAACCGGTATGGCCATTGTCACGGTGCGCAACTCCAATCATTATGGAATCGCGGGATATTATGCGAAGATGGCCTGTGACAGGGGGCTGATCGGCATGTCCTTTACCAATTCCGAGGCGATCATGGTGCCAACCAATGCGAAGCAGGCCATGCTGGGAAGCAATCCCATCGCCATCGCCGTGCCTGCCGAGCCGTATCCTTTCTTTTTTGACGCTTCCACCACCGTCGTCACGAGAGGAAAGCTGGAGATGTACCGGAAGGCGGAGAAGCCGCTGCCGGACGGCTGGGCGCTGGATCAGGACGGCAATCCGTCCAGTGACGCGGATCTGGTTCTTCGTAATATCGTCGGCAAGACCGGGGGCGGGATTATGCCTCTGGGTGAAAATGAAGAGATCACCGGAAGTCATAAAGGATATGGATACGGTATGATCTGCGAGCTGTTTACCTCCATCCTGTCGCAGGGTCTGACCTCCAATCACACCCACACGGACGGCAAAGGCGGAACCTGCCACGGTTTTATCGCGATCGATCCGTCGGTTTTCGGCGATCCGGAGGAGGTGAAGAAACATTTTTCCGTCTTTCTCAAGGAGCTTCGGGAAGCGCCCAGGGCCGTGGGGAAAGACCGCATCTATACCCATGGAGAAAAGGAAGTGCTGGCCTGCGAGCGTATAAAGAACGAAGGAGTCGCCGTGGATCAGAAGACGCTGGTGGAGATGAAGCAGATGAGCAAGTACCTGGGAATGGATTTTGCATCGTATTTTGGAGCGGTTTCCCTGGAAGAGGGAGGCTATCAGAGTATTTACTGATGCATTGAAAAATATCAGTTCAAGGGGATATTACGATTCACAGAGGCCCAGGGTGCAGCCCCCCGCTCCGTGAACAGTAACGACATGAACGGCGGTCTCTTTGTGTTTTTATGAATCACCGCTTGTAAAAGCAGGGGCAATCGTATATAATCGTATCATTACAGGAAAATCAGGCAGGATTTTCCTCCTGATAAGATTGAGGAGTGAATGAATATGGGAAAAGTACGTACAAGATTTGCGCCGAGTCCCACCGGAAGGATGCATGTGGGAAATTTAAGAACGGCGTTATATGCATATCTGATTGCAAAACATGAGGGCGGGGATTTCCTGCTCCGTATTGAAGACACCGATCAGGAGCGCCTGGTGGAAGGAGCGGTGGACATCATCTACCGTACACTTCAGAAGACGGGGCTGATCCACGACGAGGGACCGGACAAGGACGGCGGTGTGGGGCCTTATGTGCAGAGTGAGCGCCAGGCTTCCGGCATCTATCTGGAATATGCAAAAAAGCTGGTTGAAAAGGGCGAGGCTTATTACTGTTTCTGTGATAAGGAGCGGCTGGAAAGCCTGAAGCAGGAGGTGGCAGGCAAGGAGATCAGTATCTATGACAAGCACTGTCTGCATCTGTCCAGAGAGGAAGTGGAAGCGAAGCTTGCTGCAGGCGTGCCCTACGTGATCCGTCAGAACAATCCCCAGACCGGGACTACGACGTTTCATGACGAGATCTACGGAGATATTACGGTGGACAACGCAGAGCTGGATGATATGATACTGATTAAGTCTGACGGGTATCCAACCTACAATTTTGCCAATGTGGTAGACGATCATCTTATGGGGATTACGCATGTGGTACGCGGCAATGAGTACCTGTCTTCTTCTCCCAAGTATAACCGTCTCTATGAGGCGTTTGGATGGGAAGTGCCGGTTTATGTTCACTGTCCGCTGATCACGGACGAGACGCACAGGAAGCTGAGCAAGCGGTGCGGACATTCTTCTTACGAGGACCTGATCGAGCAGGGATTTCTGACGGAGGCGGTAGTGAACTTTGTAGCACTTCTTGGATGGTCCCCGGAGGATAATCAGGAGATCGCATCCCTGGCGGAACTGGTGGAGAAATTCGATTACCGCCATATGAGCAAGTCACCGGCAGTCTTTGACTACGGCAAATTAAAATGGATGAATGGTGAATATATGAAGGCGATGGACTTTGAAGCGTTCTACGAAAAGGCGCTTCCGATCATGAAAGAGGTCATTACAAAGGACTATGATTTCCGGAAAATCGCGCAGATGGTGAAGACCCGGATCGAGACTTTTCCGGATATCCGGGATCATATCGATTTCTTTGAGGCGGTGCCGGAATACGATGTATCCATGTATACCCACAAGAAGATGAAGACCAGCGCCGAGACAAGCCTTGCCGTGCTGAAGGAAGTGCTGCCGCTTCTGGAGAAGCAGGAAGACTACAGCAACGATGCACTGTATGCAATGCTGAGCGCCTATGTGGCGGAAAAAGGATATAAAAACGGATACGTCATGTGGCCCATCCGTACGGCAGCATCCGGAAAGCAGATGACACCCTGCGGCGCAACGGAGATCCTGGAGATTCTCGGCAGGGAGGAATCCATTGCCCGCATCCAGAAAGCAATTGAGAAATTAAGCTGATCTTATGAGTTCTTTTACAAAATCACAGAGCATGGCGGTCCGTCATCAGGACGGACCGCTGATGGTCCTCGCAGGCCCGGGATCGGGCAAAACTACCGTTGTCACAAGAAGAGTACAGTATATGGTGCAGGAATATGGAATTCCGGCTTCCTCCATACTGGTCATCACATTTACGAAAGCTGCCGCCACAGAGATGAAGGAGCGGTATCTGCGCCTCATGAAGGAGGACCATACGAATGTATCCTTCGGCACGTTTCATGCGGTCTTTTTCAGTATCCTGAAGCTGGCCTACGGATTTACTGCAGGAAATATTATAAGAGAAGAGGTGCGTTATCAGTATCTGAAGGAGACGGTGGAACGGCTCCGTCTGGAGATGGACGATGAGAGTGAATTTCTGTCAGGGATCTCGGCGGAGATCAGTCTTCTGAAAAATGAACGCATTTCTCTGGAAAACTATTTTTCCAAAAACTGTTCGGAAGAGATTTTCCGGACGATCTATACAGAGTATGAGGAAAAAAAGCAGCGGGCGAGGCTTCTCGACTTTGATGACATGCTGCTGTATACATGGGAGCTTCTGACGAAGCGTCCGGACATTCTGTCTGCCTGGCAGCGGAAATTTCAGTATCTGCTGGTGGATGAATTTCAGGATATCAATCAGCTCCAGTATGATATTCTGAAGCTTCTTTCGGCTCCGGAGGACAATCTTTTTATCGTGGGGGATGACGACCAGTCCATCTACCGTTTCCGCGGCGCAAAGCCGGAGATCATGCTGAACTTTCAGAAGGATTATCCGTCGGCGGGACAGGTGATTCTGAACGACAATTTTCGTTCCACAGAACAGATCGTGGAGGCGGCAGGCAGAGTCATCGTTCACAATCAGATGCGTTTCCCAAAGGAGATCAAAGCCCGGGGAGGAGACGGATGTCCGGTCCGTGTGCTGGAATTTCCCGATCAGCAGCAGGAGTGCATCTATATCCTGAAGGAACTTAAGCGTTATCAGGAGCAGGGTAAGGCATGGTCGGATACGGCGGTGATCTACCGGACCAACACACAGCCGAGGATTTTGCTGCAGAAGCTGATGGAGTTTCATATCCCTTTCCGGGTGAGGGATCAGATGCCGAATCTCTTTGAACACTGGATTGCAAAAAATATCTTCTGCTATATCCGGCTGGCCATGGGGTCCAGGCAGAGGAAGGATCTGCTGCCTGTGCTGAACCGTCCCAAGCGGTATATGAACCGGGAATGTCTGGATGATGAGATCATTTCCTGGGAACATATGCTGATGTATTATGAGGACAGGGGCTATGTATGCGACCGGATTGAGAAGCTGCAGTACGATCTGAAGATGTTGAGCCGCATGGGGCCTTTTGCGGCGGTCAACTATATCCGGCATGTGATCGGTTATGATGATTATCTGCGGGAGTATGCACAGTTTCGGCGCATGAAGGAGGAGGAACTGTTTGAGGTGGCAGAAGAGCTGGAAGAGAGCGCCAGATCCTGTAAGACCTTTGAGGAATGGTTCGAGTATGTGGACCGATATAAAGAAGAGATGGAGAACATGCGCCGCCGCCAGCAGGAGGTAAAGGACGGCGTGCAGCTGACTACCATGCACAGCAGCAAGGGTCTGGAATATGAACAGGTGTTTATACTGGACGCGGCAGAGGGGATTACGCCGTATAAAAAGGCGGTCCTGGATGAGGATCTGGAGGAAGAGAGACGGATGTTCTACGTGGCCATGACCCGGGCGAAGAAGGAGCTGAGCATCTGCTATGCGAAAAAACAGGGCAGCCATGAGACTGCACCTTCCCGGTTTCTGCAGGAACTGCGGGGCGAAGGCAGACCGTCTGACAGGAGGAAGGAGAGCATGCGGCCAGGCGCCGAAAGCCGCAGGGCGCAGTCCGAAAGATCTGCAGCCGGACCGGAGGGAAAGACAGCAGAATCCGGGGCGGGGACAGCAGGAAACGGTTCGGGCGTCGAAAGAAAACCCAAAAGCGGGGAGAAAAGGGAACGAAGAAACCCGCTGGCAAAAGAGATGGAGCGGATCAGAGCGGTAAAACAACGGAAACAATAACAGGAGAAATCAAAGATGACAGAACAGTATCAAACCGTCTATGAGGGCGGTGCCGGCGAGATCGTGGAGAAAAAATCCCGGTTCATCGCTACCGTCCGTCCAGTGGAGACAGAAGCGGAAGCACTTGCATTTGTTGAAGAAATGAAGAAGAAATACTGGGATGCCAGACACAACTGTTTCGCCTATGTGCTGGGGGAGCGTCAGGAAATCATGCGCTGCAGCGATGACGGGGAACCGTCTCAGACTGCCGGGAAGCCCATGATGGATGTGCTGACTGGTGCGGGCCTTACGAATACGGCGGTGGTGGTGACCCGGTATTTCGGCGGCACGCTCCTCGGGACCGGCGGACTGGTGCGGGCCTATTCGGCAGCGGTACAGGAGGGGCTGAAGAACAGCCGCATCATCACCAGATGCTCTGGAACCCGGATTGGTATCAGGACCGATTACAACGGAATCGGAAAACTCCAGTATCTGTTCGGACAGAAACAGATTCCCATGATGGATGCGGAGTATGCGGAGAAGGTGTATTTTGCGGTGCTTGTGCCCATATCAAGGGTGCAGGAGATCACAAAGGCCGTAACCGAAGCCACCAGCGGACAGGCGGTGATTGAGGAAGAAGGAAACCTGTATTATGCGGTGCTGGACGGAGAGTATGTGTGCTTTGATTAATGCCGTTTGTCGGTCTTTTTTTGGATTTCACATCATATGTATGTTCTATGAATGGGGGAATCAGCATGCCATTTTTGGATACAATTGAAAAAGGAATCACAAAAGTCAGAGACCTGGGGGAATTAAGCCGTCTGAACGGGGAGATCGCCATACGGGAGACACACAGAAAAGAGTGCTTTACCGTTATGGGAGAGAAATACTATGACTCTCTGAAAAAGGGAACCATTCCTGACTGTACGGTTCTGTATCGGGAAATCCAGAATATTGAAAAAGAACTGGAGCACCTGAAAAGAGAGATTCAGAAACTTCGGAAGATCATGATCTGTCCCAAATGCGGCAGCAGGCTGACTTCCTTTGGGGCATTCTGTCCGGTGTGCGGAACAGAGCTGATGAAAAAAAACATCTGTTCCAGCTGCGGAGCCGTCATGGATCCGGGAGCGAATTACTGTGTCAACTGCGGAAACAGGACGCTGTATACAGGCATCAGGGGAGAGTAGGAGTTATGTATTGCAGTCAGTGCGGAAAAGAAGTCAAAGGGAATGTCAGATACTGTCCGGTCTGCGGGACCAGGCAGGAGATGAGGGTCATGCCGGCAGAGGATATGATACCGAAGGATCTGCCGGCTCAGAAGAGAAAACAGAAAGCGCACCGACAGGGGCGAAGACTGGGAAATTTTCTGGTCAGTGTGATTGCGCTTCTGATTCTGTTTTCAGGAGAGGATACAGTACCGGCTCTCTCGGATTATACCTTTCAGCGAATGGATGTTTCCTGCTTTGCAGTTCAGGGCCAGAGGGAAATGGCCATCTGTGACGCGAAAGGAAATTTCTGTCTCATTGATCTCCCGCAGCAGATCCTGTACAGTGCGGATCACAGCCGGTTGGCATATGTAGACCGGGATCGGGAACTGTATTACATGGATGATACGGACCCTGTCTTTGTGGATGATGGCGTCAGAGATGCAGGACTGTCCTTTTATGGAGATGCGATCGTGTATGTAAGAGACGGAGACGGCAGCCGGGACGAACTCTGCGTCTATACCATCAGGACAGAATCTCTGGAGCGGCTCAAGGTCTCAGACTGCAGATCCTTCTGTATATCTCCGGACGGAAAGCATGTCGCCTGCATGGAAGCGGGCTCGGACGGGACGCTGGTGTTGTGGCAGCCCGGCAGTGAGGCCGCGAAGATCACCGGAAGAGTATCAGAAGTTCTGTCACTGTCAGAGAATGGAGAGATGCTTCTCTACAGGAAGGATGGAGATAAACTCTTTCGGTACCTGAACGGGAAAGAGGAGCAGGCGGCATCAGCCGGAGGAACCATGGATTATGTACTGAATGAAGAGCAGGATGAGATCCTCTATACAGCAGAGGGCAGTACCTGGTATTATTCCATGAACCTGAAGGAGCCGGTACGTCTGGCAGGTGTAAAAGGAAATCTTCTGACCACCTGTTATATGACGGATACTGCCTGCCAGCAGGGGCAGGGGCTGACCCTCGGCAGAAAGACGCTGAAAAATCTGACCTTTGCCACACATGACGTGGGAGGAAATTCCTGTAAGCTCTATCGGCTGAACTGGAATGGAAAAGAAGCGGAACCCATTCTCAATTATGCGGAACAGTTCCGGATTTCCAGAGACGGACGGTCTGTCCTCTATCTGTCGGACCGGAAACTGTATCAGATCCGGGATATCGGGAGCAGTCAGGACCGGGAATGTATCAGCGGCGCCATGGATGTCAGCCAGTTCACCGCGGATGCTGATCTTGGGAAGATCTGGTTTTCCACCTCCGGACGGGAACTGTATTATGTAAAAAATAAAGAATGTCTCAATGTCTCTTATGATCTGGACCGGATGCAGGGCTGTGTAAAAGATGGAATACTGTTTCAGGAAGGGCAGGATCTGTATTTCTCAGACGGAGCAGAGAAAGTCCTGGTAAAAAGCGGCGTGGAGGAAGCCTGGATCCGGGAAAATGATTATGTCGTTATAAAATCAGACGAAGGCCTCTGCTATCTGAAAGACCTGAAAGATCCCGTCTGCCTGATGGGAGGCAGTTAAAAACTGCTCATGTTTTTTTCTTATTCTTCCATGTGCGGGCACAGAAGGCAAAATATCCAAGCCGCGTCTCAAACAGCATGCTACAGGGATATCTTGTCATGAAATCCGAACGGAATTCATCGCTGGTAAGCAGTTCCTCTTTGACGAGCTGATAGGAAATATCGGATTTGAATAATTTGCTCATATGGTGAAGAAGCTGCTCATAGAGCTGCATGGACACTTCCTGGATCATGGCCGGGTCATGCATGGCGCTCAGACCGAAGATCAGGCCGACGCCCCGACGGATCAGGCGCTCCTCTACGCCCAGAAGAAGCTGTACTCTCTTTCCATCCTCCGTGTTATAACACAGACGGCAGAAAAATCCCATCCCCATATTGCGGCCGTTATAATGTTCATCTGCAAGCCGGGTACGGATGTGGAATACATCCTGCATGGCCTGGCAAAAGGCATCGGCAATGACAGAAGACTGATATGAGGCGTCATAGATCCGGGAGGCGGCGATCTCGCCGGTGATCTCCTGATCTTCGGTCATGATGTGTCCGGTGATCCAGCCCAGCAGGACGCCCAGAAAACGCTGTGCAGCAGCCCGGGAATATCCCGACAGCTCCAGCGTTTTCTTAAGAGTGACCAGTGTCTGGTCCCGGAAGGCATCATGAATCTGTTTGTGCTTTGCATATCCGGAATACCGGACAGAACGCATATAGGCTTCCTCTTCTGAAAAATGCTTCATGGAATATTCTTCCAGATACTTCAGTCCTTCTTTGCACGCAGTCCGATAATTTTCCTCATGTTCTACCAGGTCTATCATCTTCCCTGCAATTCGAAAAATGTTGGCGTGGGCTTTGTCTACTGCCTCGACACCGATATTCAGCTGTTCGTTCCATACAAGTTTCTCCATGATTGATCTGCCCCCTTTGATGTTTGCTGCTGCTCTTATTATACAGGCTGGTTCCATTTTTGTCCATTTCCTTCAGA
>ERZ778516.2821-NODE-2821-length-10980-cov-4.944531_pt1 | contig 10980 bp, 9 predicted proteins | sample MGYA00510342_ERZ778516 | MGnify/ENA primary metagenome ERZ778516 (study PRJEB29527, sample SAMN07138961) | mouse gut metagenome | material: feces | host: mouse | place: China:Nanjing | collected 2016-01-25 ...
TAATGCATAGCACCGAGCATTCTTCTGGTATGCCGAGTATCTCCTGTACGTACTGGTCGGAAGGGGTTCCGTCGGCTGCAAATCTGCCATATACCTGTACCCAGCAAGATCCGAGTCCGAGAGCTGCCGCCTGGAGTTGCATATATGAAGCTGCTACTGAAGCATCTTCAACCCAGGCTTCTGATTTTGTAGAATCAACAGTCACAGCGATTGCCAATGGGCAACCTGCCACTGACATGGCTCCTGCCGGCTTGCATGCTGCAAGCTGTTCGAGTGTTGACTTGTCCTCGATTGCAACTAATTGCCAGGCTCTGGCACTCTTGGAGGTGGGGGATAGCAAGGCTGCCTCCAGGATGAGTCTGACATCCTCTTGGGCTATTGGTTCGTCGGTGTATTTACGTATTGAACGCCTATTGATTATCAGTTCGTGAAAATCCATAGCAGTTTTGTTTGAGGCGGTAAGAGATGTATGTGTGGTAATAAGGATTTATCTGCGGCAGATCCATACAGTAGGATATTTGTCACGCAGTGTATTTGCATGGACCGAAGCTTCATCCATAGAGGATGCTGAAGCAGCATATACTCTAAATTTGTCTCCCATCTCTATGATGGAGAGGGTGGAGTCGTCTCCGATATGCTTAATAGCCAGTTTTTTCGATGGGAAAGACCCTACCACGAGTATATAACGTCCGGGTAGGTCTGAGGGTTGTGCGGTTACATGCTCTGAGCTGCATATATCCTCTTTCGGAACAGAGATGTTAAGTTCGATTTCTCTTGATATCTGTATGGTTTCCTCATTATTTATTGAAGCGATATTTGATGCCTCAATATTGCTGTTGCGTAGACCGGAGTCAAGAGATGCGAAATTGGTGTGGCGATTACCAAGCAGATTGCCTGTTGTAAGGAAAAGTCCGCATACAACAATCAGTATGATCATTGACGCCGCCACCTTAAGCGGTGTAGGAATGGATATGATTTTCGATTCGTGAATATCTTCAGATGTTCTCTCCAAAGATGTGTCTTCAATAAGAGGGGTTATGGCTATTGGTGAGAAGCCTCCATATCGGAATGATACAGCCGACGATGCGGATGGTTCGAACACGAGCGATCCTTCGGATATCGACATTTCGCCCAGATTGCCTAATGGGAGCGTTTTGACTTCTTCGAGTTGGTTGCGGAATGATGATATTGCAGTATCTATCTCTGCACGAGCTGAGTCGAGGGATATTCCGCAACGCCGCGCCACGCTTTCGGCAAGTAAACCATCGTTGATGGTGAGTGCCTGATTGAATCCGAGAGAACGTGTCGGTGGCATAAACTGACCTGACTCCGAATCATAGCGGGCTGGGGTCTCATGCGCTAAGAATGCACCGAGTCCGGGAGCCACAACACAGTCATGGTTCATGAGCAGATATTCTATGTGAGCGGTCAAGTCAATCATGTTGCAAAGTTAAGCATTTTTTCCTGTTCAGGCAAACTAAAAATCCGACCCCATCACCATTTTGATTTATAACAAGCTGATAGATAATATGAAAAATAAATTTATGCAAAGTGCAGCTTTAATGCGTACATTTGTCATTTAGCTCCACTCTATTAAAGCATTGCTTTAGCGGTGCTAAATATGAAAATCATGTAATGTCAAAAAACCAGTAGGATCCAATCCGGACCCTACTGGTTTTTATTTGATCGTGATGATGCGGGATTACTTGTTTGCGCGTTTGCGTTCGATCTCATCAAGAATGATTTTGCGCAGGCGCAGATGGTGAGGTGTCACTTCCACATATTCATCTTCTTTGATATATTCCAGGGCTTCTTCAAGAGAGAATACTACCGGAGGAACAATGCGCGCTTTGTCGTCAGCTCCGCTGGCACGCATATTAGTGAGTTTCTTGGATTTGGTGACATTGACTACAATGTCATTGTCCTTGGCGTTTTCACCTACAACCTGTCCGGCATAGACTTCTTCTTGCGGGAATATGAAGAAACGTCCGCGGTCCTGAAGCTTGTCAATGGCATAGGCATAGGCTGTGCCGGCTTCCATCGCAATCAGAGAGCCGTTGGTGCGGCGCTCGATGTCGCCTTTCCAGGGCTGGTATTCATGGAATCGGTGAGCCATAATTGCCTCTCCTGCTGATGCTGTGAGCACATTGTTGCGTAGTCCGATGATGCCGCGAGAGGGGATGAGGAATTCCAGATGGATTCGGTCGTTCTGTGTGCTCATGGTGATCATCTCGCCCTTGCGGCGTGTCACCATGTCAATGATCTTGGACGAGAATTCTTCCGGGACGTTCACTGTAAGCATCTCGATTGGCTCGCATTTTTTGCCGTCAATCTCTTTTATGATTACCTGAGGCTGACCTACCTGTAGCTCGAATCCCTCGCGACGCATGGTCTCTATAAGCACGGAAAGGTGGAGTACGCCGCGTCCGAACACAATCCATACATCCTCGTTGTCGCTTTTTGTGACGCGGAGAGCAAGATTGCGGTCAAGCTCTTTGGTGAGACGGTCAGCAATGTGGCGTGAGGTCACAAACTTGCCGTCCTTGCCGAAGAACGGAGAGTCGTTTATGGTGAATGTCATCGACATGGTGGGCTCATCGATGGCTATGCGAGGAAGTGGCTCGGGATTGTTTATGTCAGCTACTGTGTCTCCGATCTCAAATCCATCAATGCCAACAAGCGCGCATATGTCCCCGCTCTTTACGCTATCGACCTTCTTGCGGCCCATGCCTTCGAATGTGTGCAGCTCCTTGATGCGTTGTTTCACCACAGAGCCGTCTTTTTTGCAAAGTGCGATATCCATTCCTTCACGGATTTCGCCTCTGTGCACACGACCAATGGCGATACGTCCTACATAATTGCTGTAGTCAAGCGAGGTGATTAGCATCTGTGCATCACCTTCGTGTATCTGTGGCTCGGGTATGTACTCTATGATGGCATCGAGCACGGCTGTGATGTCCTCGGTGGGGTTGTTGAAGTCGGTGCTCATCCATCCCTGCTTGGCGGAGCCGTATATGGTGGGGAAATCGAGCTGTTCCTCTGTGGCATCAAGGTTGCACATCAGGTCAAACACCATCTCCTGTACTTCATCGGGGCGGCAGTTTGGTTTGTCCACCTTATTGATCACTACTACAGGCTTGAGTCCCATCTGGATTGCTTTCTGAAGTACGAAGCGGGTCTGTGGCATCGGACCTTCGAAAGCGTCTACGAGTAGCAGGCAGCCGTCTGCCATATTGAGAACTCGCTCCACCTCACCTCCGAAGTCAGCGTGTCCCGGAGTGTCGATGATATTGATCTTGTAGTCCTTGTAGGTGATAGATACATTCTTGGAAAGAATTGTTATACCACGCTCGCGCTCAAGGTCGTTGTTGTCGAGTATAAGTTCGCCTGTGGTCTGGTTGTCGCGAAACAGTTTGCCGGCGAGCAGCATTTTGTCTACGAGTGTGGTCTTGCCATGGTCAACGTGTGCTATAATGGCAATGTTTCGGATTTTCTGCATCTTTCTTCAAAATTTTCAGGATGCAAAGTTACGACTTTTCTGTAAATTGTGAAAGTATTTTTTTCACGTTGACATAGGGCATCGAAAATAATGGTCAGTACATCTGATAATCGGTTGTGAGGACCTGGAATTCCGTGCGGCGGTTTATCTGGTCGGCTATTTCCCTGTCAGTTTCAGGCAGAGTGAGTACATATGTCTCGTCAAGCAGTTGTCCTTCCGGGAATTGGGGATATTCACGAGCTATTCGTTTGCTGACGGTTTTGGGTGTGCTTTTGCCGTATCCTTGGGCTCGCATCCTGTCAGGGGCAATACCAGCCTCGGTCAGATAGTCCACAACGCTTTTTGCTCTGCGTTGAGAGAGCGATATGTTGTATTCTTCAGACCCATGCCTGTCAGTGTGCGATGCCATCTCAATGGTTATATTGGGGTTGTCACGGAGTTTTGCCGCCAGTTCATCAAGGGCTTTCCGGGATTCCGGACGAAGAGTGGCTTTGTCAAAGTCATAGAATATGTTTTCAAGTATATTCGGTTTTGTCACCGAGGCAAGTATGAAGTCTATACCGTATTCGGCGTCCTCCTCTGCGGTGTCAGATGTGAACTGCTGTTTGGCATTGAGGTATCCTTTTGCTCCGGCAAGCATCACATAGTTTACGCCTCTTTGTAGAGGGAACGAAAAAGAGCCGTCAGGTTTTGCATAGGCTTTCTGGTTGGAGCCGTCATTTCCGACTATGCGTATGATTGCGTTCGGCACAGGCTCTTCATCATTGTCAAGCACCCATCCGGAAATGAGTATCCTGAGGTCAGGCAGTTCGAATGAGTACAGGTGGTCATATCCGCGAGAGTCGCCACGATTAGAACTGAAATATCCGGCTTCGCGTCCTGGGGAGGCGTAGGTTATGCCGAAATCGTCACCTTCTGAATTAATGGGGCTTCCCATATTCTCAACGAGCCAGCCTCCTGATGGGGTCAGTGTCGCGCGGAATATGTCCAGTCCTCCGAGCCCTGGATGTCCGTCGGAAGCAAACATCATTATGGAGTCTGTGAGCATGTAGGGGAACATCTCATCGCCTGGGGTATTTATGGCTTCTCCGAGGTTTTCAGGGCTTCCGGACCGTTCCTTGAGGTTTATTCTCCAGAGGTCTTTGCCTCCATATCCCGGCATATCTGACGTGAAATAGAGCCATTCCCCTGATGGACTGACGGCAGGGTGTCCGTAGGAGGACAATGTGTCGGCGGTGATATCAAATTTCACCGGTGCGCTCCATTGTGCGTCTTGGCGTGAGGATGTGTATATTGCAGTGCCGGTATCGGCTGAGGGGTTGCGCTCTGCTCGTGTCAGATACATCGTGGAGCCGTCGGGGGAGAAAGAGCATATGCCCTCATCCCATTCCGAATTCAGGTCCCCCTCTACCGGTTCAGGACGTTGCCATGCCCCATGTTCGTTTTTTCGTGCCATCCATATGTCGCTGCGCTTCATGCCGGTGATTTCGCTTCGGGCCGTGCCCTGTACCTTTTCATTGGTTGTTGAGAGGTAGAGTGTCTCACCGTTGAACATCGGGGCGAAATCAGATCTGCGCGAATTGAAGGTCGTGGCATTGCGCACCACATACCTTGTCCTGTTCTTTTTCAGTTCTGCGGCTTTTCTCGCTCCTGACAATTGACGGGAGGCATTGTTGTCACCGGGAAAAAGCCTGAGATATTCCTCATATGAATCGATTGCTTTGGCATATGCTCCCTGCCCATGTTGTGCCTGTGCCAGACGCAGAATTATTGAGCTGTCGGGATATCCGTAACGTAGAGCATTCTGATAGGCGGTGGCAGCACGTGCATCCTGTCCTAATAGGCGGTGGCATTCAGCCATCTTGTAGGCGACATCTGCGCGCTGTTCACGTTGTTTGCGAGGGCTGAGCTTATTGTATATCTTTCTATAGGTCTTTGCCGCATCAAAATATTCTCCCCTTGACAATTGTTCGTCGGCAACACTTATTTTTGCACCGGAACATGCAGCCAGCAATAACGCTGCTGACAGGGCTGTATATATTATCAGAGGTGTGAGGCGTGTCATCTAATGCTTCTGCGGATAATGTTTATAGTTTATTAACGCAGGCACGCCTTTAAAATTGTGAAAAATAAGGATTAAAACTGTTGTTGGGTTCAGAGCATATGTGTCTTATTCGAGATCTATTCTCAGACCTTCGTTGGCAAGGATTGTCGATGGAAATATTGCGGCAGCCTCATCGAGAAGAGGTTTCTCGCCTTGTATATAGCGTTTGGAAAAGTGACCTATAATAAGGCGTGACGCTCCGGCATCGCGTGCTACAGTTGCTGCCTCTGAGGCAGTGGAATGTCCTCTCTCTTTGGCAGTGGATTTGAGTGAGGAGTGGTAGGTCGCTTCGTGGTACACTGTGTTGACTCCGGCAATATCTTTGACGACACGAGGGTTGTACATGGTGTCGCTGCAATAGGCATAGCTCACGCTCGGGTCAGGAGGGGTTGTGAGGCGGTCGTTGGGAATCACAATGCCGTCGGGTTTCACATAGTCGGCTCCTTCCTTAATGCCTTGCAGGAGTGATATGGGTATGGAGAGAAATTTTACCATATCACCTCTGAGATGCCTCAGTTTTGGCTTTTCGCGGAATATGAATCCTGAGCATGGAAGTCGGTGATACAGTGGGAATGTTTCTACAGTCAGTCCTGAATCCTCATATATCACTCGGCGTTCTCCCGGCTCAATGATGTCATAGACAATATTGAAGGAGCATTGGCGGTTGAAGAAATCCATCCATGATTTGAGAAGTTCGGCTCCTTCGCGGAATATGTGTATGGTGACAGTTCCTTGAATATCGTGTAGCGACATTGTGGAAAGCAATCCTGGAAGCCCGAACACATGATCACCGTGAAGATGGGATATGAAGATGTGGCTTAGTCTTGAAAATTTCAGACCCATGCGTCGGAATCCCGATTGTGCTCCCTCTCCGCAGTCAATCATGAATAATTTATCACGAAAATCCACCACCTGGCACGACTGTTGATGTCGTGCCGATGGTGTAGCTGATCCGCAGCCAAGTATGTTGACCTGAAATTTTGCCATAATGTTACAAAATTAAGCATTTATCGCGAAACATGTAACTAAAATTGCAGGAAAAAACACACATGGATTCGAGATCAGATGTCAGACGCTTAAAAATAGCTGAAATGTGGCTTATAAAAATAGTGGAGCGATATATTTCGATAATGCCCAACCTCCGGCAAGGAGCCATATATATAGCAGGAATGCAAGTATAAAGGGCTTTGCACCTGCTTTTTTGAATTTGTCAATGCTTGTCTCGGCTCCGAGGGCTACCATTGCCATTGTGAGGAGGAATGTGTCGATGTAGTTTATGGTGTCGACAGCTGCCTGGGGCAATAGGTTCAGGGAGTTGAATCCGATGACGGCAAGGAATCCAAGTGCAAACCAAGGGACGGCGACTTTGCCTTTGGAGGCAGATGCGTTGCCTGCCTTTGGTGCTTGTAGTGCTATCCAGTAGCCGAGGCTGAAAAGCACAGGGACGAGCAGCATCACGCGTATCATCTTCACAATGATTGCCACATTGGAGATCTCTGTACCCATGGCATTGCCTGCGCCTACGGTGTGTGCCACTTCATGAAGAGTGGCTCCGGCATATATCCCCATCTCATCCGGTGTCAGTCCCAGAAACCCTGAACGGTAGGCTATAGGATAGATGAACATTGATATTGTGCCGAATATCACAACTGTTGCTACTGCTACAGCGGTCTTGTAAGGTTTTGTCTGTATTGTCGATTCGGCTCCGAGCACTGCTGCCGCACCGCATATCCCGCTTCCGATGGATGTGAGAAGGGCTATGTCGCGGTCCATTTTCAACAGTTTGCCGAGATATACGCCTCCTATAATGGTTACGAACACTATTATGACATCAATCAGTATCCCTGCGACTCCTACATCGATTATATCCTGGAATGTGAGTCGGAAACCATAGAGTATGATTCCAAGGCGCAATATCTTCTTGGCGCAGAATTGTATTCCAGGCACCCATGTTTCGGGCAGGTGGTTCCTGAGGCTGTTGGCATAAAGCATACCGAGTATGATGCCTATGATCATCGGACTGAATGATATCTCCTTAAATATTTGTGCTTCTCCGATGTAGAAAGCGGCGCATGAGAATAGAGCAATCAGCAGTATGCCATGAAGCATGCTGCTCCTTTTTTCCGTAAACATAATTTGCAATCAAAGATTTTTAATTAAATGAACTTTCGACAAATACAGTTAAAGTCGGTTGTCAATATTAAAAACACAAATGGATTTTTTTATGTTCACGTCGCCAGCGGTTTAATTGTCAGTCATTATGGTGTCAGGGGAATCGCTGACGTATTATTTTCCCTGACGTCGTATGCTGTATTTTGCTGACATGTATTATGTCATGTGGCGTGTGATGTTGAGGTAGCAGCTGCCTCAACTGCTGTAACAGTTCTCTTGTTAACGAGCAGTTGTCGGTCACTATTACGGCTTCCTCTCCCCATTGTTGGCTTTTACGTGATGTGACGTAGGCTGTTACTCCGGCAGGTAAGATTGATTGTAGGATTCTTTCGATTTTTTCAGGATGTATTTTTATCCCTCCTGAATTGATCACATTGTCGTATCTTCCGAGCCATTCAAACTCATTAGTGGAAATGAGCCTTACCATGTCGTTGGTGGTCAGTCTTCCACAGGATAGGGTAGAGGAGTCAATCACAAGACATCCACGGCTGTCAATGGAAAATGTGAATCCCGGGAGGCTGCGGTATGTGTTGTCGCCGATGAGCCGTAAGGCAACATGGCTGCAAGTCTCAGTCATGCCATAAGTGGCGAATGCTCTTATACCTGAGCGAGACATAGTGTGCTCCTGAAGTGGTGATAATGGCGCACCGCCTATGATTATATTTCTGGTCTTATTGGCGATAGGTGACTTAAGCAGCCCTTCAATCTGGGAAGGGACAATCGGGATCAGATCGCAGTAATCGATCTCAAGTGACTGGAATGGATGTGAGGATGGGTGTTCGGTGATCAGTTTGCATCCTGCTTCAATGGCTCGCACTATCTGCATTTTGCCTGCGATATAATCAGGGGAGAGTGGGAGCATGATGGTGGAGCCTGAATTGATGCCGAAGAATTTGATGGTCGCTCTGGCTGATGCCCGCATGTCATCTTTTAGGAGGAGAATATCTTTGGGTGTCCCGGTTGTTCCAGATGTGTGGGCTTTTACGTATCTGGAGCTGTTGTTCCACTCATTAATGAATTCTGCCGCCTCGTTGGTGAGAATGCTTTCGTGGTGAAGTGTATGGCTCATAGATGCATGATGTGTTGCATGTCCCAGTTGTTGTTGGGGCCGTACCACAGTTTTTCTCCGTTCAGTGTCAGGGGAGAGGGTATGTTGTTGTCATACAGCTGTCCGGTGCCTAATCCCTGAGGCATTTCTGGTTTGTGGATGGCAATCCATTGTGCGATGGCATTCAGTCCTATGTTGGATTCGAGTGCAGATGTTGCCCACCATCCTATGCCTCGTTCTTTGGCGATATCTATCCATTCGTCCGATGCCGTGAATCCTCCGGTAAGGGTAGGCTTCAGGATTATGTAATGAGGCCGGATTGTCTCAAGCATCTTTATGCGTGAGTCGTTGTCGTTCAGTCCTATAAGCTCTTCATCAAGAGCGATTGGAATGGGGCTTTGGGAGCAGATGCGTGACATCTTGTCATATTGTCCCTGACGGATCGGTTGCTCTATTGAATGGATGCGGAATCGGGATAGGCTGTCGAGTCGGCTGAGCGCGTCTTCTGCTCTGAAAGCCCCGTTGGCATCAAGCCTTATCTCTATGTCGGGAGCTTGATTGCGGATATAGGAGAGCAATTCAAGCTCCTGATTGAAGTCTATGCCTCCGATTTTCACCTTTATGCAAGAGAAGCCTTCTTTGAGTTTTTGGTCAATGCGTGAGCGCATTGTCGCTTTATCACCCATCCATATCAAGCCGTTGATTGTCATTGGGATTTTCCCGGAAGTCCATTCCGAGGGGAACAGATAGCGGTTGCCGCCGTTCATGAGGTCCCTGATGGCTGACTCGATGCCGAATCGTATTGACGGATACTCGGATAGCGATTCAGTGTTGTTGGCATATCTGTTGATGCCTTTGCATATATCCGTAAGGATGTTTTCGTATTCCGGGGTGTCGTCAGAGCTTAATCCTCTGAACAGCCCTGCCTCACCTATGCCTATTACATCAGGACACGACTCATCCCACACCTTTATGTAATAGGTGTCCTTATAGGAAAGCCGCTCGCGAGAGGTAATGGCTGTGAAGCGGAAGCCGAGACGGTATTTAAGCCATTCGGCTCTCATTATCCCGGGAATTTTGGAAATTGGTCAAAGTCGGGGGCGCGTTTCTCAAGGAATGCGTTTTTCCCTTCCTGAGCCTCTGCCATTAGATAGTACATAAGTGTAGCGTCTCCGGCGAATTCCATCATGCCGCGTTGTCCGTCGAGTTCAGCATTCAGGGCTCTCTTGATCATACGTATAGCCATCGGAGAACGGCTCAGTATTGTTTCGCACCATTCCACGGTCTCATCTTCCAGACGGTCAAAAGGCACCACTTTGTTGACCATACCCATGTCTTCCGCCTCCTTTGCCGTGTACTGACGGCATAGGAACCATATTTCTCTGGCTTTTTTCTGTCCCACGCAGCGTGCGAGGTAACTTGATCCGAAGCCGGCATCGAAACTCCCGACCTTGGGTCCGGTCTGGCCGAATCGCGCATTTTCGGAGGCAATGGTGAGGTCGCACACCACATGTAGCACATGGCCGCCGCCGATAGCATAGCCGTTGACCATCGCGATCACCGGTTTGGGTATTGAGCGGATAGCTTTGTGGAGGTCGAGCACATTCAGTCGAGGCACCCCATTGTCATCAATGTAGCCTCCTATGCCCTTTACTTTCTGGTCGCCACCCGAGCAGAATGCTTTGTCGCCGGCACCTGTGAGAATGATCACGCCTATGTCACTTGCCTCACGGCAATAAGCCATGGCGTCAAGCATCTCAAAATTGGTGTGAGGCCGGAATGCATTATACACCTGCGGCCTGTTTATTGTTATTTTTGCAATCTTGCCGTATCTTTCAAAGAGTATGTCATCGTACTCCTTTATCTTTGTCCATTCTCTTTTCATAACGAATTGGGGGATATGTCTATTTTGTCTGCAAAATTAGTGAAAAATCTTTTACTTTTGCTTGTATCCTTGATGGAAAAATTGTACCTTTGCACCCGAATTCTAATACAAATCACTAATTAATGGCAACAAAAATCAGACTGCAACGTCATGGTCGCAAGAACTATGCGTTCTATCCTATTGTTATCGCCGATAGCAGGGCACCACGAGATGGTAGATTTATTGAAAGGATAGGTTCTTATAATCCGAACACTAATCCTGCTACAGTAACT
>ERZ778516.2825-NODE-2825-length-10952-cov-5.925117_pt1 | contig 10952 bp, 7 predicted proteins | sample MGYA00510342_ERZ778516 | MGnify/ENA primary metagenome ERZ778516 (study PRJEB29527, sample SAMN07138961) | mouse gut metagenome | material: feces | host: mouse | place: China:Nanjing | collected 2016-01-25 ...
GAATCTCAGGGAAAGTTTCTTTGAATCCGCAAGCGCTAACCAGAGAAGACAACTATCATTCAAAACTCAGCAAATCATCGGGAGTCTCCTTTTTCCTGGCAAGGAAGCCGGATGCTCTTAATTGTTAAACCAAATACTTAATATACAATAAGAAACAGATACCGCTATCATCTCTGAAACCAAAACACATTTGTGAATTTTTAACAACAAACAATAATAACTTATCTCTAAATTACTAAGTATGAGAAAATTGTTTTTAATCTTGATGACGCTGATGGCGTGCAGCTGGAGTCTTTCGGCACAGACTCGCACGTATCACGGCACGGTTGTCGACGGTTCGAACAACGAGCCGCTTATCGGCGCCACGATCATGCCTGTCGGCGGCGGCCAGGGAGTCGCCACTGACGCAGACGGCAAGTTTACACTCAAAGTGCCCGCAAACGTGAAGCAGGCAAAAGTAAGCTATGTCGGTTATGCTACGCAGACTGTGGCTATTCGCGATAATATGGTGGTAAAACTTGCAAGTTCCGATTCAAACCTTGATGAACTTGTGGTGCTCGGTTACGGTTCCGCCAAGAAACTCGGTTCTGTAGTAGGTTCCGTTGCCGTAGTCGGCGAGAAGCAACTTGAAAATATACCCACTGCAACGTTCGTTGACGCTCTCCAGGGTCAGGTGCCTGGTTTAAACATCTTTTCTAATTCAGGTGACCCGTCTTCAACAGACAACGCGATCCGTATTCGCGGTGTGAACTCCCTTAATGCAGGTAATACTCCGCTGTTCATTCTTGACGGAGCACCAGTGTCATCAAGCGTGTTTACTACACTCAATCCCAATGACATCAAAAGTGTTACAGTGCTTAAGGATGCCGCTTCTGTAGCAATCTATGGTTCTCGTGCTGCAAACGGTGTTATTGTGATTACCTCAAAAAGGGGTGCTTTCGGTGAAAAAGCGAACGTAACACTTCGTGCGAATGTAGGCTGGAGCCAGATGGTGGAAGACAATGTGACTATGATGAATTCTCAGCAATATATTGAGTTCCGTGACAAGATTGGTTCACCTGTGAGTCAGGAAGTACGCGATATTGTTGATAAATATGGAATCTCAACCGACTGGCGCAAAGAGATGTTTAATGATAACGCCCTAACATATTCTGTTGATGCGGCTGTAAGTGGTGGCGGTGAGAATCTTTCATATTATCTTTCTCTTAATCATTATGATGCAGACGGTATCATTACCATGTCCGGTATGCGCCGTGAAACACTTCGCACTTCGCTCAATAGCCGTGTGAACGACTGGCTACGAGTAGGTTTGCAGGCGAACCTCGGTTATACTAAGTATGGAACCAATAGTCAGGTTACAAATTCAGGCATTTATGTAGCCAATCCTATGGTATTCGCACGCATGGCTTTCCCATATGATTCTCCATACTATTACACAATAGACGATGATGGGCAGATTCATTACGGTGATCGTGCTATGACGATGCATTATTTCGGTTACAATTCGCCCGAGTGGATTTATGAGACTAATAAGTCCAACCGCACAAACATTACTGCAAATCTCAATCTATATGAACAAATCACTCCTGTGAAAGGATTAACGATCAGGGCTCAGCAAGCAGTTAATGCATACGATTACAGACTTGACAACAAATGGCTACCATATGAGACAACACTAACCCCTATGGGAGATATACTTGGAGATGATCCGAATATCGGTGCTCTTAATTCCGGACAGAGCACACAGTCGTTCCAACGTTATTATGCATGGACTTTCACAAATACTGCTGAATACAATATCCTGATAAATGATCTTCATGATGTTACTGTTCTTCTTGGAGAGGAATCCATGATAAATAAAGACGATATGTTCACTGTTACAAGCAAGGGTTTTACAGACAGACGATTGATGCTTCTTCAACAGGGACCTAATGTTGACAATTCCATGCTCAATCAGAGTGTGCAGCGCGAGATTTTTAACTCTATTTTCTTGAAGGGTAGCTATAACTTTGACAATCGTTATTTCTTCGAGGCTACTTATCGTAGAGATGGCAGTTCAAGATTTGCTCCGGGGCATCGTTGGTCAAATTTCTTCTCAGTCGGAGGAATGTGGAATGTGAAACAGGAAAAATTTCTTCAATCAGTTGAATGGCTTAACGAACTGCAGGCTCGCGTGAGTTATGGTTCAACCGGTAACTCTTCAATTCCTAATTATGCATATTTCGGCACTGTCGGTACTTATAATCCAGGATATGGAACGGGATCCAATACAACTTCTACTGGACTCGGTAATCCCAGTAACCCGGATCTAACATGGGAGACAGTCTATGCATTTGATGCCGCATTGCGATTTAAAACGCTTGGAATCATTACAGCTGAGATTGATTTTTACAAGAAAACAACCAAAGATATGCTCATGCAGATTCCATGGAGCTACACGACCGGCTTTGATGCCAGCTATGGCAATATCGGTTCTATGACAAATACCGGTGTAGATGTCAATGTTCAAGCAGACATTATCAAAACACAGGATTGGTATTGGGGTGTGCGCTGCAACTTCAACTACAACAAGAACAAGATTACAGAACTTTTCTCGGGACGTGATTCTTACACCATCCCTAATACCGGATTGCGCTATGAGGTGGGTCATTCAGCAGGTGAATTCTATTCTGTGCGATATGTGGGAGTGGATCCACGTGATGGAAAACAGATGTGGCTTGATAAAAACGACAATATAACAAAAATTTATAACGAAGAGGAAAACTCTGTAATGACAGGTAAAAGTCAGTTTGCTCCATGGACTGGAGGCTTTGGTACAAGTTTAAGCTGGAAAGGCATCAGCCTTAGCGTAGACTTCAATTGGGCAGCCAAGAAATATATGACAAATAATGACGCTTTCTTCCTTCAGAACGCATCCCAAGGTTATCAACAAAACCAGGATGTATGCATGCTCAATGTGTGGACTAAACCTGGTGATGTCACCATGTATCCGAATGCTAATGAGACTCCGCAGTTTGACTCTCGTTATATCGAAGATGCATCGTTCCTTCGTTTAAAGAACCTTACGCTTTCTTATTCATTTCCTAAGAATATCGTAAATGTGATGCGTCTGTCAAATCTTGTGCTCCACTTCACTGGTCGTAACCTTTGGACAGTGACCGACTTTACCGGCTATGATCCTGAGCCTCAGACCAACATGTACAAATTTGCATATCCCAATACCCGTCAATATGAGTTCGGGGTTGAGGTTTCATTCTAATTATTTTGACCGTATAGAATATGAAAAAGATATTTTTAATTTTTGCACTTCCTGCATTGCTGTTCGCTTCATGTAGCATGAATGAGGAACCCGTAGGGACGCTCGGTGACAAAGACGCGATCCTTAATGTCAGAGACGCGCTTGCTTTCCGCAATGGTCTTTATGTTAACTTACGCGACATTAGCAATGGAGGTTACATAACAGGTCAGGATCTGCAATCTGATAACTTCGTAGGAATGACTACCAACGGAAACCGTGGTGGCTTCTGGAGCAATAAGACAGCTATCCTGTCAAATGATACACAGAACCTTGCCGGGCTTTGGGCAGGACCTTACGGAACTATAGCAAACTGTAATTATTTCCTTGAGAAAATTGCGCCTATGATTGCAGATGAAAAATATTCTGAGCAAGACAAGGTGGAGCTTAAGCGTTATCGAGGAGAAGCATATTTCACCAGAGCATATTGCTATTGGTATATTACTGACCGTTTTTGCAACTCTTATACCGTAATTGATCCCACATCTGCCAATACAGGAGTTCCAATCGTAACGAAATATTCCCCAACCAGCAACTATGATGCATATCCGGGTAGGAACACGCTTTCAGAGACATTCTCTCAGATTGAGAATGACTTGGCAGCAGCCTATGCTGACATTGAGAATTTTGAAAAGTGCGGTATTGAGGGGGCAGGCTCAAATATGAGACCCAATGCGCCTTATCTGAGTACATATGCGATAGTAGCTCTTCAGGCTCGCATTGCATTGTTGAAAGGTGATTGGGAAACAGCTATTGACAAAGCTGAAAAGGTAATAGCAGGACCTTTCGAACTTTGTAGCATAGATCAATACTTTAATATGTGGAGCAGCGATTCAGGGTCAGAGCTTATATTCCTTCCATATGCTAATAATAGTCAACGTGGAGGAGTGGCTTCAATAGGCGAGACTTTCAACCAGAAAGATGGGCAGACTGCCGATTATATTCCGACAGCCAATGCGCTTGATCTATATGGAAGTAATGAAGATGAACGTTATAACGACGTCCGCTTTGAATGTTTCTTCGAACCTCGTAGACTCCGTGTAGATGGTCTTGCAGTCTTAGCTCCGGTTTTTGTGAAATATCCAGGGAATCCAGAATTCAATTCAGGAACTAGTAATGATCTTAAGAATTTAGGTAAACCTTTCCGTCTTAGTGAAATGTATCTTATATTGGCTGAGGCTGCCGCCAATTCGGGCAATGTGGATAAAGCAAACGCTGCTCTCAATGATATACGGGAAGCTCGTTTATATGACTTCATTCAGGAGAATTATACAGGAGAGACCTTGATTGATCAAATACGCAATGAGCGTAATAAAGAGCTTATAGGCGAAGGATTCCGTATTAGTGACCTTCGTCGTTGGAAACTCGGGTTTTCCCGCAGTGATAACTATGGACTGGAGTATACCGGTGTTACGAGCGCTCTTGTGCCCGCAAGTATTCAGGTCACTTACAGTGCTACTGATTCCAAGTATGTTCTTCCCATCCCCTCCCATGAGATGGAAACAAATCCGCAGATGGTTCAGAACCCCGGATATTAATTAACCCAAGTTTAACTGAAAACAACAGATTTTATGAAATATCTAAAGATATTCGCTTTCTCTTTGGGCGCGCTGTTGGTAACCTCCTGTTCTGAAGAGAACAAGAGTTTCAACACAGAAGCCGGAGTCTCGGTAGATATGGCAGACAGCCAGATAACCGTCAAAGAATCGGAAGGCCAGTTCTTTGTTCCTATAAAGGTTGATGGTAAGGCTAACGGCGACGTGAAGGTTACTGTCAAAGTCGAGGGCACAGGAAATAATCCCGCACAACCATTTGAAGAACACAACGGAGAATGGAGTGGTAACTTTATTCTTGTCTCTTCAACTCTTACAATATCTCCCGATCAGGGCGAGGCTTCGCTTGAATTTAGTACAGTTGATGATTTCAATATAAATTCTGATCGTACTTTTACAGTGACAATCGTTTCTGCAGAAGGAGCTAAAGTCGGAACACAAAATTCTACATTGGTTACTCTTGAAGACAATGATAGTGATCCTTATGAACGTATCCAAGGTAACTATAAGGTCAATTGTTTTGATAAGAATGGTACTGCACGTATGTTCAATATCAGTGTAAAAGGGGTCGCGAAGAGTTCTCCCTATTATGGAGTTCTACTTAACGTAACGGGACTCACATCCGCTTGTGAACCAATATTTGTAGGAGACGGATCCTCTATGCAAGCTGCCTTTGAAGTTGATCCAGAAACTGGTGCGCCTATGCTATATTTGCTTATGCCACAAGATATAGGCAAATGTACATATGCAGATGATCTCCGCATATGGGCATTAAATGGCTATTCAACTGCTCAAGCTGAGGTTCCCGGTATACTGAGTGACGACGGCAGGACTATTTCTTTCCCCGAAGGCTCAATGATTCTTTTCTATGCTGCTTCTGCCGACTTCTCCACTCAGTCAGGTGGATTTGGAGCAATCAGTGATTTCAGCTTTGCACGTTGATTTATCACGCTCCTATTAGAAACAAAAGTCTATCATAAAAGAGGCGTGTCAAATCCATAAATTTTGACACGCCTCGATTATATACATTAACTAATATGCATAAGATTCTACAGAAACTCAAAATGACAGCATTTATAGCTGTCATGGCAATTATTCCGGCTATAGCAATGGCGTCGCCATTGACTCCCGGTGAGGCGTTGTCCAGGCTCTCATCAGCTAACGGACCGAAAAAGGTTTTCGGCAGATTGGACAGGATGGATGTTGTCCACACTCTTAGGACATTGAACGGGGATCCGTCTGCATACATTTTTGCAGACCGTAGTGACGGTGGATACCTCGTTGTGTCTGCCGATGATTGCGCGGCTCCGTTGTTGGGCTATTCCGAGAGCGGCAGCTTTGACAGTAAGTTACTTCCTCCTCAGCTCGAGTATTGGCTTGGCGAATACTCCCGTCAGATTGAGTATGCCTCGTTGGCAGGGTTACCGGCATATGCCGTCTCTTCTGTGTCTGGAAGGGATGATCGCAAGATTGTAGCCCCCTTGATGTCCACGCGTTGGAATCAGGACGCGCCTTACAACCTCTTGGTGCCGTCGAAGGACAGCCGGAACTATCCTACAGGCTGTGTCGCCACGGCGATGGCGCAGGTCATGAAGTATTGGAACTATCCCGAACGGGGCACGGGTAGCGGGTCTATTACCCTCCCCTCTGGTGCTCAGGGGGAATCTTCGATGAACTTCAGGACTGCATTCGATTGGGATAACATGCTTGACATCTATAAGTCGGGAGGCTATGACGACACCCAGGCTAAGGCTGTAGCGACATTGATGAAAGCGTGTGGCTATTCCACTAAGATGAACTACTCCATGGGTGGATCGGGCACGCTTTCCCGCTTCGCGGCGCAGGCACTTGTCAGCAACTTCTCGTACAATCCCGACATAGAATGCTGCGAACGTGACTATTACAGCACCACCGAATGGGAGGGGATACTTTATGCCGAGATGGCGGCAGGCAGGCCGGTCCTTTATGGAGGCGTTTCCTCCTCTGTGGGTCATGAGTTTGTCTGCGACGGTTATGCCGGTGACGGCTATTTCCATTTTAACTGGGGATGGGGCGGTATGTCTGACGGCTATTTCCTTCTTGCTGCCCTTGATCCCGGCTCTGTCGGCATTGGCGGTGGCACCGGAAGCGACGGCTTCAACTACGCCCAGGACATAGTTATCGGTATTCAGCCCGGGGCATCTTATTCCTATACTCCGAGACTGACGCAGCTGGGCAGCCTGTCAGTATCGCTTGCGGGCAAGGATGTGTCCATGAGTCTTGATTACAACGGAAGAACCGGAATATGGGCAAACACCGACATCAGACCTCTTTCTGTAAATTTCGGAGTAAATATTAAAAACTACGACTCATCTTACGCCAAGTCAATAACTATTGTATCGCAGACTTTCGCCGCGCCTGTGCTTGAGCAAGCTTCAAGCGGCGGTTATATGATCAGTTATAGCGGCATCGGCTCACCGGGAAAATTCTCTCTTCCCGATGACATGCCGGATGGCGAATACGAAGTATCCTTAGTCACTAAGGCATCGGGCAATTCCGATGCAGGCTGGCTGCCGGTATTATGCTCGTCTTCCGAAAAGAATTCATTTTATATTAAAAAGAACGGTACAATTTATTCTGTCATCGAAAGTATCAGCAACCCTATAAAAGTTGATAATGCAGAATTCATAAGCAAACTGTATTATGGGAATGCCGCGAAATTACGGGTGTCGCTTGGCAATTCATCCGCACGTGATTTGTCAAAACGGATCCGACCTGTGCTGTATAATGCCGATGCTGCGGCAATGGAAGGGGAAACAATCACTGTGGTTCTTCCTGCAAACGGCAGCTTGACAGAAGACGTGACAACAATATTCCGTATTCTTCCGGGACAGACCGCCCCGACTCGCGTAATGTCATATAAGCTTGGATTTATTGATGCGGATACCGATGAGAGGCTTGACTGGAGTTCATCAGTAAGAATGCTGGTTGGAGGGGGCAATGCTTTCCAAGTCAGCGATTTCATATTGGAAAACGGCATCCTTACCGGGGAGACTGTCGGAAGCGGCAATACATCAAACGTGTACAGCGTTTCAACAGAGGATAATCTTTCGTTTGCAGCGACAATTGAAAACAAGAGTGTATATTTCGGCTATGGAATTTCCGCTCAGGTGTTTGACCAGAATAATCCTTCCGATATATTGACAACAGTGACATTTGCTCCGCTTCTTATATTGGAGAATATTAATGAGACTGGAAAAATTCGCGGCAGTCTGAATACAGATACATTCGACTCTTACACGTTGTATGGTTTAAAACTGTATGCCATGACACCTAACGGTTTTGCAGAAATCAAGAATGTTGACCCCATTTATTTCCGAAAGTCCTCTTCTTCTGTTGATGAAATTATGTCAAGGAATGAAATGAGTGTCAGATATGATGCCGCAAAAGGTGTAGTAATCGCAGAAGGTGATGTCGAATGCATTGGCATATATGACATCAACGGGAATCTTATTTCATCAGACTCTGTACAGAATGACGGAAAAACAATAGTGAACCTTAACGTTTCCGGGAAAGGTGTTGTACTGGCAGTGGCAAGATTCAAATCCGGTAAAGTCAAGGCTTTTAAAATAATTCTGTAATAGAGTGTCTGGATTTAACGTTCATTCACGTGTAGATGGATTTCCGAGGGAATTTCACGAGTTAAAGAAGGAGCATGGCGGACCATGCTCCTTCTTCAATTCGTAAATACGCCTTATCAGATTCTCTCAATGAACCTCGAAATTGAATTCAAACAGTTTCTAAGGTTTGATTTCGTTGATTTCTGCGACTGAAAGTCCGGACACTTTGGATATTGCATCTTCGTCGAGTCCCAACACTTTCATATTCAGGACCATTCTGACAAGTTCCACACGTTTTCCTTCAGTCATCCCTTCAGCTCTTCCTTCAGCTCTTCCTTCAGCTCTTCCTTCAACCAGACCTTGTGCGCGACCTTCTGTCAAACCCTGTGCGCGACCTTCAGTCAGTCCCTGTGCGCGACCTTCAGTCAGTCCCTTTTCCCAACCCTCTTCGGCGGTTTTTTCAAACGCACTCAACAGGACGCGGTAACTGTTAAGCGAGGATTCATAATCGCGCCTCTCGGCACGGCTCATGGAGCCGACATCGGCGACTACCTCAAAATCAGCCCACATGTCGCTCACTTCCTTGTAAGGTATTTCTTTTAGTCTGTCCATGTTCTTAAGAATATAAATCCAACGTTCAAAATTTGTGTCACATTCCTCCTCAAGCTTGTCCATGGCATTGAGGTCTATAAATATCATACGGAATTTATCAGAGAATAGTTCATTTGTCTTCATGTCCATAAGCCCGACATCCCTGCGCAGAAGCTTCTCGTTCCTGGACACGTTGAATTCCATCAATACTATGATATACACGGGTATTAGCCTGAAATTCCAGTCGCGACCCTGTTCTCCCTGTGTCGCTATCAACGAGGATTCATAATAAATACACCTGTCCTTGAAGTTGCCTTCGTCCTTGCGCTGCATCTCTACGATAAATTCCTCTCCGCTGTCAGACCGGCACAAGACATCGTAAAGTATGGTACGGTCGTCATAGGAGCGCGGCACCCGCTCTTTATCCATGAATTCAAGTTCTTTAATCTGACGTTCTCCTTTGAGTATCTCGTTGAGGAGAGAAATCAGAAATCCTTTGGTCTCTTCTCGTCCGAAAAGATACTTGAAACCGAAGTCGGTGTGTGGGTTGATGAATCTCGCTGATATCATAGACAGTTTTTTAATTTGGTTTTCAAAGATAATAATTTATTATGATTATACAAAATTTGTACTTGCGTGGTTTTCAAACTTTTATTTTGCCGCCGACCGTTTGACGATTAATAAAATCACGAATAAATCGGCATCCGGGTTACATTGATATAAATTGAGTTATGCAAGTCATACCCATGTTTGGCAAAACCAGCTCATATACAAAATCATTATTAAACCATGACATTTGTATCAAGTGGTTGTCTGTAGTTGTAAGAGATTGGAGTATTTTAACCTCTAACCACTTATAACCACTGGAAAACCACTTCTTTATCCCTTAAAAAAAGAAAAGGTTGACAATCCTATAATATGGTTGTTCCTTGTTGTTTGTGGTTGGAAAATAAAACTCATTCCAAATCTTTGGCTATCTTTTTTATAACCGACAATTCCACTGCGGAGAAATCAGACTTGTCATAGACATTCATCAAATACACCCTGCCTTCCATCTCGGCTGTTACAATGGTATAGGTTATTACCCTTGCTCCTCCTGATTTCCCTCGTCCTTTTGATGTAATCGCCATACGTATCTTGCGTATGCCGGGACTGAGTTCCACGCCTTGAAAGGGATTTTCTTTCAGAGAAAGAACCAGATCCTTCAAATCGCTTTTGAACGATCTGTACCGTTTTTGCAGAGCCTTTGCCTGACTCTCAAATTCAGATGTTGTGGAAATTTCAAAGCTCATCTATAAACGCCATTGCCGATTTAGTCGGTATTTCTCCAGACTCCATCTGTTTTACCTGCATCCAACTACGCCTGATACTTTCAGCCATCTCGTCCACCTGTCGCTGTTGCTGTGGCGAAAGGGATAAATCCTCACTTCCTACGCTAACAAGGGCGTAGAGTGCATTTTTTCGGCGAATAAGTACGCACTCACCCTCGGCTGCCCGGTCAAAAGATGCAGACAGATTATTCCGATAATCTCTTACTGATAACACTTCCATATCTCAATTTATTTAATTCTATACAAATATACCTACTTTTCAACAATATAACAAATTTGTGTACAAAAAAGTGTACACAAATCTAATCAATCCTATAAAGTGGTTGTTACTGGTTATTTGTGGTTAGAGAAAGAACAGAGTAGATTTTAATCTCCAACCACTTATAACCACTGGAAAACCACTTCTTTTCCCAAAGAAATGGTTGACAACCCTATAATGTGGTTGTTACTGGTTGTTTGTGGTTGGAGAAAGAACAGAGTAGATTTTAACTTCTAACCACTTATAACCACTGGAAAACCACTTCTTTATTTCCCAAAGAAATGGTTGACAACCCTATAATGTGGTTGTTACTGGTTGTTTGTG
>ERZ778516.2826-NODE-2826-length-10952-cov-4.736900_pt1 | contig 10952 bp, 7 predicted proteins | sample MGYA00510342_ERZ778516 | MGnify/ENA primary metagenome ERZ778516 (study PRJEB29527, sample SAMN07138961) | mouse gut metagenome | material: feces | host: mouse | place: China:Nanjing | collected 2016-01-25 ...
AAAGATACGGCTTATGTTTGCACTCTGTAAAGCGTATGCAATCTGTACGCCGAAAAAACCGAAGCTGATGTTCCATAGCTTCCAAAAACTTAAATCGGGTTTTACTTTCATGATGGTTTAATATGTTTTATTATTTCGTAGTTCCTCTTATCACCAGATTGGTACGTACTATCTTGTTGCTGCTTTTCTCTTCTCCTTCCAGCTTTCCGGTCAGAATGCTGAAAGCGCTTTTACCCACTTCCTCGCCATGCTGTTCCACGGTAGTCAGCTTCGGGTCGGTGCTTTGGGCAATGGCTCCGTCAGTGAATCCGCAGATGGATACTTCATCGGGAACTTTTACGCCGACCAGTTTGCAGGCATACAGTATGCCCGAGGCTGTCTCGTCGTTGATGGCAAAGAAGCCGTCAGGGCGTTTTTTGCTTTCCAGCAGGTCGGGAGTGATGGAGATGGCGCGTTCGCGGGTGTCGCACAACAGAATCATGCTGTCGTCCACCGGAATCTTATACTTCTTCATGGCATCCAGGTAGCCGTTCCGGCGGTTTTTGGTAATCTCCAGGTGGGGAGCCGCACCATAGAAAAGGATACGCTTGCATCCGGTCTGTATCATGTATTCCACTGCGGCAAAAGAGCCGGCATAGTCGTCTACCACTACTCGTTCGGTTTTCAGTCCCGTGCAGATGCGGTCGTAAAAGACGATGGGGATGTCATTGTTCAGCAATTCTTGGTAATGGTCGTATCGCGAAGTGTCCTTGGCAAGTGAAGCGATGACTCCGCAGACACGGGCGGCAAGGAAAGAATGCACAATCTTCACTTCCTGCTCATACGATTCGTTGCTTTGTGCTACTATGATATTATAACCGGCATCCGCCGCCGCTTTCTCAATTCCGCTCAATACGCAGGAAAAGAAGTGGTGTACCAGTTGGGGAACAATGACGCCGATGGTGTTGCTGCGGCTTGCGCGGAGGTTTACAGCCAGTACATTGGGCTTATAATCTATGTTCGCGCGCATAGGCATGTACAAGGTCACGTGTTTCCTTGCTGATGTCCGGATTGTCTTTCAGCGCCCTTGACACGGTGGAAGGGGAGACATTCAGCGCCCGGGCAATATCCTTGATGGTAATCTGCGGTTTATTCATGGTATAGTTTTGAGGACAAAGATAAGGTAAACTTCCTTAATCCGATTGCAAAAATAACGTAATAAGGTAAATTGTGCTTATCCGTTGAGGTTTATCGGGTTGTAAGTTTGTGCAAACGATTGCGGTTTCTTATGCTTTGACAAATTAAGGCGAATTACGGTTCTGTATTCCCTAAATGCTTATATTTGCGGTATACAATAAATGATGATATTGCCATGAAACACATGAAATTCTTGACTTTCTTTTTTTGTATTGCCTTTGCCGTATTTGCATGCAGCAGCAGTAATGAAACAGATTCCAGCGTCGGCGGACTTCCCGATAAGGAGGAATCTCTGGCTACGGACTTTGCTAAAGGTGCCGACATCAGTTGGGTGACGGAGATGGAACATAAGGGTATGAAATTCTACAATACCTCCGGTGTGGAGACCGATTGTTTTCAGCTGATGAAGGATTTGGGCCTGAATGCGGTTCGACTCAGAGTATGGTTCAATCCCAAAGAACATGATAACTGGTGCAATACGGCCGATTTGGTGACGAAAGCCAAGCGTGCCGCAGGGCTGGGTATGGATGTAATGGTAGACTTCCATTACAGTGACTGGTGGGCCGACCCTGGACAGCAGCATAAGCCTGCTGCATGGAAAGGACTGAACTTGGCCGACTTGAAGAAAGCCATCGCCGGCCATACTGCCGATGTACTTAATGCGCTGAAAGCGGCAGGAGTTACTCCCAAGTGGGTTCAGGTAGGTAATGAAATCCGTCCGGGGATGCTTTGGGATGAAAATGCTGCATTGAGTGGTGCGTCCTATGATGTGAGGGAATGTGATGTAAAGGGTTCCAATAGCACTTCTGAGGAAGTGAAATACCGTAAGAACTTTGCCAACTTGGCTGCTTTTATCAATGTAGGATACGATGCGGTAAAGTCCGTCTTCGACGATGCTATTGTCATCGTCCATCTGGACAATGGATATGACAACGAATTGTATACCTGGTTTTTTGATGAACTGAAAGCCAATGGCGGTAAGTGGGATATGATAGGCATGTCGCTCTATCCTTACTGGACGATGCTCGAGCACAAGGAATATACAGCTGATAGAACTATCACCGAGTGTATTGCCAATATTAATAGCGTAGCCCGGAAATACAACTGTGATGTGATGGTGGTGGAAACCGGTATGGAGTGTGCCGACGACAAAGGGAATCTGGCAAGTGCTTCCGTGCTGGCAGAAGGGAAACGCCAACTGGCCCGTGTCCTGAAAGAGTGCAAGGAGAATACCGGCGGACGCTGCAAGGGCGTGTTCTATTGGGAACCGGAATGCAGGCCGAACCAATATCGGCTGGGGGCATTCACTGAAGACGGTCGCCCCACTGTGATAATGGATGCTTTTAAATAATTATATCAACATAATCTTTTAAAGAAGAATGAGAAAGACCATACTTATCTTTTCCTGCTGTGCTTCTCATGATTAGGACATCTTTGGTTCATTCGACCGCAACAACGATTTGCTGGAGGTAGCGGTTACGCAAGACCTTGAAAAGCAAGCTTCGGTAAAGACTTGGCGTATATCACAGTCCGTGTCGTAGATAAGGACGGCAACCTTTGTCCGGCAGACAGCCCTTTCACCTTTTCTCTCAAACTCCCTATTCATCGGCTTTTTCGGTGAAACTTGTTTTATCTTGTACCCGCCCTCGGTTAAGGGCGCGCAGATTGGCAATTGCTTGTTGTCTGCTTCACTGCATGGGAATGCGGCGTCATTGCAAACTTGTTGCAAAGTTACTGCAAAGCTGTTGCAGCGACACTGCAAAGCTGGTTGCAGCGACACTGCAAAGCTGTTGCAGCGCTACTGCAAAGCTGTTGCAGCGCTACTGCAAAGCTGTTGCAGCGCTACTGCAAAGCTGGTTGCAGCGACACTGCAAAACTGTTGCAGTATTACTGCAAAGCTGTTGCGGATTTTTGCAGTAGTTGTCTGTTGAATCATAACAAGTTATGTTAGGAGGGAAAAATGCGGAATCAAAGGTGGATATGCGATTCGTATGATAGTCGGGAAAGTTACTTGTGAGATGCGGCGGCACGAAAGAAAGAGGTTTCACCGGAAAATCCGATGAATAGGGAGTTTGGGAGAAAAAGGTGAAGGTGCTGAAAGATGAAATATGCAATCGTTTGCATTGCCTGAACTTCACATTTTGCACTTCCCTTACATTTTACTAAATTAATAAAGCATATTTTTGTTGCGTCATGTTTTGGGTACTTGAAAGACGTTAGAAAACAAAAGTACGAAAATTATTTTTCGAATAATTATATAGGTAATTAATATTGTTAACTTTAATTTATTAAATGCATGAAGCAAGTTAATCTTAGAATCTGTCAAACGATTCTTACCCTAATCTTAGGGCTATTCTTGTCTGTAGGCGCTTATGCACAGAACATCACTGTGAAAGGGCATGTGAAAGATGCCTTGGGTGGCGTGATAGGCGCGAGTATAGTGGAAAAGGGAAATCCTACGAACGGTACTATTACCGACTTTGACGGTAACTTCTCATTGAATGTTCCGAAAGGAGCCACTTTGGTTATTTCTTTCATCGGTTATAAGACTCAGGAAGTGGCTGCGGCTCCCAGTATCATTGTAACTTTGGTAGAAGATAGCGAAATGCTGGACGAAGTTGTGGTTGTGGGCTATGGACGCACAAAGAAAGATGACCTTACCGGTTCGGTTACTGCTATCAAGCCGGATGAACTCAGTAAAGGTATCACAAACAATGCACAAGACATGTTGGTCGGTAAGGTGGCCGGTGTCGATGTCATCACTTCTGGTGGTACTCCGGGTTCCGGTGCTCAAATTCGCGTGCGCGGCGGTTCTTCTCTGAATGCCTCGAACGACCCGTTGATTGTCATTGATGGCTTGACTATCGATAACAACACGGCAACAGGTATGAGTAACGTTTTGGCTATGGTCAATCCAAGTGATATTGAGACCTTTACGGTCTTGAAGGATGCTTCTGCTACAGCAATCTATGGTAGTCGTGCTTCGAACGGTGTTATCATCATCACTACCAAGAAAGGTAAGAGCGGTTCTGCTCCTAAGGTATCTTACAATGGCGACATGACAATTTCCATGATTCAGAAGAAATACGATGTGCTCGACGGTGACGAGTTTCGCGCACTTGTCAATGACATGTGGGGAGAGAACGTCGGCACCGTAGGCTTGGGCAATGCCAATACCGACTGGCAAGACCAGATATTCCGTACTGCCATCTCTCACAACCACAATGTTTCGATATCCGGTGGCTTGAAGAATATGCCTTATCGTTTGAGCGTGGGCTACAACTCTTCCGATGGTATTGTAGAGACTTCCTGGATGCGTCGTGCCAATGTCGGCCTGAATCTTTCTCCGTCTTTCTTCGATAACCATCTGAATCTGAAGGTTAATGCCAAGTATATGTACGAGAAAGACCGCTATGCGGACGCAGGTGGCGCTATTGGTGCGGCTCTTTCCATGGACCCGACACAACCCGTCTATTTCGCTGCCGACGATCCTCGCTCTCCTTTCTTCGGCGGTTATTTTCAGTACTCGCAGACTCCTCAGAATTTCAATTCGGAATGGTTGTACACCAATAATCCCAATGCTCCGCAGAATCCGTTGGCTCTCTTAAAAATGAAGGATACGGAAGCTGCCGCCAATGACTTCACGGGCAATATTGAGGCTGACTATAAGATTCATGGCTTTGAAGACCTGCATCTGCACGCCAGCTACGGTGGTCAGTACACGGAAAGTAAGCAGGACGACATAATCTCCAAGTATTCTTATTCCAACAACTATTATGGATGGAACGGTGTGACCCAGTATTATAAGTATAGCATTACCGCTAATGCCTATGCCCAGTACATGAAAGAGATTGGAGCCCATAACTTTGACGTCATGGTAGGTGCGGAAGAGAGCCACTACCACCGCAACGGTTACAACTATGGCCAAGGTACAGACCCCTATACCGGTGAGGCATACAATCCAAGCTCAAGAAAAGAGCAGGAATGGGCTACGCACTACTCTTTGGTATCCTATTTCGGTCGTTTGAATTATACGTTGCTTAATAGATACATGCTTACGGCTACGTTCCGTGCCGACGGTTCTTCACGTTTCCACGAAGACAACAGATGGGGTTACTTCCCTTCAGTAGCGTTTGCATGGAAAATCAATGAAGAGGCGTTCATGAAAGATCTCACTTGGTGGAATGAATTCAAGTTGCGCTTGGGATGGGGTATGACCGGTCAACAGGATATAGGTACCGACTTTGGTTATGTCACTCATTATACCGTCAGCGATTCTTATGCCCAATATCCTTTCGGTGATATTTATTATGGTACCATGCGCCCGTCGGCTTACAATCCCGACTTGAAGTGGGAGACTACCACCACTTACAATGCCGGTATCGACTTGGGCTTCCTGAACAATCGCATCACTGCCAATGTTGATGGTTACTATCGTGAAACCAAAGACTTGCTGAACACGGTTACAATTCCTGTAGGTATGCAGTTCGGCTCCGTACTGACAAAAAACATCGGCTCGTTGAAGAACTATGGTTTGGAATTCTCTATCAATGCCAAACCCATTGTGACGAAGGATTTCACTTGGGACTTGAGTTATAACATTGCTTGGAATCATAATGAAATTACCGACTTGGTAGGTGGCGATGACGATTTCTATCAGATAGTACAAAATACCAGCATCAGCCGTGGTAATAGTACTCGAATTCAAGCAAACAAAGTAGGTGAACCCGTTAACTCGTTCTTTGTATACCAACAGGTATATGACGAGAACGGCAAACCTATCGAGGGCATGTACGTGGACCGTGACGGTAATGGACGCATCGACGATGGTGACCGCTATTTCTACAAGAAACCCTCTGCTGATGTCATTATGGGTCTTACAACCAAGTTCCTTTACAAGAATTGGGATTTGAGCATGTCTTTCCGTGCTTCTCTTGGCAACTATGTTTATTATGACTTCTTGTCAAACCGTGCAGTGGTCAGCCAATCCGGTTTGTACACTAACAGTACGCTGCACAACACGACTCCGGAAGCTGTAGCATTGGGCTTCACCGGTGTGGGAGCTGGTAACGACAACTATCTGAGCGATTATTTTGTTCGTAACGCTTCGTTCTTGAAGTGTTCTAACATCACTTTGGGTTATTCGTTCCCGGCACTGTTCAAGGTTGGCGGTCATGAAACATGCTCAGGCCGTGCATTCGTGACAGCACAGAATCCTTTCATCATCTCCAAGTACAAAGGTATCGACCCGGAAGTGTCAAGCGGCATCGATTCTAATCCCTATCCGCGTCCTTTCAGCATTCAGATTGGCTTGAACTTGAATTTCTAATCCATTTAAAGCATATTAAAGATGAAACATATATTTTTGAAAACAGTCCTTGCCGCCCTTCTGATGGGTGGAGTGACAACGTCGTGTATCAACGACTTGAATATATCTTCTGTCGACCCGCAATCCAGCTCTACTTACGGAGACATGGAACTGCTGGCGAAAGTTTACAGCACATTGGGTCTGACCGGACAGAGAGGTCCTGCCGGTAGTGGTGACATCAGCAGTGATGAAGGAGAAAGCGGTTTCTATCGTACCACCTTCAACTTGCAGGAACTTTGTACGGACGAGTGCCTTTGGGCATGGCAGACCGATGTCGATATTCCTCAGATTACCAATATCGGCTGGACTTCTTCATCAGTCCGCGTGCAGTGGGCTTTCCAGCGTCTGGCATTTGACGTGACACTTTGCAATTTCTATCTTGAGAATACAGAAGGTAAGGCGGAAGAGGCCGATTATAAGCGTTATCGTGCCGAAGTACGCTTCTTGCGTGCGCTTCACATGTGGTATTTCCTCGACCTTTGGGGAAAGGCGCCTTTCAAGACTAATTTCGACATTTATGAATATCCGGTAGAGAAAGCAGGCAAGGAACTTTATGACTGGATTGACAAGGAACTGACCGAGATAGAACCGCAACTTGCCGAAGTGGGCGAGTTTAACAATTCCACGAACTTTGGTCGTGCCGACCGCGGAGCCGCTTATATGCTTCATGCCCGTTTGGCATTGAACTCCGAGGTTTACACCAAAGGTGCAGTGAAAGACTATCAGAAAGCCATCGATTACTGTAACCTGCTTGATGGCAAATATGAACTCTCCAAAACCACGAAGAACGGTTATACAGGCTATGAACAAGTATTTATGGCCGATAATGACCAGAACACGCAGGCCATGAGAGAAATCATCTTCCCTATCCGTCAGGACGGCGTTAAGACCAAAAGCTATAGTGGTGCCAACTATCTGGTAAGTTCCACTCGTATCACCGGAATGCCTTACATGGGTACTTCCAACGGTTGGAGTTGTAACTTCTCACGTGCGGCTTTGGTGCAGAAATTCTTCCCGACTATCGAAGATTGTCCGCTTGCTACCGTCGAGGCACCTAAAGGGGCTACTGAAGCCGACATCATTGCACTTGATGAGGCTGCTGGTACCACCACCAAGGATGTTCAGAGAGCAGCCAACGACCAGCGTGCGCTCTTCTATTCCGGTTGCGGTGGCGGACTCCGTAAGTTGCAGACCGATCAGATTGCAGGTTTCAATTCCGGTCTGGCCATCGTGAAATGGAGCAATATCCGTACGGATGGTGAGCCGACTTCACACAACGAATTCCCCGACGTGGATATTCCTTTGTTCCGTTATGCCGAAATGTATCTGACTCGTGCCGAGGCCAAGTTCCGTCTGAGCGGAGATCCTCAGCAGGCATACGATGACATCAAGGTACTGCGCGACCGTGCAGGTGCTTCTACTCCTGCCACCATCACTGAAAGATATATCATTGACGAGTGGTGCCGTGAGTTCTATATGGAAGGACGCCGTCGCAGCGACTTGGTACGTTTCGGGCTTTTCACCGGTGATGAATATGTCTGGGATTTCAAAGGCGGTGTAGCCGAAGGCAGAGGCGTGGAAAGTTACTTTAATGTATATCCTATTCCGGCCGATGACATCAACGGTAATGAGAATCTGACTCAGAATCCGCGTTATTAATAGAAGATTTGTCGAATCATTAAATTAGGAACAATAATATGAAAAAAATATGGTTAGGAATGTTGCTTCCTATTCTGACAATGGTGATGGTCGCCTCTTGTGAGAATGATATGGATAGCAACCCTGTATTCCACGAAAATACTACAGGATTTGTATTGAATATGCCTGCCAATGCAGCCAATAATGTGCTGGATTTGCTGGCTACCGACGAGTTGAAGTTTACTACCAGTCAGCCTGATTACGGTGGCATGCCTCTGAGCGTGAACTATGATTTGCAAATGTCTTTTGAAGACTTTACGGCAGAAGAGCCTGTATATACTGTTTTGACAAGCTCTATCTCAACTGTTGTCAGCGTGTCGGGCAGCAAACTGAACAATGCGGTTGTGACCATGTTCCAGGAAGCCAATGAAGGCGTGGAATATCCTTCCGGTGAAGTGAGAGACATTTATGTTCGCTTGCATGCCAATGTGAACGGATTGGAACTTGGGAACTGCTATTCCAATGTTATCAAACTGCAAGTGGTAGCTACCTATCAGGCTCCGGACATAGCTCTTCCTGAAACTCTTTACGTATGTGGGTCGAGCATTGGTGAAGCTTGGAAGACTTGGAAGCCGCTTGCCAAGACATTTGGTTTGGACGGACATTACTTTGCCATGGTGTATCTGACTGACGGAGCAGAATTCAAATGGGGTACTTATCCGGAACAATGGTTGGGATATGCCGATATTAACAAGTTCAATGATGAGGTAGGTGCCGGTCTTTCTGACAACGGAGGCAACATTAAAGTTGCAAACGAAGGTTGGTATGTGCTGTGCTTCGATGCTAAGATTAACGGTGAAGCGATAGACTATACATTGAATGTTTATCCGGGAGCAGTTTACATCATTGGTGCCGCTACATCTTCTTGGGATGATTCAGATCCGGCATCGCAACTGACGGCTCCTGCAGACGCTACGGGCGAGTGGGTATCGCCGGCATTTACCGGAGGAGGTGAGATGCGTGCTTATGTGAAAGTAGGAACGTATGAATGGTGGCGTACGGAGTTCACCCTCTTCGAAGGCAGTTTGTACTGGCGTAATGTTGACATGCCTAACAACTGGGCTGAAAGTGTAGGTAGCGAATATAGTGTACAAGTGCTTGGAGGACAGAAATTGTATGTCAAGTTCGGTACTCCGGGTGTAGATGCCAACGATACCGGTGTGGTGAAATAACCTGAATGAATACTTATTTTAAAAGGAAAAACATTATGAAGAAAAATCAAATACTTGTAGGCTTGTTCCTTGCCGGAATGACCTTAGGTGCTTGTACGGATGATTATACGGATTGGGCTAACCCCCAATCCAATCCTTCCGAGGAGGCGGCCGCTAAATATGAAATCAATTTTGCCGCAGGCGCTGATGCCACCATTATGATGGATGATGTATATGCTGAGTATAAGGATGATGCAGAAGGCATCCAAGGTGATGCTGTTTCCATTGCAACACTATCGAGCGATAATACCATGATAGAATCCGTCTCTATTGGTAGTGTCAATGTAAATGGAAATGCCATTGCGGCGGAATTGAAGAATGGACAGGTGATGGTGAATACATTGGAATTGGATAGAATTACTCGCGATGTGTTCAAAAGCCGTGCTCATGTGGAACGTACGTTGGATGTAACAATGAATGTCGCCGCAAAATTGACGACAGGCGAGGCTGTTGCCGTCTCCGGTGCTTCGCAAGTGAAATTGACTCCTGTTTCTACTCCTGAGATTTGTGAGGACGGATATTACCTGTTGGGCGATTTCCAAGGATGGGATCCGGCAAATCCTGTCGTGATGACAAAGAAGGGTGAGGGAATTTATACAGCGGTTGTAAATACGACAGGTGATTCTTGGTTTAAGTTTTATCGTGCTTACGATACGGCTAATCCCGATTGGGACACGATTGTCAATCCGGGTCAGATGGGAACAGTTGAAAACGGTGACGCTGCGACGGAAAACTTTTTGGTATGGGTAGGCGATCCTTCTTGTGAAGCGGTGCAGACTCCTGTCATTAGTGGTGCCAATGATTATATCGTGACTTTGGATGTTGTCAATATGTCATTTAAAGTGGCAGTCAAGACTGTTGACCTCTTTATGACCGGCAGCAACTATGGTTGGGGTGATACATGGAAACAGTTAACTCCGATTCATAGTGCCGAAGGCGAATTCTGGACTATTGTATATTTGGAAGCTGGCGAACAGATTAAGTTTGCTCCGCAAGCCGGTTGGGGAAATGACTTTGGTGGCGAGGCAACGATTAATGACGAAGCCGGTGCCGGCTTGACTGCTGATGGCACCAATCTGTTAGCTAAGAATGCCGGTTGGTACTTACTGCACGTAGTGAACACAACCGACCGCATAGTCAATGTGCTTGCTCCGAATATTTATCTGATTGGCGATACTGCTGCCGATGGTAAATGGGAGGTTGCGGACGTTAACAAATTCGCCGTTCCTACAGGAAAAGACGGCGAATTCGTATCTCCTGCCTTTGGGGCTGCCGCTGAAGTGCGTATGTGCGTGAACTTTGGCGGCTACGACTGGTGGAAGACTGAATTCATCGTTCTCGATGGAAAGATTGTATATCGTGGTAGTGGTAATGACCAGGAACGGGTAAAGGTTGCTGCCGGTCAGAAAGCTTATCTGAACTTTACTGACGGTACAGGTTCTTTCAAATAATCTTTTTTCTATTAAGAATAAAGCCCTTTTCCTCGCAATGGAAAATAC
>ERZ778516.2829-NODE-2829-length-10948-cov-5.107684_pt1 | contig 10948 bp, 8 predicted proteins | sample MGYA00510342_ERZ778516 | MGnify/ENA primary metagenome ERZ778516 (study PRJEB29527, sample SAMN07138961) | mouse gut metagenome | material: feces | host: mouse | place: China:Nanjing | collected 2016-01-25 ...
TGATCTCACAGTGTTTTACCTGGAACTGCTCCCCGTATACCGGGTGCGCCGTGTATCCGCCCTCAAGATGTACATACTCGCCCTCATTGATAAATGTGAAGGTTCCCACGCAGGTAACCTCCTCTTTTTCCTTGTCCGTGACAGTAAGCACTGTATAACCGTTCTCCACGTTGCGGAATATTATTTTTTCGACGTAGCCCTCCACAATTTCATCCATACTTATCTCCACTCCATCTATCAGAAAGGAATCACCAGACCTTCCAAAAATCACCTTCTATTTATTCCCGTGTAAAGAAAGCCGGGAACATACCGTCCCCGGCCAATCCATACATGGTCTAAGTTTATACTGACTGCACCTATATTCCCTGGTTGCGCTTCATTGACTCAAACAACTGCCTGGCAAGCCCAAGCTCCCCGTTCTCCACTATCGACTTGCTTACCTGTGTATAGAGGATATCCCCAAACTGTTCCATATACGCGTTTTCCTCATCGTCCTCGTCCTTTGGGATGGTCTTTTCCATGCCCTTTAACATCTGCTCCACCAGGTACGCCTCAAACTCCTTGCAGGATTCCAAAAGCTCCGCGTCGGTTGCCTTGGCGATATCCATCCCCCCAAGAGAGCTTGAAAGTTTATCCGCCTTTGTCGCTGACTGTGAAGTCATGGCATTATTAAGATAGTAATCCGCACCAATTGAAATCGCCATAGTCCGCCTCTCTCCCTTACAAACTTCCATGCATTACGCATACTGTCAACTATACTGTCCTGCTTCGATGTCTTTTAACTTCTCAGATTGTTCGCCTGCTGCAACATCTCGTCGGATGCCTGGATCACTTTTGAATTCATCTCGTATGCGCGCTGTGTGACAATCAGGTTCACAATCTCGTCCGCAGTCTGCACATTGGAAGCTTCCACATATTGCGCCACAATCCGGCTTGCTTTCAGGTTCGTATCCGTCGCCTCAAGACGCGGCTCGCCGGAGGCATCAGTCGCCTGGTAGAGGCTTCCGGAGAGTTTTAACAGACCTGCCGGGTTATTGAACTGCGTGAGTGCAAGTTTGGCGACAACCTGGCTTGTATTGCCGTCAGGGTTGTATGTAAGATTGCCAAACTGGTCAAATATTAATTTTGATGTATCGTAAGTCGCCGGGAAGGAAATCGCCTGTCCCTGCGTGTCAAGCACCGGATAACCGTCCGAATTGCACAACATCACGGATGTCCCATTCATGCCAAGTTTGAATGAGCCGTTCCTTGTGTAGCCCACTGTCCCGTCCGGCCGGCGCACCGAAAAAAAGCCCTCTCCGTCAATTGCGGCATCGAGCCAGCGCCCTGTTTCTGTCAGGGAGCCCTGCGTAAAATTGGACACGATCGACGCGACGCGCACGCCAAGACCCACCTGGCCAATCACAGGCTTTGGGTTGCCCTCGTGGTCGGTCACCTTTGTCTGGAGTTTTGAATAGAGCAGGGACTGGAATTCTGTCTGCTCCCTCTTATAACCCGTCGTGTTGACATTTGCCAGATTGTTTGCGATATTGTCCAGGCTCGTCTGCTGTGCAATCATACCGGACGCACCCGTCCACAATGCTCTCATCATAATTTTTTCCTCATTTCTATATATCACCGTGAACTACCCATTGTCTAAAGCCAATGGGCTTCCTGCTTCATCGACCTCGTAACCTACTATCTCCACAGGCGTTAATTCGGGCAGCCCCTGCCCTATACTGTTCCCTTTACGCTGTTTGTCTTAGTCCCTCTGCTAAAATATTCCTTGCAGCATTAATATCCCTGTCATGTTTTACACCACAAACCGGGCATTTCCATTCCCTTACTGACAAATCTTTTGTATCAGCATTCTGGAAAGTATAGCACAAACCACTACTTTTGGCTACCTTAACCCACCGTCTTAAGTCAGTGGGATTGCGATAGCCTTATTTCAATGCCTGCTAGGAAACACTCCCGAGCGTGTTCGCCGCCTTCTCCAAGGTGCTGTCCACGGTCTGTATCACTTTCTGGTTCGCCTCGAACGCCCTTGTAATGGCAATCATATTGACCATCTCGGAAACAACGTTCACATTCGACTGCTCGGTAAATCTCTGGCGGATAAATCCCTCCGCCTCCTTCTCCCTCGCTCCCTGCACCGGGAAACAGCGCGTTTCACCAAATTTTTTCAGGTAGTCGTAGTCCTCAAAATCTGTCAAAATGATTGTATCTACCAGCTCCCCGTCCGCGTAGACATTGCCCCCGACATCCACATATACATCGGCGGCATCGGTCGGAATCTGAAGAGGGCCGCCCTCCGCTAAAAGATGGTTGCCGTCCACATCCACGACGTAACCTTCCTTTGTCAGCGTAAACTGGCCGGCGCGCGTGTACTGTGTTGAGGTCTGCCCGTTTGCATTCGTGTACTCAATGGCAAAAAAACCGTCCCCGTCAATCGCAAAATCAAAGGTGTTCCCGCTCTCGCGCAGGGGACCCTGCTTATAATCGGTGTACACTTCACCAATCTTAACACCGAAACTCATCCTTCCGATCTGTTCCTTGCGCCAGTCCACTGACGCATCGCGGATCTTGACCATTAGCTGTTTGTCAAAAGACTGGCTTGTCACGCCCTCCTTCTTGTAACCGACGGTCGCCGAATTTGCCAGGTTGTTGGCAATGACATCCAGGCGGTACTGCTCGTTCCTCATGCCCGTCCACGCGGTGTATAACTGTCTGACCATTTTCCTTCCTTGCCTTTCCTTATGCTAGTTCCTGCTGCCTTAATCCATCTATTTTATCGGCTTGCTGCTGCCCAAAAATTCTACAAATTTACCCGTACCGATCGCCACGGCCGTCATCGGGTCTTCCGCCGTCATCGTCGTGATACCGGTCTTTTCCTCGATCAGTTCCTCAAGCCCGTAAAGCAGGCAGCCACCGCCTGTCAGCACAATGCCCCGGTCAGCGATATCTGCCGCAAGTTCCGGCGGTGTCTTCTCAAGCACACTGTGCACCGCCTCGACAATCTGTGAGGTCGTCTCTCGCAGCGCTTCTTCCGTTTCTTCGGAGGTTACGGAAATCGTCTTTGGAAGCCCGGTTACAAGGTTGCGCCCGCGCACATCCATCGCGACCGTTTCCGGTCTGCGGTACGCGGAACCAATCTTGATCTTGATATCTTCCGCAGTCCGCTCGCCGATCAGAAGATTATGCTTCTTACGCATATAGCGGACAATCGCTTCATCAAAATCATCCCCCGCTATCTTGATTGACGTGCTGACCACCGTGCCGCCAAGCGAAATAACAGCGATATCCGTCGTGCCTCCACCGATATCGACGATCATATTGCCGCACGGTCTTGCGATATCGATGCCCGCCCCGATTGCCGCAGCAATCGGCTCCTCAATAATCGCGACCTCCCTGGCTCCCGCCGTATAGGTCGCATCCTCGACTGCTTTCTTTTCCACCTCTGTTACACCGCTCGGAACACAGACGCTGATAATCGGTTTGCGGAAGCGCTGTTTTCCTACCGCCTTCTGGATAAAATATTTTAACATTTTCTCCGTCACGGTATAGTCGGAGATAACACCCTGGCGCAGCGGGCGCACCGCCACGATATTACCGGGCGTGCGCCCGAGCATCAGGCGGGCCTCCTCGCCGATTGCCTTGATTCGGTTGGTATCACGGTCAAATGCCACCACCGATGGCTCCTTTAAGACAACGCCCTTCCCTCTGATATATACCAGCACACTTGCCGTGCCAAGATCAATCCCGATATCACTTCCACTCATAACCTTCTCCTTTCAAAAATCACATTCGTCTCTATCGTCCAATGCCCTGTTATTAGCATTTTATCCAAATCGAAACATATTCAGTTCTATTATAAACGCTACACATGATTTTTTCAAAGGAATTTTTCAAAAGTTATAAAATATTTATCAATTTCCGCGTCCGTTTTCTCTTTTTTCCAATTTTCTCCCAAAAAAAGCACTTATCCGACTGCCAGATCGACCTGCTGGATCACACCCGCCTGCCCATCCTCATGTAAAAAAACTCCGCTCTCCCTCACAACGGCATTCGTCTTATTATCCTTTTCGGAGTTCAGTGAAAATTTTGATGTGACATGCCCCAGATAGATGGCTCCCACGCCCGCAACCCCGAGCGCAACAAGCTTATCGCTGCCTGACTCATCCTTTGTCCAGATACGCAGGTGGTTAAAAATCTCGTCCTTCTCATCAATCCAGCCGTTGCCGTCCATATCAAAAACTGCAAGGTCGGCAAAACCGTCCCCGCTTTTTGCCCCGAAAAGCTCGCTCCCGTCGTTGATTTTTCCGTCCCCGTTGCGGTCGAGCGCCAAAAAGCCGCATCCTCTCTTTAGCAATGAAATATTGTCTTCCTTCCCGTCACAGTCGATATCAAAATAAAATTTCTGGTCGGAAACTTCCGCCGTCCCACCATCCAGATTAATGACCAGCGGGTCCATAAGCTGCACAGCACCGTAATCAATCTGTACGGTGGTATGTTCTGAAAACCGGCGCGACATTTCCGCCTCAATATCAAATTCGATTGTCCTGCCGTCCTCCGTCTTTACCGTGCCGGAAGTATAAAAAGATGTGGTTTCCTTCTCCTCGTAATAATGGTGGGTGGTCAGTATCATCCGCCCTCCCTGCACCTGCATCCCCTGCCCGGTTTCAGGGAAATCCCCGAGATCAAGCCCCAGTTCCTTTAAGAGCCTGCGCGTTTCCTCCTGCGCTTTCTCAATCACATCCTGGTAAGACATTCGGTGCGCCTTCACCGTCTGCTGCCCGGAAAAAATCATAAGAAGCTGATGGAGTCCGTCATACTCCGTCCCGCCCGCCCGAAAATAAGCCTCATCCTGCGCTGTGGAAGAAACCCTTCCCGCGCCACCCTGCATCCCCATATCCCAGGGCATGTTTCCATTTTCCCCCAATTCCTTCTCCTTTGTATCCGCCTGTTGTCCGCCATCCGTTGCTGTGGGCGTTGTAGCCGCCGTACTACCTACCGAATTTACAGTTTTGCCCCAGCTTCCATAGCCAACAGCCTGCAAGTTTTTGCGGGAGAGATAATGGCTGCTCCCCATCGCAACGCTGCCCGTCTGTATCACCATATGCTACACACCTCCATGTAATAAATATCTCGCGGGCGCAGGCAGCCCGCACATGCCATATATATCGGCAGGATTGTGACATGACATTAGGGTATCCCCCCAAAAACACTTCCCTACCCGTTGCAGTGCTGAAGGGGATATGGTATAATGTTCGCGAAGGCAAAGCAAGGAATCAGGAAAGGGGAAGTTCGGAAATATGTATCTCATTTCCAGCACTTCCCCTTTCCTGATTCTGCAGCGAGCAACGCGAGCTGCTTTGCCGTAACTTACGCGGAGCCCGCAAGAAACCTGTGGAACGACATGGTATAATGTCAGCAGACATTATACATCTCACCAACACAGTTTTTCCAAAACTTGTTCATCCATTAAAAACATATTTCAAAAGAAAGCGAGAACAACATATGACTCTATCCACCACCGCCGCGGCAATGGACGCAGAAATCCGCCTTGTCGCACGATTTCACACCCTGATTATCTGGCGCGCCGCAGTGAGCATTTCCCTGCTTGTATTCCAGGTTATCTATACCATCTCAGGGCTGTACACCGCATCTCCCGCCTATATACTGCTTACTGCAAACCTGCTGCCGACACTGCTTGAACCACTCTGCTCCCCCCGCATCCACAAGTCCTCCCCTGTACTTCCCTACCTGAGAAAACGCTACCACTACTCCTCCCTGCGCTTTATGACGTTAGAAATCACCTTCCTCGCGGCAAACCTGCTTCTTTTAATCTGGCAGCTCTTTGGCAATTATACGGACACATGGCTTAGCAAACTGCCCGCCATACTTCTTTTATCCAGCCTTCTATGGCATTTTATTGCCCCTTCCATTTTATTCAGGCATATACAGAAAAAAATGGGATGTTGAACAACAACATCCCATAAAACTGTTTCATTTATACACACAAACCGCGGGGACTCCTTAGAGATTCCCGCAAAATACCGCCTACATCCCCTCCGCTTCCCTCACTCCCTTTTCACACTGGATTCTGTCGAGGTACTCTTTTTTATACATATCAATATACATCCTGTATCTCGGGTCAACTCCCTTGTGAAGCTCATCCTGGTATTTTTTGCGGTCGAACGATTTATTCACGGTCAGTTTCTGCATCAGATAAATCGCAATATTGCTGCAATGGTCTGAAATACGCTCCGTGTTAGTCAGGATTTCGGTGAATGTAATGCCGTTATCCGCCGTGCAGATCCCATTGCGCAGCCGCATAATATGGTTGCTCTTCATGCGGTCCACAATATCGTCAATAACCTCTTCCATCGGCTCGACATACGCAATCCTCTCCGGGTCATTTGACTTGTACGCCTCCACCATCAAATCAATGACATTTTGCACCGCGTCAAAAAGCACCTTGATCTCCTCTTTCGCCTCAGGCGTGAAACTGCTCTTATTCTCAAACATATACTCGGCGGTTTCCGAGAGATTCACGCAGTAATCACCGATACGCTCCAAATCACTGACCGACTGTAAAATCTCCGTTGCAAGGTGGGAATCCTCCTCCGTCATGGTATGGTATGTAACATTTACCATATAGGCATTGATACCTGCCTCGCTCTTATCAAGGAACTCCTCGCCCACCTTCATATCCATCAGTGTCTTTTCATTATATCCGTTCAAAACCATGTCCGAAACAATGACCATATTCTCCTTTACAACATTGCACATATCAAACAGCACCTTGCGGCACTGCTCCATCGCAACCTGCGGATTTTTAAGGAATGCGTCATCCAGACAGTCCAGCGTGCGCTTTTCCTTCACATCGCCGCTGTCCTTAATCAACTTATGTAACAGCCTGTCATACTGCTTTACAAACGGCATCAAAAAGAGCGCTGCAACGAGATTGATACCGCTATGCATCGTCGCGATATTACCGCGGTTGACCACATTGTCCATCGCCGCAAAATCAAGAATCGCATCAAGCCCATATACACCTATCCCAAACAGAAAAAGACTGAACACATTAAACAGGAAATAACACATGGAAGCGCGCTTTGCGTCCCTGTTGTTGCCGATACTCGCAAGCACAACCGGGACACATTTTCCGATATTCTGCCCGAGCAGAATCGGCAGCGCAGTCGCCACGGTAATCGTACCGCTCGCGGAAAGTGCCTGCAAAATACCTACGGTCGCCGAGGAACTCTGGATAACCGCCGTCAGCAAAAACCCCACCAGAATACCAATAAGCGGATTGCTAAACGAAATAAACATTTCCTTAAACTGCGCGGAATCTTTAAGTGGGGCAAATGTTCCCTCCATTGTGGTCATCCCCCAGAAAAGAATACCAAAACCTATCAGAAGGTTTGCAATATTTTTGGGCTTGCGCTTCTTTGACAAAAGCATGATAAATGCACCCACCACAATAATTACCGGTGCAAAGGAAGAAGGTTTTAACATGGAAAGAAAAACTCCCCCGCCGCTCAGATCCCCAAGACGCAGCAACTGAGCCGTTGCCGTGGAACCGATATTGGCCCCCCAGATTACGGGGATGGTCTGCGCCAGCGTCATAATGCCCGCATTGACAAACCCAATCATCGTGATAGAAGTTGCCGCGGAGGACTGGATAATAGCAGTAACGCCGGTACCGAGCAGCAGCCCCTTCCACCGGTTATCCGTAAAGCGCTCCATCGTCCGCTCAAGCTTTGCCCCAGCCAATTTCTCGATTGATGAGGCCATCAGGTTCATACCATACAAAAACATTCCGATACCGGCTAACAGGGGAAGTACCTTTGAAATCGTTTCCATTTTCCACCTCTCATTCTCTATCACATATTCATAAAATAACCTATCCTGTCATATTTTATCATGGATGGGCGAATGATGGAAGTAGTAATTTCCACAAAATTTACAGATGGTTTTCGTGGATTTCTATGGTTTCTGATATTTGTCCAACTAAATTTAAAATTTTTTCAAAAAAATGCTTGACATTCCCGCTGGAATGTGTATAATATAACTCGTGTCCAGGAGATAAACGGACAGTTTGCGGAAATGCTGGAATTGGCAGACAGGCATGACTAAGGATCATGTGGTGTTACACCGTGAGGGTTCAAGTCCCTTTTTCCGCAGTGGATGGCGCGAAAACGAATTAGAAAAGTTCGGGTTTCGCGCTTTTTTTGTCTGTATCGGAAAATACAAAGAAGTCCCCCCGCTTCTAAGTCATAAAGACGAAAGCGGGGGGACTTCTTTGATAGGCTAAATCAGGATACTATTGCCCATCCATCCCTGAAACATCCCTAAAGCCGGATACAGAACGCGGCATGCCCATAGCCCCCCATATCAATAAGCAGCCTGTAGGTGGGATATTCCATGTTAAATGTCCTCATCAACTGTTCAAAGGACAGTATCTCACTTTTTTGCAACTGGTAACCGTCAATCAGCGGAAAATGCTTGTTCACATACTCCACCAGCCGCTCGGATAACAGCCGCATCGCATAAACCGCAGTCTGGTCAAGCCGCTCCACCTGCCGCCCCAATATATCGCTGAGCAGATGGAGGATCTGACGATCCTCATAGATAAAATAAATTTTGAGGAACATCTTATCTTTTGAATGGTAGGTCAGACGATAACAAATCTTGTTGCCAAGATAAAAGTTCTGCCCGCTGTAATTTTCGCTCACCACAGTCCCATCGATCCGTAACAGGCGGTGCATCCCCTGGAGAATGGCTCTTTTTAAAGAAGAGAGCTCCTCCCCGGGCGTGTCATGCACCCACTTGCTTGACCCCTTTACAATCGCCCGATCCTCCACCATAATATGCGCGTTCAGCCAGCCGATGCAGATGCCCATAAAATGATGGACGGACTCCTCCGAATAGTTTTCCTCCTTCATCTCCTGCTCAAGTTCCGGAAGGATTTTATCCCTCATCTCATCATGCAGCCTCTTGTGGCTGTCATATCTTTTATATGCAATGCTGCGCATATATTCTTCTTCCTGTGCAAAATGTTTCAATGCATAACTCTTGAAAAACTTGATGCCCTCCTTGCAGGCATGCTGCTGTTTTACGGCATCCTCATTAAGCAGAACCAGCTTGTTCACAATCGTAAATAACTGCTGGTGCGCCCTGTCAATGATTCCCACCCCCAGATTGAACCGGTCATTCCATTTAATCTCTGCCAATGTCCCGCCTCCTCAAACCATCGTGTTTTTCTGCTATTATTTTATGTATTTCTTCAAAATCTGTGTGAGTCTGCCCACATCAATTGGTTTGGCAATATGTTCATTCATCCCGCATGCAAGGCAGCGCTGGATATCATCGGAAAATGCATCCGCCGTCATCGCCAGAATCGGGAGATCCTTATCCTCGCGTGAAAGCGCACGGATCGCCTTAGCCGCCTCGTAACCGTTCATAACAGGCATGCGGATATCCATCAGGATAAGATCGTAAGCCCCCGGTTTAGATGCTGCAAATTTATCCACGCATATTTGACCATTTTCTGCCCTCTCAAGTGTAAATCCCGCCTCGGAAAGAATTTCCTGCGCGATCTCCCAATTCAGGTCATTGTCCTCCGCAAGCAATATATGCTTGCCCTCAAAGTCCCTGCCCTCCACAAGTTTCTCCGCCTCTACCTTCGACGTGTTTAACAGATACTTGCTAAGACCAAGGAAAAGGTTCGACTTAAACAGGGGCTTTGAGATAAACCCATAGATACCGACTTCCCTTGCTTCCTCCTCAATATCGCTCCAGTCGTATGCGGAGATAATCAGGATCGGGACATTATCTCCCAAGTGCTTGCGGATCTCACGCGCGGTATGCAATCCATCCATATCCGGCATTTTCCAATCAAGCAGCACCACCTCATAATCATCCTGCTCACCATGCCTTTTTTTCACCATCTCAACCGCGGTCTTTCCGTCCGTCGCCCACTCTGCGGTAATACCGATTTCTTTCAGCGAGGATACGGCACTTAAACAGAGGTCTTCATTATTATCCACAACAAGCATTTTCCAAGGGGGCAGTACCATATCCTCCTCCTTGACTTCCGCCTTCTCAAAATCAAGTATAACATGAAACTCCGTTCCCCTGCCAGGCTCACTGTTAAGCTCTATTGTGCCGTTCATAACATCCACAATCGCTTTTGTAATTGCCATTCCAAGACCTGTTCCCTCCGTCTTGTCAACCTGTGCTTTCTCCTCCCTCGTAAAGGTTTCAAAGATTTTTTCCTGGAATTCTTTTGTCATGCCGATGCCATTGTCCTTTACCCGAAAATGGCAGCGGACATAATTATCCCCGAGAGGTGAAGCTTCCTGTTCAAGATAGATATTGACCCTCCCTCCCTCCGGCGTAAATTTAATTGCATTGGACAGAAGGTTAATCAACACCTGGTTTAAACGGATACTGTCACAGTGTACCTCCTCCGCACAGATATTCTGGATAAAAATATCGAAATGCTGCTTTCTTGCCTTGACTTGTGGCTGCACAATATTTACAATATTTTCCATAGCCTCACGAAGCGAAACCTGGTTCATATTCAGCGACAATTTCCCGCTCTCAATCTTTGACATATCAAGTACATCATTAATCAGCCCAAGCAGGTGTTTACTTGAGAGTGTTATCTTGCCCAGGCAGTCTTTAACGCGCGCCATATCATTAATATTTGCCATCGCAATTGCAGTCATCCCCACAATACCGTTCATCGGAGTGCGGATATCATGGCTCATGCTGGAGAGGAACTCACTTTTAGCCTTGTTCGCCTTGGTCGCCTCCCTGCGCGCCTGGTCAAGTTCCTTCATTTGCTGCTGTGAAATTCTGTAATACAGGATAAAAATTAAGAGGAGCCCTGCCAGGACAATAACCCCTGCAATCATAATAGTATTCTGCCTGCTGTTGTCCATATTCTGGAGAA
>ERZ778516.2831-NODE-2831-length-10944-cov-4.663238_pt1 | contig 10944 bp, 8 predicted proteins | sample MGYA00510342_ERZ778516 | MGnify/ENA primary metagenome ERZ778516 (study PRJEB29527, sample SAMN07138961) | mouse gut metagenome | material: feces | host: mouse | place: China:Nanjing | collected 2016-01-25 ...
ATCACATAATATCGTATGTAAGTCTTGGCAGTCATGTCGCGAAGTTCTTCCTGCGTTACAATCTCATTAATCTCGCGCATGTCGAGATAAAGATTGTAATACCTGAAAATGAAATAGAACTCATCGAGCACAAATACTATTATCGTCAGCCACATGAACACATACCAGTCTCTTCCGTTGACATCAGTGTCAATGTAGAAAAACTTATAATATCCCCAGACTATAATAGTCAGAACTCCGAACAATATCAGAAGATTCCTGAGTTGAAGACGTGACTCATATTCAAGTATGCCTCCGATTTTTCCTCTTTCACGTGAATCGCCGTAATGAAGCTTACAGTCAACGCATATGCTCAATCTCCTTCCTCTCGCATAAATGACAACCATTGTAAGGAAACATATCGGACACAGCATCAAAGATGGTATGTAAGGATATGAGAAAAATGTAAATTCAGGAGGAAGCCATATAAATCCCCATATATACAATATATTTACAACAATACTTACAAACGAATAAGCTATCAGACAGAAAAAAATCGAATAAGAAACCACCATGCATGACGGGTGCTTGCTGATTTTATTGTTGTATAATACTGTATACAGGAACGCCGCAGCAATCAACGCGACTATTGGAGAGAAATAAAACGGAAGTAAGATGGAGAATGCGAGGACTCCGACAACAGTAAGCAGACCAACTGAAAGATTCTTCCAGAAGGTATACAATTGCAAACTGCTGACTTTACCTAAATCCTGCATTCTCTATAATAATTATATGGAGTCGTACAGACCCACTGTTCAAAACGCTTATTTAAGATACGTTTTAAGGAAGTCCTCGATTTTTCTGAACAACATTACTCTGGCGTTACACATTCCAAGGCTATGCTCAAATCCGGCAAGTGCCATCATGTCGAAAACCTTTCCCTCATAATTCAACTTGGATGTATACTTAAGAGTGTTGTAGAAGTGAACGTTGTCATCGCTTGTGCCTGACATGATCAATAGTCTGGCGTTCATTCCGGAGGTATGGTTCAGTGCCGATGACGAGGCATATCCTCCTTCATTCTGCTGAGGTGTGCTCATATACCGTTCTGTGTATATCGAATCGTAATACCTCCAGTCTGTAACCGGGGCCATAGCCACTCCTGCTTTGAAGGGAGAGTTTGCCGACGAAAGTTCCATAAGTGTCATATAACCGCCGTAGCTCCAGCCGAAACATCCTACACGGGCAGCATCAACATATGGCAGAGATGCGAAATATCTCGCAGCGGCAATCTGATCCTGCGCTTCATATTCACCAAGATGGCGATATACGGAATTTGCCCATTCCCGTGAACGATAACCTGTGCCTCGCCCGTCTACTGCCGCTACCACGTAACCTGTCGATGCAAGATAATAGACACCCTCCATTTTCCAGCGGTTTGCCACCTCTTGAGAGTCAGGACCGTTATACTGCGTCATAAGGAGCGGATATCTTTTTGAACCGTCAAAATCAGCGGGCTTGATGATATATGCATTCATCTCTTCGCCATTCGCATTCTTTACGGTAAGAAATTCTTTTTTCGGAGCGGATGCATATTTTGCAGCATAAGCAGCATTGTTCTCAAGTTCTTTTATAACCGCACCACTTGAATCGCACACACTGTATGTCGTTGGAGTCAGTGCATTACTGTAAGTTCTCACATAATAATCCATGTTTGAGCTGAAAGATGCAGACTCAAAGCCATCTACATTGTTCATCGCTGACACGACACCTTTGGCATCGATTCGGATTACATTTCTGTTAATCGCACCTCTTACTGTAGCTTGAGCATAATGACAACCTGTCTTGGCTGATTTTCCGTAATACTGCGTTACATTCCAATCTCCTTTAGATAGCTGACGCAACATATTTCCGTTGTAATCATACTCATACAGATGACAATAGCCGGAACGTTCGCTTCCGATTACAAAAGATGACTTACCATAGCTCACCATCTGGTATATGGATGGACTGAGCCATGCGTTGCTTCTCTCCTCAAGCAGCATGGTGGCGACTGTAGAACCGGGATTAACCTTGTAAAGACACAGATGATTCTGGTCTCTGTTCAAAGTCATGACCATAAGATTGCTTCCGCTTCCGTCATATTCAATCGAGGGGATATATGATTCGACCGGAATATCCATGGTTTTTGTGGTGCGGTTGTCTATATTATAGACTTTTACATCCACCTTGACGTTGGGATATCCAGCAAGAGGATATTTATATGTGTATTGAGAGGGATATACATCCGACAAAGGATTGCTGTCGCAGAAACTCTTATAGTTGTCGAAAGTATAAGTTGGAACCTCCGACTCATCGAAACGCATGTAGGCGAGCGATGTGTCATCTCCGCTCCAGCGGATTGTATTCACCACTCCGAACTCTTCCTCGTAACTCCAGTCTGACACCCCGTTGATAATGCGGTTTATTTCACCATCGCTGGTTATCGGTTTGTCTGTGCCGTAATCAAGATTGGATATAAAGATATTGTTGTCACGTACGTAAGCTACCATTCTTCCATCGTGCGACAAAACCGCTCCTCTCTGCGCTCCCGATTCCGAAACGCGTTTGAGTGTGGATCGCATTACATCGTAAACAAAATACTGGGCAGTGAATGAATGTCTGTATATTTTGTCGACATTGTTCCATAGAAGAATCTTTTTCCCGTTGTCGCTTACCTGATAACCGTCGAATGAGTCGATTTTCAGATCACCCTTTATTCCGTCAATGCTGAAAAGTGTGCCTATTTTCTTCCCTGTCTTGTATTCGAAAATATCAATGGAGCGTCCGTCCTCACTTATTGCCGCATAGGTGAGACCATCGGAAAGCGGTCTCATCTCCTTTATGGCAACAGGAGAATTTTTGCCAGGGGCTATATAATCTTCTATTGTCAAAGCCGAAGCATTTAGACTCCCAGCCAAAGCTAAGGTTACAATGGAGCAACCTGCGATACCTTTTAAATCCATATCTTTAAAATTTATCGCAATCAATAAGACCTTGCGAAAATTACACGCTGCGCGGAGGGTTTGCCTGTTACCATACATTCTCCCGGAGTCTTGTCACCATCCAACGGAATGCATCTGATTGTAGCTTTCGTCTCCTCCTTGATTCTCTCTTCTGTCTCTGTAGTGCCGTCCCAATGCGCGAGAATGAAGCCGCCTTTCTCTATCTCGGTCTTGAATTCTTCGTAAGTATCTACCTTGCGAATCATCGAATCGCGATATTCAAGAGCCTTACGGAAGATGTTTGTCTGTATATCTTCAAGCATATCCTTTACATATGCAGCTATACCCTCAAGCGGTGCCATATGTTTTTCAAGTGTGTCACGACGCATCACCTCTACAGTTCCGTTCTCAATATCGCGGGCTCCGATAGCAAGACGAACCGGCACACCCTTGACCTCGTAATCTGCAAATTTGAAGCCGGGACGCTTGTTTTCAGCATCGTCATACTTAACGCTGATACCCATGCCTTTGAGTTCCTCTATTACAGGAGTTATCCTTGCGGATATTTCGGCAAGTTGCTCTTCATTCTTGTAGATAGGCACAATAACCACTTGTATAGGAGCAAGATGCGGCGGAAGAACGAGACCGTTGTCATCAGAATGAGTCATAATCAATGCACCCATCAGACGAGTGGACACTCCCCATGAATTCGCCCATACATATTCGGGTTTATTTTCCTTGTTTACAAATGTCACATCGAACGCTTTTGCAAAATTCTGACCGAGGTTATGACTTGTGCCTGCCTGCAACGCCTTGCCGTCCTGCATCATTGCCTCGATTGTATAGGTATTCAATGCGCCAGCAAATCTTTCGTTGGCTGTCTTCACTCCGATAATTACAGGCATAGCCATGTAATCTCTTGCAAACTGAGCATAAAGATTAATCATCTGCACAGTGCGGTTTTCAGACTCTTCAGACGTTGCGTGAGCGCAGTGCCCTTCTTGCCAAAGGAATTCAGCGGTACGCAGGAACATACGTGTGCGCATCTCCCAACGCATCACATTCGCCCATTGGTTACACAACAAAGGGAGATCACGATAGCTGTGAATCCAGTTCTTGTATGTTCCCCAGATTATTGTTTCCGATGTCGGGCGAACTATAAGTTCCTCTTCAAGGCGTGCGGAAGGATCGACAATGACACCATTACCGTTAGGATCGTTCTTGAGTCTATAATGTGTCACAACAGCACATTCCTTGGCAAAGCCCTCTACATGCTCTGCCTCTCTGCACAAAAACGATTTAGGGATAAGCAATGGGAAATAAGCGTTCTGCACACCAGTCTCCTTGAACATCCTGTCAAGCTGCTGCTGCATTTTCTCCCAAATGGCGTATCCGTATGGTTTGATTACCATACATCCCCTTACTGCCGACTGCTCGGCAAGATCGGCTTTTACCACCAGTTCGTTATACCACTGTGAGTAATTATCTGATCGTTTTGTGAAATTCTTTAGTTCTTTTGCCATGACTTATGGAAAATTTATTATCTGTGTTTTTATTGCCGCTTCTTTACGGACACTTTTACACGCAAAGTTAATAAATAATCATGACATATTCACTCTGGCAAGTCATAAATATTCCCTTTTCATCCAATTTTCTCGGATAAAAAGGGAAATTTGCAATCTTAGGAACTGTTTCAATCAAGGAGTCCAATATCGGTACTCCCCCTTTCCTATACTCTGATAATATGCGTCTGATACAGGTTCCAGCCAGATGTTCTCAACACGGTATTTTGCCGCACCATGCCAGTGTTTGACATTGGGGGGGATATGGATTACAGTGCCGGGGAGTATCTCGACAGCAGGTTTGCCTTCTTCCTGATACCATCCGCGTCCGGCTACGCCGACAAGCATCTGACCACCTCCGTTATCAGCTTTATGGATATGCCAGTTGTTGCGGCATCCCGGCTCGAATGTCACATTGGCAAACGAAACCTGAGCTTCTGAAATCTGTGCAAGATAGCTGTTGCCTATGAAATACTTGGCGTATGTCGTATTTTCTGACAATACAATCTTACTTTCCATAAATCTTAAAAATAGTTCAGGTGCAAAATTAGTCATTACCGCAATTATGTATGTGCTCTAATTTTATGATGTCATACCAATATTTTAGTGCATAATGCCATCTTTTTCGAAATATATCCTTATTTTTGCAGCACAACACTTTCTTGACTAATTTTTTAACGGTTTTTTATTACAATACCATATCATGCCAAAGATTCTCAAAGTAAACACCCCGTCAGACTACAGCCGGTACCTCGGTCATACAGACAGGCATCCTCTTGTATCTGTAATAGAATATTCACGGATTTCTCCGATACGACATAGCCTGAACAGTTATGGTGTTTATGGAATCTTTCTTCAGGACAACAATAATCTTGACCTTGTATATGGATGTGGTAAATATGACTATAAGGATGGCTCGCTAATATGTGTGGCACCCGGTCAGATCGGAGGCAAAGAGGATAATGGAGAATGTGTGTCGATAGGTGGATGGGCAATGCTTTTTCAAAAAAACGGAATGACAGACCGCCATCCCGTTAAAGCGCGATCCTTAAAATTCCGGTATCGCAGGAATTTTAAGGATCGCGCTCTAATCTACATACTGAATAAGTGTCACGCTTTCGCAACTGTCTGCATTCTTTTTTTCAGCTCCTTTCCATACGCATCCCAATCGGCAATCGGCATACGTGCCACTCCTGAATCCATTGCAGCCTTGGCAACTGCAGGGGCTACACAATAGAGAAGCCTTGTATCAAACGGTTTCGGAAGGATATAATCCTTTCCAAATGAAAAATCTTCTCCTCCGTAAGCGGCTTTAACCTCTTCGGTAACATTCTCTCTGGCAAGCGCGGCGATAGCCTTGCATGCCTCAATCTTCATCTCTTCGTTTATCTCGGAAGCTCTGCTGTCTAACGCACCTCGGAATATATAAGGGAAACCGAGCACATTGTTTACCTGATTCGGATAATCGCTGCGTCCTGTTGCCATTACAAGATCTGACCGTGTTGACTTGGCAAGTTCGTAGGATATTTCGGGTTCCGGATTAGCAAGCGCGAAAACAACAGGATTCGGTGCCATAGAGTTCAGCATGACCGGAGTCAGCACATTCGCCACGCTGAGACCGACAAACACATCTGCATCGATGATAGCCTCCGAAAGCGTATGCAGATCACGGGCAGTGGCGAACTCCCTCTTCTGTACATTTATATCCTGCCGGTCATCACGAATCACTCCTTTCGAATCACACATGACAAGATTCTCACGTTTCACTCCAAGTCTTATATATAATCTTGCACAGCTTATAGCCGCAGACCCGGCACCGTTTATCACAAGTTTTATATCCTCAAGACGTTTCTTCTGCACTTCCACAGCGTTGATCAAAGCCGCACCGGAGATAATTGCTGTGCCGTGCTGGTCATCATGCATGACCGGAATATCACACTCTTTTTTAAGACGCTCTTCAATCCTGAAACATTCCGGTGCCTTGATGTCCTCAAGGTTGATACCACCGAATGTAGGACTTATCGCCTTTACTATTTCCACGAGTTTATCCGGATCTTTTTCATCTATTTCGATGTCAAAAGAATCAATCCCTGCAAAAATCTTGAAAAGAAGTGACTTTCCTTCCATCACCGGCTTTCCTGCCAAAGCGCCTATATCACCAAGACCAAGAACCGCCGTGCCATTGGAAATGACTGCGACCTGATTCCCCTTGCCTGTATATTTATATGCCAGACCGGATTCGCGCTCTATCTCCTTGCAAGGATATGCGACACCTGGTGAATACGCCAGAGAAAGGTCATGTTGGTTGGCATAGGGCTTGGTTGGAACAACCTCAATTTTACCGGGAGTCCACGCCTCATGATACGCGAGAGCTTCCTCCTTTAAGTTCATTTTGTCTGTTTTTGACATATCGGGAATATCATTAGTTTTAATATATAACAATCTATTTCAAATCTGTTCAAATTCAACCTCTGAAAATTAGAAGCGGCTTAAAATAAAACTTAAATTTGGGACTGTCGTCTTTCGCTTAATTCTACTTTTAACCCCTCCTTAACTTGTCATGCAAATTTACTAAATATCAGCCATATGTTGAACATGTTATACAACATACCTCTTCCAATTTACATTTTTAGCAATAATTACTGTCTTAAATTTTTCAAAGTTGTCTAAAAAAAATCCTATTATATTTATCTGTAATATTTTACATTTTTTACAAACTCGAATTGTTGTCCAAAACAATAATTTTGTCAATAAATTTATCCTGTAAAATTTGCGCATCACACATAATAATCCTACCTTTGCAATGCATTTGAGGAGGCATGCTCAATACGCGTCTACCTTAATATACATGCCGATTAACAATTCCATTATAATCATGATACAGATTGTTGAGAAACGTGATGGCCGCGTTGTGGGCTATAACGAAGAAAAAATAAAAGCTGCTATACGCAAAGCCATGTTGACAACAGAAATGGGCGAAGATGAGGCTTTGGTTCAGAAAATCACCGACCGTGTCGGCATGAGCGGCAAGGACCGCATGACTGTCGAAGAAATTCAAGATCGCGTGGAGATAGAACTGATGAAGTCGGCAAGAAAGGACGTGGCAAAACGGTATATAGCATATCGCGACCAGCGGTCTATCGCCCGCAGGGCAAAAACCCGCGACATGTTTCTTGAGATCATCGAGGCTAAGAACAATGACATTACTCGCGAGAACGCCAATATGAACACAGACTCTCCGGCAGGAATGATGATGAAATTCGCAAGCGAGACCACAAAACCGTTTGTCGATGACTACCTGCTGAGTCCGGATGTAAAGGCTGCTGTCAAAAACAACTATCTGCACATACACGACAAAGACTACTACCCTACAAAAAGTCTGACTTGCGTGCAGCATCCACTCGACAGGATTCTCAAGAAAGGATTTGTTGCAGGACATGGAGAATCACGTCCGGCCAAAAGAATTGAAACTGCAAGCATAATAGGTTGTATTTCTTTGGAAACCGCACAGAACGAAATGCACGGCGGTCAGGCGATACCTGCCTTTGATTTCTATCTGGCTCCATTCGTAAGGAGTTCATTCATTGAGGAAATCAAGAATCTCGAACATTTCAGCGGACAAGATCTTCATCATCTATATAATAAGGAGATAAAGGATTTCCTAAGAAAAGATCTTGAAAATCTGACAGGCGAAGACAGACTTCTCCAGCATGCGGTCAACAAGACTGTGGAAAGAGTACATCAGGCTATGGAGGCTTTTATACACAATATGAATACAATCCATTCGCGTGGTGGTAATCAGGTTGTATTTTCATCCATCAATTATGGAACCGACACTTCTGCTGAGGGAAGATGCGTCATACGCGAGATATTGAATTCCACATATGAAGGAGTCGGGAACGGTGCTACTGCAATCTTCCCCATACAGATTTGGAAAAAGAAACGCGGTGTCAGTTACCTGCCAGAAGATCCCAATTATGATCTTTACAAACTTGCATGCAAGGTTACGGCAAGAAGATTTTTTCCCAACTTCGTAAACCTTGATGCCTCATTCAACCAACACGAAAAATGGCGTGCAGACGACCCGGAAAGATATAAATATGAGGTAGCAACCATGGGATGCCGCACGAGAGTATTTGAAAACCGATATGGAGAAAAAACATCAATAGGCAGAGGCAACATTTCGTTTTCTACAATCAATATCGTGCGCATAGCAATTGAGCTTATGGGCATCCGTGAAAAAGAGGAAAGAATCGAACGTTTCTTCGAAAAGCTTGATGAAGTCCTTGACATCACCGCTCAGCAGCTTGACGAACGTTTCAATTTCCAAAAAACAGCTCTTGCCAAGCAATTCCCGCTTGTCATGAGTGCGCTTTGGAATGGGGCTGACAAACTCGGTCCCAACGACACTATCGAACCGGTAATCAATCAGGGCACGCTCGGCATAGGTTTTATCGGTCTTGCTGAATGCCTTATCGCCCTCATAGGAAAACACCATGGAGAATCAGATGAGGCACAGGCTCTCGGCTTAAAAATAATAAAACACATGAGGAGCAGAGTCAATGAGTATTGTGAGAAATATGGTCACAATTTTTCTGTACTCGCCACTCCGGCAGAGGGACTCTCGGGTAAATTCACCAAGAAAGACCGCAAGACATTCGGCATAATACCAGGGGTAACCGACAAAGAGTATTACACCAATTCCAACCATGTGCCGGTATACTATCACTGTTCGCCGCGCCATAAAGCCAAAATCGAGGCTCCCTACCATGAACTTACTGGGGGCGGACATATTTTTTATGTGGAAATAGACGGTGATGCCACGCATAATGAGGAGTCCATAATGCAGATTGTTGATCTTCTTGATCAATACAATATGGGATACGGCTCAGTAAACCACAACCGCAACCACTGCCCTCGATGCGGCTATGAGAATGCTGACCAGAATACAGACACATGCCCTAAATGCGGAACTAAATTCGAGACAATACAGCGAATCACCGGATACCTGGTCGGCACCACCGACCGATGGAATTCGGGAAAACTCGCCGAACTACATGACCGCATAGTGCATGAATGATAATGTAAATATTCTCAGGATAATCCGGGGCACCACTGTGGACGGTCCCGGATTCCGCACTTCTATATATTTCGCAGGATGCCGTCACCGTTGTCCGGGCTGTCACAATCCTCAGTCTTGGGATTTCAATGCGGGCAAAACAATGGGTATCGATGAAATACTGGAGGTTATAGAAGAAGAAGATTATGATGTGACACTGACGGGTGGAGACCCGCTGTACAATCCTGATTTTGTGATCTGTCTTGCTGACCGCATCCATTCTCTGGGACATAACATATGGCTTTATACAGGTTTCACATGGGAAGAGATTTTAAATAGCCATGCCCTTTATGATGCCGTATCTCACATAGATGTTATTGTAGACTCCCCTTTTGTTCTCTCGCAAAGAGATCCCGACCTGGCATTCAGAGGATCATCAAATCAGAGGATCATAGATGTCGCCCAATCAATAAAAAAAGGCGGCATAAATCTTTGGCGCAGGGAATGAACCATTGCCGGCTGTGTGCGTTACATAATTAAAAGTCGTGCATCTGTACGGCATTATTGATTATAAAACCTTTATAAGCTATTTAATATTATGGGCACAAAGAAAAGCATCAAGGGCACAAAGACCGAACAGAATGTGGTCAACTCTTTTCTTGCGGAAACTCAGGCTTTCGCGCGTTATACTTTCTATGCCAGTATCGCAGACAAAGAGCAATACTTCCCCATAGGTGTCATATTCAGAGAAACCGCTGACAATGAACTTCATCATGCAAAAGTTTTCCTGAAGATGCTCGAAGACACTGAAGTCAAGGCAGATCCGGGCGTAGATGCCGGATTCCTTGGGGATACAGCTGCTAATCTACGCACTTCAATAAAGGAAGAAAGCGTTGACGGATATGAGTTTTATTACGCATGTGCAAAAACTGCAAAAGAGGAAGGATTTGATGATATTGCCAAACACTTCAAAGCAATTGCAAGTGCCGAGAAAGTCCATCACGACCGTTTTCAGAAGATGCTTGAAATGGTAGAGAACAATACTTTATGGAAACGCGACACTCCCGTAACTTGGAAATGTCTTGTCTGTGGATATACAGTAGTCGGCAAAGAACCTCCTGCCAAATGTCCCGGCTGTGACCACCCCTACCAGCATTATATCGCGATAGAAGACGGTTACGCTCCGGCTCCGCAGGATTAGTACTTTTACCACAATCTGTTTTTTACACACGATACTGAATCAAATTATTTTATGTTGCCGATTCCTGCATTCTTGCGGGAATCGGCATTTTTTTGTAAATTCGCAAGATAATAGAGAGCCCAGGTACAGACATTTTGTAAGCAAAGGGTATATTTGATT
>ERZ778516.2836-NODE-2836-length-10930-cov-5.419586_pt1 | contig 10930 bp, 15 predicted proteins | sample MGYA00510342_ERZ778516 | MGnify/ENA primary metagenome ERZ778516 (study PRJEB29527, sample SAMN07138961) | mouse gut metagenome | material: feces | host: mouse | place: China:Nanjing | collected 2016-01-25 ...
GATTTTGGGATATTTAGGTTCCTATTTGTCCCTGAACAGTTCCAATTCATTGAAAGCCACCTCCTTCACGTCTTCTAAGTGGAAGAATTCGCTGATGTCCCATGCGCCTTTTAGGTATTTTGCCGCCGGGCATTCCCCGCCGCCATCCTTGCTGCAGGTGCAGCTCCCGTTATTGTGCATGGTAATCAGGGAAGCCAGTGTCTCCCACTGCCTGCTTCTTTCATTTGCTTTTGCAATATTGCCGCAGCGGTAGTATCTGCCGCAGTTCCGTTCACACCCTGCCATATCTTTTTCAATCCCCATGCAGACTGCACGGGCAGTCCGGGACAGGGCTGAGAAAAACTGCGGCTCCAACGATGCGTTATGTAGGTGGTTCAGCGTAAGCGCCAACAGGTCATTGTGCCCCATGTTGGCATCATAGAAAGCGTCAAAGTTCACGCAGAGCCAGTCCGACAGTTCCGGGAATTCCCCAAGGTGCCCCGAATGGAACCGGGTATTCGGGTCCTGTGCGGAATCCGTGAGGGTATTGGCGAAATCCTCATCCAGATAACGCTGTTCCATAATGCGGTATGCTTTTTCTAGCTCATCATCGGTGAGCGTGACCGTGATTTTTTTGTTGTTTATGGTTCTTTCAATTTGAAGTCCTTCCATCTCATTCTCCTTTTCTATTGTTACGTGGCGGTCATGCGCTTTTTTCCTGCAAACAAGCAGGAACGCTTTTGTAAAGTTCCAACGGAATCCATTTTCCGTCCTGCCAGACGCAGTGGTTGGCCACGCAGTAGATGGGTGGCATTACATCCGGATTCTCCAGGCATTCCTGTGTGATATACAGCGCCAGGTGCTTTTCAAAGAATGGCTCCAGGGCAGCAAGGATATTTTCCCGCAGCATCCCGGCAAGGGAGTCAAATTCTGTTATGTCCTGATGGCAGAAGGCTGCCCTTGAGAGCTGCCTTAAGATTTCGGGGTGTTCCACCGCCCCATTGATGATGGGGACAGCCTCGTCAAGGTAATCCTTGTGGATGCGGATGCCGTTAAAGACGACTTTTGCCGCATAATCCGATGCCATGCACTTTATGTCCGCACAGAGCCTTTCATAGCCTTTTTTATACTTTGTTTTCAGCACGTCAAGGGGAACCTTCTCCCGGTTGTGTTTCAGGGTGGTTAAGAGTTTTGCCAGTTCCTCCCTGAGCAGGGAGGTTTCCTTATCCTGTGTTCCATTCATGTTGCGCCCTCCTTCCAAAAGGGGGCACCGCATAATGCAATGCCCCGGATCAATTTGTGTAAAGTCTGTGCAGAACTCAGGCCGTCACACGGAAGCCCTCCCCTGGCCAGTTATCGTAGGAAATGGTGTAGATGCTGTTTAAGGTTTCAAACCGCACATGGTCAGCTGAGGCTTCCAAAATTGCCTGCACGGTGGAAGTACGGATCAGGTTGCCCTGATAAAGGTACATGGCAGGGAGCCCCGGCCGTAGCACATCCGTCAGGGCGCCGGTTACGGAAACCTCCCGCTTGGGCGCAGACCCTTGGTTCTGGTTATTGTTTTTATTTTTGAATATTGTGAGCATAGTGTTATCCCCCTTTATGCTACTTGGTAGTTCAGGCAGTATCATTTCTTCATCCATCACGCCACCTCCGCAAGCTGCTTCAGGACGAACACACTAATGCGGTCGCTGTAATCGAGGGCGCTGCCATCCTGGAAGAGGAGGCAGGCAGACTTTAAGGTAAGCGGCAGGTAAGCCTCATTTTCGGTATAAAAATATTCCGTGTATAATTCCGTCAGGTAGGTGTCGGAATGCCGGGCGGCAAAAAAGCCATAAGTAAGGTCGTCGGGCGTAAGCCCAAGCTCCCAGTATTCGTCCGCGAAGGTCTGCGGCTCAAAATCCTTTATCACCGCATTAAGGCGGAGGATGGAGCCTGCCTCCCCTTCTACACTGCATTCTGTGATATTGAAGTCCAACGGTAGTTCCATCTCCCCTATTAGGAAGGTCACGGTGCCCACCGACAGGGAGGTGTCCTTTGGGCGTGCAATTGGGATGAGGCTCTCATACTGTAGTTCCATTCCATAGATTCCATTCATGTTATCAACGCTCCTTTGCTTAAAAATTTATCCCAGCAGGGTGCATCCCAACACAGCGGAACAGCCCGTTGATGCCGTGTGCAGTGTTGGAAAATATTTTTGCCATCTCTTTGCGGGCCAGCCTGTCTTTCATATAGGTATGGGTGCTGACCATCGGTGCATTGCTCATATATTTTTCTCCTCCTGCAGGATGGTTTCTGTTAAGATGTCTGCAAGCAGCCCTGCACATATCCGCTCTGTATCCGTTACGGTGCGGTAATGTGGCAGCACTACGGCCCCGAGTGGCTGTTCTTTTGTACCTACCGGGAAGAGCGAGTCTACCATGTGGCTTCCATCCTCCAACAGGGACATCTGGCTGTCAGGGCTGTAAAGGTATGGCTCCAGCAGTTGGATATGGTTCCTTGCGGGCTGCGACAGCATGGGTTCCCTTGGGATGGTTGTCACCTTGGAGGCAAGCACATGTTCCGTGTCACATATGGCGCAGGCAAGCCGGAAGTTTTTGCAGAAGGCCGTAAGGTACGGCTCGCACAGTGCCTCCCGGAAACAAAGCGGTTGGTATCTGTTTAGGCGGATGCCGTTTCCTGTCACGCTTATTTCCATGGCATCCCCCTCATGGATCTGGAGGAGCCTGCGGATTTCACGCGGCACCACGATCCTGCCCAGGTCATCAATCCTGCGGATGATGCCCGATATTTTTGTTTCGTTCATGTGGTCTCCTTTCATAAAAGAAGGGTGCCACAGTGGGCATCCCTTCCTTAAACATTGTCATATAATTATAAATTTTTTGTGCTATGCGGCATCCCTGGCGGACTGTCTGGCTGCCACGGAATTTTTGGCTTTGGTGATAAGGACCGGCGCAATGGCGTGTTCCCAACAGTCAATATAGGAGGATACGCTGCTTAGGAGGTCAAAAAGGTCAAGGTCGCTTAAGTTGGCATATACCTTCCCCGTACTGACAAAGGAGTTGGGCTTCATGTACGTCCCGCCGTTGGTATTTTTCTGGGGGATGCCCCTGCCGTTTTCCACCTCTACGTACCAGGGAAGTTTCCGGTCTGCGCCTTTGCTGTCCTTTGGGGCGCGGATGATCCGCACCTTGGATACCCTTGCATAACCCTGTTCATCCTGGTCACCGAAGATCTTTTCCTGTTGGAAGGTGTATTCCGAAAATCCGGCGGTCAGACGGCTTAGGATGAACTTTGCCTCCTTCGGGGAGATGTTGGCGCATACGGTGATGGCCTTATCCCCGGTGCCCTTGGAATAATCCTTCATCAGGATACCGATCAGGGAGTACATCCGCCTCCCATCCGCGCCCGTCTCGCCGCCTGCGTGGATGTGGGCATAGGAAGTGATGGGTGTGACCCTCAGCTTGTCCTGGAATTCCAACAGTGTCCTGCTGTTCTTGTAGACAGCGATCTGGTTGGAGATGTAGTCTGCATTCGTGTTCATACGGATACCTTCTTTCTGTTATTTTTATGCTGCATACTGGTTCCTTACCTTCTGGATAATCAGCCTGCCAAGGTTGACGGGGAGTTTCTCAAGGTCTGTGATGTCGAGAAACCCGTCCCCGTAGATCCGCTGGATGTTTGGCTTGTCGCTCCCGATGGCTGCGGCAAACATCTGTATCCCCTTGGCGGAGTATTCCTTCTTGATGCCCCGCAGGTCTGCCTCCGCCTCCGTGCCGTAATAATTGTCTGCCGCAGGCTGCCCGTCCGAGATGACGATCAGGAGCTTTATGGCCTCCGGCCTTGTCATCAGGCGTTCCGCCACATAGCGCAGGGCGGCACCGTCGCGGTTCCCGCCCCTGGCGCTCATGTCCATCAGCCGGTACTGGTCCTTGTTGTCGATGGAGTCAAATTCCGCATAGGCGTAAAGCTCCACGTCATCCAGTTCCGTGTGGCCGTAGATGGCGGCTGGGATGCAAAGCCCTTTGCAGAAATCGTGCAGGATGATGGAGGCGGAACGGGCATGGGTGATGCGGTTGGCAGAACTCATGGAGCCGCTTTCGTCATTTAGGATGGCAACGGCGATGTCCGTCCGGTCATGGGGGAGCTTCCGCTTGTAGAACAGCCTCCCGTCATTGCGGACGGCGTTGCGCACGTTGATCCGCTTCCCCATGGGGAGGTTGTCCAGTTTCCCGCCGTCCCTGTAATCTTTCAGTATCTGTGAGACCTGTTTCTGGAGCCGTTTGGAGATTAAGAGGAGTGGCGGTGCAACCTTCTGGTATGCTGCCATATATACAGGGTCCACATAGCCCATTCGGTTGACATTGACATGCACGCCCCTGTGGGCATTGCCGTACCGGATTCTGTCCGATTCCGCCTGCAGTTCCTCCGAAAGTTCCTGTTCATAGGAGGCATAGGCGGCATCCTCCGCGAGCTGCGCCATGATGCGTTCCATGTCTTCCGCCGCCTGTGACACATAGCCTGCGCCGGCATAGTCGTTGGTGCGGCTGGTCCCGCCGTCTCCGTCCTCCCCGATCTCATCTGTTTTTTTCAGTTCAATCCGCCCATCCTCGTGGTCAAGGACCTGCTGGAGTTGGGTGCGGTCATCCCCATTGCTCCCGGTGGCGTGTTTCCCCATTCTGCCGGGAACCGGTTTCCCTGACCCGCCCGGCAGCGGTGCGCCGCCCGCAAGCTGTTCGCCCAGTTCCGTCTTTGCTTTGTTTGTGTGGTTCCTGATGTCCTCCCGCACCTGCTGGATGAAGCTTTCCATGTGCGGCCACAGGAGGAGGAGCATTTTGTTGGCGGCGTCAAAGCGCACCCTTGCGTCGTCGTCATAGGCCGCATCGTCGATATAGGGGATGCACTCGTAAACGGTGTCAAGGTATGGCCCCTGGTAGCCGCCCAGGTTGTTGATGTCGCCGGTCCTGGCGTACTGGATCAGCAGGTTCGCCACGATAAGGACTTCGTGGTGTTGGTGTTCGATTTCTTCCGTGACGGAATCCATCTCCTCAGCAAAGCGCAGGTTGTTGAGCAGTATGCCTGTCTTTAGGCTGCCGGGGAAGGCGTCGCACATGCGGCCTTCGATATAGACGTCCTCCATCATGTTTACCAGGGAATGTGCAATGTCTGAGAGGGCGCTGATCACCGCCTCATCCTTTTTGTCAAGGAATCCTGTAATCTCCTTTAAGCTCTGTGCCTGTTTCGCGGATAAGTCCTCTGGTTCCTGCGGGTAGAACCTCCCCCCGGACAGCGCCTGGTGGTAGGTGTCCAGCATGGTGAAGTCCGAGAACAGGATGTGCCCGCACTCATGCCCCACAATCCCCAGAAGGCTGTCTGCCTTGAGGTTCCTTGTGGGGAAGCTCCTGGTCAGGTAGTTGCCTGCGTTCACGGTGATGGTGCGGTTGTCCGTGTGGGCGATGTCCGCATGGGGCAGCGCGTCCCAGTAGGTGCGCACGCTGCTCTTGCGCCGGTAGCGGCAGGTGGTCCCTTCGGCAATGTCCGTCAGGTATGCGGCAAACTGCGGGGATGCAAAGAGCTGCTCATCCGTCAGCCTGCTTTTCTCGTCCGCAATCCTCCTGCGGATTGCTGTGTGTGATGTCCTCATTCGTTGTGGCACCTTCTTTCTTTTTCATATTTTTTGGGGCCGTTCCATGAAAAGTGCATCCGTCGTCAACCCGAATTCCCCCGCCAACGCCACAAGCACATGGGTGGGCGGCAGGCATTTGGCGTTCTCGTACCGTGAGATGCTTTTCTGTGTGACCCCAAGCTTTTTTGCAAGCATTTTCTGGGAAAGGCAGGGGCTGCGCGATATGCGCAGGTAGCGCAGGTTCCTTGCCAGGCAGTCCCTTAACTGCAGTTCTTTCTCGTAATCCATAGGCATGCCCCCCCTATGCGGCAAATTTCTGTTCCAGGCAGGAGGAGAGGATGTCGGCGCGGTTCTCCGGGTCGCCGGAGACGGAGGAGAGCACCGTGTATTTGGCGGCTTCCAGCACGTTACCGCAGACCATGTAGGACTGCACCCAGCTGATCAGCTCGCGCACGCCGCAGCTCCCGTCGTTGATCATGGTCTCCCGGCAGCGCTCGCTGATTTCCTGTACGGAGGCGGCCATATCGGAAACGGCTGACTTATCTGTGCATCCGGTCACTTTCATGACGCGCTCCGTCAGGGTGTCCACATCCGGCTCCTCGATGTCCATGATCAGGTTCATCCTGGAGATGACGGACTGGTTCATGTCCCGGCAGCCCGCATAATTGTTGTTCGTGGTTACGATTACCACGGTGTCAGGGTGCCTGTGTATCACCTCGCCCGTAGTCAGCGTGACGCTTGCACAGCGGTCAAGCAGGGCGTTTAACCCTACCAGTACGCCGGGGTTTGCGATGACTGTGGGTTCCTGTATCTCGATCAAATAGCCGTTCCGGATTGCCGTGATCAGCGGTGTTTCCACGTAGCGGAACCGCTGCCCGGAAGCATTGTCTGCCATCAGCGCCCTTGCATCCTGTGCCATCACTTCCAGCAGCTTGTCATAGACCTCTGTGTCCGTGACAGTCTCATCGTAGGTTCCGGTCAGCTTCTTATATGCTGAGGGCGGGTCCATCTGGATGTCCGTCAGCGTGGGGTATTCCTTGCCGCTGTGGGCATTTTCCGTCGTTTCCGGGAGCATCTGCCCTAAAAAGTCATAGATCTCCGTGTTGGCAGAGCAGGTATAGTACAGGTAGGGGAGCCCCAGTCCTGCGGCAACCGCCTTTGCGCCCTCGGTCTTCCCTGTCCCGGCAGAGCCACGCATCATGAAGTTGCGCATGGGCTGACTGCCTGCTGTCGTCATCTGCGCGTGCCTGCAGATGGTGGTGACTTCTGGCGGGATAACATACCAGTCCTCAATCCGGGGAACCATCAGTTCCTCCTTTGGGGTGAGTACCCTGTCCGAAAGGGGATAGTGCTTTACGAAATCATCCCGGTTTACGGAAACGGTAGCAGCATGGGCGGCAGTGCCCGTAAGGATACGGAAGGTGCCGTAGAGCACACTGCTTGGGGAATAGGCATTTCTGGAGATGTTCACGGCGGTGAGCTGTGGGAGGTTCCCGGTGCTTGGGATGTTCAGTTTGATCCCGGCGGTGGGGAACATGTCCGCGCCCTCGATCCTCCGGTAGAGGTTGTCGCACAGGAGGAAGGCGGCCTTTTCCGCCCCATCCATGTCCGCATAGCCGTCGTTTTTACATTTGCCGAGCAGCTCGTAGTTCTCCCGGAACTCATCATCCTTCATGGCCTCCGGGATCAGCACAAAAAACAGTGCTGTCCCCGTGTTCCCGCCGTCCTTTAGGGAGTAGACTTTCGGGGAGGCGGTAACGTCCTCATACCGGCCCACATTGAATTTGCCGTTTTTCCTGTTGAACACTGCCACATGGGTCTCCCCGGTGCGGCTCTGGTATTCCGCCACGGTCTTGTCGCCCTGGGTGCCGATGGCGCTCCCGGAGGGGCTGCCCGGCGTCAGGCTGGTGTCCATCCCCATGTAGGCAAGAACCGCCGCAAGGAGGGGGGAGTGCAGTGTCGCTTTCCTGGTCGCCATTGTGTTGTAGGTGGAGCAGTGGACCGTGCTTGTATTGGATGCGGTTTTGTCAAAAGGCTCAGGCATGCCAAGCTTCCATGTCCAGTTGTTGAATAAAGGTGTTTTTGCCATGGTTAATTTTTTCCTTTCTTTTTTGTGTGGGATGCCCTAGACCCATGAGACCTGCAGGGTATTTCCCGTTATCTTTCCTTTCAGTTCGTCCTCCGCCAGCAGTAAGACTAGCTCCTCCCAGTAGCTTTTTGCCGGGAAGGAGTCCAGGGTGCCCTTTAACACCTCCTTTTTCTGCCTGGTGATGACAATATCCCCGTTTTCCTTGATGGTGAGCTTGGTATGGCCGTTGGCGTTTAAGTCGGTGATCTGGGACTCCAGTACTTTCTGGCCGACCAGTTCATACCAGACCCTGACATCCACCACGGGAGGCTCTGGGGGCGTTTCTTCTGCATCATCCTGGCTATCTGCGGAGGGCTCCGCAAAGCTGCCGATGGTCATGGGTTCCACATGGATGCGCCCGAAGCGGTCAAAGGAAATGTCCGCGTGGGTATAGGCATCCATGTTCTCCACCAGGATGCGCGTTGTCCCGCCTGCCAGGATGTCATGCAGGGAGGGGGTGTCCTTCCACTGCCAGACGGACTGGGGATAGGCGGACTTCAGCTTTTCCGTGATCCGCAGTGCGATATGGAGCAGCATGGTTTCTGTTTCCCCGTTGTCAGGGGAGGGTTTTGCAGGGGAGGTCGGTTCGGTTTCCGGTTCCGCTTCTGCCGATTTTTCTGCAGCTGCCCCTGTCTTTTTGCGCGCCTGCTTTAAGGAGGCAAAATGGGGACTGCATTTCTTTGCCAACTTCCCTGACTGCCGGAACAGGAATATCCCGGCAGTTACGGCAACCCAGAGGATGACGGCAAGCGCCATCAGTTTCTGGGAACGTTCCTTCTGGAAAAAGATGGCCAGGAGGATCAGGGAGATGACTAGGAGCTTGATGCTGCCAGTAAAAATGTTTTTTCTCATTCGGTTTTTTCATTCCTTTCCCTATAAAATAAAAAAAGAGGAACTACATCCAGGGGTTGGTTCCCCCTGGTGCAATTCCTTTTGTGCCGCCAACCATGCCAAAGGGCATCAGTTGAACGGCAGTCCATTCTCCCCACAGTCTTCCACGTCCATGAAACGGTCATTTGTGTTGCTAGGTACGCCGCCGTCCGCATTGGCATTGCTGCCTTCCGTGCGTTTCCCTGTTGGGATATAGCTCCATTCGTACACGGTGATCTTGGGGATCATACCTTTTGAGCCGTCCGACTTACGGGTGTATTCCACAAGGTCAAGGTCGCCCGTGAGAAAGAGCAGGCTGCCCTTTTTGACCCCGGCTTTGCCAAGCCTCTCGGCTGCCTTCCCGAACAGGACGCACTGGTAGAAGTTCGGGTGCTCCTGCTCTCCGAAGCCTTTGTTAACTGCCACGTTGAACTGGACATATTCCGTGTTGTTCTGGCTTGTCTGGAGTTCAGGGTCGGCTGTGACCCTGCCTGTGAGTGTGATTGTTGTAAACATGGTACATTCTCCTTTCTTGGTGAAAAATTTATTGGCTGCATTAAAAAAAGTGCCAAAAAACTGCCACTTACCGGCATGGTTTTTCTGACACTCATTTCAATCATAAACAGCGTGTGCATCTATGCGCCTGGCATATCCCAGTGGGGAGCACAAAAATCAATTACAGGAACATATTAGCACAATATATGGAGATTGTCAAATGGTTGGATACAAGATTTTGTATAATGAATACAAAGTCCGAAAGCATCCAGTCCGTCTTGGGGCGGGGTTAGATGCTTTCGGACTTGATATATGGAAATGTAAGGGCAGATAAATCATTCCTGCCTATTTGTCATGATAGTGCCCTTTGCACTGAGTTATAATGATATTTTCATCGCTGACGGTATAGACAAGCCTGTCTTTTTCGTTGATCCTCCTGCTCCATTCTCCTCCTGGGCTGTCCTTTAGCGGTTCGGGCTTTCCCTCGCCGGTAAAAGGTTCCCGTTGGATGGATTTCAGGAGGCTGTTTATTTTTTTCAAAGTCTTTTTGTCCTGCGACTGCCAGTAGAGGTATTCCTCCCACGCATCCTCGGCAAATGTGATTTTACTCACGCTCCATGGCCTCCAGTTCTTCCATTGTTTTTACGATTACCTGCCCGTTTTTAATCTGTTGGTTTGCTTTCCTTAACTGTTCCATGTTGGGAGCGGAGTAAAAAGGGTCGGGAGAGGCTGTTACCTCAAAGGGAATCCGGCGGTCGCGCAGGGCTTTCTTTGCATAGATCATGAAAAAGGTGGTAAGGTTCATCCCCATTTCATCACACATTTCATCAAGCTGTTTTTTCATTTCATCGTCAAAGCGAAGGCTTACTGTAGTCATGATATCACATCCTTTCTGTTTCTATCATAATATGGATGAAAGCAAAATGCAACAAAAATCATTCAGATCCATTCAGACGGAATGATTTTTTTTCTATTATATGAAGAATAAAGGATATCATTCAGTTTTTGATTTTCATACTGGGGGCAGATGCCGTCAGATTCCTTGGAATGGAGGCGGGAACTTATTAGGGTGTTCCTGCTCCCTGAAGCCCCTGTTGGTTGCCATATTGAACTGGACATATTGCATGTTGTTCTGGCTTGTTTGAAGTTCGGAGTCGGCTGCGACCCTGCCTACTGAGTATTTGTTCGCATCTCCAGTGGACGGATGATATTTTCAATGAAAATAGTCCTATACTACCCATCAATAAACAGAAAGTTATCACCAAAGAGTTCGTTTGTCCTTGATATCATGAAACAGTTCAATCTTCTTGCTGAACAAGAGTTTCCTCATCTGTTCTGCGATTCTTATATCATCGTTTAATTGCTTTATATCTGCTTCTTTTTTGGGATCTCCTGTTTTACTATGAAAGACCATTTCTGTGTAACAGTTGTGTGCCCAAAAGTTTCTTCTCTGGCAGATGGATTTTAAATCTTCATATTCTTTATCTGAAATGATCTTTTTACCATTGATTTTTTCTTGTTCCTGAACCATCCGGATAACTTTGTTTATACTGAATGTTTCAACATCCTTTAATCCGTCATAAAGGCGTTTTCCGCTTAAAGTAGCATAAATTCCTTCAAGTTCCCTCTCTATAAACTGGTAATGTTCCATTACTGTGCTGTGGGCTATTCTAAATTGTTGTAAATCCATAGTGGCTGTATATAATTCCTTTACATTTTGATTTATGTCCTAATTATATCACAGACATTGCTCCATTTCAATTTACTTAGAGGTTTCACACGGAAATCAATTTTCCATAAACAGAAAAAATAATGTATAATAGCACTATGAG
>ERZ778516.2839-NODE-2839-length-10924-cov-3.823811_pt1 | contig 10924 bp, 9 predicted proteins | sample MGYA00510342_ERZ778516 | MGnify/ENA primary metagenome ERZ778516 (study PRJEB29527, sample SAMN07138961) | mouse gut metagenome | material: feces | host: mouse | place: China:Nanjing | collected 2016-01-25 ...
AAAAGAAAATTGATAAAAAGTAAATTTTTGATTGATTGGATAGCTATCTAAGAAGATAACAGCTTTTTTGAATCGTTTAAAAAGGAATGTAATACAAAACCGTTGGGTAATATTTATTTTTAATAGAGATATTGTTATAAATCGTTTGACAAAGATAAGTTTGATATGTTATAATAATTAGGAAAATAATTTGGGAGGTGAAACGCATGAAGTATCATATTTTCAAAAGTACAATTCTTTGGATGAATATTGGTGAAGTGACCGTTCAAACAGGTAAAATTGCTTGTCCGTCTATCAGTGCGCCCTTTTTTCGGAAAATGCGTTTTGCCGGTTGTTTATTTGAGCCAGTTTGATTCTTTATAAGATACGATTGTGTTTACAAATAACATACTCGAAATTCGCATTTTACGAGTTTCGGGTATTTTTGCGCCCTTTTTTAGAAAATCAGTTGTATTTTCTTTTGTAGGTTGCACAAAGTTGGTCGGATAAGATGGTAAGCGACGAGAAATATATCACAGTTTTATTTATCAGTTATAAGATTAGGAAAGGAAAGGATGATAGAGGATGAAATTAAAACCGAAACAATCTGGTATCTTTGCAACCATTGGAATCTGTGTCAGACAAATTTTTGACGGTAGTTTTTTATTTGTCGCCGGAGAATATATGGTACATTTTTTAAAGTTTTTTATATTAATATTGATGTGGAAATCACTTGCAAAAGGTGGAGTGGACTTAAATGGAATGACCCTTTCGCAATTGTTGACTTATACCCTGATGGCATCGGTATTAAGACAACAACTGGAAATTGTGACAGGGGCAACCGCTTCTCTCTGGGAGGGATCGATTGTTGGAAGATATCTGCGCCCAATGCCTATCTTTACTTCTTTTATCACAGAAACAATTGGGCGGTGGTGGATTCCTGTTTGGTTATTTTATTCTTTGCCAATGTTACTGATTTCTCCATTGTTTGGCATTAACCCCTTACCCAGTCGTGCGATTGATGGACTATTGGCTTTGGTTAGCTTAGTGTTAAGTGCTTCATTGGGGTTTGCATTGGATTTTTTATTTGCCAGTATTGCCATTCGGTTGAAAAATGCCTGTTGGGCAGCCAAGCAAATTCGAGAGGCGATTTCTGCATTGCTTTCTGGTGCGCTGATTCCTTTTGCGATGTTTTCCGATGCAGTGGGAACGGTATTATCATGGTTGCCATTTGGCTCTATTGCCAATGCACCACTATCTATTTATATTGGAACAAATCAAGCAGGCTTTTTAATTGGACTACAATTATTTTGGAATATTGTTATTTGGTGGATATCGGTGATTATATTTAAAAAGAGTGAAGAAAGGATGATTTCTTTTGGTGGATAATTTTAAAACCTTATTTCGTTTGTATTTTATTTATGCAAAGATGGATTTGCTTTGGTTTTTGCGTGATTTGCGTTATTGTTTGTTATTTATTGTGGGCGATGTAGTGAGTAATCTTGCTTCAGTAACAGGAGTATTTTTACTGGCAATGAGATTTGAAGGATTTGGAGAAATGAATCAGGCTCAATTGTTATTTATGTTGGGCTATGGCAGTTTAGTAAATGGCATTTACGGTTTGTTTTTTGCCAATAGCAATACAGGAATGATTAGTAGAATTATTGGAAGAGGACAACTCGATCAATACATGATACAACCAACACCATTTTGGATACAGATGATTACTGAAGGAGTTGCCCCCTTTACAGGGAGTGGTGTATTGATAATGGGGATAGCCTTGACAAGTTATGCAGTGGTAAAATTAGAATTGGTGATATCTGTTTGGTGGATATGCAAGTTGATAATCAGTGTAATTTGTTCTGCGATCGTGATAGTATCTTGTATTTATATCGTATCTTATCTGGCATTTTATGCACCGTCTGCCGCGGAAGAAATTAGTATGGTGGTTCAAGATATGTTTTTTTCCTTGAGGAGTTATCCGTTGGGAGGTATTTCTATTTTTTTGCAGAGTTTATTTTGTACTGCCATTCCAATTGGAATTGTAGCATGGTTTCCCAGCATGATATTGTTGGAAAAACAAATTGCTTTTACAAAAATAAATGGTCTATTTATATTATGGATGGTGACAGCTATTTTTTTGACAACAGCCGTTTCATTGTTTTGCAAGGGACTGAAGCATTATCGAAAGAATGGCTCTCCTCGGTATTCCTCCTTCGGTCGTCATTAATATGAGAAAGGATCAATAAAGAAGATGAAAGATAAAATTGCATTACAACTCAGCCATGTTACAAAAATCTATACACAATGGCAGAGAAGTGGAAAGATAAAGGATGTTATAAAAAATTTATTTGCCCCAGAAAAGCGAGAATTGGTAGCACTAGATGATTTGTCATTGACCATTCATCAAGGTGAATTTGTAGCTTATGCGGGGGCGAATGGAGCGGGTAAAAGTACTACGATTAAGATATTATCAGGTATTTTACAGCCGTCTCAAGGGCAGGTGTTTGTATTGGGCATGAATCCAGCAAAACAGCGAATCGAATTGATGAAGCGCATTGGCGTTTTGTTTGGTCAGAGAACAGAGCTTTGGTGGGATCATCCAGTGATTTCCAGCTATGAATGGAAAAAAGCGGTTTGGAACATTTCAGATGAAATTTATGAAAAGACATTAAAAGAAGTGGTAGAGCTGTTGGACTTGTCTGATATTTTGCATACCTTTTCCAGAGAACTGAGTTTGGGACAGCGCATGCGTGCAGATTTGGGAATGATGCTTTTACATCGTCCAGAACTGATTTTTTTAGATGAACCAACATTGGGGTTGGACGTATTGGGAAAACGACAGATGATAGCCTTTTTAAAACGAATTCATCAGGAAAATAAAACAACCATTGTGGTAACTAGCCATGATATGGACGATTTAGAAGAAATGGCAGAACGAATGATATTGCTTTCCAAGGGAAAAATTGCCTTTGATGGAGATTTTTATAAACTTCGTGAGGTACAGGGAGCTTGCTCTAGAATTCAGATTACAGTTTCAGGAAAAGCTCCTGTGATGGAGGATATGAATTGTATTTCTTCCGAAAAAAATGTGTATGAATATGAATTTGATACGCAAAAGATGAATATGGCACAGGTATTGGCATTGTTATCTAAGCAACCGGATATTCGCGATATTGAAATTAAAAAGGCGCCAATTGAAGAAGTGATTGCAAATCTTTATTTAAGTTGGAAGCAAGAATCTATCAATAATCAGTAAGATAATTGTGTTTGCTGCATAAACTGTAGTAATAATGATGGAAAGGCAGGAAATATATGATTACGATTAGTTTATGTATGATTGTAAAAAATGAAGAGCAAACACTCGCGCGTTGTTTGGATTCTGTATTGGGAGTTGCGGACGAAATAATTATTGTAGATACTGGTTCGACTGATCGGACAAAGGAAATTGCAATGCGGTATACAGAGCGGGTTTACGATTTTACTTGGATAGATGATTTTTCTGCTGCCCGCAATGAAGCGTTTTCAAGAGCAACAAAAGATTATTGTTTATGGTTGGACGCAGATGATGTCTTATTAAAAGAAGATAAACAGCAATTTTTGCAGTTAAAGCAAATGCTTTCTCCAGAAATTAATACTGTTATGATGCGTTACCATATTGCATTTGATGCAGATGGAAAGCCGACATTTTCTTATTACCGAGAGCGTCTGATAAGAAATCGACCAGAATTTCGTTGGCAGGGAGCTGTACATGAAGCAATTGTTTATGCACAACCAGTGGTTTATTCTGATATTGCAGTGACCCATCAAAAAGTTCGCGTTACAAATCCAAGACGCAATCTTGAGATTTATCAGAAACTAATAGAGAAAGGTGAAGTGTTGCAGGCAAGGCAGAAATTTTATTATGCAAGGGAATGGTTTGACCTAAAAGAATATCAACAGGCAGCAGATGCCTTTGAGGTATTTTTAGAGGACGAAACCGGTTGGATAGAAAATCGAATCGAGGCTTGTCGGCAATTGGCAGTTTGTTATCGACAATTGGGGCAAAATCAAAATGGTATTCAAGCACTTTTAAAGACATTGTCTTTTGACATTCCACGTGCTGAAGTTTGTTGTGATATTGCACAGTATTTTTTAGAACAAAGAAATTATCAAACGGCAATTTATTGGTATGAAACTGCTTTAAAATGTCCAAGAAAAGACAAAGATGGCGGATTTGTAAATTTGGAATGTTATGGATATTTGCCATTGATTCAGTTATGTGTTTGTTATGATCGATTGGGTGCGTATCAAAAGGCTTTTGAATATAATGAAGCGGCTGGAAAGATTCAACCAAATTCTTCACAATATCAGTATAATCGAACTTATTTTGAGCAGAAACATGGTTTGTCTTTACAAGCAAATTAGTGTTTGACATCAATTGGAAAAAATTTTATAATATAAAAAAGAATATGTACAGTGAGGAAAACCCAATGGTAGAAGTTCAAAAAGCCCATAGGCAAGATGTAGATGTAGTAACACAATTGGCATTACAGCTTTGGAGTCACCACAACCAAGAGGATTTAAAACAGGAAATGGAAGAATATATTGTCGGTGAAAATTCAGCGGTATTTTTGGCAATGTATGATAAAAAACCAGTTGGGTTTGCCCAGTGGCAGAAACGTGTAGATTATGTCGAGGGCACCCAAACCAGTCCTGTCGGATATTTAGAGGGCATTTTTGTGTTACCAGAATATCGTCGTAAAAGGATTGCTCAAAAATTGGTATCTACTTGTGAAGCATGGACGCTGCAACAGGGATGTTGTGAATTTGCTAGCGACTGCCCAATAACAAATGAACAGAGCTTTCAATTTCATATGAGTTGTGGATTCCAAGAAGCAAATCGCATAATTTGTTTTTACAAGAAATTAAAATAAGAGTTGTTGTGACTACAATAACTCTTATTTTTATCATAAATTAGTCATATGAATCCTCTTTAAAATCAGTATTTTTATAGACAGATGGTTGATTTATAGTTATAATAAAGATATCCAATAAAGTGGAAATATTGTTTCAAATGAATCATTTTAGATGAAGAAAGTAAGTGTATTTATGTTTGAAGAAAAAGACAATTGTAAAAAGGTAGATTGGTTTGTAAATGACCGATTTGGTATGTTTATTCATTGGGGGCTTTATGCCATTCCAGCAAGGGGAGAATGGGTTAGAAGTTTTGAGGAAATTTCCAATGAAGCCTATCAACCTTATTTTGACGAGTTTAATCCAGTAGATTACAATCCAAAAGAATGGGCAAAGGCTGCTAAAAATGCCGGTATGCGTTATGCGGTTATGACAGCCAAACACCATGATGGTTTTTGTTTGTTTGACAGCCAATTGACAGATTATAAATCTACGAATACACTCTGTAAAAGGGATTTGATTCGTGAATATTTAGAGGCATTTCGTGCAGAGGGAATCAAAGTAGGGTTATATTATTCTCTGTTGGATTGGCATCATCCAGATTATCCTCATTATGGGGACCGTCAACATCCAATGAGAAATCGCAAGGAGTATCAAAATGTCAAACATGATTTTGATAATTATCTGACATATATGCATGGACAGGTAGAAGAACTCTGTAAAAATTATGGAAAAATTGACCTATTTTGGTTTGACTTTTCTTATGATGACTTGACTGGAGAAGCTTGGAAAGCAACAGAGTTGGTGCGCATGATACGCAAGTATCAACCTCATGTTTTGATGGATAATCGCTTAGAGGTAAGTGGTGAGGGTTTTGGATCGCTGATGACTGCAAATCCAACCGAATTTTCAGGCGATTTTGTCAGTCCAGAACAGATCATACCTCCTGAGGGAATTTTAGATGAAGCTGGAAATCCAGTGGTGTGGGAATCCTGTGTTACCATGAATAATCATTGGGGTTATTGTGCAACCGATCACAATTTTAAATCTGCTGAGATGATAATCAAAAAGTTAATAGAATGCGTCAGTAAGAATGGAAATTTATTGGTAAATGTCGGACCAGATGCAAAGGGAACTATTCCAGCGGAATCATTGCAGATTTTAGAAGATATTGGCAAATGGATGAAGGGAAATCATCAGAGTATTTATGGTTGTAAAGCCTCAGAAATTGCAAAACCAGATGAGGGAAGAATTACCCAAAAGGGTAATAAAATTTATTATCATGTGATGGAAAGTGTAATAGGCTATGTTCCATTAAGGGGAATTTGTAAAGAGCAGATAAAACAAATTCGATTATTGGAGACTGGTGCAGAACTACAAATAGAACAAAATTGGATTACGAATAATTATCCAGATACTGTATTTGTCAGTTTGGGAGAAAATCCCGCGTTGCCTAACTCAATTGATACAGTTATTGAAGTACAATTAAAAGAAAAATAACATCGGTCTAGAAAGTGCCTACAAGCACAAGAAAAAAGAAATATTTTTTATTATTCTGCAAATCGCCAACAAGATTGGCTGCTTCATAATAAAAAAGTTGTTCGGTTGTAAATTTGAAACGGTTGATCAATCAACACGATGGAAAGCCTATTTTGCTTTATGGAGCGTTTATTTCTCTGAGATAGTAAAAAGGGTGCTTGACTATTCCAAACTCTATGGTAAAATAAAAGAAAGAAAACGATATGTTTTGATTCTATCGTGCATGATTATATAGTTGGATATAGGGGGATAAAGTGGTTATGAGTAATATTAATCAAACAGAAATTTTACTGGAATCTGGCACAAATGAGCTGGAGATTATGGAGTTTACCATCAATGGAGAAATTTTTGGAATCAATGTTGCCAAAGTTCGTGAAATTATGATGTATGCTCCTGTAAAGGAAATGCAGAATGCACATCCAATGGTAGAGGGTATCTTCAAACCTAGAGGAGATGTCATTACAGTAATTGATTTGGCAAAGTATTTGGGTTTGCCACCAAGTAACAATTCTGCTCGTGATATTTTTATTATTACGAATTTTAATGGAATTGATTGTGCGTTTCATGTACATACAGTGGTTGGAATTGACCGTATTTCATGGAGAAAGATACAAAAGCCAGATCGTATCATTTATGGAAATAGTGCTGGTGTTGCAACTGGAATTGCAGAATATGAGGATCGTCTGATTACAATTTTAGACTTTGAAAAGATCGTGTCTGAAATTTGCCCTGAAACAGGAATTCAATTACAGGATATTGAAACAGTAGAAGCCTGTTCTTCTCGTTCAGATAAAATTATTTTGGTTGTAGAAGATTCTAGCTTGTTATCTCGCATGATTATTGAATGTTTACATAAGTCAGGGTATACACGTACTGTTAAGACAGATAATGGTCAAGAGGCATGGGATTTTCTAACAGAAATCTTAGATAGCGGAGACCCAGTGGAAGAACACATTAATCTAATTATAACAGATATTGAAATGCCACAGATGGACGGACATAGATTGACAAAGTTAGTCAAAGAAAATCCACAATTAAAAGTATTACCAGTGATCTTGTTCTCCTCCTTAATCAATGAAGAAATGAAAATCAAAGGTGAACAATTGGGAGCGGATGAGCAGATTACAAAACCCGAAATTGCAAGGTTGGTTTCTACCATTGATCACTTATTAAATTTAAAATAAAAGTGAATATATCAGTAAAAATGAAGATGATGAAAAACTGTTACAGATGATTCTGTAACAGTTTTTATAAGGATATGCTCAAAAATATAATAGGAGTAAGAAACTATTTTTAAGGGAAATAACATGATAATTACAACTGTTTGATATAGTGAAAATAGGATAAATATATTTATAAAAATAGAAGCTGTTTAGATATTGATTTTTAGAAAGTATTTCCTTTAGACAATGAATAATTTACAAAACAATAGAAATTCTGTTAGATATTTTATAAAAACAATAAATAGTGGATAAAAAGGGGAAAAATAAATGAAAAATATGAAACTAGCTACTAAAATTGCATTGATTTTATGTTCTATTCTAGTAGTAATCTTTACAATTTTTATCAGTATAACAGTGATACAGTCCTGTTCTCAAATTGTAAAAGCAACAGTAGGTGAAATGGAAGCAATTGCACAGTCTAATGGGGAAACGATTCAGAAAATGTTTGAGAGCGTTGAAGTAACAGTCAATGATTTAAGTGATTATTTACAAAAATCCTATCAAAAGCGAATTGATGCAAAAGCGAATGCGGGAGAACAACAAACTGTCTATCGCAGCGGTGTCTATCCCAATTTAGATTTGACTCATGAAGCTGCATTGACAGAGGAGTTTCTCCATCAAACTGTCATCAATGCAGTAGTCAACAACGAAAATATTGTTACAGCAGGTGTATTTTTTGAGCCATATGCCTTTGATAAAAATCAGGAAATTTATGGTTTTTATGCAATGAATAGCAGTGGTTCCGTGGATATGGTTGCGATAACGGATTATTCTTTTTATTCCAATCAGCCTTATTATATGGACGCATTTGCCGCAGGAAAGATAATCGTAACCAAGCCATCTGTAGATACTGTTACAGGTGTTGAAATGATTTCTATAGCCAGTCCGATTGTGTTTAATGGAAATAAGATTGGTGTTGTAGTAATTAGTATAGCATTAGAACGATTTTCTACTGTGAAAATGGAAAGGGCAAATTACCCCTCTTTGCGGTTTGCCATTGCGATGGATGATGGAACAATTGTATATCACAGTGTGGATAGTAATAAGATAGGTGAAAACCTCTCCACTACTTATCAAAATCCAGAAGATGATCAAAAAGCAATTCAGGCAATTGATAATGGACAGAAGTTGTCTTTACATTGTATTGATGGAAATGGAGTGGATTCTTATAAGTTCCTCTATCCGGTAAAGGTATTAGGTAGTACATGGGTGATTGCGAATTCACTTGATTATTATGATATGACAGCTGAAGTAATAAAGGTTTTTATATTGTTGATTGTAATTTCAGTTATCTCTTTAGTCGTTAGTATTTTTTCAATTATTATCATACTGAAAAGGATGTTAAATCCGATCAATAAAGTAGTAGAAGCAGCCAAAGACATCTCCCAAGGAAATTTGAGTATTGTAATTGATGTGAATAGCCAAGATGAAATAGGTATTTTGGCAAGTACTTTTGGTGAAACTGCAAATTATTTAAAGGGAATGATAGGAGAGATTTCTGGTATTTTAAATAATATGGCTAACAATAATTTTAATGTTTCAATTCAGTCAGAGTATTTGGGAGATTTTAACCAAATAAAGATATCTTTAACTGATATCATTGCAAATTTAAATACTGCACTAAGTCATATAAATCTTGCGGCTGACCAGGTAGCTGGGGGATCGGATCAAGTAGCTAGTGGAGCACAAGCACTGTCTCAGGGTGCTACACAACAGGCAAGTTCTGTACAGCAACTTGCTGCGACGATTAATGAAATTTCTCAGCAGGTAAAGGACAATGCAAAAAATGCCAATCGGGCAAGCGATATGTCAAATATTGTAGCACAAGAAATTGATCAGAGCAATGAGAAAATGAATACAATGACCACTGCAATGACTGAAATTAGTCAGAGTTCTAGTGAAATTGAGAAAATTATCAAAACGATTGAAGATATTGCATTTCAGACCAATATTTTGGCATTGAATGCCGCAGTAGAGGCAGCAAGAGCTGGAGAGGCTGGAAAAGGATTTGCAGTCGTAGCAGATGAAGTGCGCAATCTTGCAAGCAAATCCGCTGAGGCTTCCAAAGATACCGCTATTTTGATTGAAAATTCTATCAAAGCAGTAGAACGTGGTACACAGATTGCAAATGAAACAGCGAAAACTTTGATTGATGCAGTGGAGAGTACCAAAAAAGCCACAGTGACAATCAATAAAATTTCTCAGGCAAGTGAACAGCAGGCATCTGCGATTGAACAAATTACTTTGGGTATTGAACAAATTTCCAGTGTGGTTCAAACCAACTCTGCTACTTCTGAACAAAGCGCAGCCGCAAGTCAAGAGTTGTCTAGTCAAGCGCAAATGATGAAAAATATTATAGATGGATTCCAATTAAAAAGTGATAATCAAAATTCTTTGCCAAACTACAACTTTGAATCTGCTACAAATCATTTGAATCATACTCCTGAGTATCTTTCCTTGTCAGATAAATATGAATGACAACATCAAGAATTTGTATTTTTTTCTGATAAACTGTTGATTGATAACACATTAAAAAGGCGATGTGTTGTTGACTTCTTATAGCAAATAAGCGGCAGTTCACTCTGAACTGCCGCTTATTATAATTTATTTTTCAAAAAACTTCAAAATATTTTTTGTTTTGGTCATAACTACTCATCAAGCTACATACCTATTATTAAATAATATTCAGGTATGAATTGATTACCTAGATGAGAGGATGAGTGTGGGTGAAAGAAAATGTAGAAGATAGAAGTGTTGCACTTGGTCAATATATGATAGAAAATAATGCAACAGTAAGAAGTACAGCAAAACAATTTGGAGTTAGCAAAAGTACTGTACATAAGGATGTGACAGAAAGATTATTTCGAGCAAACCACAATTTGTATTTGGAAGTAAAAAAAGTGTTGGATATCAATAAGCAAGAACGTCATATTCGGGGTGGATTAGCCACGAGAGAGAAGTATTTATTGCGAAATAAACAAGTGTAAATTGCAAGAAAGCTCATAAAAAGTTTAACAATCATCACTTGTGTGATTGTAAAAGTAAATAGATAATAAAAAGACATTTCAAAATAGAAATGTCTTTTTTAATGATTGATATTTGATTTTATTCATAAAAAGAGATTTTAAATGCAATACAATTTGAAATAATAGGATCCAAAAATGATGATTGAAAACCTATCAGAATACAGATTTTCAACAATATAATGCGCATGTAGTATAATGGTTTGTATGGGTTATTCTTTGGTGTTCTAGAGATAATGTTTTAATTGTTGGATATTTTTTTCC
>ERZ778516.2840-NODE-2840-length-10923-cov-5.342197_pt1 | contig 10923 bp, 7 predicted proteins | sample MGYA00510342_ERZ778516 | MGnify/ENA primary metagenome ERZ778516 (study PRJEB29527, sample SAMN07138961) | mouse gut metagenome | material: feces | host: mouse | place: China:Nanjing | collected 2016-01-25 ...
ATCAATCTTTATTTCTTTAGGTTAAATTATCCGAGTTTTCGGACAGTCTCCCCCTCTGCCGCATCATACATTTTTTTGAGCCTTTCCTGCTCTACGGGAGTGAGTGTGTTATTATATGGTTTGTAACTATCCATGATAAAAATTCCCCCTCCTTCCCCCGGCTTTGTGTATACGGGATACCCATATGAGAGGACTGAAACATCATGCAATATTGTACGCCTTGTAACACCAAATTCCTGTGCCAGCTCCTTTGATGTAGTATGACCGCTGACCACAAGAATACTGATAATCTCTAATCTGCGGTCTGCGGCGGTCATTGCCACTCCCTCCTTCCACTCAGCCCCAGTTATATTCTAAATGGTAAATATGCAAAAAACCTTCCTATTTACAAAAACTTTTTCAAATTTTTTTAATAAAATCGGACGGCAATATCCGTATGGAGTTTTAGCAGTCTTAAAGAAAAACTGCCTTACAGACTATTCTCTGCTTACTATCCATACTGGAATAGCAAGCACTGCCTGTGTCATGACACAGGGCGTAATAGCAAGCACTGCTTGCGTATATACGCATGACGAAATAGCAAGCACTGCCTATGGACGTCCATAGACAGTTTTTTTACAGATTTTCCATGAATAGAAATCTGTAAAAATTGCTCATAGGTGGAATATCCCCCTAACCCCCTTGCGCTCAAAATTTAAAAACTTCCTTTGCGAATTTTTTAAATTTTTACGCTTGAAAAATCCTCCTACCAAACATGATATATTTAACAAAATCAGACCATTTTTAATAAAAGAATCTTCTCAAACAATGGAGAAAAGAGAACACAAAAACCACTTCGCACTATGCCTAAGTAATGATGAATTTCACATACTAAAGGAAAATTTCATAGACTCCAATATGAAATACGAATCCGCTTTCCTACGCATCTGATTATATACGTTTTTGTCTATGAGATTAGCTATCAGAATTTTGGAAATATTATGCTATGGCTGATAAAATCAGTACCTATTTAAATCGGTTTGTATGGCGTATAAATGCCACAGACAATATATACCAACCGATATAAAAGAAGTAAATAAGCGGATGCAAAAAATAAGATATACAAAAAAATCCATGCTATTATGACAACTGTTGGTAAAGCATGAAATCATTTATCAAAATGGGTATGAAAATACTTACTTTTACAATAAATGGATTTCTTTTTTAATGTCAAAAAAGAAATCCATTTATTGTATATATGTATCTGATTTTGTGTACAATTACGAAATTCAACTATACAGTCAGAAAAACTTCTTACTTAATATCAATTTTCTAACAGCAACAACTTACATAATTATTTTCTTGTGTTTTACCATATTACTTAATTCCTAATAGCTCACTTTTTTAACCTCGTAATTTAGGAAAAATCAACATTATAAAAGTTATTTGCAACAGCAAGTTCTTTTTCATCAATAAATGAGCAAATTTGAAATCTTGCACGAAATTATTCAATGTATAAAGACCAATTTGAGATTTTTCTGTCCGAAAGTAAAAAATAAAGCACAGAAATTTTTGTATATCTTTCTTGATTTGCTAAATTATAGATTTCATATAAAAATCTCATTGTTTCAATTCTGAAAAATCATACTCCTTAACTCATAAATTACATATCAATCAAGATAACATATTGGCAATCCCACAAGTCTTTTAATCAATCAATGGAGCAATTTCCGGCATTAGTACTTCTTTAAATTCATTAATCATTTGCGTTCTGAATTTAAATTTGGGCAAAGCGTCTGGTGTTACTTCCCTATAAGCTGCATAATCCGCACTATCCTTTAGTTTATTCTCATTGGAAAGTTCTCCATCTCTGTAATTATATGCTTCATATTTGACATCATCCACATTAAGATACCACTTCTTGGCAAACTTTTGTATTTCTTTGTCAATAGCCGCATAACGCATCTGATTTATAATTACCGAAATATCCTGCCCGACATATTTTTCCCTGTCCGCTTCTATTTCATCAACAACCTTCGTCAGCAGCGCACTGAGTTTCGGATTATCACCCGAAAACTCAACAATAATCTCCCGAAGTGTTCTTATTTTTGCTTCAAAAGATGCCTCGTCATAGTCCTCTAAAGACTGGTCTAAGGACTCAACAAATCCCCGTAATAATTCTACAATATATTCAAAATCAATACGTAATTTGCTGTATGCTATAAGTTCATAGTCATCACGAACAGGCTCGTCCACAGAATCTGTGGCATCTTCCGGCTTTTTTAGTTCTTCCATTACATTTTTATACATTGCAGCAAAATCTTCATATTCTGCCTCACTAAATCCCCACTCATCAAGTACGCTATCATTGTATATGGAAAATGACTTCAGATGTGCAAAATCATGATCTAACGCCCGAAAAAGCTGTATAAATGCTTTTTTCTGTTTACGGGAAAGTCCTGCGATTTCTTCTGGTGTCTGTGCCAGATTCCGTATCGCCTTGAGTGAAATTGCAAATGACTTTTTCACATCATCCCAATCCTCTGCAATCGGATTCCCATCACCCCCACGGGAGTACAGCATAAGGGCATCATTAATTGCATTTTTGAACTTATCGTGCGCTTGAAATGTCACAATCTGTCCGTACTGTTTCCCATCATCAAACAGCCTGTTCGTGCGCGAAAATGCCTGAATAATATTCTGTGGAGTCATTGGCTGTCTGTCAATAAAAAGGGTTGAAAGGCAGGGGGCGTCAAATCCCGTAAGAAGCCTGTCTACAACGATAACAAGGTCAAGCTGCTGCTCCCTGTTAAAATATTTTTTGTCCTTCCGTGCAAGACGGTCATTCAAATTGCTGTTATACGCATTGATTTCTTCTATGCCAAAATGAGTTCCAAACATCTGGTTATAATCGTCCAGTGCTTCTTTCATCTTTTTCTGATTAACCTCAGAAGCCTCCTCATTTTCGGAAACAGAATAGGTTATGGCAAACTTTGGGAAATCGGGGAGTGCCTTGTGCATATTCTCGCTAATTTTTAACTCGTCCTCACCGTTTGTTATTTTCCTGAGAAGGTCATAGTATTTCTGTGCAATAGCGATCGACTTGACTGTCAGGAGCGCCTCATAAGTCCTGCCGCGTCCATTCTGCATTCCAAACTTGGCATAGGATTGATTTAAAATAACATTCAGAACGCTGCGCATATGCGTTTCGGTATCATACAGCTGCGCTTCTTCCTCTGAACATATCCCTTTTGGTCCAAGATTCTCAACCATAAAGCCAAGTACAGCTTCGTCATGGATCGCCTCTTTAATGGTATAGCTGTGCAAAGGCTTGCCATTATTCCCATACAACTGATCGGTCGTTTGAGGCAGATCCCCTTTCTGCTCGTATTTATTTTCTTCAAAAATGGGTGTCCCAGTAAAGCCGTACCATAACGAATTAGAAAAGAAACGTTCTAAATCACGCTTTGTCTGCGGAGTGACTGCCCTATGGCACTCGTCTACCACAAAAGCGATTCTCAAGCCTTTTATTTTTTCGTACTGTCTGCTTTCCTCTTTTAATCGCTTATTGACCATAATCTGCATTTTCTGTCTTGTCGTAACAATCATCTGACGGCTGTCATCGGTCATCCGCTTGATTAAGGTATCAACATAATCTGTATCGTCTACATCAATCGTATCATTTTCTGCATAGGACTGAAAAGCCAGTTTTGTCTGTGTATCCAAGTCCTTTCGGTCAATCAGGAACACCGTCTTATCAATTGATGGAATATCCATGAGCAGATTACGAGTTGCTTTGTATGATGTCATCGTCTTGCCAGAGCCCGTTGTATGCCAGATAAAACCTGATTTTCCTTTCTTAGAAGCCTCACGCATTGCTTCAATCGCATGAATCTGATAGGGGCGCAGGATAAGAAGCTTTTTCTTATCATTATCTAACACAGTATATTTCGCCACCATCTCATGTGCCTCTGGAATTTTTAGTACAGCTTTTGCAAAATCAATGTAATCACAAACTGGCAAATTTTCTTTGTCAAGCCACCCCGATATAAATTTTTTGTTCAATTCTGTATCCCTTGCAGCAGCAAAATATTTTGTATCTACAGCATTGCTCACTACAAACATCTGCACATTTGAAAAAATACCATGAAATTTGCCCTCAGCAATATACTTCTTTATCTGCCGAAAACCGTCCATATAAGAATGTTCTTTATTTTTCAATTCGATATGTATCAGCGGTATGCCATTAATGAGCAGTGAAACGTCAAAACGCCTGTCTCTACTCCCCTCCTCTTCCCTGGAGTGAAACGCCTGATATTGGTTTATTACTTCATATACGCTTGTTCCTCCAGCAATATGCTCGTTATTCATAACAACAAGATGGAGTGTTTCATTTCCCCTCTGCACATGAACATACACCTTGCCATTTTCGCCAATCAGCCATTTGCCAGCATCATAAAAGGAAGCATGGGACAAATCATTCTTAATCTTTGCAAATTCTGACTCGCTCAATGGAATATCATTGAGTTTTGCTTTGTTATTCTGTTCCAAAATATATTTGAAATTGTCCCATAGCTGTTCTTCCGTTCTAATGTCTGGTCGGTATGTCCATTGCGACTCCTCACAACAGAGCTGGTCGATCAACCTTTTTTCGATTACAGATTCTAATTCTGCCATAGTTATTATCCTTTCTGTGGAAACATATTTTGCAGCATAAAACGTTTTACTTCTTTTAACTGGTCACACTTATGCTGGTGAAGGTTAATAAGTTGGTCGAAGATACAGAAATATTCTCCTATTTCACGTTGTTCGTCTATATCTTGTGGCAGGCAAAGTGATGTTATCTTCAAGATTTCAGTATTTATGGAGGGCATCGTTTGTCCAACCGCACGAGAAATAATGTCATTTCGTACACTGTCGGTTTCCAATAATGTGTGTAAAAACGTACTATCAATTTCTGCATATGGGCGCACTCGAAGCACTCGACCAGAAAAAAGCCATTTATCTTGAAATGGCGTAACCAAAGCATTTATATCAACTGAACCAACTCGCGAAAATACAATATCATTAGTATTTAATATATAACTGCTCAATCTACAATAATCATTATCTGATACCTGTGGTATACCATCTTTCACAGTCGGAAGCTGCCCACTTTTGAAATGCTCAGTAGTTATAATTGGCATACCATCATTGATATAATCATCAGCATGTAGTGTACTTCCAAATGGACCTGTTTTAATATCGGAAAATTCCCCCAGCTTATGCTGTTCCCAGTCATCAGTAAATCCTGCAAAACGAATCTCTGGAATTAGCTTACCATTCTTTGGAAACATTTTTTGTAGCATAAATTTTTTTAATTGTTTCACCTCATCACACTTACGCTGGTGAAGGGTGATGAGGTGGTCAAGGTGTTTAAAATACTCTCCAATTTTCTTTTGTTCTTCGTATGACGATATATCAAACGTCAAATTTTCAAGAACCGTTTGACTAATATTTTTGTTTGCGCTGTTTGTTGCCTGAGCCATTATCTGGTCTCGCACTTTCTTAGTACCAAATACATATCTCTTGAAATTATCATTTAATCCATACTCATCCCTAAATCGTATAATAAAACCTGAATATGTCGTATCTTTAAGGTTTTCCGGCACTAATGCAGCTTCTCCAACCCCCTCCAACTTTACCGATGAGCGAACAAAAAGAACATCACCCTTTAGCAAGGAATACTCCATTAACTGCTTTTCTGACGCTTCAGCTAACCCTAAGTTTTGTACATCGACAACACTATTTCCAAATATATTTTGTAAATTCACAAAAGCATATCCATGTCCCATTGCATCCTTGGAGAAGTTCATTCCATTCTTTAATGTGCCAAGCTCCCCCAACTTACGCTGTTCCCAATCGTCAGCAAATCCCTTAAATCTTATATTAGGTGTATTCGCCATTGTCACACCTCCCGAAAAACACTGATGAGTTCCTCTACTGCGTCTTTTGTTTCTGATTTAGAAAAGGTCAAATCTCCCAACATTTCAAGCAAAGCGGCATTATTCTCTTTGATCGCCTTATTTGTCGTTTTTATGCTTTCTGATAGCTGGTGAAGATCAATTTCCTGTTCCTCCTCGCTTGTGTCAATATATCTTGGAATATTCAAATTATAATCATTGGCTTTGATATCTTCAAAAGATGCCAGATAAGCCTCTTTATCAACCGACTCCCTGTTGCAATACAGTTCAAGCACATGGTCAATATGCTTTTCCTGCATCACATTCTGTTTTTTCTCTTTTTCATACAGTTTAGAAGCATCAATGAACAAGACATCCCGCCCTTCCCTATGTTTTTTCAGAACGATAATGCACGTAGGGATAGAGGTATTGTAAAACATATTTGCAGGAAGCCCGATTACTGCATAAATCGCTCCATTTTCAAGTAAAATCTGCCGTATTGTCCCTTCCGCAGCACCCCGAAACAAAACGCCATGTGGAAGAACAATCGCCATTGTTCCTGTCTGTTTCAAATGATAGAAACCATGAAGCAGAAAAGCATAGTCAGCCTTGGACTTTGGAGCAAGCTTTCCTCCATAATCCATAAATCTTTCATCCTGTTTAAAGCCCTCTGCCGCAGACCAATTTGCCGAATATGGCGGATTCATTGTTACCGCATCAAACTCTGTTTCTTCATCTGTCGGCCAGTCAGCATCAAGGGTATCTCCATTGCGAAGATGCTGATTCTCTGGAAGAACACCATGCAGAAACATATTCATACGCGCTATGTTATATGTTGATGGCATAAGTTCCTGCCCGTAGTATTTTATAAAATCAGGCTCCTTTGAGTAGTTCCGGCAGCTTAACATCAAAGATGCTGAACCCATACAGGGATCATATACCTGCAATCCCTTTTTCTGTTCCTGACCAACCATTACAATCCTGCATAAAATCTGCGCAGGACCATGCGGCGTATAAAATTCCCCGGCTTTCTTCCCTGTTTCCGATGCAAACTGACCAATCAGATATTCATATGCATTTCCAAGGACATCGCCCTCTGTATGGATAAGATCAGCACCGTCCAAGACCTTAATGACTTCAGCGATTGTAGCACTCTGCTTTTGGTCACCTGTCCCAAGCCTGTTTGAATATAAATCTACATCTGCAAACAATCCATTAAAAAGTTCATCAGACTCTTCAATTCGATTAAAGGCAGCCTGTAATTTTTCCCTGTTAAATGAATTATTTTTTGCTGCATTTAATATACTAATGTATGTCATATCGGGTTCAAGTGTATAGTGCATTGATTTTTTTATTTCTTCAATCAGGTCAGGAGCATCATCTGATTTCATTGCCTCCTCATATACTGACTGTGCCTCGCTTAGGCTATCGGGTTTTTCATCATTTAGTAAATCATATACCTTTGCTAAGTAGGAATCAGATAGATACTTATAGAAAACAAGTCCTAAAAGATAGGTCTTATATTCGTTTGCATCCATTTTTCCCCTCAAAACATCTGCACCACTCCATAACACGGTCAATAAGTCTTTTCCTTCCGTCATAGTTAATTCTCCTCGTCTTTCACATCTAATAATATCTTAAATTTTTTCTTTTGATATAATTTATTGTTCCATGTTTTATACTTTTCAAGGATCATCCAGCTTTTTGCATTAGTAGGTATCACCCACATACGCCCTTTTGGAACTGCGCCTTCAATCCTGCCTTCTTTACAATAAGCTCCAACTCTTCTTTGTGATATGTTCCATTTCTCTGCAAATTCTGCTGATGTCATATATTCCATGTATTTCCCTCTACCAGTCTGTATAAAATCTGTCATTCTTATTATATTCGGGATAGCAAATAGTTTCAAGTCTATATCATATGTCATAATAAAAAAGTGTTCAATACAGTCACTTATTTTAGTAATCCATCAAACATGGTCTGCAAGATTCATCACACATCTGCCAAATTAAACATCCTCCTATGCAGAAGATAAGAACTTTTCTGCAAATATCATACGTGAACCCTTCTCTTACATAAAAAAGCCCTGCATTACACAGAGCCTTTGTCAAACCTTTTTACCGAACTGTCATAAAAATATTATTAATATTCAATAACATAATGTTGTAATAATTTCGACCTATATACTATGAAAATTAAGGGATTATTACTGCACTCGATCCACTCTTTTTCATATCAATACCCCATATATATTTTCCATTTTCGTAATGATATACAATAATATCTGGGTCATGTTGAAAACTAAATCCTGCTCCTAAAAAAAATGTAAATGCCACCGACGATGAGATTACCATATGGATATGCCGAATATCATATTGCTTTACTATTTCTCTGATTTTAGATAAAATCTGCTTTCGAAGAATCTCCGCTTGAGTATAATTACCAATTACATCAAATCCTAAAGTATGCAGTTGAAATTTAATCATATGGCATTTTTTTCTTATAATAGATTCGACTTCTGCATTTTTTATTTCTAAAGATGTAGATATTGATACAATTAAATTATTTGATTTGTAACTTTTATTTTCTTCCTTGATATCCTTAAATCCTGTTTCCCATTTATCTATATCTGCAGAAGAATCCCATTCTTCAAAATTTGCATTATTACTACGTTTTCTGTGATATAAACATATTTCTTGCTGATCTCCATATATATACCCTGCTCTGAAGATTAACGGAGTATGTGCTATCCCATAGTAACTATGTATACCTTTTGTAGAAATAAAATCTTTTATCATAGAATCCTGCTCCATAATAACTTGGTCGAGATTCTGAGGATAAGAATATCTCGTAAGATCTAAATTTATTTGCTTTATATGATACTCTTTTTTTACATCAGAGGATAATGGGGCCATCCCACGCGCTAATGATATATGGCACAGAACACTCAGACGTTTCTTCCACATAAACAATACAAAGGATATTACTAACAGAATTCCAAGAAACATTCGTAACCGTTGTAAAGTTGATAAACATTGTTCTGGTACAATGGCTACTATAGTATTGTAAATTCCAGATACTCCTCCGATTTCTATTTTCTTTAAAATTTCACCCGCTCCAAGTGAAATTAAAAATAAAATAAAAAGCAGCATAAATATCATGTTATAATATTTTTTATATAATATCCATAATTGTTCTATCATTATCCCATTCTCCTATTTTTCTAATCTTCTGATTCTTAACTACCCATATCCCAGAATATATTTTCCCAACTATTATAAAAAACTGTTCGTTAAAATTATGGTGTCTTATAGAAATACTTTTCCAATTATTATAATCCACAATCGAAGGAACTGGTTTGCATTGGTTATGGGTATGCCATTCTCCCAAATAACTCTTCTTATATCCAGATTGTTCCCACAATCTATCCATTAGTTCTTGATGTCCCGCTTTTTTGCGAATGAATCTATATCGTTCACGAATATCATCTATTTGCGGCCATGTTATATCTGTTATCTTTAGAGTACTTTCCACAACATCGTAATAGCCTACCACAATGCCTCCTGACTCCAGTTCGAATTGCCCCTGTTTCTGATAATTACTGATCTCCACCAAAATATTTTCTTCTATATGGATAGTCATACTTGGTGTCTTTAACTTCAAATTTATTTTTCCATGCATATAGGACACCTTTCATTGATGGGTATTTTTTTCTTTATGATACTACAATAACTTTGACTACTAATATACTCATAATATTCTGAAACCATGAATCCATGATTTATCAAATTATCTGCTGAACCAATCCATGATACAAGAGTACTTTCCCTACATTGATCCGTTAAAACTTCTAATGACAAGCGAACTGTAAGAAGTGCTGTTTGTTGACTGTCCAGTGCGCTGTATTCCACAAATGATCCAGCACAACCTGACAGACTCTTTTTAAAACTCTGGTTCGTTGCAACAAGACTGGCTCTGAAAGGAACAAGATCATTAGATATCAAATCTGTATACATACATCTCAAACAGCCACCAGAAGATACATTTACAGCAATAGCATGTCCGCCAATGCCATAGGGCTCGTTAAAGCAGACAATAAATGGAACATTTATATTTTCATTGTACAAAATCCTGTTAATCTCTAAGTTAATAGTTGGTTCTCCCAATGCAGAGATAATTAAATCATAATTTTTTAAACGTGGTACATCTTGTATAAAATTCTCCACACTACGATCCTCAAAGTTCAAGGAATCTATTTCAATAAATGGATATTGATTTTCTAAATATTCCTTTACCAAATCTGCTTTATATTTTCTTTTCGTGGCAACATCAAATCCCAAAAGATGTCGGTACACATTTTCCACGTTCAAGATGTCTTGATCCAAAATATCAAGTTTACAAATACCAGATTGACAAAGATTGCCAGCAACATAACTGCCCACCGATCCGCAACCTAACAAAAGGATTGACTTCTCAGCCAAATTTTTATTTGCACCACTTCGTTTCAAAAGGAAATCATAATCTATTGGTCTAATTGTGACAGGCGTAACTGTACAGTTTATCATTTTTTCCACTTTTTTATATTGACTGTTTCTGCAATAAATATGAAATGATACAATAATATCGCGGTTTTCGGATGGAATTGATATTAGTAAAAACTGGTTAAGTACTTTTTTCTTTTTAGCAAGAAAAACACTAAATGCTTTTTTCTGACTACCCGTAATATTTTTTAGAAGAAAATTTCTTAACCATTTCCAGGTGTACGTTTTTTGTATTGGCGGAATACAAAAAGAACGTAATCTTATCAGCAAACAATCAATATTTGTTTTTTTATCAAGAGATACACCAAAACTATTTTTTAACAAGCACTCAGAATCAATAATATTATCTGAAACAAGTGATTTGTTTCCAGCTCGAACTACTGATAAATTTTGATATTCTTTCCCTATACATGAAGAAAGATTTGTGTATAATATCATCTTTGATACTTCTGCCCAATAAG
>ERZ778516.2841-NODE-2841-length-10922-cov-6.880464_pt1 | contig 10922 bp, 14 predicted proteins | sample MGYA00510342_ERZ778516 | MGnify/ENA primary metagenome ERZ778516 (study PRJEB29527, sample SAMN07138961) | mouse gut metagenome | material: feces | host: mouse | place: China:Nanjing | collected 2016-01-25 ...
TATAAAAAAAGAGCATCGCCCCATAACTAAAAATTAGTTATTTTGCGACACTCCCGACGCTCGTAAGAGCAAAGTCATCATTTGGGAGAATCCACCTTTGGAGTGGGGAACTCTGTTTTGAGGCACCTGTTATCAGCAGGTGTCTTTCTTTATCTATTCTCAATATACCATAATTTATACAAAGTTTCAAGTATTTTTTTCTGCTGGTGGTATCTGACGGAATTGGTTCAGCCTGTCGGCGAGCTTCTGGTCCTTATCAGGGTATAAATGAGAATAGGTGTCAAGAGTTGTCTTTACTGATTCATGTCCTAAGCGGTCAGCTATTTCTAATGGGGTAACCCCAAGTTCTATCAGCATACTTGCATGGCTGTGCCATTACGGTATAATAACGACAAACGGAAAAAGCCTTTATTTTCAAGGGGTCCACGCGTTTGCCGTCATTTATTCAATTCTTTTTCCAAGTTGAAATCTGACGAGAAAAATATCGAAAAAAGGAAGCTGTTTCATTAACGACAAAATTTAATAGCGTCAGTGGTCCGGTGTATTGCCTGACCGCTGATTGTCGTGAGCGTTTCACTTTTATAGGTGGACGCCCTTTTTTCATATCCATTTTCAGGAGAAAGGAGATTCACATGGAACTGAACGAAATGGAAATATTGATGTGATAGAGAATGTCGCATTTGGACTGGAGAATGCAGTTGTGCCAAAGTCTGATGAAACGATGAGATTACCATCTGATAAAACTGAATATATGCGAATGAGTGTGGCTCAAAAAGTCCGTTGTTATCCGTTTGATGACAAGAGAACAGACGCAGCATTGGACATGGTTCAGGCTTATTGTAAAAAGATAGGTATGGATACAAGTTTTCATTCTGTATATGAGGAGTCAAAGCTTTTAACGGATTATTATGAAAAACAGAAGGCAGAAGAATTTATCGGGAGAGAGCAGAACGAGTAATAGGGACAATGAAATTTCTAGGAATTAATGCAGGTAGAATGGCAGGGTATTCAGCAGATGTGTTATCTGGGGTGTTTGGCTTTGGAGATATGAAGTACTTTGCAGGAATAAAGTTGTTTAACAAAGTAATTGACAGGTTGGGTATTAATATGGACCAACAGAGGCAGTATGAAGTGTTCGACGAATTTATGAGAAAAGAATGCGAGATAAGAAGTTCGAGCGAGATAGGAATAGTCGATAGGGTTAAGGATTTGGGTGCTATGGCATAGGCTGTAGCACCTGAATTGTTTTGTGAAGGTTGCAATTTTGATGTTATTGGTTGAGAGATAATCGCAACAAATTGGGAAAGTCTATTGAAAAAGAACGTGTGTTGTAGTATCCTAGAAGAAGTGGAGTTTATTTTGAAGATGTTAATGGATAATATAAAGTGAAAAAGATGTACATAAATTATTTGAAAATTGGAATGAAACAATTATATAGTCATGTTTGCAGGGGATAATGGGAGAATTTCACACTAATTTGTCTAAAGATGCGGCGATGGCAATATTAGGAGATTTTGCATTTTATACAGGAAATCCAAGTGAGGAATTGGTTAAATACAAACCGGAAAGCTGCAAACAGGACTTTATTATTATGGTGCCACAGAATGCCAGCTGGGCTGAATTGATTGAGAAGTGTTACGGGATAAAGCGAAAAAAGTAACAAGGTATGCAATCAAAAAGAAATGGATGTATTTGATGTAGAAAAATTGCAGCAGGCGGTAGATGGTTTGCAATCGGGTTATGCGCTAAAGAAAATGGAAGAAGCAGAATACAATATATGCAAGGAAAATGGCTGGGCAAATGATTTGGTGTCCCAGTATAAGGATTATAAAGCTTATAAAAACTTAGGTTTAGGTATAGTTGTTTTAAAGGATGGAGAATTGGTAGCCGGAGCCTCCTCATATAGTAGATATGACAAGGGTATTGAGATAGAAATTGATACACAGGAAGACCATCGGAGAAAAGGATTGGCATATGCGTGTGGAGCAAAACTTATTTTGGAATGTTTAGAGGAAGGATTATATCCAAGCTGGGATGCACAAAATAAATGGTCAGTAACATTGGGATATCATTTTAGTCATGAATATGTGGCGTATGAGGAAATGGGTTATTAGATGTTGGATGGAGGGAGAAGGTTTTATGTGTGAATGTATATTTTGTCATAAAGAAAAGATTATAACAGATTTTGTATATGAGGATGAGCTGGTGATGGCTTTTATGGATATGGAGCCTATCAATGAAGGACATATTTTACTGGTGCCAAAACAGCACTATCTAGATGCAGATGAAATTCCGGATGAATTGCTGGCACATTTGATGATTGTGTCAAAAAAGATAGTAGCAGCATTAAAAGAAATATATCACCCAAATGGTTATAGCATTATGCAAAATGGTGGAGAGTTTAACGATGTAGGACACTATCATATGCATATCTTTCCAAGATATGTGGGAGATGGTTTTGGCTGGACTTATGGTAGTGAAGAAAAGGCTGTGAATGCAGAGATAGCAGAACGGATAAGGAAACAGTTGAGAGTTGATTCAGTTGTTGGAAATATAGTAACAATAACGGTTGATAGACCAGTGGGCAGTTACCACCCTGAACATGAGGATATATATTATCCAATAAATTATGGATATATAGAAGGTATTATGGCACCGGATGGAGAGGAACAGGATGCTTATATATTAGGTGTGGATGAAGCTGTGGAAAAGTTTACTGGAACGATTATTGCAATTGTACATAGAAATGATGATGTGGAAGAAAAATGGGTTGTTGCACCTGCAGGGATGACTTTTACGAAAGAGGAAATCGAGGAGCAGATTCATTTTCAGGAACAATATTTTGATAGTGAGATTATGATATAAAATATATTGGAGGAATAAAAGAATGAGTAAAAGTCTTGTTTTTATAGATGATTTTTCCAAAGAAGAGATATATGAAATATTCAAATTGGCAGATAAGTTTTCAGATGACGTGAGTCAGGTAAAGCCTTTAGAAGGAAAGACGGTCGTTTTATTCTTTCCGGAGAGTAGTATTCGTACAAGAGTAACCTTTGAAAAAGGAATACATGAGTTGGGCGGGAAGACGATTCTTTTTCCGCCAGAGGCACTTGATAAAAAAGAGAAAATCCAAGACGTGATAGGGTATTTGGAAAACTGGGTTGATGCCGTTGTGGTACGTCATAGTGATATTCAGGTTGTAAAGAGCATGGCTGAGCATGCAAGGATTCCTGTAATTAATGCAATGACTTCTGAAAATCATCCGTGTGAAATTATTACGGATTTATATGCATTGTCAAAGCTTCATAAAGCATTGATAAAGAAGAAATTCTTGTTTGTAGGAGCAAAAGGAAATATTGGAAATACATGGAAAGCAGCATCTAAACTAATGGGATTTGAGTTGGAGCAATGCTGTCCTGTTGGATATGAGATAGACAATATTAAATGTTATACAAATATTGATGAAGCGGTTGCTGGAAAAGATATTATATGTACCGACTCAATACCGAATAAGGCGAAGGAAGATTTTAAAGAATATCAAATTACTTTATCGCATATGCAAAAAGCCAATCAGGGAGCTGTTTTGAATCCATGTCCGCCGTTCTTTCGAGGAGAAGAGGTTTCTGAAGCGGTAATAAACAGTGATTACTTTGTGGGGTATGGATTTAAGAAGTATTTGATTACAGTGCAGCAAGCGATTTTATGCTATTTGTTGGAGCGAAAATGATATAAAATTTTGATAAGGAGATGCTTGGAATAAATGATAGTCAAAGAAGCTAACACAAATGATTTGAATGAAATACTGCAGTTGTACCTATATCTGCATGAGGAAAGTGTTCCAGAAGATACAAAGCATTTACGTAGAACATAGGAAAATATTATAAATGATGTAAATCACCATCTTATCGTTTGTGAAGTGGATGATAAGATTGTGGCATCCTGTATATGTGTGATTATTCCAAATCTTATAAGAAATGTACGTCCATATGCATTTGTTGAAAATGTGGTAACACACGGCAATTATTGAAAAAAGAGGTATGCTACGGCTTGTCTGGATTTTGCAAAGCAGATTGCTAAAGATAACAATTGTTATAAGATGATGATGCTTACTGGTTCTAAGGAAGAAAGTACGTTAAACTTCTATCGAAATGCTGGGTATAACAGTTCGGACAAGACAGCATTTATACAGTGGATTAATATGTAAAATATGGAGAAAGATTATGATATATGAATTAGCTAAAACAGAGGATTTACAGACCGTTTATGATGTGGTACAGCATACTATAAAAACAGTTTATCCGAAATACTACCCGATAGAAGTGGTGGATTTTTTCTGTGAGCATCACAGTATGGAAGCAATAGCAAAGGATATTGAAAAGGGTTTTGTAAGTATACTAAAAATAGATGAAAATATTGTGGCAACAGGTTGTTTTGTGGATAATCATATCACAAGAGTTTATGTGTTGCCGGAATATCAGAAAAAGGGTTACGGTACATTTATTATGAAAACGATAGAGGCTCAGATTGGCGAAAAATATGATAAGGCATATTTGGATGCCTCCTTGCCAGCAGCAGCACTTTATGAGAAATTGGGATTTTCGACTATAAAGCATGAACGTTATCCTGTGGAAAATGGAGTGATACTTGCCTATGAGATTATGGAAAAAGAAGTGCATCAAGTCTCATCCACAATGAATTATAATGGCAGAAAATTTGTTCCTAAAATGAATTCAGAAAATGGAGAAGTTAGCGAGCAAACTGTATTTTTATATCATCAGAATGAACGACTTTTGTGGGCGGAATATAGTGGCGGAGATATATTAAAAGGTTCTATGATAGGGTCTGTTTCTGATAACGGAGAACTGGATTTTGTGTATCATCATATGAACCGGGAGAAGCAGATAAAGACTGGTAAGTGTCATAGTGTGCCGACTGTGAAAGAAAATGGAAAAATAGAACTGTTAGAACAATGGGAATGGACAAGCGGAGATTTTTCTGAGGGAGAGTCTTTGCTGGTAGAGGTGTAGGATGAAGGAAAAATATGAATACAAAAAAGCAATCGTTGAAAATATAGATGAATTGGTAAGAACAAGAATCATTGTCCTTCGTGCTGCTAACAAATTGTCGGATGATGTGGATATGTCAGTGGTGGAAAAGGAGTCTTATGCATATTATAAGCGTGCGTTAGAAAACGGTGAACATATTGCATATCTGGTGTATGATAATGGAACATTTATTGGTGCAGGTGGTGTCAGTTTCTATCAGGTAATGCCGACATATCATAATCCGACAGGTAAAAAGGCATATATTATGAATATGTATACCGCACCGGAATATAGAAGACAGGGAATTGCAATTCATACATTGGATTTATTGGTAAATGATGCGAGGGAACTGGGCGTGTCACAGATTACCTTAGAGGCAACAGATATGGGGCGACCATTGTATGAAAATTATGGATTTGTAAAAAAGGAAGATGAAATAGAGTTGACATGATGCATAAAGTAACAGATTTATTTCCATTGTAAAACATAACCGTGCGGGTAGAGTTATGCAGATGGTTGTACTTTTAAATGATTTTGAACATGCCCATAGCCTGCTGGACGGTAATGACGGAATGGCTTCCAAGTACGGAGCAATTCGTTACTATGAGGATACAGATATTGAGAAATGGTGTCCTGAACTTGCGATTACGAAGACACTGGGGATGAGAACTTTCTGGGATATACAACAAAATCAGGAAATACATAAGGATGCTGACTGGCAGGATAAAATGGTGGAAAGATGCGGGTATCGGATATGGATGGATATAAAGACATTGTATTTTTTCATCATTTGATGATTGAAAAGAGATAGGAGACACGGTATGACAAGAGTGTATTTCGTGCGTCATGCACAGCCGGAACATGATTGGAAGGAAGACAGAACAAGACCTTTGACGGAAGAAGGGAAGAAAGATTCTGCAATTGTATTGGAATTTTTGAAGGATAAGAAAATAAAAGCATTTTATTGTAGTCCATACAAGCGTAGTATGGATACCATTGCAGAGGCAGCAGCCTTTTTTGGAAAAGAAATTATAACGGATGAGAGGCTAAGAGAACGTGAAAAAGGTCCTGAAGGCAACAACCATGGAATGTTTCAGAAACGCTGGACTGACCATGATTATCATGAAGAGGGTGGAGAGTCCATTGCTATGGTTCAGAGACGTAATATGGAAATACTGAACGAGATTTTATCAGATAATAAGGATAAAGATATTGTTATAGGAACCCATGGTACTGCCCTTAGTACGATATTGAATTTCTATGATAATGGTTTTGGTTGTGAAGATTTCCTATGAATTATAGATTGGATGCCATATATTATTGAACTGGATTTTGAAGGCGATAAGTTGGTTGGTACACAGGAGCATTGCCATGTGGAGAAAGAATTTAAGGGAAAACAGCGTGCGGATAAGAAGTAATACTGTTTTATGAATGGAAGGATTGTAGTTATGCAATACGCAAAAAAATTAAGAAAAGGTGACAAAGTAGCAATTGTAAGTTTGTCAAGTGGAATGTTAGGTGAAGAATTTTGTAGTCATAATATAGAAATCGGTGTTAAGAGATTAAAAGAATATGGTCTGGAGCCGGTATTTATGCCAAATGCTTTGAAAGGTATTGAATATTTGCAGGCTCATCCGGAAGCAAGGGCGAAAGACTTAAAAGATGCATTTTGGGATGATTCTATTGCAGGGATTATTTGTGCCATCGGTGGTGATGATACATACAGACTTTTGTCTTATTTGATGGAAGATGAAGAGTTCATAAAGGCGGTAGAGAAGCATCCTAAATTATTTACAGGATTTTCAGATACTACGATTAATCATTTAATGTTTTATAAGTTGGGATTGTCTACCTATTATGGACCAAACTTTATATGTGATTTGGGGGAAATTGCAGATGAAATGTTACCATATACGAGAAAGGCATTTGAGGGATATTTGGAAGGCAATGAATCTGATGAAATTGTATCCAGCGACATTTGGTATGAAGAAAGAGAAGATTTTTCAAGAACTGCAATGGGAGTAGAAAGAAAAGTTCATAAAGAAGAGAGAGGTTTTGAACTTCTGCAAGGAAGTGAAATTTTCCAGGGCGAATTATTAGGCGGATGCTTGGAAAGTCTTTATGATATTTTGACAAATAGCAGATATGAGGATGAAAAGGAAGTTTGTGAAAGATATAGTCTGTTTCCGGAAAAGGAAGCGTGGATTGGAAAAATTCTGTTTATAGAAACTTGCGAGGAAAAGCCGGTTCCTGAATTGTTTGAAAGAGAAGTTGCTTTGCTGAAAGAAAAAGGAGTATTCGACATGGTAAATGGTGTGTTGGTTGGAAAACCACAAGATGAAACTTTTTATCAGGAATATAAAGATATTCTTATTAAAGTGATAGATAATGAGAAACTTCCGATTGTTTATAATGTGAATTTTGGACATGCTACACCGCGGTGTGCGTTGCAGTATGGTGCTGTTGCAAAGGTAGATATGAAGCAGAAAAAGATTTTTGTGAATAAGTAGGAGAAGGTGTTATGGCTGTATCATATAACAAATTATGGAAACTGTTAGTAGATAAAAAGATGAGCAAATCAAATTTGCGTAAAAAGGCAGAAATTGCTCCAAATACAATGACAAAATTGCGCCGTGATGAAGAGGTTAGTCTTACAATTCTGAGCAAGATATGCAAGACATTAAACGCTGATTTTGGTGATATTGTGCAGTATGTACCGGATGCGGAAATTTGGGATTTATATGATGAAAATAGGGAACTTCTCGGAAGGGATCATGTCAGAGGTGAGCAGTTACCGATAGACGGATACCATCTTGTGGTACATGTATGGATTCGTAATTCCAAGGGTGAGTATCTGATTTCGCAGCGTTCCGCAAATAGACCAACATATCCGTTGATGTGGGAATGTGTAGGAGGTTCCGTTGTAAAAGGCGAGGATAGCTTGCTTGGAGCAATCAGAGAGGCAAAGGAGGAAGTTGGCATTGATTTGAGCTCGGAAAATGGACAAGTTATTTTCACAAAAACACGAAAAATCATAGATGGTAAAATATTTAATGATATTATGGATGTTTGGTTGTTTGAGTATGATGGAGAAGTTGATTTGGGTAATGCTACAACGGATGAAGTGGCGCAGGTTACTTGGATGAATCGGGAGCAAATTAAGGAACTGTTTGAACATAAAATGTTTGTGGAGACATTGAAATACTTCTTTAAGGAAGTGGATAAAAACTAAGCTAAATAGATTGTGTGATTTGTGAAATTAGTATGAAATGTTTTATAAGGTAGAATTGGTGTTAGTATATAAGTGTGGACAGAAAAAGTTGAACAATCTATACTATCAAGTGAAAGAGCAAAGGAGACGTTCAATATGGCAAAAAACCAAAAATCTTACACTCCGGAATTCAAACAGCAGATTGTGGATTTGTACAATGCTGGAAGAATCTCATATCCACAACTGGAACGTGAATATGGCGTAAATCGGAGTACAATTAGCAGCTGGGGAAAACAGCTTTCTTTTATCAAGGTATCAGCTGGGGAAACGGTTACCCTCAAGGAGTATAAGGCTCTCCAAAAAGAAACCCAGCGTCTTAAGACCAAGAACGAAATGCTAAAAAAAGCGACCGTCATCTGCATAACAGAGCGTTCCGTTACATTCTTGCCGGAAGTCGAGCCTCCCATATAAAAGGTATACGCACTACCCGCCGTTCTGTTTTCGGGTTTATCCCTTACCTTGAATATGCCTGATAAGATACCCATAAAAAATCACTCCCTTCTTGATAAATGGGCATAAGAAAAGCACCTACCATTTTTGATAGATACTTAACCTTATTAATATGACTATTCCCTTAATTTGTTATCATTTTTAATGGAATAAGTATTTGTTTGAGGGAATCACTTCAATCTGTAATAGCAGATGTTCTTCCCAGAGCCTTCTCGTTTCAATTCACTGGATGCGACTAACTTACGGAGAGCGCCTTCGATGGAACTTATACTGAGAGACGGACAAAGTTCACGAATGTCCTGCTTGGTAAAACGACCAATTTTATTCATTGTGGCACGTCTTACTGTTTCCAAAGCAGGCAGTTTTGTTTCTACCAACGCAAAGCGGTCTTCAAAATCCTTGTAGGCTGCAAGAACAGTTCCAAGCAGATATTTGATAAATGGAACAGCGTCCTCAGTACCTTCATGCCATCCATTTTGTGCCTGACCGAGTGCATCATAATAGAGGTCTTTGTTTTTAGCAATTTTAGCTTCGAGAGAAATATACTTCCCGACATAAAAGCCGTTTCGATATAATAATAATGTTGTGAGCAATCGACTTATTCTGCCGCTTCCATCGTTAAAGGGATGGACACACAGAAAATCGTGGATAAATACTGGAATCGCAATCAGCGGTTCAACTTCCATGTTGCCGATAACACGATTGTATTCCTCACAGATTCTGTCCAATGCTTCCGGTGTTTCATAAGGGGCAAGCGGAGTGAATAAAGTCTCCGCGTGACCGTCCGGGTAAGTAGCACTGATATAATTCTGCACACTTTTAGTTCTGCCTGCCATAGGATTATTCATATGGCTATACAGAATTTTGTGAAGTTGCAAGATATAATTCTGTGAAATCGGAATCACATCAAAACTTTCATGAATGATGTTTAACACATCACGGTAACCTGCGATTTCCTGTTCGTCACGGTTTTTTGGCGTTGTTTTTTCTTCCACCAACTGTTTGATACGGGTACTTGTTGTTACAATACCTTCAATAGCGTTGGATGCTTCGGTACTTTGAATCTTTGCAATCTCAACAAGTTTCTCAAGTTCTTCCGGTCTTTGTTTCAGATACATTTCCTGTTTTCCGGCTTCTTTATATATTGCTGCAATCAGACCAAGAATATCTGAATCCCACTTTTGCTTCTTAATTTCAGAATAATTAAAAGTTCTCATAACCTCACCTCCTAGTTATTCCCTTAAATTATAGTAGTAAATAAGGGAAAAGTCAATAAGATAAGGGATAATTACCTTAATAGCATCGCACTTTTAAGGGAAATCATTCTGAAATTATATAAACAAAATGTCACGGTCATCGTATACCGAGCCACTATTGGAATTACCACAGCGGATTGCACAGTCGAGTGCCATGATGGTTGCCACCGCACCGTCAATCTTCTTTGTGGATTTTTCTTTGACCCCAGAGGACGAAAAGCGGCTTGACGAGATAATGGCTACCTAGGATGACTGGTTTCACAGGAGGAAAGAACTCACCAAGGAAGAACTACTGGAACAGGCGAAAGGCTGCATCGACGTATACTGTGATGCGGAGTTTGGCAATGATGCCAAAATGGACTATACGGATTTGTCCAACGTCAAGATTGTCTTTTAGAATACCGAGGACGGTTTGCACGGGATACAGGCATCCGTCAACCTTTTGCAACAGAAGAATTACAGGGAATGGACAGGCCGCGCAAATCAAAACATTCAGCCGGGTGGAGGGGAATGCCTATGTAAATATCATTTATAACATATGCATGACGGGCATGCTGACGATACCATCTATTTTTATCTGAGGCATGCAAGCATCCCTCAACCACCATATGGTTTTATCTGTCATGTATAAGCCAGAATAATTTTCCGGACAGAAAAAGATACATTCCATAAAAATGCTGGAGGACTGTTACCCGGACGATGTTACTGTAATAAAAAGGAATGAGATATTAAAGTACATACTCACAAAAAATCCTAAGTCAAAAAGAAATGAAACAGTAGAAGAACATATAAACTTGATAAAGGAGTATTATCCCACAGTCAGATGGACAGAGGATGTATTCCATACATTTCATTCTGCACTGATGGAAAAAGAACCATCTAAAATAGATGACTTTTTAG
>ERZ778516.2844-NODE-2844-length-10916-cov-3.383574_pt1 | contig 10916 bp, 8 predicted proteins | sample MGYA00510342_ERZ778516 | MGnify/ENA primary metagenome ERZ778516 (study PRJEB29527, sample SAMN07138961) | mouse gut metagenome | material: feces | host: mouse | place: China:Nanjing | collected 2016-01-25 ...
CCACCTGCCAGATGACATTCAGGTCAACTATATTATTAACACCAATGGAACTCTCATTGACGATCTGCGGGCAAAATTTCTGGCAGAACATTCCATCTCTGTCAGTTTAAGCGTGGACGGAGTAAGAGAAATTCACGATAAATTCCGCATCTATCCCAATGGAACCGGTTCATTTGATGTGGTCGATCAGAATATGAATCATTTAATCCGCCATAAATGCAAATTCAATTTATCCGTAGTCTGCACAGAACAAACCTTAACTAGATTAACTGATTTCATTGATTATATTTCTGAAAAGCAAAAAGAGTCGGATTACCCCATTCCTGTCTGCTTTAATTTTGTACAAATTACAGAAGACGAAGGCAAAATGTCAGAGGAAGAAAAGATCCATAGTCTAATCAAAGCCTTAAAATATGCCGACGAAAAAAAGGTTCAAAGCTTTGGAGGTTTAAGCCATTTTGTTTTTGAAAAGCTTCTTCATAATTCCATCGGAAGTTATTGCGGAGGAAGCGGAAGCGAATTTTCCGTCGCTCCGTCCGGCGATATTTTTCCCTGTTCGGGTTTAGACATTAAACTTGGAAATGTGGATAGCTTTGAGAAAATTTTTCAGTCGGAAATTTATAAAAATTTGTGTCAGAGAAAATCCGGAAATATCATACGATGCAAAGACTGCGAAATTGAATGCTTTTGTTCCGGCGGGTGTATTGCTGACGTGGTAAGCAAAGCCGATCAATCCCATGGCTATTTTGACGGGTATACCACAAATCTGACAACCCGGCAAGAAGAAAAAGGCCAGACATACTCTGACCTGCCGGAACAGGAAAAAGGGACTTCCATAAAGCAATCGGATGAAAAACATCCTCATCCTTACTGTGAAATGCAGAAAAAGTTATTCCGCAAGCTGGCAGAATACTATCTTCTGTAAATCCGGAAAGGAAATAAAAACAAAGTATGGGAAGCAACATAAAAAAGATACCCAAACGGCTGACCCGCACAGTAAAAAATTATTGTTTTATCCTCCATAAAGTGTGGATGGTTGCGCCTCAATACCTGATTATGCTGATTGTCATTGCCCTGTTGGGAGCAATACTGCCTATTTTACCGTTGTTTTTTATGGAAAAGGTATTGAACCAGCTGGTAAACAGTTCTGGTGAAATCAGGGATTATTATTGGCTGGCAGGTCTTCTTATCATGGGCGGAGCGGTGAATTTTCTTGGAAATTTCACCAGCGGACTTCGTACCTATTTATCCAATTTTGCCGTGGGCATTGTGGAAAAACATATTAATGTTCTGATTGTGGAAATTGCCTCTTCCACCGATTTGCGCTATGTCCACAGCAAAAATTATTTTGTTACCTTAGACAATGTGAGAAGGTCTCTTGGAAGAAGATGGGACAACCTTGTGTTGGCGCCAGTCAATTTACTGGCTCATATGATAACCCTGACTGGTTTGTTTTTAATTTTAAAAAATTATCATACTTGGGTATGCCTCCTGGTAATAGGGGGAATTACCCCAAATGTGATGGTCCAAATCCGCTCCCGCGGCATGATGAATGATTTTTATGAACAGCAATTAGAAGAAAACCGAAAAATCAATTATCTGGAAAATTTACTGACCAACCGCAGCTATGCAGGAGAACTTCGTTTGTTTCAAACCAGTCAGCCGTTTATTGGCATGTTTGAAAATCTACTGGATTCCCGGCATAAAAAGGTAAATCACCTGCGAAAAAAAGAGTTAATCTACACAAGCCTTGCGTCTATGCTGTCTTTTGGAACCATTGCTGCCTGTCAGGTGATCATAGCCTATGATGTTTTTATGAAACATCTGCTGTTAGGACAGTGGCAACTTTACACCGGAACCATCAGCTCCATCAGTTTCAATTTAGGAGTGGTATTTAATATTATCGCAAACAGCTATGAAGAAGAACTTTTTTCCAATGTGCTCCATGAGTTTACCACAAAAACCGTCACGGTGGATGTTTCCAAAGGAGACTCTTATGTTTCTTGTGTTCCAAAGGTCATTGAATTGGTAGATGTAGGGTTCTGCTATCCAGACTGTGACAACTTTGTGTTACGGCATATTAACCTGATAATAAAACAAGGGGAAAAAATCGCTGTGGCAGGATTAAACGGGTCAGGAAAAACTACATTAATTAAACTGATCACCCATTTATACAGGCCCACAGAAGGAAAGATATTATTTGATGGGGTAGATACATCAACCTATGCATTAAAAGACATCTATCAACTGTTTGGCATTGTGTTTCAGGACCATTCCCGATACGCATTTACTTTGAAAGAAAATATTGCAATGAGCGACAGAAAACATATGCATGATTCAAAACGCCTGTCCCTGGCAATGGAAAAATCCGGTGTAAATCAGCTGGAAGCTACGTTACCCAAAGGTTGTGACACCTACTTAACAAAAGATTTTGATAAAAACGGAATCGGCGGTTTGTCCGGTGGTCAGTGGCAGAAGGTAGCCATTGCCAGAGGATTTTTTAATGACGCTCCGATTATTATTTTTGATGAGCCAGCATCCAATCTGGACCCAATTGCAGAATATGAGATGTATCAAAAATTCATTGCTTTGTCTGAAGAAAAAACAACCATTCTGATTTCACACCGGCTGTCCAGCGCAAAAATGTCAGATAAAATTATTTTATTAGATCAGGGAACCGTTGCAGAATGTGGAAGTCATGAGGAATTGATGAAATGTAAAAAACAGTACGCTCATTTGTATGAACTGCAGGCAAACCAATATATTCAGGAAAAAAACACGCACAATCCCTTCACAACACAATAGTCCAGATGGTTTCAGTCCCCCATAAAAACAACCGTTCCATCTTCTCTCACCAAACAAATTGGGAGAAAGCAAAAAAATCCGCCTGCTGCCTTTGGCAACAGACGGATTTTATCATAAAATCATGCCTTTCCAACAGAACCAAACAGCTCCATCTTCTCTTTTACGGTCTCCTTGATTGCCGCTGCGCCGGGAGCCAGAAGCTTTCTGGGATCAAAGCCTTTGCCCTGCTGATCTTTTCCAGCCTCAATGTACTCGCGGGTAGCTGCTGCAAAGGACAGCTGGCACTCGGTATTTACATTGATCTTTGCCACGCCAAGGTCAATGGCCTTCTTGATCATGTCAGCGGGAATCCCGGTACCGCCATGAAGCACCAGAGGCATATCGCCAGTCTTCTCCTGAATGGCTGCCAGAGTGTCAAAGCTAAGTCCCTGCCAGTTCTCAGGATATTTGCCATGAATGTTGCCAATGCCTGCCGCCAGGAAATCAATGCCCAGGTCTGCAATCGCCTTGCACTCGTTGGGATCTGCACATTCCCCTGCGCCTACCACGCCGTCTTCCTCGCCGCCGATAGAGCCAACCTCTGCCTCAATGGACAGCCCCATGGCATGAGCAACCTTTACCAGCTCTCTGGTCTTTTCCACATTCTCTTCAATGGGATAATGAGAGCCGTCAAACATAATGGAAGAAAAGCCTGCTTTAATGCACTTATAGCAGCCCTCATACGTACCGTGATCCAGATGCAGAGCCACCGGAACGGTAATATTCATCTCTTCAATCATGGCCTTCACCATAGCGGTTACGGTCTTAAATCCGGTCATATACTTGCCGGCGCCCTCAGACACACCCAGAATCACAGGGGAATTTAACTCCTGTGCTGTGGCCAGAATCGCTTTGGTCCACTCCAGGTTATTGATGTTGAACTGTCCCACTGCGTAGTGTCCTGCTTTCGCTTTTTTAAGCATTTCTGTTGCAGATACTAACATTTCCTAATCCTCCATTTCATCCTTTATACTCCCATGTGTCCCCACTTATGGGAGGCACAGACCCCAGCCTGTACCATTATGGAATATTATACCCCATTTTTTCCAGTTTGTGTAGTGTAACTTTTCACAATCTTTCCTGCCTGTTTTCGGTGCTTGTCACAGTCCAAGAATCTCGGCTACCACAGCTTCCATCTCATCCCGGTCGCACTCCCGCCTGTGACGGATCTCGGCATTGCGGATTTCCTCCACTGCACGGGGAATCTTCACTCCGGATAGCTTATTCATCTGATCAATGGATGCAAATTCATCTTTTTCATCCACATTCCCCAAAACAGCTGCCATTACGCTATGGGAAAATTTATAAGGACTCGCTGTGGATGCAATCACAGTCGGAGTGAGATCGTTTGTTTCCTTCACATACTTTTGATACACTCCGGAAGCCACTCCTGTATGGGTATCAATCAAATATCCCGTTTGATCAAACAATCGTTTGATCTCTTCCCGGTTCTCCTCCTCTGTGGCATATCCGCCCCAAAAATCAGCCATCTTCTGTTGCATCTTTTCAGTGATTGTATAGTACCCTGTCTCTCCCAGCTGTTCCATGCGCTTTTTATTCTCCTGGGCATCACAGTCTGCCCCAAGATAAATCAGCCGTTCTAAGTTGCTGGAAATCAAAATATCCATAGAGGGAGAGCTGGTAAGGATAAATTCTCTTTTCTTATCATAAACGCCGGTCCGGAAGAAATCGTAAAGCACCTTATTGTCATTGGAAGCACAGATGAGGGTTTTTATTGGCAGCCCCATCTGTTTGGCAAAATATGCCGCCAGAATATTTCCAAAGTTGCCTGTTGGCACCGCCACATTGATCTCATCCCCGCAATTTATTTTCTTATTCTGAATCATCTTTCCATAAGCATATACATAGTAGGCCACTTGAGGCACCAGTCTTCCTATGTTGATGGAATTGGCAGAAGAAAGCTGAAAACCTTTTGCTCCAAGACGTTTTCCAAATTCCAAATCCCCGAAAATCTTTTTTACCCCGGTCTGAGCGTCATCAAAATTGCCGTGAATCGCCACAACTGCCGTGTTATCTCCTTTTTGAGTCACCATCTGCAGCTCCTGTACCCGGCTGACTCCTCCCTTGGGATAAAACACAATAATCCGTGTCCCTGGTACATCTGCAAATCCGGCCATAGCTGCCTTTCCCGTATCTCCGGAAGTGGCCGTCAAAATTACAATCTCATTCTCCACCTGATTTTTCTTCCCAGCTGTGGTCATCAAATAGGGCAATATGGACAAAGCCATGTCCTTAAAAGCAATGGTACTGCCATGAAACAGCTCCAAATAGGAAACCCCATCCGCTTCCCGAAGAGGCGCAATCTCTTTTGTATCAAACTTACTGTCATAGGCACTGTTAATACAATACTTCAGCTCTTCTTCCGTGTAATCCGTCAAAAAAAGCCGCATTACTTCATAAGCTGTCTCCTGGTAGGACATTCCTGCCAGCTGTTCTAAGGAAACCTCCAGCTTTGGTATCTCAGTCGGCATATACAAACCGCCATCTTCTGCCAGCCCTTTCAAAATGGCCATAGAAGCTGTAAGCCCCTTTTCCCCGCCTCTGGTACTTTGATAGGATAGATTTGCCATAATCTTTGATTCCTCTCTTCGTTTTATAATATAATTTGTTTTTTACATGGATGTTTTCGTGGTAAATTGTAACACACTTTAATTTCTCACGCAAGTACACAACCATGGAGAAGAATGCAGAAATCTGTCTAAAAAACCAACTCACAACTAAATAGTTGTAGTCAAAACAATAAAAATATTGTATTTTTTCAAAAAACCTATTGACTTTTCCTTCTCATAGGCATATAATGCAGAAAACGATTTAAAACTGCACTACGACAAAGTGAGCAACGGCGCTCGGACACATCCCCTTTCCCAAGGGGACGTTGACGGCGCATTTTTTTATTCGGAAAGGCGGTATGAATATGATAAAAGTAGAAAATCTGAAAAAGAATTTTGGCAGCCTGGAAGTTTTAAAGGATATTAACCTGACGGTGGAAGAGGGAGAAAAACTGGTTATTATCGGACCTTCTGGCAGCGGCAAAAGCACGTTGATCCGTTGTATGAATTATCTGGAAGAGCCGACTGCCGGAGATGTGTACATCAATGATCACCTGCTGACAAAAAAGAACCGGGGAGAGATGGCAAAGAACTATTCGTCCATGGTTTTTCAGCAATTTAACCTTTATCCCCATATGACGGTTTTGCAAAATCTCACCTTAGCTCCGATTAAACTGCAGAAAGTACCGAAAAAAGAAGCGGAGGAGACAGCTATGAAATATCTGGAACGAGTTGGTCTTGCCGATAAGGCAGACGCCTATCCTCAGAATCTGTCCGGCGGACAGCAACAGCGTGTAGCCATTGCCCGCGCCTTGTGTACCAAGCAAAAACTGATTTTGTTTGATGAACCGACCAGCGCTCTGGACCCGGAGATGGTTCAGGAAGTTTTGGATGTTATGATCGGTCTTTCTTCGGAGAACATCACCATGGTATGTGTCACCCATGAGATGGGATTTGCAAGACAGGTGGCAGATCGGGTGATTTTTATGGATGACGGCACCATTGTAGAAGAAGGCACGCCGGAACACTTTTTCACCAATCCGGAAAACGAACGCACCAAAGCATTTTTAAGTAAGATTCTTCACTGAGGTTTTTCTTACAGCCTTAGAGCGTGTCTGAAAATTCATTCCCGCCATCTGCACACTCTAGGCTGTGCTGCATATATTGTTTCATTTTTTAGAGGAGGAAAAGGATTATGAAAAAAAACATTGCAAAAACAGGCTCTCTTATCATGGCAGCTGCTCTCACGCTTTCTGCCGCCCTGACTGGCTGCGGCAGCTCGGATTCCAAAACAGAGACTACCGTTGCTGCCACCACCGCCAAAGATGCTGCTGACGCGAAAACAGATGGAACGGCAGATTCCGATTCTTCCGGAGATGCCAGTGCAGATGTCCAGAAAATTAAGGATGCGGGAGTCTTAAAAGTAGGCACGAAAGTGGATGTCCCAAAATTTGGTCTTCAAAACACTGCAACCGGGGAGATGGAAGGCTTTGAGGTAGATCTGGCCTATGAGATTGCAGGTAAAATTTTCGGATGCACGGCTGCTGAAGCCAAGGAGAAAAAACTGGTTGCTTTCCAGGGCGTTACAGCCAAGACCCGCGGTCCCCTTCTGGACAATGGGGAGGTTGATCTGGTCATCGCCACTTACACCATCACAGAGGAGAGAAAAGAAAGCTGGAATTTCTCTGACCCCTACTACACAGACGCAGTTGGCCTTCTGGTTCTGAAAGATTCTGGAATTACCTCCTGCGCAGACCTGGACGGCAAAATCATCGCTGTATCTCAAGGCTCCACTACCAAAAAGGTATTTCAGGAATATTTAGATGAGCAGGGCATTGACGTAAAACCGGAATTTGAAGAGTTCGACGGCTATCCTTCTATGGCTGCTGCTCTGTCTGCAAAAAATGTAGACGTATTTTCCGTGGACCGTGCTATTCTGGCTGGTTATAATGACGATACTACGATTATCCTGGAAGACCGTTTCGCAGAACAAGATTACGGCGTAGCTTCCAAACTGGATAACAAGGGTCTGGCTGCCCTGGTCAATGAGGTTGTCACAGACTTAAAGAGCAGCGGCACGATTGACCAAATGCTGAAAGATTGGGGAATCGAATAGCTTATGATGAAAGATCTGTTTGATGTAAAACGATGGGAAGCTTTTTTTAAAGTGCTTCCCACGGAATACATACCAGGATTTATCATGACATTAAAGGTGGCGCTGGCAGGACTCCTGCTGGCGCTCGTGCTTGGTATCATCTTTGGTATGCTTTCCACTATGAAAAACCGCTTGTGCCGGTTTCTGTCCAGAGTCTATGTGGAATTTTTCCAGAACACCCCTCTGGTTGTTCAGGTTTTTTTCTACTATAACTGTCTTCCCTTTGTCATTGGAGGAAGGGTTCCTAAGTTTGTACTTGGCGTCATAGGCGTAGGAATCTACCACGGAGCCTACATATCGGAAGTCATCCGCACTGGCATTGAGGCTGTGCCAAGAGGTCAGTTTGACGCTGCCTATTCTCAGGGTTTTAGTTACCTTCAGACCATGCAGTATATCATTCTGCCTCAAACGATGAAGATCATCCTTCCGCCTTTGACCAATCAGGCCCTAAACCTGGTGAAAAATACGTCTGTTCTTGCCATGGTAGCTGGTATGGACCTGATGTACCATGCCGATTCCTGGGGTGGAGACCGGAATTTCTTTATTCAGGCATACCTTCCCTGTGCGCTCTTATACTTTGCCATCTGTTATCCTTTGGCAAAGCTGGCCCGCTTTCTGGAAATCCGCGCCAAGCAGGTTCCCAAACTCAAAAAACGGAAGGGGGTGGCCTGAATGGGACAGATTCTTGCAACCATATTTACAAAAGCCAATTTTCTGTTTATGATGCAGGGATTGGGGCTGACCATTGTCATCGCCCTGTGTTCCATTGTACTTAGCCTGTTCTTCGGAACGATTTTGGCTATGATCCGGCATTTTTGCAATGGAAAGCTGGCATTTCTCTCCTGGCTTGCCAGCGCTTACACGGAATTTTTCCGCTGTACCCCAAATGTGCTCTGGATTTTGTGGATTCGCTTTACCATGAAAGGAGACCCTTTGGTAAAAGCTATTTTTGCCATCACCCTTTTCACCACAGCTGTCATGGCAGAGATCGTCCGAGGCGGCTTAAATGGCATTCCCAAAGGCCAGTTTGAGGGAGCTGCCTCTCAGGGCTTTAGCTTTTGGCAGACCATGTTTTACATCGTGCTTCCTCAGACCTACAAAAGCATTATCCCTGCCATGCTTTCTCAGGTAATCACTGTAATTAAAGATACTTCCTTCCTGAAAGCGGTTGATATTGCAGAGTTTATGCGAAATTGCTCCATTGTCATGGCGCCCCTGCGCACTCCGGCCGAGATTATTACCCTCTATGGTTTTATCGCCCTGACCTACTTTGTCATTTGCTTTGCTTTGTCCTGTACTGTGCGGTATTACCAGAAACGAATACAGGCAGGAGTAGTCCGGTAACGCTTTTTCAATCTGTCAAATGCACTTTTTCATTTAAGGAAATTTTATCCAAAGGAAAAAGGCGCAGCAAGCTGCATTGACACAATAAAAAGAGACCATGCCTTTTGGTTTCCCTTGCGGCATGGTCTCTTTTTTCATTCCATCTGTCTGCCCCTCTTGGGACAAATCAATCCATTCTTTACAGCAGCTTATTTACAACCTCCATCAAAGCATCCCCCAATGCGGCAGATCTGGCATCTGCATCCTCAAGAGAGCTTCCCTTGATTCCATAATAGAACTTAATCTTCGGCTCTGTGCCAGACGGACGGATGCACAGCCACGCATTGTCATTCATATCATAATACAGCACATTGGAAGAGGGCAGTCCTGTAGGTTTCACTTCTCCCGTTGCCATATCCTTGATGGTGTCCATCTTATAGTCTCTGGCAGCAATCACCTTATAGTCCCCGAATCCAGCTGGTGTGTCGTTCCGGAAGGTCTCCATAATGGACTGAATCTTTGCCAGTCCCTCAATTCCAGACAGTCCGATGGATTTGACTGCATCTTTGTAATAGCCATACTTGTCATACATTGCCACCATGGCATCCCACAAAGTCATATTTTTTGTCTTATAATAAGCAGCAGCCTCACACAGAGCTACACTGGCAGAAACCGCATCCTTATCTCTGGCATATGTGCCGATCAGACAGCCATAGCTTTCCTCCATGCCAAACATGTAATGGCCCACGCCGGTATTTTCCTCTTTTAAAATCTGCTGTCCAATCCACTTAAATCCAGTGAGGCACTCCACCAGCTTACAGTTATAGGCATCTGCCACTGCATCGATCAGATTGGTGCTGACAATAGACTTAACCACCTCTCCGTCTGCAGGAATGGCTCTTTTGGCTGCCTTCTGGCTTAACACATATTCACACAGCAAAGAGCCGGACATATTGCCAGTCAGAGATCTGTACTCGCCTGATTTACTATCCTTTACATACACGCCAAGACGGTCTGCATCTGGATCTGTGGCAAGAACCAAATCTGCATCCATGTCCTTTGCCATTTTAAGGCCCAGCAAAAAGGCTTCCTCTGCCTCAGGGTTGGGATAGCTGACTGTGGGGAACTCCCCGTCTGGCAGCTCTTGTTCCGGCACCACATGAACATGGGTAAATCCGATCTCCTTTAACACCCGACGGACCGGAATATTGCCGGTTCCGTGAAGAGGCGTATATACAATCTTAATCTTGTCCTGCATCTGGTCAATGGCATCCTGATTCACTACCTGAGCCTTCACATTCGCAATATATTTGTCGTCAATCTCTGCGCCAATGACATCATAAAGTCCTGCTGCCTTGGCATCGGAAGCGCTCATGGTCTTTACAGTGGAAAGGTCCTCAATGGCCAGAACCTCCTCTGTAACTCCCTTGTCGTGAGGCGGAGTAAACTGTGCGCCATCCTCCCAGTATACCTTGTACCCATTGTACTCTGGAGGATTGTGGCTTGCCGTCACATTGATTCCTGCAATACAGCCCAGCTCCCGCACAGCAAAGGACAGCTCAGGGGTGGGGCGCAGAGATTCAAACTTATATGCTTTGATTCCATTGGCAGCCAGTGTACGGGCCGCCTCATCTGCAAACTCCGGAGACATCCGGCGGGAATCATAGGCGATGGCAACTCCCTTGGAAGCGCCTCCCTGCTTGATTATGTAATTGGCAAGGCCCTGTGTGGCTCTCCGCACCACATAGATGTTCATCCGATTAATACCTGCCCCGATAATCCCCCTCAGACCTGCGGTGCCAAACTCCAGGTCCATATAGAACCTTTCCTTAATCTCATTCTCATCTCCTGCAATCCCTTTCAGCTCCGCTTTGGTCCCTTCATCAAAATACGGATTGGACAGCCACTCCTGATAGATCTTCATGTAATCCTTCATAAACTAAATACTCCCTCCTGTATACTCTCTGCCAGGACTTTCCTGGCAGAATTACTAATTTAGAAGCATCCAATATGCTTTCTGGTGT
>ERZ778516.2853-NODE-2853-length-10881-cov-4.681507_pt1 | contig 10881 bp, 11 predicted proteins | sample MGYA00510342_ERZ778516 | MGnify/ENA primary metagenome ERZ778516 (study PRJEB29527, sample SAMN07138961) | mouse gut metagenome | material: feces | host: mouse | place: China:Nanjing | collected 2016-01-25 ...
TAAAGGACAAGCTTTTCCGGATCAACCAACGGTAAAAGAACAGAAAGAATTAACGTCGAATCAACTCCGCCTGATACACCTAAATGGATCACCTTATTCTGAGAGGCTAGCTCCTGCGCGCGCTCTTTTGCAATGTCTTCCAAATTAAGGTCATTAGCTACAACCTCGTCGTGAAACTCAGCAAAGTTGATTGGGCATTCTGCGTTCAGAATGCCAAATCGATCAGGGGCAACCTGCTTTAAAAACACCTTTTGCAATAACGAAAGAGGGTCGTCGAAAGACTGCCCGCAAGTATCACAAAACTGGAGGTGATTCGCAGCAATAAGTTTATTCATACTTATTCCTTGGAGACTTCTAACTCGTCTACCTGTACTGTTTTTTCAGTTACTGACGGTGCGCGGTACTCGCTGCCGTCGTCATTAAAAAGTCTAATATTCCCTGTGTAATCCGCCCAGACTTCCACAGAAGAGAAAGTCGGAACGAAGTTAGGAAACTTCGCCAAAACTTCACGCATCTGCGTTTCCAATTCTGTCTGGTTGTCAATCAGAACATTGCCTCTAATCTGCACTGTAAATTTCTGCTTCATTTCGATTAACCCTCGCATGTGTATATATCGCTGTAAAACCACCCGGTATCTTTTCCGTTTGCCTCGTTTCTAATCAGGTATCGGCACTGCCACTTTGTGTTGCTGGCCGTCCAACAACGACCCCAATAGACGCGAAAGCGGTTTTCCTCCCCTTGAATAAAAGGAGTTTCGACTCGCCATCGACTGCCTTCATTCTCAAAATCGTTCTGGTTATGGCGGTTGCCCGTAAGATTGGTCGCATCATGGCCGTTGCTCGAATAGAACGGATACCGCACTTCAGGCTCTACTGCAGACGAGTTTGTTAGGTCCAAGGAACCCCCTCGAACCATCGAGGGAAAGAAGCCGTAACATGCCCCGCCTTTCGAGTCTCCGGTAGTCGTCCAAAGCACCTGATCCACAACCAACGTGTAGGACTGACCGGACTGATAATTAGCCAACGTCGGAGCGATCACAGCCAGTACATAAGTACTTCTGCAGTCGTCGCATTCATACTCCCAGTAGTCGTCTCCGGACTCTTCACGACAAGTCGTTCTAACTGAATTCTGTCCGAAGGAAACATTAGCCAGTCCAGCATCTCCCCATCGGGGCTGAGAAAACTCGCGCCCTCGTAGATAACCAATGTCTGTCCCTGCAGAGTTCTTATAACCTACTGAGTACCCCAGAATTGTCTCATCAGTGTATTTATTGCCGACATCCAAACCATCAGACTGACGGAAACCTACCGCGCCTGCATTCTGCCCCGTAGTTAAGAACAGATCGTCTAAATCCGTTCCCGCTGATGTTCTAAATCCGCATGTCATTTAGCAACCTTTCTGCGAGTCCGCTTCACAGGCTCTCCCGAAGCTTCGCCCTGAAGGCCTTCAACTATCTTCTTAAGGCGCTTTACTTCGCCCCATAGCACAGCTGTGAGCGCCGCATAGTCCACGCTTAGATATCCATTGCCGTCAGTTCTAACGGCCTCAGGAAGAACCTCCTGAACGTCCTGAGCAATAACGCCCACGAAACGCTCTTTCGGATTTTTATCTCTGCGACCATAGCGATAGGGAGTGATCCCGTCGAGGATCGACTCATTAAGCTCCTCGAAGCCAAACTTCAGACGCTTATCCGAAGTCGCTTGGAAATTTGATGCATAACAAATACCTTGAATTGTCATTATGCCGGGGAACTGAGTATTGCCATTCTCATCCAGAATTACAGCCCGCCTATAGAGCTGAGAAAAGCAGCCGTCCCAGGAAGCCACGGAACCCTGATCCACGCTCGGAATGTTTCCGCCAATGTACTGAGACACATAAATAGGTTCTGTCCCGTTATCAGCAGTAGCAATTTCCAAGTAGCCGTTGTCAACCGTTGTCGGCTGATTGTTCTTGTCGTTGTTCAGAGTTCTTGCCATGCCTCGGATGATCCAAGCGTCGTTATCAGCCATTCTGCCGACAAGCGCATAGCCGTTTCTGTCAGTTGACGAACGCTGGAGCAGCACAAGGTTGTTTTGGAAGAACTGCGGCTTTGTCCAAGTCTTGGACCCACTGACGGTTTCGTCTGTATCCACAGACATCGCTCCGATGTTGTCTCTCGCCAGTTCTTTTTCTACGTCAGTTAAATCCTGAGCTTCGTTGCGGATGCACTTCTCAAGCTCGTCCTTCATAGTGTTTTCGAGCTTTTCAATGCTGTCCTTAATCTCGGTCTTCTCGCTTTTGTCCTCTACAACGTCCTTCTTGGAGTTAAAGAGAGCCGCCGTCGGTCTTAGCTCAACTCTGGAACCTGCTAAGAACTGTTTCCTGCGTGTACCTTCCTGAGCCCTAATCACAGTAAGCACATCGTTAACGCGATCGATTACACGAACAATTTCCAACTCATCAGTTTCTGCAATCAGTGTGACGTAGTAGTAATCGTCGTTGTTTCCTGCGACGCTAGCGGGAAGACTCGGAAACCTATCACCCTGAGCTGTACCAAGAAGAAGCGTTGTGTCTGTGTCGTTAACTCCGACAGACAGTGTGCCCCATGCGTTATTAGCAACTTTTACCGTCATAGAATCCTCTGAAAATTGACACGGCCGGCGTTTCTGCCAAGCGTTCTAACCGCTTCGTTCTTAGCCTCTCTGACACCCTGAGCAAAAAGCTCCTTATAGATAATCGCGGCCTGCGGGTCGCTGTAGGACTGCCCCTGAATCTGCTTAATATCTGCAAGGGCTCCGTTTGTAATTGCCTCAAAATATCGGTCAAAAAGAATCGAAGGTACCTTGTCTGAGCGAAGACTCGGAGCAAGTGCAATTACCATGCGGACTTTTCCATGCTCTTCAGGATAAGGAATCAAGCGAATGGAATCTTCGGACGCCTGATAGTAGACCTGCGGCGTACCCTCTAAAAGACCAACATCTATGCTGTTGGCCGACAAAACCGCATCTCGCGTTGTGCTGTTAAGCTTCAGACCGTTATAAGAAACATACATGTACTTAACGATCGACGCCCATTCAGGAATAGGAGCTCGGATATAGTCACCCGGATGAGCGACAACTACAGGAAACTCTTCCTGCCAAATGAGAGTCTGAGTACAGAATTTATTAGCCGCCTTAATAGTCGCCAGCTTTGCCACATGATCAGGAACGCTGTCAGCATACGGAACGATGAACGGCAGAAACTTATCGATTGGGGTCATTCTGTTCCTCCGTTAGCTCCAATCGGAGCAGATGCATGAGACGGACTCGGACCCTGCTTGGACGCCGATTCATCCTGCCCTTTAAGCTCAGTCAAAAAGAGCTGATAGTAGTACTGCGCCAAACCCTGTGTGCCGTTGAAATCGCTGTCCAAAAGTGCGCATTTATAGAGCACGTAGTTGGTGATGATCGTCGAATATTCAGCGCCGATTGAAAGCGTGTCTTCTTCCTCAACCCGCTTCGGAATAGCGGAGTAAACAACCTCAACTTCGCCTGTGCCGTCGTTGGGAGGGAAAACCTCAAACTGCGTATCTTCTCTGTCGTCGTAAATATAGTTTTGAACAACATCTTCGGGCCACGCATCGTGCCAATCAGGGAACATCGCATCAAAAACACTGCGTGTCGCCAAACGGACAGCTCTGCCGGGAACCCCCTCACATACGTTCTTTACAACACTAATCAGAGAAAGCGCGTCATCGGGAAGCTCCTGAAGCGTCCCTTCCTGAAGCTTTATAGTAGTTCTCACTCGGTTCGCAGACGGAAGCATGCGAACAACAGCAAGCTGGGCTTCATTAACGTAGTCCAGCACAATAGGTCTCAGCCAGCGTACATTCTCCGGGTCTTTAAGGATGAATGACACGTGGTCAATAACTTGTTTAGCAGTGAAAACTTTCATAAAGCCTCCGGCTGAGGGGGCCGGCCGCACAGCTGCAACCCTTTTCAACCCCCTCTCGCTTAGCGATTAGCCAAGAACAACCATCGGTACAAGAGCGTCGCCCTTGATGACTTTGGAGCCGTAAACGTTGAGACCGCGAACTAGGTCGCCGAAGTCCTGCGGGTTGCGCAGATGCTCAGTCTTGGTGAACTGAGAGGCGAAAGTGATCGCAGACTTGTGGCCGGCAAAGATCAGATGACGTGCGTTTTCGCCTGCTGTACCGCCTTCAACGAACGCTGCGCCTGCCTTAGCACGCGGAAGCTGATTCGAAACGTAGACAGTGAAGCGGTCGATTGTGCCGATCTTACCGTTGCGGATGATGGACTTCTGATCACCCATAAACTGAGCCTGAGCAAGATTGGACTGCATCAGGATGTGGCGTTCCTGCGGGGAGATGACCAGATAGCGGCCTTCCTGCGGAACGTTCGCTTCGTCCAGAATCGTGGACATCGCAGTGATCTGCTCAATGATGTTGCCGCCGGTCAGAGCAACCGGAGCATTATCAGTGCCCATGTTATAGGCGTGAGAGTCACGTCCGGCATTGGCACCCATATTCTGAGCGTCAATCGCGCCGTATGCGTTGTCACGGGTCGGTGTGTAGCTGTTCCATGTGCCGTCACCCTTAAAGAAGGTACGAAGCAGAAGGTCGGAGTCAATCTCGATCTTCATGCGCTCTGTGGCGTCGTCCGTGAACATACCCATCAGATTGGGTCTGGACTGAAGTTCAAGAAGGTCATTGACCTGGAAGGCGAAGTATTTGCCTCGGTCAATTACCAAGTCAATCGTTTCACCCTGCGGCATTTCATACTTAAGGTTGCCGCCGAGCTTATAGTCTCGGATTGTCAGATCAGGGATAGTGTTGATGATGACACGATCACCCATCCCGGAAATTTCACCCTGATAGTCGGTGTTGGAAATTTCACCAAAAATCGTGGTCTTGTAAAACTTCGCGGTAAGCTTACCGGACCAAAGGGTCGGGATAAAGGTACCGGAGTACGGGTTGGTCGGTGCCGGGGCGCTTCCGCCCGGGTAGTTAAAGGCGTTTCCCTGCGGGAATACTACGCCCGGTGTTACTGTAGCCATTTAGCTCTCCTAGTCGGTTTAAGAGCTGTGCATACTTAATCAGCCTCTAACACGGCCTTCTGCGACAGCTCGATCAATTTCTTTCTCCATGCGCGCTGCCTCATCGTCTTTCAGCCAGCCTTTGCGACACGCTTCGTAGAAATCCTTGATCTCAGCCTGAGTAAAGATTCTCTTCTGGGGTTCGTTTGTGCTGACCGGTGTGTTTCGGTTGTGCGCCGGTGCTACTTGCCGAGCAAGCGGGTTTTGGTTAGGGTTGTTCGTTCTCTGACGAAAGAGCATGAAAATCGAAGCGGTTGCATTAACGTCTTTAGCCGCCACAGCTCTTTCAAGGAGCTCCTGCCGTCTAACGTTGTAAACGGGATCAGGCTCGGCAAGCCACGCTAAAAATTCCTTGTCTTCGTTCTGCGTGCGCCAGTCGGGCAGTGCGTTGTCCAGAGACGTAAAAAACGACATCTGTTCATCTCTTGCCTGCATTTCACGCTGGGCCTGCAGTTCCTGCTTCATACGGTTGATTTCTGCCTGCATCGTCATGCTCTCAGGATTGGCTCTTCTAACCTCCTCCTGTGCCGCGCGTTTGACAAAATCGACCATATCTTCGCCGAAAACTTCCTTGTCCTCTTCGCTCACTAAGGGTTCCGATTTCGATTCAACCTGAGTACGCAAACTCTGAAGTTCCTCCATGAGCTTCTGACGCTCTTTGGCGGCCTCTTCCTCTCGGGCTTTCCAGCGGGCGTTTTCCGCTTGATGCATTCCCTGAAGAGTCTTGTAGCGTGCCTCCAGTTTTCTAAATTCGTCGTCCCTGTTACTTTCAACGGGTTCACTTAATTTCGGTTCCGGCTGACGATTTTCAGTTGATTCCGCGTTCTTCGGTGCCTCTGCGGGCTCTCCTGCCAACTGCTTCTCAATCTGTTCAACGTACTCAGCCTGCTTCTGAACTGAATAAGGTAATGCCATCGTTTTCTCCGTCTATAGCTCCGATGCTCTCGGTATGCCTATGGTTAAAAGTGCGCCTTGACTATCTTCTAGCCACGCTTCTTGGTGACTTTGCCAAGAAGCATTTCAAGCCCTCGAATCATGCCCTGAATCCGATAAAGGTCGGACGGTTCAACGACAATTTTCAAGGACGAGAACTCTGCGTCGAGTTGGCTTTTAAGAAACTCCCTCAAAGGCTCGAACTCCTCTGTTTGAAGCCGCTTAAAAATCGCATCAATACGCTGTTCCGTGTTTGTCATAATATCATCCTCTAAATACCTATCTATGCGTTTAACTAATAATATGCATACGTTTAACCACTTATCTACAATAAGTGATTTCCATTAATTTCATGCGCTTGCCGGAGACGCTTGAGGAGTTCCGTCCATCAGCTGTCTGCCCTGCGATTTATTTTCCGGTTTTGCCGCAGAACCCCCCGCCTGAGGCTGACCCTGTTCCTGAGCTTGCTGAGCCGTCGCTTGCTGCTGAGCCATCGCCATCGCCTGCTGCTGTTGAGCCATTTGTTGTTTGAGTACTTCGACGCTCGGAACCAATTCGTCCGGGTTGATATTCAATCTCTCAACAACATTTCTGAAGAGGTACGCGATGCCTGTCGGGCCGATAATCTGCTGAAGAACCGGACTCTGTAAGCACATCTGGAACACTTCGTTCACTTTCTGCTGCTGCTGTTCCTTCAGAACAAGCGCAGTAGCGCCTCGGGCGACAATCTTCACATCGCCCTTCAAATCAGGATCATCTAAGAACTGCATGTTGTAAATGTAAAGTCTCTCGATCGCAGGCTCAAGCACTTGGTCGATTCCTGCGATAACGCTCTTAATCGTTTTGCCTGCGTTACTCATCAGCATTGACAGACCGGAAGCCGTTCTGCCTGCTCCGCCCGTTGCGGCATCTCCCGTCATATAGCGCGGAATACCTGTGTATTCGTCAGCCATCAAAGAGAACTGCTGATAAATCTGCATGAGTTCCTGAGCGTTCGAAGTCGGCTGGAAGAACGAAACCGGCTGCATCGCACCCGCAGTGCCGTAACCGTCGTCAGAATACTGCCAAATTTTCCACGGGAACATCTGCGTGAGCTCTTCGCCTTCCGGAAGTCTTGAAGAATTGATCATCACCTGAGGACCGGAAGCCAGACTCATGTTGTTCACTAAGGCTCTGGCGGCCGCGTTGCACGCTCCCTGAGAATCTCTGCAAAGATCGGGCACCGAGTTCCCCCAAAAGCACCCCGGGATATTTTCCCAACTGGTTTTGTAGTAAGGCTTGCGATGCAGAGGATCAGGATTAATTGTGGCCTTTATCACATAGTTACCGATGAGCCACGCCTCGATGTGGTACTCGCCCAAGGGATCCTCGATCTCGGATTCATCCATCCCCCAGTCCAGCAAAAGCTGTCCGTTTACACTGCCCCAGAACTGCAGAGCGTCGATAAGTCCGGAGGGGTTTAACATCGGCATTCCATCTCTTCCTTCAGCGATTTCTCTTTCTGTGTCAATAGAAATCCGATGCTCAAGTCCGGACTGGTAATAATCGGCAAGAACCGCGTTAATCGACGATTCAGAGTACCCTTCGACCCCTTTGAGACCGACTAAGTCTTCACGCGACAATTTATGTCGCTCGATAAGGTACCCGTCATCCACGTCTGTCGCATCCGGCGCAGGATACAGATTGAACGGGTCCACTCGTTCCCATTCAAGCAGGAACTCTTTTTCAACGACGGTTTTGTAGCTTCCCCTACCATCGATTTTCCATTTTAAGGCCGGCTTGTAACGTACCACGGGCCCTTTGAAGCAAGCCGCAGGGAAAGTCACCAAGTCGTCAATAAACTCGTCAATCGCTCTTTGAAAGCCCCCTTCGATCATCTGATCTTTCATCTTTCGAGTCATCAGCTCAGCTTTGCGTTTGGCAATTTCCTGAACTTTTGCCATAGCGGCGTTTTTCATCGCAAGCATGTAGCCCGCAATCTGATCGGGCGAAGGAACGAATCCCGCTTCAGCGCTTTGTATGGCGGCCTGCTGGGCTCCCTCAAAAATTGTCTTCGTCATTGCCGGATCAATGTCTGCGACCGGAGTCGGCTCGCACTCCCACGGCATATCCGCCATCGCTTCTCTAAGCCATGCGGCGGCTGAACGGCATTTGTTCGACGTAAGTCCCATGTAGATAAGCGTGGATCCCTGAGCTTTCAGACTGCGTTCCAAGTCCGGGTCGTACTGGCCTCTTCGCTGTCTGAGACTCTTCAGCATGCGGGGCTCTACAGTGGTCTCTTTCGCAGATTTTGCTTCCGACCAGCATTTTCTGATGTGACTCGCCAATCCCTGAATCATCGGTTCCGAGTTTTCCAGCTCGGCCTTATCCCGCTCTTCCTGAATCAGCTGAGCGGCGCTTTTAATTTCCACAATCCCGCCGATACTTACCGATCCTACAGGTCTTCCGTCATGACCCAGCAATAAGGGCGAGTTAGTCCCGGGTACGGAACCCGTGTCAGCCATAGGGTTCGGAGAATTCTCCCCTCCATTTAGTCCCATCCCCGCATTCTGCACGTTTATAGCCCCTTCCAAGGGGATTTCCGCTTCGTTGAAAGGCATTTTTCCTCCTAAACATACCTGTATCCCGCCTGTCTTACGGGCTTAATTTTCACCTGTTTTTTACCCCCAAACACCCCGGAAGTGTCGGTATGAAGGCACAAATACTGCAAAGAATCCGCTAAATCCGACCAAGGATGGTTTTTCTCAGGCGAATCTTCCGCATCTCCGTTCTTTTTAAGCCGATAGCGGTATTTGCCCGCCAGAGCGCTGATAATCCCGCCGCAATTTGCTTCATCAAACAGAATTCCACCCTTTCCCTCTATCATCCTTGTTAAAAAGCTGTCTACAGCCCCTATGCGAGGCTGTATTGCGTTTGTTTTCGCGGTACGTACTTGGAAGCCTTCTTCTTTTAAAACCTCAAGAACGGTTCTCTCGTCGGTCTGAGAGCGGGTGTTAGCGGCAGGGTCAAGAACAACGATCGCAGGCTGACCGGGAAATCTCTGAGAAAGAGTCGGCTTCAGTCTTTCCCTAACAAATCGAAGAGCACCCATCCCCGACTCACTCATCGAGTGAAGTACCAAAAGTCTTCCGGTCGGCGTCATCTGTCCAATCACCGCCGCAGGATGCAGTCCCACGTCCATTCCGACAATCAGAGGAAAAGACGACGAGCGGATGTAATTCAGCGGTTCCTTCGAAACATGGACATCTCTTGAGAACGCTCTGAACACAGGGGAGCCTGAGAGGGTCTTACCGAACTTCGAGTGGATATACACATCGATCCAGTCCTCGGACTTCCCTTTCGCAAGGTTGTCGTAGTAGTTCTCAGGCAGATACTCCAGCCAATCCGCTTCGGGCGAAAGCCCTCCAGGCTGGATATCGACGAACGCATTCTCAGGCGGATTCGTGATGAACTCTTCCCAGAACGTCTCCAGATCAGGCGGGTTGCTTGCGCCCCAGATATGGGCGTTGCTTTTGCCCTCGTCGGTGACACAGCCGCCGATCGGATTACCTCTTGAGTCCGTGCCCCACTCCGCTCTCGGAGGCACAAGAACCTTGTCCGGATAGCGCCCCAGTCGGCCCTGCATAGTTTCGAAAATATCTCTGTTGATCTCTCGGAACTCGTCGAACACCGCAAATGAAAGTTGCAAAGACAGAAGGCGTCTGACGTCGTTCGCATCATCCAGCCCTCGGAACAGTACTTCGCACTCAACATCGTCGAACTTCAGGACAAATCGGGTGTTCGTCTTCTCGAATATGCCTGCGGCCCCATCCGGATACCACTTTAAAAAGTCTTTGATACTCGTGTCCGCAAGCTGCTGACGGGTGTTTCGCACCCAACAGCATCGAGAGCGTCTTATTCCGTCTCTGCAGGGAGCCATTTTCTTAGCATGGTAAGCGATTTTCAAGATTGCCGCCGAGGTTTTTCCGGAGCCCACAGGACCCACGATAAGGGAAACAAACTTTTCGCTTGTAAAAAATGGAATCAGCGACGGGGGCGGCGTATATACGGTCGTTTCCATGACTATTCCTCTGCCTCAATTTCCACGGGAGAGACCTCCGCTTTCGCAGTCGGCTGAGATATGTTGATCTGAATCGCAAACGCAGGGCCGCCTTGGCCACCCTTAGCGTTCAGGTTTGTCTTAGGCTCCAAGTCGGCAAGCTTTGCAAAGGTCCTCAGAACTTCCAAGCGCTTCTCTAAGGCCACAGGGACCTCTGTATTCATCGCTTCCCTGTAGATCACTTCCATAAGGTCGTCAGCCATCAGGCGGGCCTTTGTCTGTGTCATACGCCCGTTTCTTTCAAGCTCTGTGCGTACTTTGAGGACCGCGGTCTTAAAGGCCTCCGTGCCGTTCAAAAACTTCCACTGCTTCTCAGTCAGCCCGTGGCGTCTGTAGACATCCTCGTCTTTCTCATAGTCACCAATCGCAATGTCGGTCAAGAGGGCAAGGTTGTCTAAGTGCTCTACGACTTCAGGAAGATCCTCGAATTTCTCAAGATCTTGCCCCATTCTGCTTTCCCTGACTCTGAATGAACATGTGAATTGCCAAACGGACAACTTCAGCTTCTTTGAGCCCTAGGGTCTCACAGTATTTTCTGAGACGACGCAACAGCTCCTCCGGGAGGTAATAGCATTTTCTTTTCATAGTGAATTTGAAGGTTATTTGCTTGATTATACAAGGGAAACAAGGGGGACTAAGTGGGCAACGAAGCTCTTGTATGCCTAACGTATGCACACCACAAAAAGTAGGCCTTGCTTTATGAGTTTCTATTAAACACCCCCCACGCCCCCCGGCCCCCTGTCCACCTAGCCCACCCCTCCCCCTCCGTGTCCATA